>Ga0105240_10003696_pt1 | contig 23644 bp, 19 predicted proteins | sample KBSC54metaG_FD_80426 | JGI IMG/M metagenome (GOLD analysis project Ga0105240, IMG submission 80426) | Corn rhizosphere microbial communities from Kellogg Biological Station, Michigan, USA - KBS C5-4 metaG | ecosystem: Host-associated > Plants > Roots > Rhizosphere > Soil | place: Michigan, USA...
CGGGATGCTGGCGCCGTTCCACGACAGCGACACGTGGGCCAGCGACGTCTCGCGGCCCTTGATGGCGTCGTGCAGCGCGGTGGCCATGTGATCGACGGTGAGCTTGTCACCCGCCGGCGCCGGCAGGTCGTGCCTGTTGGCGGCGACCGGGCGCGATTTGCCGTCGCCGAGCGCGGCAAGCAAGGCGGTGACCGCCGCCTCCGGCTCGCAGGCAATAAAAACGTCGACCGGCGGCAGGCCCTGATAGTCCATGCTCCAGCCGTTGTGCAGGTGATGGTCGACGGAGACCTGGATCACCTTGGCCCCGACTCCGCCGGCAGCCTTGAAGGTGCCTGCGGGATCGAGCCAGTCGAGGCTTAGGATGACGTCGGCTTCGCGGATCGCCGCCGCGGCCTCCGCCGCCAGTGCGATCATGCTCGGCGCGCCGACATGCAAGCCATGGTCGGTGGGGAAAGCTGCCGCCACCTTCAGGTCGGTGACAACCTGAGCACCGAGTCGCTCGGCGAGCGTCACGCGCGCGTTCCAGCACTCCAGCGAGCGCGAGCAGCGGCCGGCCAGGATCAGCGGCCGCTTGGCGTCCCGCAGCAATGCCGCGGCCTGAGCGATGCGCCCGGCGTCGGCCGCGAAGGTCATCGCCGGCATCAGTCGCTGCGTGTCGACCGGTGACACCGGTTCGACGAGCTTCTCCTCCTGCATGCCGGCGTCGAGATTGACGTAGGTCGGCCCGCGCGGCGCGGTATTGGCGATCCAGTTGGCGCGCAGCACGGCTTCGCGTGCGGCCGCGGGCGAGGACGGCTGGTCGTCCCATTTGGTGTAGCCGCGCACCAGAGCGCCTTGGTCGCGCGCGGTGTGGATCCAGTCGATCCACGGCCGCCGCTTGACCGCGTCGACGGGACCGGTGGCGCCGAGGACGACGATCGGCATACGGTCGCACCACGCATTGAAGATCGCCATGGTGCCGTGCATCAAGCCGACATTGGAGTGCACCGCCGCCGCCATCGCCTTGCCGGTGACCTTGGCGTAGCCATGCGCGATGGCGATCGCCGCCTCCTCGTGCAGGCAGAGCAGCATCTGCGGCGCTTCATTACCGAGATAATTCACGAGACTGTCGTGCAGGCCGCGATAGCTCGCGCCCGGATTGAGCGCCACGTAGGGAATGTCGGTCGCGCGCAGCGCATCGGCGACGACATCGCTGCCGAAGCCGGGCGCGTTTACGCCGGCGGAGATCGGACGGTCGATATCGGAGTCGAGCGTGCTCGATATCTTGCTTTGGTCGGACATGGCGGTGGCCCGAACCGGCGCTGCATCGCTGATGCGCGCCGGCACGGACTTTTCTCCCTTAGAGCGCTACGAAAACGTCCTCAAGACCCGATCAGCGGCGCGGCGGAGCCGACATCCGCCTGTCCGGGCATGAGAGCGGCCGCCGGCTATTTCTTGACCGGCGGCGTGACGATCAGCTCGGACAATTGCTCTTTGGTCAGCGGCTTGTCGAGGAACTTCAGCTTGACCGCGTCGCGGACGGCGCCATCGAGATCGGCGAAGTGATCGGACTGCAACGCCGACTTCGGATGAAATTTCTCCATCGACTCCTTCAACAGCTCGACCGGCTTGTGCATCTTCTTGGAGTACATTTCGACCGCCTTCGGGTCGGAATACATCCAGTCGACCGACTCGCGATAAGCGTCCATGAAGCGAAGGATGACGTCGTGCTTCGCCTTCCAAGCATTGGCGTTGACGATCAGCGTGCGAACCGTCTGGCCGCGCAGCGACGGCACGTCGCTACCATGGGCGACGATACGGATCTTGCCCTCTTTCATCTCCTGCAGTCCGAAGGGCGGCGCAGCCCAACCGATATCCACCTGGCCGGACATCACGGCGGTCAGCGTCGCCGCGGGACCGCCGGTCGCCGTCGGCTTTGCCTTGGCACCCAGTTCGTCGATAAAGGCGACGACGATGTTGTTCGACGACGAGCCATTGGTCGAATAGGCGATGGTGGTCGACGGCGTCGCGTCCTTCAGGCTTTTGATCGGCGAGTCGGACTTGACGTACCAGTACAGGTCGCCCGTACCGGTGAACATCGGCGCAAGGATGCGCACCGGCGCGCCTTTCGCGAAAGCGCGCATGACGCCGGCCGCGCCGACGCCCGCGCCGATGTCGGCGGAGCCTGAGATGACCGCCTGGATCGTCTCGCCGGCGCCGTTGGTGCCGACGTTCTCGAGAACGATGCCATGCTTCTTGAAGATTCCGGCGTCCTGGCCGAGCGTCGGCGCCTGGTTCTCCCAATTGTTGATCTGGCCAATGGCGACCTTGAGTTGGTCGTCGGCCGCGGCCGGTTGCGACAGCGCCGACACAAGCGGTAGTGCGAGGCCGAGCACTGCAGCAGTCAGTGTGAGATGTTTCACGCGAGTCCTCCCTGGCAGTTTTTCTGATTCAGTGCCGTCGAGGCGGCCATTCAACACCGCCACCCACTCCGATGCAAAACGTCAGTTTCAACGCCGGCGGGCCTTCTTGCGCGATGGCGCCTTACGGGCGCCGCGCGAGGACGCCTTGACGGGGGCCCGCCCGCGATTCGGCACAGCCTTGGTTTCCGGGACCATCAAGCCGGCGCGCCCGAGCCGCCCCAACCAGTATTCCCAAGAGCGCGTCAGGCCGGTGGTGCTGGTATTGATCTTGGCCGCGAGCTCCGCCTCGCCGCGCGACAGCGATGTGACGGTGCCGATGACCGTGGCCCGCGCCTGGAATTCCGCGTTACGCGCCGAAAAGATGCTCCGAAACACGCAATCGCGCACACTCGTTCCCACGGCGGTGACGCCGTGGCGGCGCATCAATACCAGGTTGTGCGCGCCGAGCGCACGCGCCAGCGAGGCGCCCTCCTCCGGCTTGATCACCAGCATGTTGGTGTCGCCGAATTCGTCGTGCTGGTCCCAGTACGGCGGACGTATGCCACCAACCGCGCCGAGATGAAACACCGGCAGGTAGTCGGCGCCGGTCGCGATCAGCGGCATGAAGGCCGGCGCGTGGTGATGGCAAACCGACGTCACGTCGGGCCGCGCCTTGTAGATCTCGCCGTGGATCACGCGCTCGGAATACTGGGTGGCGCCTGGATCGCGGACCGGCCGCGAGTCGAGGTCGTATTCGATCAGATCGCCCGGCTCGACCAATTCCGGCGCGCGCGAGCGCGACAGGACATAGCGGTTCGGATTGTCGGGATGGCGCATGCTGACGTGCCCGAAGGCGTCGAGGATGCCTTCATTGGCGACGATACGGTTGGCAATCGCGAGCTCGCGGAAGGCTTCTGTCACTGAGGTCGGCACGGACATTGTTTCCCCTGCAGCCATACGCTGCTTATGGACCATTCTAGTAACGGGTGGGCCATGCGCAAGGCGTTGCTCGGCAGGCTCGAAATCGTTTTGATATCGTGAACATCGCCGCCTGTCGGCGCGCTCGATCAAGCGGCCAAGTCGTCACGACAATGCGCGCCAGAGGCGGCGGTGCCCCTGGCGCGCGTCGTCTAGCGCAATCGCTGCGCCGGTCCTTTACCGCGGCGGGATTTTGATCAGATCCGCCAGCTGTTCCTTGGTCAGTTCCTTGGCCGTGAACTTCAGCACCACCGCGTCCTTCACGATGGTGTCGAGACCGACGATCTTGTCCGGTTCGATCGCCGGCGGCGGGAAGAAGCCGTCGCGGGTGCGCTTGGCTTTGGCCTCGCTGATCTTGAGCCATTCGGAGTAGATCTTGAGACCTTCGGGATTCTTGTACATGAAGTCGACCGTCTCGCGGTATGCCTTCATGTATCGGTTGACGATGTCCTCATGCGCCTTGAGGTAGTTGGCGTTGACGATGTTGAGCCGCACGGTCTGGCCCTTGAAGACGGCGGCGTCGTTGCCGGTGGCGATGACGCGGATCTGCTTGGCATCGATCTGGTCGAGTCCGAACGGCGGCGCCGCCCAGCCGACATCGATCTGCCCGGACATCACCGCCGTGATGTTGGCGGCAGGCCCACCCATCGCGGTCGGCTTGGCTTTCAGGTCGTATTGCTTCATGAACGCCAATACGACGCCATTGGTCGACGAGCCGTTGGTCGAATAAGCGAGCGTCTTCCCGTCGGTGTCCTTCAGCGACTTGATCGGCGAATCCGATTTCACATACCAGTACAGGTCACCGGCGCCGGTGGTTTCGGCGCTGATGATGCGCACCGGCGCGCCCTTCGAATAGGCGCCAAGCACGCCCATGACACCCGCGGCGACGCCGATATCGACGCTGCCCGAAATCACCGCCTGCTGGGTTTCGCCGGCGCCGTTGGTGTAGACGATATCCAAGTTCAGGCCGTGCTTCTTGAAGATGCCGGCGCGCTGCCCGATCTCGGACACCGAGGTGTCCCAGTTGCCGCGCTGGCCGATGGCGAGTTTCAGCGTATCCTCGGCCGACGCCGTACTGACGGCGCCGACGAGTGCCGCGAGCGCGAGGGCGCCCGCTATCGCGTGGGTTTTCATCTGTATCCTCCCTGGTTGGCTTTTTTTGCCTAGTTTGCCGTTTCGTGCTTTGCGGCGGACGACGGCACCGCTTCGCTTCCTCCTCCGAGGCTACGCCAATTCGTCGTTTTGGGAACGACGCCCTCGAACGAACTGATCGTCGCGTGCGGAATATGCGGCTCCGTCGTGCCGATGGCCGCGCCGCCGTCGCGCATGGCGCGCGCCGCGTCGACCATCAGCCGCCGGAACGCCACCACGGCGACGTCGCTGGCGCCGACGCGCTCTTGCGTGCGGTCGCTGATCGGCCCCATCGATTCCCACATGGCGATGTCCTGATTGGGAATGCCGGGAATACCGGTGAAATTACCCGCCTGCATGGCCGCGCGGTCCTGCCGGTACATATTGCCCGCATTGCGGACACTGTTGAAATCCTTGTCGACGTCGACGCCCCATTGCAGCACGTTGAACTTGCGCCAGCCTTCGGCATCGATCCCCGGCTTGTCGGCGCCGTTCCAGGCAATGAAATAGAACATGGTGGTGCGGTCGTCTTCCGGCACCAGCAGCGTCGCGACGTTGTGGATATTGTTCGGCGGGATCAGCGCGGTGAACGGTGCGACATAGACCGTGGTGCGGATATAGTCGTGGGTCGCCTCGTTCAAGATCGGGCGGCGGATCGCAGCGTAGCGGAACCCGTAGCTGGTGCGCTCGATCTGGAAGCGCGGCGCCTTGTCGGTCGACGGCCTCAGCCAGTTCACGTCGGTGGCCTTGGCGCCGTCGACCTGCGCCGGCACCATGTCGGAGGAATGCAGAGTGGACGAATGTGCCGAGTCGATCTGCCCTTCCAGGATCTGCGCCCAGTTGCAATTGACCCGCACCTTGGTCGCGCTCACGCGCGTGTCCGCCGTCGGCGCGAAGGCAGGCGGTTCGAACGCGCGCATCTCCTCCGGCGGCCCCATATAGGTCCAGACGAACCCGCCGGCCTCGCGCGCCGGATAGGCCTTCTGCTTCACGCGGCTCGGATCGACGCTACCGACCGGCTCCGACGCCATGTCGACCACGTTGCCATCCACGTCGAATTTCCAGCCATGATAGAGGCAGCGCAGCCCGCATTCCTCGTTGCGGCCGAACACCAGCGAGGCGCGGCGGTGCGAGCAGAGTTCGTCGAGCACACCGATCCGGCCCTTGGTGTCGCGAAACACCACCAGATTTTCGCCCAGCAGGCGTACCCGCACCGGCGCTCCATCCGGCGCAGCCACTTCCTCCGACAGGCAGGCCGCAATCCAATGGCGGCGCATGATCTGGCCCATCGGGGCGTCGCCCTCGACACGACACAGCAGATCGTTTTCTTCCGGTGTCATGGCTGCGTTTCCCTCATTGCCGCGGCTGTTCAAGTGTCGCCGCGTGCTTTATCTTAGATATCTAAGGACAGGCTAGTGAAAGGCGGCGCCGTTGTCGAGCCCGGGCGAAGCGTGAACGCGAACCGCAAGCTCCGCCTGGGGGTTGCCGGCCTCGGTCGCGCCTTCAGCGTCATGCTGCCGACTTTTGCCGGCGACCCCCGTGTCGCTTTGGTCGCTGCCGCCGACCCGCGCGTCGAAGCGCTCGCCCGCTTCAGCGCCGACTTCGGCGGCAAAACTTTTGCGACAGTTGCAGAACTGTGCGCCGACCCGGACGTGGAAGTGGTCTACGTCGCGACACCGCATCAATTGCATGCCGAGTACGTGCGTCAGGCGGCCATGAACGGCAAGCACATACTCGTCGAGAAGCCGATCGCACTGACGCTTTCCGACGCCGCCGCGATGATCGACGCCGCCCGCGCCGCCGGCGTGCATCTCATCGTCGGCCACAGCCATTCTTTTGACGCGCCGATCCTGCGCACGTGCGCGCTGATCGACACCGGCGACTTCGGCGCCGTGCGCATGATCACGGCGTTGAACTTCACCGATTTTCTCTATCGTCCGCGCAGGCCGGAAGAGCTCGATACCACGCAGGGCGGCGGCGCCATGTTCAACCAGGCGCCGCATCAGGTAGACATCGTGCGCCTCCTCGGCGGCGGCCGCGTCAAAAGCGTGCGCGCGATCACCGGTGCCTGGGACTTGGCCCGTCCGACCGAGGGCGCCTTCGCCGCGCTTCTGACGTTCGAGAGCGGCGCTTTCGCGTCGCTGGTCTATAACGGCTACGGGAATTTCGACTCGGACGAATTCCAGGGGTGGATTGGCGAGATGGGACAGGTGAAAGATCCGTCGGCGGCGAAACTGCCGCGCTCTTTCACCGATGCCGCCGCGGAGGCCGCCTTCAAGAACGCGCGCAATTATGGCGGTGTTGGCTATGCGCCGCTGACGACGCAGGCGCTGCAGCACCAGCATTTCGGGCCGCTCATCGTGAGCTGCGACAAGGGCGACCTGCGGCCGCAATCCAATGGCGTCATGATCTATCAGCACGGCACGGCGCGGCTCGATCCCCTGCCGCCGCCGGCCGTCCCGCGCGCCGAGGTCATCGACGAGCTATACGACGCGGTCGTGCACGACCGCACGCCTTTACATGACGGCGCCTGGGCCATGGCGACGCTGGAGGTCTGCCTCGCAATGTTGCAGTCGGCCCGCACCGGCGCAGACTCCGTCCTTCAGCATCAGGTTGGACTGCCATGAATCGTGGACGTGGCCCGGGCACGGAGACGGTCCTCCGCCATTGGCGTGAGGCAGTGCCGAACGACCGCCTTGCCCATCTGATCAAAGACGCCACCCGCGCCCTGGTGCGCGCGCTGAGCATGCGACTCGCCGAGCACGGCGTCTCGTTCGGCCACTGGTCGTTCCTGCGCATTTTATGGGAGGGCGACGGCCTCACGCAGCGCGAGCTCAGCGAACAGGCCGGCGTCATGGAGCCGACCACTTTTTCGGCGCTGAAGGCCATGGAACGCCTCGGCTATATCACGCGGCGTCAGCTCGGTACCGACCGCAAGAAAATCTATGTCTTCCTTACGCCGAAAGGCCGCGCATTGAAGGGCCATCTGGTGCCGGCCGCTGAAGCCGTCAACGCTATCGCCGTCAACGGCATCCGGCCCGCCGAAGTTGCTGCGACCCGGGCCGTTCTCCTCACCATCATCGAGAACATGACGCGGGACGAGCAAGCTGCCGACATGCGGATGCCGTCGACGCGCGATCTTGCGCGGCTGAACGTGGGCGAGCGGAAGCGTCGGCGGCGCAAGACGACCGCGGCAGGATGAATCGAGAAGGAGTGACGCGCGAGCGGAAAATGACCTAAATGGCAAACTGCTCGTGCGTGCCGGGATGAAATAGCTCTTCCGGCTTTACCAGCCGCGACGACAGGCCCTGCGCATGGTGATGGCGCAGGAAATATTCCAGCGTCTTGCGGCTGCTTTCGAGCCCATAGGGCCAGAAATCGTCGCCCATCGACGCACGCGCCTCCGCAAGGCGCTCTTCCATGAACGGCAGCGTCACCTTGCTGGCCGAAGCGTCTTCAAGCGCCTCGAGAGCGACATCTTTGGCTTGCGAGAAGGCCTTGAACACGGCCGCCGGTAGCCAGGGGTGCTGCTCGACGATCGTGCGCCGCACGCCAACGAGGTGCATGATCGGGAAGATGCGCGTACGTTTGAAATGGTCCTGCGCTGCCTGGATGGGATCGGGGAACAGATAGCCGACATTCGGCGTGTTTCGCGGGAGCGCCGGTGCGCGCGGCGCGATGAATCCGTCGATGGCGCCTTCGGCCAGCAGTGCCGAGATCGATTTGCCGGCGGGCGCATCTTCGAGATGCACGTCCTTCGGCAGCGTGATCTTGATCTTTTCCGGCCGATTGGCATCGGCGATGCCGCCGCGTATCCAGCGGAGATCGGACGGCTTCACGCCGAAATCGTCCTCCAGGATCGCACGGGCCCATACATTGGCCGTCAATTGATATTCCGGCAGGCCGACTTTCTTGCCTTTGAGATCCTCCGGCTTCTTGATGCGATCGGTGCGGACCCAGATCGCATTGTGCCGGAAGGCGCGCGACACGAAGCATGGCACGCCCACATAATCCCCTCCGCCTTGCGCGGTCTTGACCGTGAAGCTCGACAGCGACAGCTCGCAAATATCGAACTCGGCGTGCCGTAACGCGCGGAAGAAGATCTCCTCCGGCGGGAGTGTCATGCAAGCGGGCTCGACACCATCGATCTGGACGGTGCCGTCGATCAATGCGCGCGTACGGTCATAAGGGCCGACGGCGACGGAGAGATTCAGTTTGGTCATGTATCCCGCGAAAGGTCTGGCGTTGGTTGGGCCGGATTATGCCGCTCGGTGGCCGGGCAGGCAACGGTAGCCCGCCCTTATACCGAATGCTTTGGACCGAATGCGAGAGCGCCGCCGTCATCGCGCACCATCGCGGTAAGCGAGTGCGAGTCCCCGCTTTGCACGATCGCTGTGCGCGTTGGATGTCGTGACCCGATTTGCCCGGCGTGACCGTGACGGGCGCCCAAGATTCCCGGCACAGCGCGGCAATCGGCACCCGCGTCACGGATTGCCCGGCGAAGCCATTACGGACATGGATCGTTCAGTACACCGCGGAGATTCTGATCTGCCCGTCGTTGCGCAGCACCTGGATCGACACGTCGTTATCGTGTCGGCGCAGCATCAAGTCGACGGTCGATCGGCCCAAGTGTAGATTGCGGAGCGTCACCTCTTCAAGAAACGCCGGCAGTCTGGGCTCGCGCAGCAGAATCTCGTTGCGCTCTTGATCGAACTCGAGACCGAGGGACGCTTGCAGGAGCATAAGTGGCGTGCCGGCAGCCCAGGCCTGCGGCGAGCAGGCAACCGGATAGAGCGTGGGACCGCGCTGGCGGCCGCGCAGAAATCCGCAATAGAGCTCCGGAAGCCGCCTCAACTCCATGTAGCTCGCGGCATCGAACAGGCCCTTGAACACACGATCGATCGCGGTCTTGTAGCCATACCGCGCAAATCCCGCCGCGATCAGCGCGTTGTCGTGCGGCCAGACCGAGCCATTGTGATACGACATCGGATTGTAGCGCAGCTCCTCGCTTGCCACGGTCCGGATTCCCCAACCGGAGAAGAACGAAGGCCGCATCAGCCCGCGCATCACCGATTCCGCACGCTCGGGCGATGCGATCCCGCTCAGCAGCACCTGTCCGGCGTTCGACGTGCGGACGCAACAGGGGCGCTTCTGTCCATCCAGCGCAAGCGCATAGGTGCCGATCCCGGCTTGCCAGAACGCCGATTCAAACCGTTCGGCCAGCTTCACAGCCTGTTCATCGAGCGCGTCGGCGAGCGTCACCTTGCCCAGGCGGCGCGCGCAGCGAGCGGCAAGACGTTTGGCGGCATAGACATAACCCTGCACTTCGCAGAGCGCGATCGGACCGACTGCGATCGAACCATCGGCGTGGAAGATGGCGTCGTGGGAGTCTTTCCAGCCCTGATTGACCAAGCCCTGCTCGTCGGCGCGGTGATATTCGACGAAACCGTCGCGGTCGGGATCGCCGGCGCCGTCGATCCAGCTCAGGGCCGCTTCGATGTTCGGCCAGAGTTGCCGCAACGTCTCGATGTCGCCGGTGTGTTCGAAATAGAGGCCCGCCAGCATGATGAAAAGAGGCGTCGCATCGACGCTGCCGTAGTAAAGTTTGAACGGGACCTCGCGCAGCGCCGCCATCTCCCCCCCGCGCATCTCGTGCAGGATTTTTCCCGGCTCGGCGTCGGATAGCGGGTCGAACACTTTGGCCTGATAAGCCGCAAGCCGCAGCAACACACCTTTGGCGACGCGCGCGTCGCACCACAACATCTGCAATGCGGTGATGATCCCGTCGCGGCCAAACGTGGTCGAGTACCAGGGAATCCCGGCATAAGGATAGGGACCTGCCGGTGTTTCGGTTGTGAGGATCGCCAGATCGGCCATCGAGCGGCACATCACCTCGTTGAAGATCGGATTCGAGGTGGTAATGGTCGTTGTTCCCCGGCTTGCGCGCCGACGCTCGTGAAACGCCCCACGGAGAGCCTTTCGGAACGGCAACCATTGTTGTTCGTCTTGGCCGCCGTTGCATTTCACCGCCGCGTAGACCGAGCGGAACTCGTTCGGCTGCAAATCGAATCGATGAGATGCGACGCTGGTGGAGAGGCTTTCGGGGGCAGGCTCAAACCGCAACGTCGTGCGCCGCTGCTTCCCGTCGAGACCCCGGTAATTCAAAAAGACGTCCGTACCGCCGGATATCTCCGCGCTGGCGATACCGCGGTGGGCGCGACGCATCCCCCGCACCTCGAACAGATCGGCAAAGTCACTGGCAAAAGCGAGCGTCAGCCGAACCTCGCATGGACGCTCGCCGTGGTTATGAATGCGCAGCCGCTGATAGGCCGTATCGCGCCACAGGAATACCGTGCGGACGACGTGCAGGATGTCCTTGGGCAGCACAAGCTTGTCGTCGAGATAGATGTCGGGATTGGTCAAGTCGACGGTCAGCGTCGAATTGTCGTCGCGCACGCTCGAACCCAGCAGCAACGGCTGGTGGCCGTTGAGAAGTATCTCCAGGTGCGAGAGATACCGTGTGTCGGAAAAGAAAACTCCGTCAGGTCCGCCCATCGACGCGCCGATGTCGGCGTGTGCGTCAAGCACGGCGAAGCAGTCGCCGTGCTTGAGGGTGCGCCGGGCCCGTGTGGAAGCGCCGGTGGCCGGAATGTAGAAGGGCGTTTCCGAGCTTTCCTCGACCGAGGGAACGGTTGCGCCTTGGCTAAGCAAAGGGTCGCCTCAAGATAGTCGCGTCATTGCCATTCCCCAGGCGATGCCTGGTATCCCGCGCCTCCGCGCCGACGGATTTCGACGACTTGAGCAGCGAGCGGTAAACGCCGACATAATCCTCCGCCATGCGTGTGGCTGAAAAACGTTGCTCGAAGCGCTGGCGCACCTGTCGCCGGTCGAGCGTAATGACGCGCGGGAGGGCCGCCACGGCTTCCTCCATCGTATCGACGATGGCGCCGGTGATATTTTCGTCAATGATCTCAGGCACCGAACCACAGCGGAACGCTAGCACAGGCGTGCCGCAGGCCATCGCTTCGATCATGGAGAGGCCGAACGGTTCGGGCCAATCGACGGGGAATAGCAGGGCCGCGGCCTCGCCGAGAAATTTCGTCTTCTGGTATTCGTTGATCTCGCCGATGAATTCGACGCCCGGGCCTTCGAGCAGCGGCGCGATCTGATCCCGAAAATAGGCTTCGTCGGCGCGATCGACCTTGGCGGCGATCTTGAGCGGAATGCCGAGGGAGCGCGCAATCTTGATCGCGCGATCGGGGCGCTTTTCCGGAGACATGCGGCCGAGAAAGGCCAGGTAATGCCCTGGACCGAAACTAGGCCGATGCAGGCCAAGCGGCAGCCCATGATAGACCGTGGCCGCGAAGTTGGCGCTTGAAACCGGCTTGCGCTGGTCGTTGGAGATCGAAACCAGCGGCATGTCGTCGAAGCCGACATAAAGTGGAATGAGATCGGGCAAATCCTGGCGGCCGTGCAACGTCGTCACGGTGCGGGACGCGATCGAACGGAACAGCGGAAATTGAAACTGATCGATATGGAAATGCAGAATATCGAAATCGTCGGCGCGCTGCCGCACGCGGTCGAGCATCAGCATATAATAAGGAATCGGGTCGATGACTCTGCCTTCGAGCCGGAGCGCTTGCGGTACGCAGGGCACAAGATTGGCGGTCGTGATCGAATCGCCACTCGAGAACAGGGTGACGTCGTGGCCGAGAGCCACCAACTCCTCTGTCAGGTAGGAGACGATCCGTTCAGTGCCTCCATAGAGGCGCGGCGGCACGCTTTCGACAAGCGGCGCGATCTGTGCGATTTTCATATTGATTATTGATTTTCCCTCTAGGGGAGTGAACCCCGCGGGCAGTCAAAAGGTTCCTCTGCCTCGGCAGCGCAGACGATAGGCCGGCAGCGGGATGGCGCGCTCCATCGGCGCATCTTTCTACTCGAAATCGGTCACCGCGAGTGGCTACACGTCCGCGCAATCGGGAAATTCGGCAACAATCGGCCGGCGAAGCGGGCTTTTGAGCTGCGGCGGCCGTCTCCGGCGCGAAAGCTTGCGCAGAATTTCTTTGGCTACTCGGCCACCGCCGGCGGCGGGCAACGTCAACTCAACCGAGAAATATGCGCATGATCTGGTTGAGGATATGGCCAGTTTCCGGTTGAGCGCGGCGCAGGAGGCGGCCGTCGCGGAGGCCAGAGCCAAGGTGAACGGCCTTTCGGGAGGCTCATAGCGGCCGAACTGCATCCCGAAGGAGCGCGGCCCGTTCCGGGCGGCGGCGGCGGTGGCTCCTGCCGCCTGAGCGAGGGGGGGCGTAGCGCCCGCCCCTACGCGCCTTCATATTGCAGGACGTGCAGGCCCGCATTGGCGTCCGTCATAAAGATGAGGCCTTCGGCATCGACGAACACATCGCACGACTGAACGACCTTAGGCGTGTTGGGACGGGGATCCATGATTCGCTCGGGCGCCGGCGGCACATAAAAGGCAATTTCCTTCGGCTGAAAAGCGTTCGCGATATCGTAAACTCTCAAGCCGGCATTATGATATGTCGCAAAAATCAGATCGGATTTGGCAAGAGAGCCCGGACGGTTCTCATGCAGGTTATGCGGGCCAAACTTTGCACCTTTGGCGCAGAAATCGTCGTCCTCCGGTATCGGCAGCGTTGAAATGGGGATCGGTCGTTCGGGAACGTTAACGTCGAAAATCCAGATATGGGGCGAGCCGTCGGCGCACCCGGGAGCGGTGGGCTCGTCGGCAACAACGACGAGATTGCGGTCAGGCAGCGGCAGCGGCGAATGCGTGGCGCCGGAAAAGGGCGGCGACAAGACGAAGTGACTCAGCGACTTTGCATTCGCCGGCTCGGTAACGTCATGCATCGACAGTCCACCGTTACGCCATGCACCATAGGCGATGTTGCCGGCGACGATGCTGTGATGCGCGGCGTAACGCTTGCCCTTCGGCGCCGTCTCCTGCTCGCCACCGGCGCGCCACATGCCTGGCAACCACCATCGACCAGCCAATGTCGGTCGCTCTGGAACAGAGACGTCGATCGCGGCCATGATGTGGTCGGTGAAACCTTCCATATGGACGGAAATATAGGCGTACCGGCCGCCGACCCACCAGATTCGATTCAACCCAAGCCCCTCAATCGGCATGAAGGAAATTTCACGTGGCGCCTGAGGGTTGCTGATATCGTAGGTGCGCAGGCCGGCCGCGAAGGTTTGCGATCGATCCTCGAACGAATCGGCCATCGATTGCGACGAATAGGTACTCGCTTGACTGTATTGCTGCATCGCCCAGACGTTCGGGGCGTTGACCGCAAGCAAAAGATCGCCGTGCACCTGGATATGATGCGACCGTGTATTCGGCGGCATGGGCACGAAGGCAGTCGGCTTCGGCTTGCGCGGATCGCGAACGTCGATGACGCTGATACCGTTGCTGAACATGTGACCGACAAAGGCATGACCCTTGTGGACCATGACCTGCACGCCATCGGGGCGCCCGCCCTGGTCGCTCAGCGACAGAAGGCGGATATTCTTCGTTCGGGCGGACATTGGTCGACTCTGCTGTGCGTTCGGCTGACCGGCGACGGTCGTCATCCCACGCGCGGTGGGGCGACCTGCGAGGACGTCAGGCCCATGGAATCGAATGCCTTGCGGACCAAGCCCGAGGCCTTCGCCTCCTCGAGGAAGTCACTGACATAATCCACTGCGAGCGGCCTGCCCTTCGGCAGCGCGGCCGACGTCGTCGAGTTCATGAAGGCGTCGGGCAGGATGCGCGAACCGGGCACTTTGGCCTGCAATCCGCCGAGCGACTCGCGCGAGAACGCGATGGCGTCCACTGCGCCCTCGCTCAGTGCGGCGACTGCCTTCTCGGCTGTATCGAACGGAATGTGCGAGGCCAAGGGCGCCGATTTGGAGGACGCTCGCAACGTCGCAGTATTGGCGACCGCGCCGACACGGACCCCGGCGGCGTTGACATCCGCCACTTTGGCCAATGGCTTTCCAGGGCCGATCAGGTAGGTGCTTTGCAGGACGTGAAAGGCGCTACCGAAGTCGACGAACTTCTTGCGCTCTTCATCGACGGGCATGAATGCCACATCCCATTCGCCGCGCGCCGCCGCATTTTGCACCTCGCCTGAGCCGTTATAGATGACGAGTTCCGCGGCCACATCGAGCTTCCGGGCGAGCGCCTCGCCGAGGAGGACTGCGACGCCGCGATAGCCCGCGCCATCCCTGATTGCGAATTGAGCCGAAGGGGACGGCGCAATAGCGATTGCCACACGAAGCTTTCCGGTCGGAAAGAGCTGGCGTGCAAGATCGGCACGGTCAACGGCCATTGAGTTGTTCTCCCACTGCGGATTGACGTGGAGTCTTTGCCGACGCGGTCGCCATGCCCGCGCCGCTCAAGAGAGCCATCAGCTCTCCAGGCGCCGCCGGCTGCGTATTGCCGCGCCAGGCGACGTGCTGATCCGGCCGCACGAGCGTGAGCTTGTGCGAATACAGCGAGCGTGCCTCCGGCGTGGCGATATCCAGCACGGACAGCGGAATGTTGCGGGCAGCGGCGGCCTCAACGAGCCCGGATGCGTCCACGGTCGGGTCGAGCCGGAGCAAGGTATAATAGGGCCCGAGCACGTCATAGAGCGAGCTGTGATTCGGAAGCCAGAAATGCGGGGCCCGGCAACCGGGCACGGTGGACGATGTGAATTCATACATCGTGTATGCGGGCGGCCGCTCGTCGTCATAAGCGATGATCGGTGACTCGCTGTAGAAGTATCCGAAATTCAGCCCGGCGGCACATTGTTGCTGAAGCTCGAGGTCGTGAACTTCCTTGCCGATCCTGCTGCGTATCGCCTCGCCTTCAGGCCCTGCATCCTCGATTCCATCCGGAACGTCGCGCCGTTGCTGCCGGAGCTTGAGTGCGACTTCGGTGATGATGCGCGAGGTTTGATCGGTGATGGGCTGTCGTTCCGCTTCATAGGCGGACAGGATATCCGGATGAGCCCAGCCTTCGAGGACTGCGGCAAGCATCCAGGCGAGGTTTGCGGCGTCGGCAATGCCGGCGTTCATGCCGTAACCGGCAGCCGGGATCCAGATGTGGCCGGCATCACCGCAAATCATCACGCGCCGATCGCGGAACTTGTCCGCGACCATGCGTCGTCCCATCCAGTCTTCCTGCGTGATTACTTCATACTCGAATTCCGGCCCTACTCCGATGATCTGGCGGATAGCCCAATCGCGATCGATTTCGTCACTGGCTTCACCGTTGTACAGGAAATTATGAACGTTCCAGGTCTCCTTGCCGTCGATCGCGATCACGATGCCGCAGCGGCGCGTGTTGAAGGAGAAGTACATCCAGGCCAGCCGGTCCTTCAGTATGTCGAACAATCTCGGCGCGCGGATATAACTCGATTGCACACCCTGAATTTCAGGCGCGCCGAGGAATTGTGCGCCGATCATCTTGCGGACCGAGGACTTGGCGCCGTCGCATCCCACGAGATATTGACAGGCAATCGACACCGGCTTGCCGCTGTCGAGGTCGATGGCACTCGCAACGACGCCATTCGTATCCTGCGTGAAGTCTTGAAATGACGTCCGATTGAGAATCCTGATGCGCGACTGCGACGCGGCGTATTCAAACAGGGCCGGCTCGAAGAAAATCTGGTTGATGCGGTGCGACGGCTCCGGCGTCGGCCATGACGAATCCAGGGCCGTGGCCCCGGCCAGCCGAGCCCCGCGCGATGGAAACCGCAATCGAGACAGCTCGATGCCCGTTAATGTCGTGCACGAAGCGACATCGATCGGATAATCCTCCGGCAAGCCGCGATCCCGAAGTTTGCGGGCGCAGCCCAAGCGGCGATAGACTTCCATCGAGCGCGCCGAAACCAGGTTGCACTTGACGGCGGGAGGCTCGGCCGCCGTACGGGATTCCACAACGGTCACATCGACCCCGCGCGATGCCAGGTCGATCGCAAGCGTCAACCCAACCGGACCGCCACCGACGATCAGAACACTCGTTTCAATCATCACGTCCACTTTTCTTGATTCCATGCGGCCGACACACGACGCATTATTGTTTCTGTGTCGGCATCTTCGCGTCCTTGGCGAGCTTGATGTGCGCCTGAACGTCCTTGCGGAAATAAGCGGCAACCTCGTCGAGACTCATTGGCATCGGCTCGACTCCGAGCTTGGTGAGGCTGCTTTGCACTGCCGGTGCTTTCAGCGCCGTGACGACCTCCTCGTGAAATCTCACGACGATGTCGCGCGGCGTCTTCGCCGGCAGCCACAATCCCGCCCACCAGTTGTAAGCCGAGTTGGCCAGCCCGAGCTCTTCCGTGGTCGGAATGTCCGGAAGGAGCGTCGAGCGTTTCGATGAGCTGACCGCCAGCGCCCGGAGTTGCTTACCTTTGATCAATGAAAATGCCGCCGCCGTCGGCAGGAACATGAAATCGACCCGACCGGCGACGACCTCGATCACACCGTCTTGCGCGCCGCGGAAGGGAACGTGCAAAGCCTCGAAGTTCGCGCTGATGCGTAGCCGCTCGGCGGCGAAGTGCGTGGCCGAGCCGATCCCGCCGGACGAATATGTGACGCTGCCTGGCTTGGCCTTGGCCGCGGCAATAAGATCGTTCAATGTCTTGAACCCGTGCGACGGGTTGGTGACCAGCACGAAGGGTTGCAGGCCCAACGCAGCGACGGGAACGAGGTCGTCGAGCGTCGAATAAGGAAGGTTCTCGTAGAGCGCCGCCGCCGCCGGGAGCGCGCCGGTCGCCAGAACCGTAAGGCCATCCGGCGCGGCCTGCGCCACCATGTTGTTGCCGAGCGTGCCGCCCGAACCGATCCGGTTGAGTACGACAACCGATCGATCGGCTTGCGTCGCAACCTGATTCATGACGATGCGCGCGATCGTATCCGCCGCGCTGCCGGCGCTGAACGGCGAGATAACTTTGATGTTTCCCTTGGGCCAGCGATCGTCGGCCGCCAAGGCTGATCGCAGCGCGATGGACAGGAAAGCCGCCGCTATGAATGTGGTGGCCTGTCTGCGTTGAATTATGCCAGCTTGCATTTGCCAGTCCCCTATCTGCAGGCGAGGCTATTGCCTCCAGGGGCCGACCTGAATTTCGAATTCAGTATAACCCTATAGGGGATTTCGATGGCTCAAAGTCGCCCGGACTGGGAAGAACGCATCGGCCATCGGATCAAGCTTCGCGACATCCATATCCTTTCGGCTGTCGTGCGCTGGGGCAGTATGGCGAAAGCCGCGTCGCATCTCGGCATGTCGCAGCCGTCCGTCTCGGAAGCCATCGCGAGCTTGGAGCAGACCTTGCGCGTGCGCCTGCTTGAACGAAAGGCCCAAGGGGTCGAACCGACGATCTATGCCGATGTCTTCCTCAAGCGCGGCCAGGTGGCGTTTGACGAGATTCGCCAGGGAATCATGGATATCGAGTCCCTCGCCAACCCGGAGGTCGGCGAGGTGCGCATCGCCTGCCCGGAGTTCCTATCCGCCGATCTGCTGCCGCGGGCGATCAGCCGCTTCTCGCGCCGCTACCCGAAGGTCGTCTTCAACGTCCTGCATCCGGACACGATGACTCTCGACAACCATGAGCTGCAACAGCGCAAGGTGGATATCACCTTGGCGCGGATTCCCCACACGTTTCGCGACGAGGATCTGAATGTCGAAATGCTGTTCGACGACCCGCACTGCGTTATCGCCGGAACAAACAGCCGTTGGGCGCGCCGGCGCAGCATCGCGTTGATCGAGCTGGCAGAGGAGCCATGGGTGCTGCCCCCGACTCCGGTGATCTACAATCTCGTCCAGGCGGAATTCAAAGCCCGCGGCCGCGAAATGTCGAGCGTGACGATGAACGCGTCATCGCTGCTGCTTCGCAATCAACTACTCGCCACCGGACGTTTTCTTTCGATGATGCCGTCTTCGCTCCTGGCGCAAAATGCCAAGAAGTGGTCGTTGAAAGCGTTGCCGGTCGATGCCGAGTTCCAATCGCCGCCGATCTCCATGGTGACACTGAAGCGGCGGACGCTCAGCCCTGTCGTCCAGCTTTTCCTGGAATACATCAGGGCGTCGTCACGATCGACGCCGGTTCCGCCGGAGTGAGCGGAAGCCGCTCTAATCGCCCAGGCCCGCCGCGCGCCGGTCCTTGCGCGCAAGCCGCGACAGCAAATAATCGACCTCGGCTCTGGCCGCCGTGCTGAGCCGGGTGGCGGGCTCGCGCTGGGCGTCGGACGCGATCATGCCGCGCTTGGCCATCACGTATTTGCGGACCGCAAGACCGAGTCTCGGTTGCTGTTCATAGCGTAGCAGCGGCAGATGGGCATCGAACAGGTCATGCGCCGCGTCGCGTGCGCCCCCGGCCTGCATCCGTACGACGTCGACCAGCATGTCCGGGAATGCATAACCGGTCATGGCACCGTTTGCCCCGCGCTCCGTCTCGAAGTCCAGGAATAGTCCGCCATTGCCGCACAGAATGGAGACCGGACGCATCGTCCCTTCGGACTGCCAGGCGCGAAGCGCGGAAATCTTTTCAAGCCCGGGCCAGTCCTCATGCTTCACCATGACGCAGGTCGGGTTGTCGTTGACGATGGTGCGGACGACCTCGGGGGTCATGATGACGGAGAAGTTCAGGGGATAGTCCTGAATTGCCCAAGGGATATCGTCGCCGATGGCCTTCACCGCCTGCCGATAATAGCCGACGATCTGCTCATCCGTGCGCAGCGTGTTCGGCGGGGCGATCATCACACCGGCGGCGCCAACGTCCATCGCGGCGCGAGCCAGCGCACGCATCGCCGCAAACCCCGGCGCGGATACCCCGACGATCACCGGCAGCCCGTCGGCGCAACGGATGAACCGGCTCGTCACCTCCAATGCCTCCTTGTCGTCGAGCTTGGGCGCTTCGCCCAGCACGCCGAGCACGGTCAAGCCGGTGACGCCGACTTTGCGGTAAAAGGCCGTCAAACCGCCGATCGATTCGAAGTCGATACGGCCGTCCTCGTGGAACGGAGTGGGCGCAATCGGGTAAACACCCGTTACGGTGTGGTCTAGCGGCATCCGCGACTGTCCTGTGTTGCCAAATCCTGAGTGCGCGGGACCGGATTAGCAAAATTCGAAGCCGCGGTCCGTTATGTTCAGATGATATTTCTCGTGCGACCTGATAAGCGCGGGGTCGCAGAGTAGTTTGCGCCCGACCGGTATTTGCCCGCGTGAGTGGCGGTCCGGCCCTGCACGCGACGCGGACTGCAGGATCCTATGGATACCCAGTTTCTGGAAAGCTTCATCCTGGTGGTTGAGCATGGCTCGGTCGCGGAAGCCGCGCGCCGGCTCAACCTCACCTCGGCGGCCGTAACCCAACGCCTACGGGCGCTCGAGCGCGAGATCGGCGCAGCGCTCGTCTCGCGGTCGGGCCAGACCGTACGTCCGACGGCGGCCGGCGCGGCCATGCTGCCGCAGGCGCAGGCCCTGCTGCGCAACGTGCGAGATCTACGGACGATCGCGAGCGAGACGAATTTCGCGGGAGAATTGAACCTCGGCGCCGTCTCGAGCGCGCTGACAGGCATTCTGCCGCCGATCCTCGCCACTCTTGCCACGAACTACCCGCAGATGAAGCTGTTCATCAATCCCGGGTCGTCGAACGACCTCTACCGCAAGGTCGTCGAAGGCGAACTCGATGCCGCCGTGGTCGTCGAGCCGAAGTTTCCCCTGCCCAAGACCTGCGACTGGGTAACGTGGCGCGAGGAGCCGCTGATCGTCCTCGCCCACGAGAGCGTGACCGAGCGCAACGCGCACAAGATCCTCGAAACGCATCCCTTCATCCGCTATGACCGCAAGCAATGGGGCGGCCGGCTCGCCGACGAATATCTCCGGCACTGCAACCTGCACCCACAAGACCGTTACGAACTCGACTCGCTGGAAGCCATCGCCGTCCTGGTCGACTACAAGCTTGGCGTATCTCTCTTGCCCGACTGGGCACCGCCCTGGCCCGAAGGCCTGAAGCTGGTCAAGATTCCTCTGCCACGGTCATTTCGCAAACGGCGCGTCGGCATCGTGTGGCATCGTGCGTCGGCCCGCATCCGCCTGGTCCAGGCTCTGCTTGCGGAAGCCCGCATTCATGGCCACGACGCCTAAGGGTCATTCTCCACGGCGTCGCGTCAGACGCTGGCGATCAAGCCCCCATCGACGCGGAACACCGAACCGGTGAGATATGACGCCCGCGTACTGGCCAAAAAGGCGATCATGTCGCCGTATTCCTCCGGCCGGCCGTAGCGCCCGACCGGGATCGAAGCGGCACTCTCGGCGGCCACCTCTTCCACCGCGCGGCCTTCGCGCTTTGCCTTGGCCTGATCGAGGGCTGTGATGCGGTCGGTCGCGATCCGGCCCGGCAGCACGATGTTCGCGGTCACACCATCGCGGCCGACCTCACGCGCCAACGTCTTCGACCATCCCACAAGCGACATCCGAAGGGCGTTCGACACCGCAAGGTTCGGAATTGGCGCGATCACGCCCGAAGACGTGCTCGTGATAATCCGGCCCCACCGCCGCTCGCGCATGCCCGGGAGCACCCGATCGGTGATGGCAATCACGGACAGCACCATCGTCTCGAAATGCTTCAGCCATAGGGCCGGATCCTGGCCGCTGGCCGGCGTCGGGGGCGGTCCGCCGGTGTTGTTGATGAGCACATCGACCGGCCCGAGCGCGCGTTCGATTTTCCCGATATTGGCATCGATCGACGTACGATCCGCCAGGTCCCATACGAGGCCGACGCTCGCCACATCATAGGTCCGAAGCGCCTGCTCGGTCGCCGCGATCGCATCGGCGGCGATGTCGGCCACCGCAACCTTGGCGCCCTCTGCCGCCAGCGCCGTGGCGATGGCGCGCCCAAGACCTCCGCCACCGCCCAGAACCAGTGCCGTTTTTCCCTTCAGACCGAGATCCATCCACATCGTCCTACGTTGAAAAATGACTTTTTCGTTTGTCGTGCGCGATCTCAACGCATCACGCCGATCTCACGCAGGTAGCGCCGAACACCGGGATGGATGTGGCCGACACTCGGCGCAGCCGCGTATGTGTTCTGCGGCAAGGTTTCCCGGCCTTGGTCGAGCCGCTCCGCCAGCGCCGAACGGCCTTCATGCAATGCCTTGGCGATGCGATGCGCAACGGCTTCCTCCAGCGTTTCGCGCGCACAGATATAGCTCCACGAGCCAACCGAATGGACCAACTCGTTCTGCCCGGGATACGCACCGGCCGGCACGTCGATCGGCTTGAGAAAGTTATGCTTGGCGCACACGCGCTCGATTTGCTCCTGCGTGAATCCGACGAGGCGGCCGCCATTCTTGAGCACCGCCGTGAAGCCCGGCCAGCCAATGCCCGCGCCCCACAGTGCAGCGACATCGCCAGCGGCAACCATCAATGGGCCGTCGCCCGCCTGATCGAGATAGACCGCGCGAAAATCCTTGTCGCGGTCGAGCCCCAGGCCGTCTGCGACATAACGTCCGAGCAGGGTGATGCCGGAGGCGCGCGTGCCCCATGCCACAGGCTTGCCGACGAGATCCTGAAGCGATTGCACGCGGCTGTCGCGCCCAACGGCGATCATGCCAGGGCTGGAGTAGATTGCACTGATGATCTTGATGGTGGTCTGCGGTCGTCCAATGCCCGCGAAGGCTTCGTAAGCCGGTTCGCCCGCCACCAGCGCGATATCGAGTTCCGACCGCTCCAGCAGGCCGATGTTCTCGGCGCTGCCCTTGGTGTTGCGCGGCACGATCAGGAGCGACGGATCAGTCTCGTTGATGGTCTCCGCGGCAGCGCCACCGAACAGCGGGAACCCGCCTCCGGGCGTCGCCGTACCGAGGATGATTTCGGCCTTATCTCCCGCCGCCTTTGTCGTCATGATCAATTTCTCCCGGCTGCCGACGGAACGATTGAGGGGGCAGACGCAGTGCCCGCGCAACGATTGACAGGAATTATGCGGACACAGCCAGTCGCTTCAGAAGATAACTTTTTGATCGTCACGCTATAGGGCGAGACCTTCCATCGACCCGGCGCGCCGTTTATGGAATATGCGCCTGGCGCATAATTCCGGTCCGAAGCCGGATTTGCTCTCTTCCAGCGCAGCCGGCATCCTCGCGCGCCTCATACAGACAGACCTCAGCTCATGAATGCCATTCCGACCTGCGTTCCGCCGGACCGCACCCCAAAGCGGCCCGCCTTCGCAATGCCGGCCGGTTCGTGCGACTGCCACGCCCATATCTGCGGTCCGCTGGCGGTGTACCCCTGCATTCCGGAGCGGCTTTATACTCCCACCGAATGCTCGATGGCCGACTATGAGCAAATGCTCGCCGCTCTCGGCGTCCAGCGCGCGGTCCTGGTGCAGCCAAGCTTTTACGGCAGCGACAACCGGGCCATGCTCGATGCCATGAAGGCGGCGACGATTCCCGTGCGCGGCGTCGCCGTCATCGCCGAGGACGCCAGCGACGCGGAGCTGGAGCAGTTGCACGCCGCCGGCGTGCGTGGCGCCCGCTTCAATATCGTCGACATCCAGACCGCGAAGGGCGTCCTGCCGATCGCGCGCATCCGCCGCCTCGCCGAACGAGTCGCGCCTCTCGGATGGCACATCGAACTCTTGATGCATGCCGATGAGTTTCCCGATCTCGATCGCACACTCGGCACCTTGCCGGTCGACGTGGTGCTCGCCCATCTCGGTTACGTCAAAGCCAGCAAAGGACTCGACACGGCCGGCTTTCGCGCGCTGCGGCGGCTCCTGGCCGCGGGCCGCGCCTGGGTGAAGCTGACTGGCCCCTATCGCATCTCGGCAACGGCGATGCCGCACGGCGACACCGACGTCTTCGCTCACACCCTGGCCGCCACGGCGATCGACCGGCTGGTATGGGGAACGGATTGGCCCCACGTGATGGCGAAGTGGACATCACCGCTGCCGAATGACGGCGAACTGACCGACCTTCTGCTGCGCTGGATTCCCGACGAAGCAGCGCGGCGGCGCATCCTGGTCGACAACCCCGCGCGGCTCTATGGCTTTTCCGAAGCGACCTGACGGCGTGGCGTTGCGACTTCTGCCCCGCGCAAACCGCCAGCTGAGTGGCCCGCTCCTTGCGCCGACTGCTGTCCGCAATGCCGGGAGAGCGGTCGCCGCCGC
>Ga0105240_10003698_pt1 | contig 23636 bp, 19 predicted proteins | sample KBSC54metaG_FD_80426 | JGI IMG/M metagenome (GOLD analysis project Ga0105240, IMG submission 80426) | Corn rhizosphere microbial communities from Kellogg Biological Station, Michigan, USA - KBS C5-4 metaG | ecosystem: Host-associated > Plants > Roots > Rhizosphere > Soil | place: Michigan, USA...
AGCAATGTCACCTGTATCCTCCAGGATAGGGCCGGATTTCTTTGGTTTGGCACTCAGAATGGCCTTAACCGTTGGGATGGCTATCAGTTTACTATTTTCCGCAACGACCCGAAGGATTCCACCAGCCTGTCCAATAATTACATCCGATGCCTTACCGAGGACACCCTGGGCAATATCTGGATCGGTACCTGGGGTGGGGGGATCAACTGCCTCAATCAGAATAAATACAGCTTTTCGCACTTTGGTCATGATCCGCGCCGGCCCAACAGCCTTTCCGACAATTTTGTAAACTGTGTAACGCTGGACCATGCCGGTCATCTTTGGGTCGGGACGGAGAGCGGCGGTCTCAACAGGATGGACCCTGCCACCGGCAATTGTCGCATCTTCAGGCAGAACGACACGAAGTCCGGCAGCCTTTCCGATAACAATGTCACCGACGTGCTTGTAGACAGGAACCATCAGCTATGGGCGGCTACCTTCCGTGGGGGTATATGCCGGCTGGATCCCTCCACAGAGAAGTTCACCCGCTATGTCCACGACCCGCGTAATCCCGGTTCCCTCACGTATAACAATGCCCGCTGCCTTTTTCAGGACAGCCATGGACAGATATGGATCGGCACCCGGGGCGGGGGGCTTGATTGCTATCAGCCAGCTACCAATTCCTTCCGGCACTACAGGAACAACCCCATGGACCCTTCTACGCTGCCGCTGGACATCGTGCTTTGCCTGTCCGAGGATGCCAGCGGTAATATCTGGATCGGCACGGAAAATGGAGGGCTGAGCATTTTCAACCCCCATACACAACTCTTTCGCACCTATGTCAGCGACGATATAGACAACGCCTCGCTTAGCAACAATTCCGTCTACTCCATCTATAAGGACAGACATGACAATATGTGGGTAGGGACATACAGCGGAGGGATCAATCTCAGCAACAGGGATGCTGCGCTCATTCCTCATTACCGGCGCAATACTTCCGGCTCTTCGCTGAGCAACAACAATGTCCTTGCCTTTTCAGAGGGCGATCAGGGACAGATATGGATCGGCACGGATGGGGGAGGGCTGGACCTCTTCAACCCATCGACAGGCAGGTTCACTGTTTTCCGGCATCGCACCGGAGTTGTTGCCACCATCGCCAGCGATTATGTGCAAAGCCTGCTGACAGACAGAGACGGCAATCTGTGGATAGGCACCGTGGGCGCGGGGCTCAATGTCATGGACAAACAGCATAAGATCATCCATGCGTTCAGGAATGATCCGGGGGATTCCACTACTGTCAGCGGAAATAATATCGACAATATGGTCATGGACCCGGATGGTGACATATGGCTGGCGGCATACGGCAGCGGGGTCGACCTGTACCGTCAAGGAGCCTTCCGTCATTTCACCCATACCAATGGCCATCTCAGCAGTGACAGGATACGATGTATGCTGGGCGACTCGAGAAGAAGACTTTGGTTCGCGACCTATGACAAGGGATTGGATATGCTGGATAAAAAGACCTGGACCTTTCAGCATTTCTCACACAGCGATACCCAAAACAGCCTTTCCAGCAATAGCATCAACTGCCTCCTGGAAGATGTTCAGGGCAATGTCTGGGTCGGCACCAGCGCGGGCCTTGACTGCCTGGACAGCCATACAGGGAAATTTACCTCCTATTTTATTGAAAATGGCCTTCCTGACAATACGATTATGAGCATTTTGCAGGACAGCAAAGGAAATATATGGGTCAGCACACTAAAGGGCATTGCGTGCTTTACACCCTCTACCCGTGCTTTCAAAAGCTTCTCTATTGCTGATGGTCTGCAGGGTGATGAATTCAAGGCGCATTCCTGTTTTCGCAGCAGCAACGGATCGCTCTATTTCGGAGGTTCCAATGGGTTCAATATTTTCCTTCCCGACAGCCTCCACGAAAGCCGTTTCGATCCGCCCCTGGTCATGACACGTTTCCAGCTTTTTGCCAAAGACGTGCCCATCGCCAGGGATGCTAAGGACCCTTCACCCCTGAAGAATAATATCACCTTCATCCGGGAGATCACACTGCCTTATTCCAGCTCCATCATCTCTTTCGAGTTTGCCTCGCTGAACTATACCCTGGCCCGCAAAAAGCAGTATGCCTATATGCTGGAAGGCTTCGACAAGGGCTGGAATGAATCCGGTATAAGACATACGGCCACCTATACCAATCTCGATCCGGGAACCTATACCCTCAAGGTCAGGGGATGGGACAGCAGGGGGGCCTGGTCGGACAGGATCTACACCCTGCAGCTGGTGATACGGCCACCCTGGTGGCAGACCTGGTGGTTCAGGATCGGGGCCATATTGCTCCTCTGCGGCGCCTTGTATTCACTTTACCGGCGGCGTATCTATCGTATCCAAAAACAAAAGATCATATTGGAACGGCTGGTGGCCGAACGTACGCAGCAGGCCGAGACGGCCAATCGTGCCAAGAGCGCTTTTCTGGCTACTATGAGCCATGAGATCAGGACACCGCTCAACGGTGTCATTGGTATGTCCTCCCTGCTGTTCCAGACCCCTTTGACGGAGGAACAGGAAGGATATGCTACGACCATCCGCAGCTGCGGGGAAAGTCTCATGTCCGTCATTAACGATATCCTGGACTTTTCCAAGATCGAAGCCGGCAGCATGGAACTGGACCCGCATGATTTCGATATACGTTCCTCGGTGGAAGAGGTCCTGGATGTATTTTCCGACAGGGCTGCCAAGGCCGGTATCGAGCTGGTGTATGAGATATCCCCGCTGGTGCCGGAATATATCCATGGCGATGACATCCGCCTGAAGCAGATATTGATAAATCTGGTAGGCAATGCCGTGAAGTTTACAGCCAAAGGTGAAGTATATGTGGGCGCCTGTCTGCTGGATAGCCAGGAAGAGGATGGACTGCTGCTGGAGTTCGAGGTAAGGGACACGGGCATCGGCATTCCCCCGGATAAGCTGAGCAGGCTCTTCAAGGCCTTCACACAGGCCGATTCTTCCACTACCCGCAAATATGGCGGCACGGGGCTTGGACTGACCATCAGCGAAAAGCTTATCCGGATCATGGGAGGCAATATCAATGTAGAAAGCAGTGAAGGGGCCGGCACTACCTTTACGTTCTATGTACGGATGGACAAGGGGCATGCTGCTCACGAAAATGGAGCGCCCGCGCAGGTCTCTGACCTGGAAGGCTGTTCTATACTGGTGGTGGACGATAATACGACCAATCGTACCATCCTGCGACGTCTTCTGCAGCAATGGAAGATACGGCCGCTGCTGGCTGCTTCCGGTAAAGAAGCGCTGAGCATGCTGGGTCATCATCGGGTGGACCTGGTAATATCCGACCTGCATATGCCTGAAATGGACGGCATTGCCCTGGCAAAGGCCCTAAGGACAAAAAATAATGACGTGCCCGTTTTATTGCTCAGCTCCGTAGGTAACGAGACGAGAAGAAAATATCCCGATCTTTTCCAGGCCGTGCTGAACAAGCCCGTAAAGCACCATCTGCTGCTCAAATGCATAGCCCGTCTCCTGCAAGGCCATCAAACTTTTCCGGGACAAGAGGAACAGCATCCGCAAAAGCTTTCCGACAGATTTGCCAGAAACTTCCCTTTGCGCATACTCATTGCCGAGGACAATCTTGTCAACAGGCAGCTCATCGATCATGTACTTGGCAAGCTGGGTTATGCCCCTGTCATGGTGGAAAATGGCCGGGAGGCCATCGATAAACTGGAAGGACAGGAATTCGACATTGTCTTTATGGATGTGCAGATGCCTGTAATGGATGGCCTTGAAGCTGCCCGCCTGATACGCAGCCGGGGGGGTGAACAGCCTGTCATTATCGCCCTTACGGCAGATGCGCAGGAAGAGGACAGACAGGCATGCCTGGACGCGGGCATGGACGACTATATCAGCAAGCCCCTGCAGCTGGACAGACTTCTCAATATATTGAAGAAATGGGCGATGAAGGTGTAACAGGGGCCTGATCACTCCACTCTCAGGCTTTTCACCGGGTTGCGTACCGCAGCCCTCATCGTATTCAGGCTCACTACCGCCAGGGTAAGCAGCAAAATAACGCCCCCTACCATTGCAAAGATCCACGGACTGATGGATATCCGGAATGTATATTTCGCCAGCCAGCTGTCCATGGCCCACCAGGTGAGGGGGACGGCAATGACGAAGGCCAGCAGCACCAGTCTGAGGAATTCCTTTGATAGCAATAACAGCAGCTGTGAAACAGTCGCTCCTAAGACTTTTCGGATCCCAATCTCCTTTATCCGCTTCTCGATGGTAAAGGACGCCAGCCCTGCCAATCCCAGACAGCAGATGAAAATGGCCAGCCCCGCGAATATATCCGTGATCTTGCTGATCAGCTCTTCCGTAAGGAACTTCTTACCGAACTCCTCGTCCGCGAACCTATACTCGAACAGGGTGGAGGGGCTGAACTTTTTTACGATGGGCTCTATGGCAGCGATCGCCTTTTGCGGTGAAGCTCCCTTATTCAGCCGGATGCTGATATTGGCGGTGTTGAAAGGCTGGTAATAGATCATCAGCGGATCCACGGGTTTATATGGACTCTCCATGACGACATTATCCGTGACGCCAATGACGGTGAACTTGCGGGGCCCGTATCTGAGAATATGTCCAATGGGATTGACCAGGTGCATGGCATCCACCGCTGCCTTGTTCAGCAGCATCGTCCCGGAGTCGGCGGCCGTTCCGGAAAAATCCTTTCCTTCCAGCATTTTTATCCCCAGTGTTTTGGCATAATCCTTATCGGCAGCCTGTCCGCAAAAGATGATCGCCGTACCGGCCGGCTTCTCATCCCAGTCCGGTGAAGGGCTTCTCCACCAGATGTCCGTGACAGGGGAGAGGGTGCGTGTCACCGAAGCCACCATGCCCGTATTGATAAATTCCTGTTTCAACGCATCATAGTTCCTGCCCAGGTCGGCATCCTGGGATATCATGATCAGGTTATTCGGGTCATAGCCAAGGTCCCGGTTCTTGACAAATTGTAATTGCCTGTAGACGATAATGGTTGCCGAGATCAGCAGAATAGAGATCACGAACTGTCCCACGACGAGTATCCGCCGGGGAAGTATGGCCTTTCTTCCGGCAAGGAAAGTACCTTTCAGCACTTTGACAGGATTGAAGGAAGAAAGATAGAAAGCAGGATAACTGCCTGCCATAAAGCCGGTGAATAAAATGATGGCGGCGACGCCGACCCAAAAAACAGGATCGCCCGGATGGATCGTCATCTGCTTGCCTACCATGGTATTGAAGGCAGGCAGCAGCAGTATTACCAGCAACAGGGAAAAGATAAAGGCGATAAAGGTAAGGATGATGGACTCGAAAAGGAATTGCCAGCGCAATTGCTTCCTGTCCGAGCCAAGAGTTTTCCGGATGCCCACCTCCTTTGCCCGCTGTTCCGAACGGGCCGTGCTCAGGTTCATGAAATTGATACAGGCTATCAGCAGGATGATGATGGCCACGATCGTGAACAGCCGCACATATTCGATCATTCCTCCTACACTCTTTCCATCCTTGAAATCGCTGTAAAGCCTCCATTTTTTCATTGGCCATGCAAAGTATTTGCTGATCTTGTCCTGGTTATGGGAGAACATGACATCGTTGGCCTCCTTTTCCAGCAGGGCCGGTGAGCTGCCCGGCGTCACCTGTACAAAGACATTCCATGAAGAATTGCGCCATTCGGCCATTTGCCGCTGCATCTGTGAGTAATCGAACAGGGTTACAAAGTCGAATTTGAAAGTGGAATTATCCGGCGCATCGGCTACGATGGCGGTGACCTTATAGTTCCGGTCATTGTCGATCTTCAGCGTCTTATTGATCGGGTCGTCTTTTCCAAAGAACGCGTTGGCTGCCGACTGCGTCAGCACGATGGAAGAGGGATCTGTAATAGCCGTAGCCGCATTGCCCCGGAGGAACTTCCACGTGAAGACATCAAAGAAATGCTCGCTTACCGTATACCCGCTTTTTTTCAGTCTGGCATCCCCATACTGAATGATATGATCCTGTGGATAGGTCATTTCCACGGCATTTTTGATATTCGGATAGCCCGACTGCAGCGTCTTCGCCAGCGGGAACACCATGTTCTTGTCTGTAAAGACACTGTTCTTGAAATCCCGGTTGGCTATTATCTGATAGATATTATCATAGTTGGCGTGAAATCTGTCGTAGGACACCTCATCATGCACCCATAAAAAGATCAGGATACTACAGGTCATTCCAATGGTAAGACCCAGTAGGTTACTGGCGGCAAAACCTTTGTGACGGAACAGGTTCCGCCAGGCGATCTTAAAATAGTTCTTGAGCATGCGGTGTTTTTTGCTTTTCTCCACTAATGAGATGCCGGAATGCTACTTGTTGATAACGAGTTAGTTGTATGAGTCCGCTAGTGTAAGGTGTTCGCTATTGATACAGTGGCTGTCCGGCGGTGTCATATAGTGGACCATTTACCGCAAAGGAAGGTTACACCTGCTGGAATTTTTTTCTCGACCGCCGGATGGCCGGCATATGCTCGTCCGCCCATTTTGACAGATTGTGGATATGAGGGACCAGGCTGTTGCCGATGTCCGTCAGCTCATATTCCACCCTTGGCGGTATCTCAGGGAAAACCTTTCTCGATATCAGGCCGTCAGCCTCCAGGGTGCGCAGGGTAGTAGTGAGCATTTTCTGGGAGATGTCCCCGATGGCCTTGTGCAATTCGTTAAACCGCAGCTAGCCGGCGCTGCCCAGTACAAGCACGATGAGGATCGACCATTTGTCTCCAAACCTGTCCAGCACATTTCGCACGGGGCATTTCTCCGAAGGGGAAAAATTTTCCAAATTATTTTTCATCTTTTATACCTTGAATTTCAATAATAGTTTCTTCCAGGTAAGCGGGGCACATCCGCGTGCCTTCTTGTCCGGCGTTCACTCTCCTTTTACCTTTGACTTACCAAAAGTAAGTAATAAAGATGAAAAAGATCATGATAACGGGCGCCACAGGCCCCTTAGGTTCAGCAGTTATTGACAGCCTGCTAAAAAAAACATCATCGGAACACATCGTCGCGCTGGCCCGCAATGCGGACAAGGCTGCCGGGCTATCGGCCAGGGGGGTGGAGGCAAGGATAGGCGATTACAGCGATCAGGCCTCCCTGGATAAAGCTTTCAGGGGTATCGATAAGCTGTATTTCGTATCAGGCAATGATATTGCACACCGTATGCCGCAGCATGAGAATGTGGTGAGTGCGGCCAGGACAGCAGGCATACGGCAGGTGGTATATACCAGCTTCCAGCATAAGGACGAGACAGCAGCTTCTCCCATCGCCTTTGTCGCCGGGTCGCATTTGCAGACTGAGCAGCTGTTAAAAGCTTCCGGGCTTGTCTACACCGTTCTTCAGCATGGTATTTACGCGGATATGATCCCGGTATTTGCCGGTCCCCGGTTGCTGGAGACAAAGACCCTTTACCTGCCTGCCGGCGATGGCAGGACGGCCTTTGCCGTACGTACGGATCTCGCCGAGGCAGGAGCCAACGTGCTGCTCGATACCACGGGCGCATACGACAACAGGACGCTGGTGCTGACGGGCGCTGAAGCTGTATCCTATCATGAGGTGGTCAAAAGCATCTCCGATGCTGCAGGGCTGCCCATTGTCTATCATTCTCCGTCCCTGGAAGAATTCAATGCTGCCTTGACGGCGGCCGGTGTTCCTGCCGAGATCATCGGTGTCGTGGCCGGTTTTGCGACGGCCATAAAGGCAGGGGAGTTCGATGAGGTCTCCGGTGACCTGGAACAGGTACTTGGACGCAAGCCGGCCCGGACCGCCGGATTCCTGAAGGCTGTTTATCAGCCGGCTCTTGTTGGATAGATTGCGGCTTATTACCTTTGGGCCCAATCTAAAGCCCTTTTATGCGACAGGTCTATATCTATCTCGTTCTTCTTTCATCGGTTGCCGTATCCTGTGTCCCTACGGGAAAATATAAAGCCTTACAGCAGCACGCGCAAAAGACCGACTCCCTGTATGGCTGGTCGCAACAGACGCTGAAAACCTGTCAGGACGCCAACAGCGATCTCAACAAGCAAAAGACGACGATGCAGAATCAGCTGAAAAGCCAGGATCTCGAGCTGAATGCCAGCAAGGAGAATATCACCATGTTGAGGAAGCAGCTGCAGGAGCTCTCGGCGCTGAGCAGCGCCCAGGCGGAGAGCCTGAAGAAGTCGATGGACAACATCGGCGCCAAAGACAGCTATATACAGGACCTGCGTGCCGCCGTTTCGCATCGTGATTCGGTGAACCTGGTAGCGTTGATGAACCTGAAGGCTTATATGGGAGGGTACGGGGACCAGGACGTCCGGATAAAGGTGGAGAAAGGTACGGTATCCGTAGACATTGCGGACAGCCTGCTGTTCACGGACAGCAATAGCTATGCGCTCACTCCAAAGGCCAGGTCCGTGATAGGCCGGCTGGCAAGAGTGTTCAATGACGTGCCCGAGGCAGGATTCACCGTCGAAGGGCATGCCGGTCCTGCGGATAGCCTGGCATCCATACAGGATTCTCTGCCGGATGGCTGGGACATCAGCGTCAAAAGAGCTACCGCCATTGTTCGCATGCTGCAGAATGATTATCATATAGCGTATGCCAGGATGACTGCCGCAGGTCGCATGCAAGAGCTTATGCCGGCTGCTACGGCAGACTCCACGGGAGGAGTGACAGCCGACCGGCGTACTACCCGTGTCATTATTATTCCTGATACGGACAGGATCTTACAGATGCTGGAAAGAAAGTAACGATCATTCCATTTGCTTCATAAGGGCCGCCGGATGCGCGGTTGGTTCGACCACTTACTCATTTCACCCGGACGGGTAGCCGCAATCTGCTAGTTTCGCATTCAATTTCAACTATTTATCATGAGATCAAATGCGATGCTGCTTTTCTTGTCTGCCCTGGTGTTTTTCGCCGGATGTAGCAAAAACAACGCCGGTAGCAACACCGGTAATAATTCAGGCAACGGAAACGATGGCCCTCCGCCGGCCGGATATAAGATTGGATGGCAGGCTGTGCTGGGCGGCTCCGATAATGACTTTGCCAGTACGCTGATCGCGACAAAGGACGGAGGATACCTGGTTGCAGGAGCCACCTATAGCGTCAATTCCGGTGATGTAAGGACAAATGCGGGCAATGCGGACATCTGGATCCTTAAGCTGGCAGCCGGCGGAGACACGGTCTGGACAAAAACTTTCGGAGGCAGCGGCCTGGATATAGCTACTTCAGCTATTGCCACTTCAGATGGAGGCTATCTCGTGGCAGGATACACCAATAGCACAAACGGATTTACAGCGATGAACCACGGAGGATATGACGGATGGGTGATGAAACTTTCGTCGAAAGGAGATGTCGTTTGGGAGAAGACCCTGGGCGGCGCCTTTGATGATAAAGCGCTCTGTATGGCTGCTTCCCCGGATGGAGGTTGTGTCTTTGGCGGAGTCACTTACAGCAATGATGGAGATATCTCGGGGTTGCATGCGGCGCCCAATACCACTGCGGATATATGGGCCGCCAGGCTAGACGGCAGCGGCAACCTGGTCTGGAGTAAAGCCCTGGGAGGAGCCTATGAAGAAGCTGCCTATGCCATCACTACTGCCAGCGATGGAGGTTATGCATTGACAGGGTACACGACCAGTATCGACGGGGATATGACGGGTGCAGGGCATGCGGGCGCCACGGATATCGTAGTCATGAAGCTCACCGGCGGCGGCGGTGTCACCTGGGCAAGGGCCTTTGGAGGTGATAAGTATGAGTCGGCAAGCGCCATTTGTACCACGGGAGATGGAGGATATGTAGTAGCCGGCTACACGGGCAGCTCGAACATTGGCGATGTGGGTAAGAACAACGGGATGTACGATGCCTGGGTGCTAAAGGTAAAGGCCAGCGGCGACACCGCCTGGACAAGGGTGCTGGGTGGTGCGGGGAATGACGGAATGACTTCGGTGATCACCACTTCATATGAAGGCGGTGGATACATGCTGGCGGGGATCGCGGGTAGCGATCGAAGCGGCGATGTGGGGCAAAACCACGGCGGCTCGGACTTATGGGTGGTACAACTGGACAGCGCAAGGGGCATTATCTCCAACAAGCTGTATGGCGGATCGCAAGGGGAGATGGTCAATACGGGCGCTACGATTATTCATGGCAATGATGGAGGCTATATCGTAGCCGGCGTTTCAGGTAGCAATGATGGCGATCTGCAGGGAAAGGTGAGAACGGGCCGGCTGTATGATAACTTGTGGGTGTTGAAAATGCAATAACTCCCCGTATTAAAATATGGTTTAAGCAATATTTATATGAATAAAATTTCGTAAATTTCATTGTAAAATATTGTTTATGCAACATTTGCATGTTTTTGAGGACCTGAGCCAGCAGGAGAAGAAACAGTTGATCAGATTTCCAGTGTACATTTCTCTGCTTGCAGCCAGCAAGGACTGCTGTTTGGACAGACAGGAAAAGAATACGGCCATTAAGCTGACGCATATAAAGACCTTTTCCAGCGATCCTATGCTGACTGACTATTATGCGGCCGTGGATCGGGATTTCGAGAAAGCCGTCACGGAAATAAGCGAACAGCTTCCGGGGGAGAAGCAGGCGAGGGAGTTGGTCATAAGACGGGAATTGAGAAAATTGGAGGGCATACTAAAGAAGCTGGATCAGGATTATGCGGCCAACCTGTACCATAGTCTTCGAACTTACAAGAACCAGGTTTCAAGGGCTCACCGAAATATCCTGGAATATTTTCTTTTCCCGCTTCCAATCAATGGTCTGACGGATTAATTCCTATTCTCCTCTCAGCACCTCCACCGGTTTGGTCACCGCCGCTTTTCGCGACTGTGCAAGTGTCGTCAGCGGTGCGACAAAAAAAACGATGGCAGCGGATCGACCCCACACTGCGTATCTGTGCTTAAATTGTATTTAACATAATGTTAATTATAAGACAAAAAACAACCCGGGCCAAAGTCCGGGTTAATGTTAAAAACTATAGCTCATTGTTATTCAGGGTCTTTTCCGATCATTTCAAAACGGGTTGTCGAGAAAATATTTCCCGTCTTTGGCTGCACGGTCCACTCGACCACCGCACCGGCATGAGAACCTCTCGGACTAAAAAATGTCCTAAAGCTCCCGGCCTGGCGGGTCCTTGAAATCTCGTGCAGGATATGTCCCAGGTCTTTTCTGCAATCATCTCCGATCAGGCGGCTAAAATGACGCCCGGTCATATCTTTTACCGGAAACAGTTTTGGATCGGCGTCCACCACCTTAAAGGAAAGTATGGTTCCCCTTTTATTCACAACCAAAGAATAGCGGGTCATAATACTTGCTTTTTTATATCATATTTTATATCGACTTGCATGCCATTTTTTAAATGGTTCATAATCAACGTAAAACCGTTCGCCTTATTTCGCGCAGCTTCTAATTTTCAGAAAAAAATCCAAAAACGGGAATTTTCCCATCTCTGATCCGCGCAGAAACTTCCCAAAAAGCCAGATAAAAGATCATTCATTATTCCGATATTGTCGGGATGATTATCGTTATTCAATGCAAGGACCAGGTGGGACTCGTGGCTGCCGTATCAGGCATCCTGGCCCGGGAACAGCTCAATATCATGTCTCTTCGCGAGCACGTGGACCCTACGGAGAATCGCTTTTTTATCCGTATCGAAGTGGATAAAGAAACGTCGAAGGAACAGCTTCATGAAAAGTTATCTCCACTTCTTCCTCAGGATGCTGTTATTTCCATCAATCCCCAGCCGGAGAAAAAGATCGTGGTAATGGTGACAAAGGAATATCATTGTCTCTCCGACGTCCTCATCCGCAACCATTTCAAAACTCTGGGCGCCTCCGTCCAGCATGTCATCGGTAATTACCCCGTACTGGAAGATATCTGCAGGAGATTTGAGATCCCATTTTCTCATGTCTCCCATCAGGAAATGGAAAAAGAAGCTTTTGAACAGCATCTGCTGGGTATTCTCCTGCGGCATCAACCCGATTATATTGTCCTTGCCAAGTTCATGCGTATCCTGTCTCCCGCCTTTATACAGGCATTCCCTGCACGCATCATCAATATCCATCACTCCTTTCTCCCCGCCTTTGTCGGCGCCAATCCTTATCGTCAGGCATTCGAACGGGGCGTCAAGCTCATCGGCGCCACCGCCCATTTCGTCACCGACCAGCTGGACGAAGGCCCTATCATCGCACAGCAGATCATACCTGTGAATCACTCCTACACCGCGGCAGATATGATGCGGGCAGGCAAGGAAATAGAAACATCCGTTCTTGCCAAAGCGCTCCGGCTGGTATTCGATGACAGAGTGCTTGTGTATAATAATAAAACAGTGGTATTCGAGTAACTATTTCCCGGGCATGCCTACTAACGGTATATGCTCGAATTCACACGGCTCGAGAAATCATACGGCTCGCGTTCGATCCTTTCCATTCCTTCCTGTCGGTTGGACCAGGGCGCCTACTGGCTGCAGGGACCCAACGGCTCGGGAAAAACAACGTTGCTGCGTATCATCGCGGGTATTATTTCTTTCAAGGGGGACATCCACCTGGATGGACATAGCCTTCGCCACGATCCTATCGCCTATCGTCGTGCGATCAGCTGGGCAGATGCCGAACCCCGGTATCCCGCCTTTCTCACGGGCAATGATCTGCTGTCCTTTTATCTTTCCGTCCGAAAAGCCCCCTTTTCACAGGCGGAGCAGCTTGTATCGGCCTTCTCCATGGCAGCTTATATCCCAACCCGCATCGGCTCCTGGTCCGATGGAATGATCAAAAAATTATCCATTGTGCTTGCCTTTCTTGGCTCCCCCTCTCTCATTGTGCTGGATGAGCCGCTTGTTACGCTCGATACAGCCAGCGTACAGCTGCTGTACGACATGATCCGCGATCATCGCGGACAGGGCCGCAGCTTTTTATTTACTTCTCACCAGGATATAGCTATGTCATCTCTGCCCATAGACAAAATACTACTCATCCGGGATCAAACCATCGAAACATTGGCTATAGCATGAACCATCCCCGCTCAATTTTGTGGAAAGCGCTGATAGGGCAATACTACCGGCAAAATGCAGGCTTCTTTCTTTTCTTTTTCCTGCTCTTCTTTGGCATCGTAGCGCCCTCCCAGCAGCTGGCGTATCACTATGCTATCATTCTCGGTATGCTCCATGCACCGGCGCTGTTTGCCCTGGTGCTTTTCTGCTGGCTCCTGTATGCCATAAAATGCATCCGATGGATCATCGGTATTCTGCAAAGCTCTGATCATACCTTTTTACACATATTGCCCCTCATGGGAAGGATGAGCGCTTTCCTTCTGCTGCTGGAAGTGCAGATCATCTTCTTCCTGCCTATTCTGCTTTACACCACGGCTGTCATCATCGTAGCCTGTTTCCAGGCAGCCTGGTCCATTGCCATTCTTATCATTTGCTTTATTATAGGGGTTTGTTTGATCAGCGCGGTACTGTACTGGTGTGAGCTGTTTTACCCCGGCAGGTTGATCCACATACCTTTTCTGTACAGGAAAGCCACGCGAAAGGAATACATACCTTACTGGTCCTTGCTGCTCCGGGGTCTGGTGACGCAGCATAAAACCCTGCTGGCTGGCATCAAGCTGTTTGGTTGTGGGATATTGTACCGGTTGTTGGAAATACAAACGCCGGACGATTATGATGTACGTATGCCCTTTCTCGTCTTCAGTGTGGCGCTGCTGGGACATGGCGCGCTGATATACGGAACGCGCGGAATGGAAGAAGAAAAATTGCTTTTCTATCGTAGCATGCCGGTCCCCTTATTCAAACGCCTGCTGCAATACATGATCCTTTACCTCCTGGTATTACTGCCGGAAATTATTACCATCGGCTGGTTAATGCCCGATCATATTCGGATCAAGGATGGGCTTGGATTTGTATCAGCGGGATATAGTACCTTATTGCTATTGAACAGCTGTCTGTTCATTATCTCGTTGCAACGCAGCGATTTTATAAAACTAAGCCTTGGGGTCTTTGGGATATTGTACTTCGGCGTTCTATCGGATAGTCTGATCTTATTATCAGGACTCTTTTTACTAACGGCTGGGAGCCTGTTTTTCCGGGGATATTGTCGAAAAGAAGGATAGAGGAAGAAAGAACTATTTCATGTTCACGATGGACAGAGATGCAAGGTCGGTCTTGGACGAAGGAATAACTACATTGTCTTTGGAAAACTCTTCGGAATCTTCCATTTTGATGGACATTTCACGATTCTTCTGTGATTTGACGGTTACAACAGTTTCCCTGCGATCGCGGTGAATACCCAGACCCTGGATGGTCACGAAATATTTACCTTCGGGTACGCCATCGATGAAGATATTCCCATTCTCGTCAACAAAGAACACTTTGTAAATGACGCCGGCGCCTGTACGATTGCAACGGTCGAAAATGATCAGCACGGAATCCTTGTGTGCTTCTGCAGGAGCGAGATTGTTGAACTTGAATTCAACAGAACCTGCTTTCACGGCCGCCTTATCGGCTTTGTGGCCCTTGTCCGCATGCGCTGCCAGGCTGAACAGCAGGCAGGCAAGATAGAGGTAGATCTGTTTCATAAGGGTGCGTATTTGTATAAGTATATCCAACCCCTATGCCATTATTCAATATGCTGAAAATGAGAAGATTAAGTGTGGTAAATCCAGCCTTGTTTTTCCAATCGTAAGAACACGCTTCCCTATCTGGGAAAATTCCTATTTTTCCAATAACTTCTTGATCACCTCCAGTATAGAGCTCCATCCACCTGCCTTGACCGCCTCTTCATACCGCTCTTTGCCCCTGGCGGCATGCTCATATCCGTCCTGCGTTACTTTCAGCTCGGTCCCCTCGTTCGTCCCGGACAATGCATAGGTCACATGCAGATAATTTTCAGGGATGTCGGGTATTCCCATGTTGGGATCGATGACAGAGTATTTCAACAGCCTGCCGGGAACGATCTCTTCCACATGTCCCTTTACAGGAATGATCTCCTTTCCTTCATGTTCCATTTTCCAGAGAACAGGGCTTCCCACCTTCCAGTCCGAATCGACGGCGCAATTGAACATGCACTTTTTTGTCCATTCGGGTTCCGTCAGCGCGGCCCATACACTGTCCATCGGCGCTTTGATCCGTATGGTATTGTCTACCTTCATTTCTTTTCCCATATGCTTTTTTCTGTATGTTATTTCAGTATTTCTTCAATGCGGCGCAGCTCCTCTTCGCTGAACCAGGTGTTCCGAAAGCATTGCAATGAATCCGTTACCTGCTCAGGCTTGCTGACACCGATGAGTACGGAAGTGATGCGTTTGTCCCTTAGTATCCAGGCCAGGGCCATTTGCGCCAGGGTCTGATCCCTCTTTATCGCCATTTCATTCAGCTGTCCGATTTTCTTCAGCACCTCCGGAGTGACCTGCTCCTCTTTTAAAAAGCCATGCGGCTTATGAGCCCGCGAATCCCCGGGTATCCCTTTCAGGTATTTATTGGTGAGCAGCCCCTGGGCCAAAGGAGAGAACGGAATACAGCCGACACCTTCCTTATCCAGCAGCTGGAGCAATCCTCCTTCCACCCAGCGCTCGAACATGGAGTATTTGGGCTGATGAATAAGACAGGGGGTTCCCAGCTTTTTCAATATTGCAAAGGCGCGGGCAGCCTCTTCGGCGCGGTAGTTGGACAGGCCCACATACAATGCCTTACCCTGTCTGACTATCAGGTCCAGCGTTGCCATGGTCTCCTCCAGGGGCGTATCAGGGTCGGGCCGGTGATGATAAAAAATGTCTACATAATCGAGCCCCATTCTCTTCAGGCTCTGGTCCAGACTGGATACGAGGTACTTTTTAGAACCCCAGTCCCCATAAGGACCTTCCCACATATAATATCCCGCCTTGGTGGAAATGATCATCTGGTCACGATAGCCATGGAAGTCCTGCCGCAGTATCCGCCCGAAATTCTCTTCCGCCGAGCCCGGCGGTGGACCATAATTGTTAGCCAGATCAAAATGTGTTATACCTGAGTCAAAAGCCAGATAAAGTATCTTGCGGCAGTTTTCCAACACATCCACATCACCGAAGTTATGCCATAGCCCCAGCGAGACGGCTGGCAGCCTCAGCCCGCTGTTGCCACAGCGGCGGTATTCCATGGATTGATAGCGATGTGAGGCAGGAGTGTAAGACATGTAACAGGATTGTAATGCAAAATACTTAACTTTATTTTCTCCAACTGTAGTTATTATGACCCCTTCAAAACTCTTACTCAAGATCCGCTGCCTTCTCATTTTTTTTATGGTCGCCCTTGTGGTCAGCGGTGTAACCGCCTTTCCCGTATATTCCGAATTGAGATGGATGCTGGAAGGCAACGCTCCTTATCTGGGACCCGGACATGATTGGTTACAGGAAGTATGGCAGGGCGTTCGGGATACACAGCATACCTATCCTTTTCTCTTTTATGGATTCGACTGGCTGGCTTTTGCACATCTCGTCATCGCACTTATATTTATCGGGCCCTACCGCGATCCAATCAAAAATAAATGGGTCATTCACTGGGCCATGCTGGCATGCCTCGCTGTTATACCGCTGGCCTGTATCGCGGGGCCCATCCGCGGGATACCCTGGTATCACATCGTAGTAGACTGCTGTTTTGGAATACTGGGTCTTATTCCTCTGGCCCTGCTGCTTCGTTGGATAGGGCGGCTGGAGGAGGCCTTACAACTCTAAGGATAATGATTGGCTTAGCCGATACGTTTTTTTGGATATACTTTTATCGCTGAACCTTCCGCCAAAAAGACGGAGGCAGGCTCCTGTCCGCTGAGGCCGGCAAATGTCTTGCCATAGAGACCTCCAAAATCGCATGCAATGTCATGGCTCTTCACCGGATGAATATTCCAGCGGGGATGCGCAACTTCGTATTCTCCACAGGAGGCTGGCCCCATGGACGCATATCCCCAGAAATGTTCAGTGATAAATTCCTCCTTACCCGCCGATGGCAGGGCAGCAGGGACCGCGCCGGCGTCTACAGTGAGCCTGTTCCAGTGTCCTCGGTATTTCCATTGATAACTCACCCGGAGATTCTCTCCTTCCGTACAGTCCTCATGTCGCATAGGCAGGGTCTTGTAATGTTCACGAAAAAGCGTATTGGCTACCCAGGTGATGGCAGGCTTGGGAACGATCTCATTGATAAAGACCACTCCCCTCTTCCATAGGCCATCCTGCTGGTGGCGGACATAAAATCGTAGATTGACTTCCGGAAAGTCGGTATGATAGGGCACCCGCAGACCTTTGACCCGTACCTGACGGAACATAAATCCCACCAGGCTCACATAGGTCTGACCCTTCCACTCATCCAGTTCGGTATAAGCAGGCAGATAGGGCCGCAGGATCAACGGATCCACGGCATAGCTGGCCATGATAAGCTTGCGCCATTCGGCCGTTAAAAAAGGCGGTCGCGTCTTCATTTTAATCGACGGATTCCTTTTAAGGCGCTGGTAATCAAGTTAATAGAGAAGCCTTGTTTTTATGGTCTGCTTTACGTCCTTTAACAGCTCCAGCGCCTGTTTGGACAGTCTTTTGTCGACATCCAGCACGACATAACCTATCTCGTCATTGGTCTTCAGGTACTGACCAAGAATATTGATGTTGTGTTTGGACAGCGTGGTATTGATCTCGGACAGCACCCCCGGCACATTCTTGTGGATATGCAGGATACGATGCGTGCCTTCCTGGTGGGGCAGGCTCAGCGGTGGCACGGTATGGCTGCCGATGGTCATCCCTGTCTCCAGGTATTGAAAAAGCTTATTGCTGACATCCACGCCTATATTTTCCTGGGCTTCTTCCGTTGATCCACCGATGTGCGGGGTCAGGATCACATTGGGCAGGTGCTGTAGCGGCGTTTGAAACTTATCCCCGTTCTTTTCTGGTTCCCAGGGGTATACGTCGACAGCGGCCCCTGAGATCAGCCCTTCCTGGATGGCCTTGGCCAGACCTTCCAGATCGACAACCTCCCCACGGGCATAGTTCAGCAGGATGCTGCCTTTCTTGAACTGCTTGATGACCGTCTTGTTAATAAGGTTTTTGGTCTGTGCCGTATCGGGCACATGCAGGGTTATGATATCGGCCTGGCTGACCACTTCCTTGAGTGTCTTTTTGGCAACGGCATTACCCAGGGGCAGCTTGGTCACCGTGTCATAGAAGATCACCTTCATGCCCATGGCTTCCGCTAAAATGCTCACCTGGGTGCCTATATTCCCATATCCAATGATCCCCAATGTTTTACCTCTCAATTCGTAACTGCCTTTAGCTTCTTTTAGCCAAATGCCGTCATGCGCCGCCTTGCTTTTGTCCGGTATACGGCGGATCAGCATGACAGCCAGTCCGATGACCAGCTCGGCGACACTCCGGGTATTGGAATAGGGTGCGTTGAATACGGTTACGCCATGGCTCTTGGCGGATTTCAGATCCACCTGGTTGACCCCGATGCAAAAGCAGCCGATGGCCTGCAGCTTCTTGGCGGCTTCCAGCACTTTTGGCGTGATCTGGCTCTTTGAACGGATGCCCAGCAGGTGCACATCCTTTACCTCATTGATCAGCTGCTCTTCTGACAAGGCCCCTCCCAGCTTACGCACAGAGGCGTAGCCAGCGTCTTTAAAAAACTTTACAGCGGTATCACTGATGTTTTCTAAGAAGAGTATATTAATCTTTTCTTTGGGATAACTTGTAGAATTTTTTTCTGCCATAATTTTGCCCTTCTTTTTACGTTACATTTTGCAATTGGAGATGCAAAGTAACATCGGATTCTTTTAATTTTGTCGTTTTCTAACCCAAAAATATTATTCCTGTTGAAAGTGATTGGTTTTTTACTATTATCCGTTACCCTGTTCGCATCCTGTGGTCAGGCCGCACAGCCCTCCACAGTGGCGGCTAAAGACACGCTGGCGCCCGCTAATAGCACAACTCCGGCGTTGACAGAAGTAGAGCTTCATCATTATTCATCCATAGCCTGTCATTTTTTTGATTCGATAACTTCGGGAAGATTCAATGGGAGCGTACTTGTTGCCAAAAAAGGCGTTATTTTATACGAGAAGTACAAAGGGTTCAAATACCCCGAGAAAAAGAAGGACTCGCTGGATGAACATACGGCCTTTCATCTTGCTTCTGTATCCAAGACCTTCACTGCCATGGCCACGTTGAAATTGTGGGAAGATGGCAAGCTGGATATCCATGACCCCGTTGCCAAATACCTGACAGGATTCCCCGACAGCGTCACCACTATTCAGATGCTGTTAAGCCATCGCAGCGGTCTGCGTAACTATGTTCACTTTATGGACCGTAGCGGCTGGGACAAACATAAGCTCCTTACCAATGCGGATGTGCTGAAATATATCATCGACCATCCGCGCGAGACAAGAGGCAGACCTGCGGGCAAACATTTTGAATATTCCAACACCAACTATGCCCTATTGGCCCTGATCATCGAAAAGACCTCGGGGCTTTCCTATCCCGATTATCTTTCCAGGACCTTCTTCCAGCCGTTGAAGATGCAGGATACATATGTCTTCACACTGGCGGATTCGGCGACGGCGATGCAGTCCTATTATCAGTCGGGTAAAAAATTCCGTTTCGAGTTCCTGGACCTGGTGTACGGAGATAAGAACATCTTCAGCACAGTCCGTGATCTATACAAGTGGGACCAGGCTTTGCGTGATGGCCAGCTCTTTAGCAAAAACGTACTGGACAGCGCCTATGCGGGTTACAGCTTTGAAAAACCCGGTCAGCGCAATTATGGCCTGGGATGGCGTATGCTGCTGATACCTAACGGGAAAAAGCTTATTTACCACAATGGCTGGTGGCATGGCAATCGCACCGTATTTATCCGCATGCTGGATGAGGATGCCACGATCATTGCCCTTTGCAACAACGACTACAAAAGGATATATTCCGCCAAGGCGCTGGTGGATCTTTTCGGGGATTACAGGCAGGGACGGAACAATTTCGATGAAGAGGACCCTACTGATCCTTCAGGAGCCACCGCTTCGGCCGGAGAGGCTACGGAGGGGGTCAAGACAGCCCCGTCGCCTGTTGTTCATAAACGCCGTACGGTAGCCAAAAGATCCACGGCCGCCCGGCGCCGGCCCCATAAGCATAAGACGGCGACCACAGCCGCCCGCTGATCCTCCCCGCGTATTTTTCGCTCAAATTGAGTAAATTCCGGCATGGAAATCTTGTCTGCCGAACAAATACGCGCCTGGGATCAATTCACCATCGAAAGCGAGCCGATAGCTTCCATCGACCTGATGGAGCGGGCCGCCGAAAGCTGTTTTACCTGGCTGGAACAGCAGGGGTATCTTGACTGTAGCTTTTCCATATACTGCGGTAAGGGTAATAATGGCGGGGATGGACTGGCGCTGGCCCGTATGCTGTCCATGCAGCACTGCCCTGTCAGTGTCCATATCCTTGAATTCGGCGCCATGGGTACGGATGATTTTCAGGCCAATCTGGCCAGGCTGCACACCACCTCCGTTGAGGTCCGGTTCATCCAGGGACAGGAAAATCTGCTGCCGGTGCCGGAAGACGATATACTGATTGATGCCTTGCTGGGCACGGGACTGAACCGCCGGCTTGAAGGAGTAACGGAACAGGTGGTGCAGCATATGAACCGGTCCGGGAACAAGATCATTTCGATAGATATCCCAAGCGGCCTCTTTGTGGACAGGTCTTCCAAAGGCAATACTGTCATAAGGGCCACGCATACCCTCAGCTTTCAATGTTACAAGCTGGCGTTCCTTGTTCCGGAAAATGAGGGGGTCCTCGGCCAGGTGCATATTCTGGACATCGGGCTGCATAAAGATTATCTGAAAAGCAGGACCAGCGGGCAGGAATTGGTGGATGGGGAAATGATACAGGCTATTTTCCGGCCCAGAAAGCAGTTTGCGCATAAGGGTAATTTCGGTCATGCGCTGATAATAGCCGGCAGCTATGGAAAAATGGGCGCCGCTCTCCTGGCCAGCCGTGCCTGTTTGCGTACAGGGGCCGGATTGCTTACATGTCATATACCGGGTTGCGGATATGATATTCTTCAGACGGCGTTACCCGAGGCGATGATCCTGACGGATGCGGATGAAAAGATCAACACGGAGTTCCCGGGCGATCTGTCCGGGTACGCTGTCATTGGCATTGGACCCGGGCTTGGTACGGATGGTCGTACGATGTCCTTACTGGATACGATCCTGAATAGCTATAAAAAGCCTGTTGTGCTGGATGCCGACGGCCTGAATATGGTAGCCTCGAACCCTTCCCTTTTCTTTTCCCTTCCCCCCTACTCTATTCTTACGCCGCATCCCAGGGAGTTCGAACGGATGTTTGGCAAGAGCGAAGACGATTTTGCCCGGCTGCGGCTGGCGATTGAAAAGGCCCGGGATCATGAGTGCGTCATTGTGCTGAAAGGGCATTATACCTTTATTGCGATGCCCGGCGGCAAGGGGTACTTCAATTCCACCGGCAATCCCGGCATGGCCAAGGGCGGCAGCGGGGATGCGCTGACAGGGATCCTTACGGCCCTGCTCTCACAAGGGTATTCGTCCAACGAGGCGGCTTTATTGGGGGTGTATCTGCACGGGCTGGCTGGTGATCTGGCGGCGGTGGATATCTCCCAGGAAAGCATGCTGCCCTCCGACCTGATCGATCATTTGGGAAAGGCCTTTCTCCAGCTGGCCGGCTCAGACGACATTTCTATTTTGTAAGATGCCTGAAGGATGCTAAATTTGCCACCCGCTGGTAGTTACTGTCTTTTTATGGGCAGGACCGCCGGCGGATCAGGAAACCCGGCCGTTGGGCCAATGATCGTACGGGAGGTGTTCCGGACGGTCTCACCGGTTTCGGGAAGTAGCGCAGCCCGGTAGCGCATTACGTTCGGGACGTAGGGGTCGCAGGTTCGAATCCTGTCTTCCCGACCATTTTCACCTTGTTTTGGAAACCCGCTCCCTGAGCGGGTTTTTTAATTCGAAAAACAACTCAATTCAGAAAGGCAAACTTAATCTCCTGCTTATCACCAGCCTTGGGGTTCGAATCTTGTGATTCTCCTTCCATCCATGAAACCCCATGCACATTCCATCACCATCGAATGTATTGATTTCTTGAATTTGTCTCGCCATTTCTCTTTAGCTTAATTATACTCTCAATGGAAACAGAATATTGGTCGTTTTTCAAACACCCGGTGACCCCGTCCATGATCATCATTCGGAAAACTCGATGATATAATGAGGATCGTCTATAATATTTCCATTAGGCAGCTCCGAAAAGTTTTTGTTTGCATAGGCGGCTTTGTTCAGAAATAAATACTGAAGTAATTTGTATAATCCGGCGAGTATTATAACAGTTAGAAAAAAGAAGTAGAAAATGTGTCATTGAGGCTCGGGTTGAATGAATCGGGTTATGTTATTGACCAAAGATAATCAGTTGTGTTCAACAGATCATCAACAATCTGGTCAGTCCGGATCTTTCCTTTGGTGCACGGTGAATACAAGCAGGAACCTGACTTTCAGGATGATCAACCGCCAACCTCCATAGATGACCAATGCCTAAGCCAATGGGACGTGCATTAGGCTCAGCCTGATAGTGTAGATCAAAGAAATGTTCACTTAAGAATAATTCAAAGCCTTCCTCTGCCCCATGGTATAGTTTTTTGAGTTCATCACGTATTTCCGGAATAAGTATTTTTTTTGTTCCCTGTGAATTTGGCAATATTTCACTGCACTCGCCATAGTAGGTGCATAAAAAGGTGTCCGTTGGTATAGGAGAGCGATCTACATGAAAAGAATACACATCGGTTGGGAAAAACGGGTAAGTGTCATCCCGATCATAGTATTTGATCACATTGAGGATTGGCGATGCGCCATGAGCTTTCAATAGCTTCAAATCATTTAAGAGAATTTCACGGGCAAGTTGTCCCTCTTCACTCAGTTGAAGTTCATGAAGTTCCTCTTGTTCAATTACTGTTATATTTCCGCTTAGTGCTACCTTTTTAACAATTTCAGAAAAATCACCAGTTAGTTTGCGGGTCCAGCAAATCGCATTAACTTCTCCGTCGAATGGCGTAGAAACAAGGTCTTGAAAATTCGTCACACAATTAATTTGATTCTCAGTTGGAGATGAATCTATCATAATAGCTAATAAATTGCCAGGGAGGTTATTCTAAGGGTAAATTTAGCCAATCTTCTGCGAGCTTTCTTATTTATGTACAAATGCCCTTAATTTAGCAGTGTATGCGACAAATCTTTTGCTTTTTACTTTTCTTCCTCCCAGCTTTTGCAGGTTTTGGCCAGACATCCCTTTTCGGTACGGTGCATAAAAGGGGAAACCAGGAAATATTAAGTTTGGTAAATATATTCAACAAGACTCAACGGATACACAGGCTTTCCGATGAACAGGGCAATTACAGGATCAAAGCGCAGGCGGGCGATAGCGTGATCTTCTCATTTGTTGGCTATCGGGCGGACACCATTCGTATCACTTCTACCATGCTCTCTGCAGAATTTCCCATTCTGATGGATATTAGGCCTGTGTCTCTCGAAACAGTAACTGTGAGTGGTCTGAGCAATTATC
>Ga0105240_10003699_pt1 | contig 23631 bp, 20 predicted proteins | sample KBSC54metaG_FD_80426 | JGI IMG/M metagenome (GOLD analysis project Ga0105240, IMG submission 80426) | Corn rhizosphere microbial communities from Kellogg Biological Station, Michigan, USA - KBS C5-4 metaG | ecosystem: Host-associated > Plants > Roots > Rhizosphere > Soil | place: Michigan, USA...
AAAGGGACTAGGGCCGTGGTTTTGAGAGAAGGTCCAGGCCGCCGCCAGAGCCGCCACCCGCACGTATGTTCCTAAAAACCATCGCCTGCGAAATCGCGGTCCGCGAGTTCTACTACGCGGCGGCGCGTTCTCCGAATCTCGTGGATCTGGAATTTCTGACGCAAGGACATCATGACACTCCGTCAAACGGTCACACAGAAATTCAAGCGCGGATCGACGCTGTCCCGGCGGGCAAGTATGATGCGATCGTTCTCGGTTACGGACTTTGCAGCAACATACTCCTGGGCCTGACCAGCCGGCACACGCGGTTGGTCATTCCCCGCGCGCACGATTGCATCACGTTTTTTCTCGGCTCCAAGGAGCGATATCAACAGTGTTTTGCCGAGCACCCGGGAACGTATTACTACACCTCAGGCTGGCTGGAATGCGCCCAGCGCCGCGGGCAAAAGGGCTCGCTCTGGGGCGGAGCGATGGTGCCGGCCAGTGCGAACCTCAACCTCCAGGCCGCCTACCAAACCTGGGTGCAGAAGTACGGAGAAGACCAGGCCAAGTACCTGCTCGAAGAGATGAGCCGTTGGGCTAATGCTTACTCGCACGGCACGCTGATTGATTTTGACTTCCTGCACGGGCTGAATTTGCCGGAGCAGGTGCGGCAGATCTGTTCCGAGAAAGGTTGGGAGTTCGGTGAGGTTAAAGGAGATCTTAAGCTGCTGCAGGATCTCCTGGATGGCCTCTGGCCGGACGCTGCGTTCCTGGTCGTCCAGCCCGGTGAGAAAGTGGCCGCTACCCACGACGAAAAAATCATTCGCGCCGTTCCAGTCCCTCCTTGAAAGTGGCGTGGGCGTCCCGCCCACGTTTGGGTTGTTCCGATCAGACCCTCCTAAAAACTCAACAGCAACTGCCAAATATACATATTTCCGAACGCGTCAATATCTTCCCAGATCTTCTTGATCAGCTCGGGGCTGCCGGAGATTTCAGGTAAATCCTTCACGCGTTCACTCCAAGGAAAACAAACTCCCGGCTGGACTCGAGGAGGCACCGAGCCCGCCATTCCCTTGACTTGCTGGCGATCGGCCTTGGACGCCGGAAGGTCAGCTGGCGGGGTGGCCGTAGGCAGAGCATAAGAGCCTGACGGATACACGCCCTGCTCCCGGGCCGTCTGGGTGAGGGCGCGGAGGTTCTCAACACTGGTATCGTCCTGCATGATCGCCCCCGCATCGAGGATATAGCCGCCGTTCTGGGCGACCTCACCCAGCACACGACGGCTCAGGGCGCGAACCTCCTCGGGCTTACCAAAGCTCAGCAGGGTATTCGGAATGCCTCCGCTCAGGGCGAACTTGTCGTGCAAGGTGCGGTGCACGTGAAAAATATCATCCTGGTCGCAGTGAAATACGATGGACCGGTCGGGCAGTTCGCGAAATGAACCCAGATGGTGCTTCCATTTTCCTTCCGCATAAAAAAGCGTTTGGTGGCCCTGCTTCCAAAACTCTTCGATAATGGGCTTGAGGGTCGGCCAGTGGTGCGAGTCAAACTGCTTGGGATTAATGAACGGGACGCAGGCCCGGTGCATCCAGAACCCGATAGGCAGGAGCCGCGCCGGGTCGGCCGTGGTCAATCCGACCTGGCAAAGGTGCGGCATGAGAGCTTCGCAAGCCTTTAGGACCTTATCGGGCTGCGTGTGCATGTCCATCGTCAGGCCCACGTAACCGCGAAGTTTATCCGCCAGGATATCAAATGGGGCCTTGAAAATGCCGGCAATGGCGGAGACAACTCCGCATTCCGAGCGCAGCCGGGCGATTTGTGGGCCGAACGCGTAAAAGTAGGAGAGCATGGCCATGGCGCCCTTCACGAAGGACAGATTGTTGCGATAGGTCGCCGGCTGCCCGCTTTGGCTCACCTCCGTTGAGACGCGTGGCAGCCAGGTTTCGTACAGAAAAGCGGTGGGGTCCGCGATCAGCGCATCATACTCATCTGCGCGCATGAACGCTTGGTCCTCCGGGGGTTCGATGTAGTTGAACCCCGTCGTGTGCGGTATGCCGAGGCCCGGGATCCCGTAATATCGCAGGCCCACCGCTTGGGCCAACCCGGTCCACACGTAAACCATGTTCGGAACAACCGCGTCCCAGTCGAAGTCTTTGGCTGTCCTTACCGCCGCCTCAAAGGCTTTGTTGTAATCGTGCGCCACCTCTTGGCAGGTAAAGCCGGCATATTTGGCCGTGAACTCTGCCACGAACGGCCGGATGGGCACGGCATCCGGCTTTTCGTTGCGCATCGCGGTCACATACCGATTGAGGCGTTGCTGATAAAGGTGCTCGGAGTTCATAAAATGCGGCTTATAGATTAGCGTCGCTTACCAGCTGCCGGCGAGGAAAATCGGACCGGACGCTTGGGCCCGGGAAGGCCTCGTCGCGCCGTTACATTATTTGGGCCAGCCGCTCCTGCTACCTCGTCCTCGGTGTTGCGAGGACGGGAACGCCGCCACTCTTACGTCCGGCCGGATGAAGCCCGGGGACATCTCAGGGGCCTAAAGTTCCCATCCGTTCCGGTACGTTGGATCGATGAACGCGTTCGCCGGAGTGCAGTTAGTAAAACGCGCGTTCGGCGAGTCCCACTCCAGCTTCGTGCCGGGCAACTTGATCGCGATCACGCCCAGCAGGGCAATTTCGGTCAACGGGCCGCCATAAGAAAAATCGGAGCCTGCCTTGCGTCCGGTTTTGATGGCGTCCAACCAGTCCGAATGGTGGCGGCTGTTGATCCGGGGAATGGTCTTGGCCGGTTTATGGTAAGCGTCCATTTTTGCCTGGGGGATGAGCCGGACCTGCCCCGCTCCGTGGGAACCATAGACAATCGTACCCTTATCCCCGATGACGACCGCGCCCGTATCGATATCCTTTTCGTCCGATTCGAGTTCCGGCGGGCGCGGAATTCGTTGTGTGCCGCTGTACCACTGCAGTGTCACCGGGCCGCGCTTGCCCTTGGCAGGGAATTGGTAGGTGATGATTTCACCTTTGGGGAACGCATCGGCCTGGGCCTTCGGGTCGTAGTCCTTGACCTGTGCTTCGATGGTGGCCGGCGCTCCGAGATCCAGAGCCCAGAACACCGGGTCCACCACGTGGCACGTCCAATCGCCCACCGTACCATTGCCGAAGGGAACCCAACTTCGCCAGGAGCCGGGCAAATAGGCGGGGTGATAGGGACGGTCGAGTGCCGGTCCCAGCCACTGGTTCCAGTCGAGCGCCTCCGGCACTTCATGGTGCTCCGCCAGGTGCGGCAATTGATCGATGGCGGAGTTGACCGCATTGCATCCGGCGTGGATGGTGTGCACGTTGCCGATGGCTCCATCCTGGATCCATTCGCAAAAATCACGAATGGAGTTGTAGGAATGCCCCTGGTTGCCCAGTTGCGTGACGACCTGGTGATCCTTCGCCGCTTTCATGAGCGCGCGGACCTCGTGGATCGAATGGGCCAGCGGCTTCTCACAATAAACGTGCTTGCCTCGCTTGATCGCCGCCATGGCCGCCACCGCGTGGAAGTGGTCCGGCGTGGCGACCAGCACCCCATCGATGGATTTCTCCATCGCATCCAACATCTTGTCAAAATGGCGGTAGCGACGGGCGCTGGGAAATTTGGCGAAGGTTTTGGCCGCGCGCCGTTCGTCGACATCACACAAGGCAACCACATTGCTTCCGGGCGCAAGCTGATCCAGATCCGAGCCGCCTTGGCCTCCAATACCGATGGCCGCGAGGTTGAGTTTTTCGCTCGGCGGAGTCTGGCCGCTGGCCGCCACCACATGGCGCGGAACCACCATGATGCCTGCGACCGCGGTCCCGGCGCTGCTGAGGAACTGACGACGGGTGAGGGAGACTTGGGTTTTCATAATAAGTTGCTAGAAGCTGGAAGCATCTTGCTCCTCGGGCCGATTTTGGCCAGCACGAACTTCAAGCAGAAAAAGATGGCATTTGGCCCTCAGGCATGGCAGATCAGTCGGACGCAGCGCGGAGCGATACTGTTCCCGAACCCGTCGGCCACAGTCTCTGACCCATCGAAACGCCTGCGTCCGGCATCGTTCCCACGCCTGTAACGCGGTCTTTGACCGCCAGGGCTAGCAATTTTAAGCGAAGGGAGCAGAAGAGCGACAGCCGCCGCCTCGGCCGGATCGTCAGCAACTTCAGCGCAGAGGCGCCAAATGAATCAATGAAGCAGAAACAGATTTTACGGTTTGGATTGCCAAAAGGCAGCCTGCAAGAAGCCACACTCCAGAAGATGGCGAAAGCAGGCTTCAACATCTCGGTCAGCAGCCGGTCCTACATTCCTTATGTGGATGATCCGGAGTTGGAGATTCGGCTGATCCGAGCCCAGGAGATCAGCCGCTACGTTGAGCACGGCTTTCTCGATTGCGGGATCACCGGCCACGATTGGATCCAGGAAAACGGCTCCCGTGTCCACGAAGTCGGCGAGTTCCAATTCAACAAGGCCACCCGCCAAACCGCCCGCTGGGTACTGGCCGTCCCCGAAGATTCTCCCATCAAGTCGGTAAAAGACTTGCGTGGCAAGCGCATCGCCACCGAATTGGTGAATTCGACCAAAAAGTACCTCCGCCGTCACAAGGTGAAAGCCGAGGTGGAATTTTCCTGGGGTGCGACCGAGATGAAGGCTCACGAGCTGGTAGATGCGATTGTCGACATCACCGAAACGGGTTCCTCGCTGCGGGCAAACAAGCTGCGGATAGTCGATACTCTCCTGAGCTCCACTCCGCGCCTGATTTCGAACCACGATTCGTGGAAAGAGCCTTGGAAGAGGAAAAAGATAGAGACTCTGGCGCTGCTGTTGAAAGGGGCTTTGGAGGCAGAAACGAAAGTGGGCTTGAAGATGAACATCGCTCAGAAAAACCTGTCGTCCTTACTAAAGGCCCTGCCCGCGCTACGCAATCCAACGATCTCGAACCTCAGCCTGGAGGGCTGGGTAGCTGTCGAAACCATCATTGACGAGCACATTGTTCGGGAGTTGATCCCGGCGCTCAAAGCGGCCGGTGCGGAGGGGATTATCGAGTATCCCCTTAACAAGGTGGTGTACTAAACTGCATGTCTCAGCAAAGGCGAAGCTTGACGGTGGCTCCCGCATCCCGCAGGCTAAGCCCGCTCAACGGGTCCTGAACCTTCTCGCAAGTTGCAATTACAGCGATTTGCAGGAGAGTAGGTAATCGGATTCGTTGAATACACATTTGGCGAATTACTATGGGTTCATTAAAGAAACGTCGGAAATCTAAAATAAATAAGCATAAGCGGCGCAAGAAGTTGCGCGCGCATCGCCATAAGAAGCGCACCTGGCAGAAGTAGCTCTTTGGTTTTGGAGCGATTGGTCGGGCTCGCGCGACCCGCTGCTGGGCAGAGGGAGTGTTTGACTACATGCATCGTTATTGGTCTTGCGGCACGCTAATAATCGTGGGCATGTTGCTGGCGGGGTGTGCTCCGCACGCCCAAAAGGTTGCCGGTCCCCATACTCAGGCGCTGGCCGGTGAGGATCCTGTTCCGCGGGTGGAGGATGGTACCTCGGCGACCCTTGCCCAGGCCCATGCCCATTATGCTGCCGGAGTTGTCCACGATATGCAGGACGACTCCGAAGCGGCTCTCGAGGAATACTACCAAGCGGCCAAACTAGACCCGGACAACGAGAGTTTGGTGCTGGAGGTTTCGCGTCGCTTTCTTCAAGGCAAGCAGCCCGAAAGAGCTCTTGAGGTGCTGGCGAAGGCCGCCGGGCGCCCAAGTGCCTCCGGCGCGGTTTTTGCCCGCCTGGGCATGGTCTACGCCCAATTGGGGAAATACGACCAAGCCGTCGCCGCTGACCGCTCGGCAATCAAGCGCGCGCCCACTTCCCTCACGGGGTACCAGAACCTCTTTCTCACCTACCTTCAGAACAAACACGCCCCCGACGCGCTCAAGGTGCTGGACGAAGCGGGGCGACAGCCCAACACGGATGCGGATTTTCTGGTGAGCTTGTCCGAACTCTACGCCACCTTTGTCCTTCAGGCTCCGGGGCAGAAGGATAAAGTCAAAGGCAAGATCATCGAGGTGTTGAACCGGGCGGAGAAGTTAAACCCCGAAATTCCTTCGTTGCGGGTGAGAATGGCTGAAGGGTTCTACTCTTTTGGAGACCCTTCCAAAGCGGCCGACATCTATCTTGATTTGGTGAAAACCCTGCCCGATTTGCCGTTGGTCCGGGAGCGGGTGCACGCCCGATTAGCGGGAATTTTTTTGCGGCAAAGCGATCATAAACGGGCAGTCGAGCAACTCGAGGCGCTGGTTCGGGATGACCCGACGAACCCCCAGGCCTACTATTGGCTCGGTTACCTGGCCTACAACGACAAGAAGCCGGCGGAGTCGGTCGAGTACCTTTCCAAAACCATTTTGTTCAAACCGGATTTCGAGGATGCGTACTACGATCTCGCCCTGGCCCAAATCAGCCTCGATAAACCGGCGGATGCCTTGGCCACGCTGGATAAGGCTCGCAAACAGTTTGCGAAGAACTTCGTCATGGAGCTTTATGCCGGACTCGCCTACAGCCGTCAGAAAGCTTATCGGGAGGCGATCCGGGCCTACACGGAGGCGGAAGTCATCGCCAAGGCTACCGACCCGGGAAGATTAACCCAGGAGTTCTATTTTCAGCTCGGCGCCGCGTACGAACGAGTCGCCGATTACCCGCAATCCGAGCAGTATTTCGAGAAATGTCTCCAGATCAAACCCGACTTCACCGAAGCGCAGAACTACCTCGGTTATATGTGGGCCGAGCACGGGATGAAATTGGACAAAGCGCGGGAACTGATTGAAAAGGCCGTAAAAGCTGAGCCCAAGAATGCAGCCTACCTCGATAGCATGGGATGGGTGCTCTACAAGCTCAAAGAACCGCAGGAGGCCTTGACCTATGTCTTGAAGGCGTTGGAACTCACTGAGGAACCGGATGCGACTCTCTACGACCATCTCGGGGACATTTACGCCGCGCTCCATCAGACGGAGAAAGCACGGGAGGCCTGGACCAAATCCCTCTCGGTGGAGTCCAATGAGGAAGTTCGCAAGAAGCTGGAGGCGGGCCATGGACAACCTCTTCGATAAGCACTACACCCGGGAGGAAGCCCGTTCCCTGCTGCCGGAGATCCAGGAGTGGCTCGAGCGTTTGCAGCTCTTGCGAAATCAAATTGAAGAGCAGGAACAGCAGTTAAGCGAATTGATGAAGCCCGGCTGCGACCTGGGTGGTGACCTGGTCAACCACTGGACGCGGGGAATGGCAGAAATCAAAGTCCTCCTCACGAAATTTTTCGAGCGCGAGATCCAAATCAAAGACCTGGAGCGCGGACTCATCGATTTCCCGTCGTTGAGGGAAGGCAAAGAGGTTTTTCTGTGTTGGGAACAAGGCGAGCCAGACATCGATTTCTGGCACGATCTCGAAGGCGGTTACGCCGGCCGGCAACCACTCGAGGAGGAAGAGTAGATCCTCAGGATGGGGCAGGGAAAGTGCGTTGCGGGGAGGAGAAGAGGGCGTCCCGATTCGGCCGGCGAGTCGCTGTCGGCCGTTTCCAGTTTTTCCACGGTGATGATGTGGCCGGCGAATTGGCTCATGCCGCGGGATTATTGGCCTGGATTTTCATGCCGATGGCCTGGGCTGGCGGATGGCCCTCCGTCGGCGCTGGCCCGGATTTTCAGGGCCAAAGGCCCGCAATTCCTCAGCCCAGCCCATCGGGCTGGGTTGAGGATCCACAAACATTTCCAGCGCCCCAACGGGGCGCGATATCCATGGGGCCGAGTTCAGCCCCAAACATAACGTTCATCGAAAACCACGCGGTACCGTTTCAGCAAGCGCCGATATTCGTCCTGGAAAGTCATTTTCAGGTGATGTTTGGCCTGGTTTTGGATGTAGGCAACCACCGCATCGGCATCGGATTGGCTGACGGAAAATGCGCCGTAGCCCGATTGCCAATGGAATTGGTCCAGGTCCGCAGCCTTGGTTTTGAGCCATTTGGAGGAGCTGGTTTTCACCGATTCGACCACCTCTGCGACGGTGCGGGTGCGCGAGAGCCCAAATCATAAATGAACGTGATCTTCCACGCCGCCAACCTGAAGGGAGGGGCAATCGAGATTGTCCAGCGTGCCGGCCATATAGGGATGCAGTTCGGTTTGGATGGCAGGTGGAAGGACGGGCACGCGATTTTTCGTGCTGAACACCAGGTGAACCAGAATACGAGAGAGGGATTAGGGCATAGTTGGTTTAGTTAGTGGTTATCGCGGCCCTACAGGCCGCGTGATGCATGTGGTTGCCGAAACCCAGGCCGATGGCCTGGGCTGAAGGATGGCGCGCCGTTGGCGCTGGAAATGGCCTGGGTTGAGGGATCACGCTGGGAGATGGCGTGTTCATAATTCGGCGTGGAAGGCGCGGTGGATGCAAGCCCTCTCTAGTAATCCCAGCGGTGGCAGATTTCGTAAACGTCCACACGGCCGCCGGGGAAATAAAGGCACGTGGGCATAATAAAGGTTTGTGACCTGCGATCGAACGTCAGGGTCAGCGGCGCACCCGGTTGGTTGGGGTCATAACACAAAAACTGGGTCGAGTCTTGGCCCTCCTGAGCGCCGACCACCAAAACTGTGTGGTTGATGCTCAGTTGGGGAAAACGGACCAGGTGTACGAGGACAAGCTGCCCTCTCTCCAACCGAGATTGAATGCGCTTTGAAGTTGAGGTTTGGTGCTGGCGGGAAAAAGGGAAAATCATGCGCCAATTGCCACGCTGAAAATAGGACTGCCAGGCGCCGCCGCACGCCTCCTTGAGCACCGACTCATAATCTGCGCTGAAGCTGCGCAGGTCCGCGTAGCCGGGGATGATGATTTTCTTTTCGGGCGGCAAGGGTTCCCTTGGATTGGTGGCAACGACGCGCTCGGCCAACCGCCGATATGCCGGCGCGTCGACTTTGGGCTGGTCCGCGGCGAATTTCGCATTCTCAAAGAATTGTGCGGCCGAACGCGCGACCACAAAACAGTGGAGGTAATAATCGGGTTTTTGTTCGCGCCGGTGGGACCTCCAACGCCCTTCGGTGTCAAAATGGTATACCCAGGCCAATTGATTGGAATAGGCGAACGTATCCTTCGAAAAATCGAACGGGCGTGATTCCTGGGTCTTCGCAGGGTGTGACGCGCAACCCCAGCAACACAAAACCGCAAACGCTATCCAGGCAAACGTCCAAATTCTTCTCGGAGGGTTGGTTCGAGGCTCGGTCGGCGCTTTATCCGGGAGTTCACCTAACCCGCCGCTCGGCGGGTTTTGGTGGAGATCTATGGGAAGCCGGCCGGCTTTGGTCAAGGTACGGGACCGTGTTCCGGTCGTGGAGGGAGCGGATGTCATCCAGAGTTAACCTGCCTCAAGGTGACTTTTTTTCCAGCACGGCGACGGCTCCACCCGCTCGGGCCAGGCGCAATACGAATGGATCCGAGGCTGCGAGTTCGCGTTCTTCGGTGGTGAGATGTTCCCCGACGGTGCCGCTATCCGGCGCGTCTTTCCACAGCTTGAGCTTCCAGGTGCCGGGTCCCAGGAAGCCCAGGTTGACAGGGATGTCTCGCCCCGTTCGGTCCGTCAGGGCGCCGAGAAACCATCGTCCACCATGTCGCCGGGCGATCACCACGTGCTCGCCGACCGCCGCGTCCAAAACGCGGGTCTCGTCCCAAACGGTGGGGACGATTTTTAGAAAATCGAGTCCGGGTTGGTTTCGATAATGGCTGGGGTGGTCGGAGGCGTTGATGACGGGGCTTTCCAGACACACAAAGAGCGCCAGTTCGGCACAGCGTGTGCCTTGGACCTGGGTCGGTTTGGTGTTGAACTGGAACTGGTCGAGTGGGCGATTGAGGAAACCGCCCGGGGTGAAGTCGGCTGGACCCGCCAACATTCGTGTGAAGGGCAGGGTGGTCTTGTGCTCCGGCGTCACCCGCGCACTCCAGCGATCATACTCGTTGCCAAGGATACCTTCGCGCGTGATTTGGTTCGGATAGGTCCGAATCATACCGGTAGGCTTGAATGCGCCGTGAAAGTTGACAAGCAAATGGTGTTCGGCCCCGGCCTTAGCGATCTTCTCATACCAGTTGACCATCTCCTGGTCATCCCGGTTCATGAAATCGATCTTCACGCCGGCGATGCCCCAGCTCTGGTAAAGCGGGAACGCCTTGAGGTAAGTGTCCTTTCGGTCGACAGACGTCCAATGCAGCCAGAGCCAGAGACGGACGTTCTTCTTCCTCGCGAATGCCAGCACTTCCCGAAGGTCCACGGACCGGCTAGGCTCGAGAATGCTTTCGCGGCTGCTCCAGCCTGCGTCCAGCAAGGCATAGGGCCAGCCCATTTCGGCGGAAAAATCGATCAGCTCTTTGTAGGTGGCTGTGCTCGGGCGGGTGACTTGGGACCACCAGTCCCAGGACGCCAAACCGGGCCGGATCCAGGTCGTGTCCGCAATGGCGGGTGGCGATGCCAGGTTCAGCACGAGGTCACTTTCAATCAACTCCCCGGGCTGGCGCGCAATGATCAGTGTCCGCCAGGGTGAATGGTGCGGGAGCCGCATCTGCACCAGGCCTTGACCGTCCACTCGGGGGGATAGTCGGGCCGCGAGCGTGACCGACCCTGGCTGGGCCGCGCTGTTCGTTCGACTCAACCACATCCCCGCCCAGTCGTAGAGGTCGCTTTCGGTCAGGGCCACCCAGGCGGCCGAGGCCTTAACCAGGAGCGGCACCATTCGAACCTGGTCGGTGGGCAGTTCACTCAGGCGCATTGGTTTATATTCGGACTCCTGTGAGCCAACGTAGCCGATCGGGTTCTGTTCTTTCCCTGTGTTCTCGTTCTCGCCCGCATAGCAGACGTAATTGGAGGGGAACACAAACTGGGTTTGTTCCTCCTCCAGGATGGCCGGCTGATTCGCAGCGGAGCCGGGTAACACAAACCGAAAGCCAATCCCGTCGTCGAAGACTCGCACCACGATTTCGAAAGGGCGGCCTGAGTCCTCTACGAAATGCGCTCGCAACTCATTGTGATGGTCGCGCACGAACCGCCGCTTCCCCAGTCTGTTTTCCCATGTCGTATCAGACTTACCACGCTCTAGTTTCGTGAGTCGGGCGTGGGCGCCGAAGGTTGACCCGTCCCGAAACCTCAACCCCAGCCGCGATTTTCCCAAGAGCTCCTGGCCGTCCACCGACACCGAATAGCTCAACGGCCCGTTCCCAAACAAGACCAGCTGGATCGTCCCGTCTGGTGACTTCACCGAAGCACTGCCGGCTGAGGTGGTATCGCGGGCGGCAACCTTCGTGACCGAATAGGTCGAGTTGCAACCCGTTCCCCAAAGGACGGCCAATATGAGCGCCATTCCATTGAGGATCAGATTACCCAACGCAAGATACTGCTTCATCATTTGTCGGTTCCGACTGGCCAAAGTTGTAACCAGTTGCGCCTCAGCTTCCACAACTTGGCCGCCTCTGTAAATCCGCAAGTCCGCCCCTGGAGCGTACGGTGAGCGTGCGGGAGCGCGAAACATGAGGGGAAGGCTCAGGCCCGTGAGCGCCGGCAACCTTGAGCCGTGGCTCCGCAATGCTATAGCCGACAATTGTGTAATTTACGCAAAATTTCTTGTGCAAGTGCAAAATCGCTCTTTTTGTTTTTGCCCTTGGCACGTTCAAAGAAGTTTTTCGCATGCATTTCCGTCCCTCTTTGCGGTCTTTGCGGCTTAGCGTGAGTTTTCGGTGCTTTCCCCCGGTTTGGTTGCGGCTCTGCCGCGCTAAGTAATGGTGTCCAGGCGAGCTTCAGCCTACCCCTCCACCGTGCGCCCTTGCTTTTCGGGGGCGCTTTGCATATTGGCTTTCTGATGATGCAGATCAACAGCAGGGCGGCCGATGGCCAGGTCAGGCGGAGTTCCATTAGGTGACTCCGCTTTGCGATCGTTGGCGGGAGGTTGCCCGCGCTCAGGCTCACCAAATCGCCTTGATTGAAATGAGCGTTGGGCGGCGCTGGAGGTTCTGTGACCTCGCCGCCGAGGCCGAACGAGATGAGCAGAACGAATCGTCCGTGATCTTTCCTGCCGGCGGGCAGGCGGATTTTATTCTAACGATTCTCCGTGCCTGGCGTGCGGGCAGGGTCGTTTGCCCCTTGGAACCGGGGCAAGTGCCTCCGGCATTTGCTTGGGATCTACCTGAGGACGTGGTCCACTTGAAAACCACGTCCGCTACCACGGGTGCGCCACGCCTCGTTGCCTTCACCGCCTCTCAATTGTTGGCCGATGCGCAGAATATTCTGGAGACGATGGGGCTTCGCCCCGATTGGCCTAATGTCGGCCTCATATCCCTGGCCCATTCCTACGGGTTTTCCAATCTGGTGTTGCCGCTACTGCTCCACGGAATCCCGCTAATCTTGTCGGACTCCGCCCTGCCGGAAAGCCTTCGGCGCGCCGCCACCAGCTTTCCAGACATCACCGTGGCGGGTGTTCCCGCGCTGTGGCAGGCTTGGCATGGAGCTCTCGCCATTCCAGCCAACGTCCGGCTGGCTATTTCTGCGGGCACACCCCTGTCTTCCGCCCTCGAGCAAAGCGTTTTCGCTCACCAGGGACTCAAGATTCACAATTTTTATGGCAGCAGCGAATGCGGGGGAATCGCCTATGACGCCACCACCGTACCCCGGCCGGACCCCGCCTGTGCTGGCGCGCCGTTGCGCCACGTGGAGGTCCGCGTCGGAGAGAATGGTTGTTTAGCCGTTCGCAGCGAGGCGGTTGCGAAGGGTTACTGGCCCCAACCCGGTCCGGGGCTGAGCGAAGGAGTCTTTCGAACTAGTGACTTGGGCGAAATCAAGAGCGGCCTTGTTTACTTGAACGGTCGGGCCAGCGACCAAATCAATGTGGCGGGACGAAAGGTATCGCCGGAGAGCATCGAGGATGTGCTGAGGAGCCATGCGGGTGTTCGCGAGTGCGTCGTGTTTGGGGTCCCGGGAGTGGATCAGCAACGGGGCGAATTGATTGTTGCCTGCATCTCGGCCGACCCCGCCCTGAAGCCCGAAAACTTAAAACAATATGTCCTCGCTCAATTGCCCGCGTGGCAGGTTCCGCGGGACTGGTGGTTCTTGGAGGACCTGGCTGCCAGCGCTCGGGGCAAGGTATCACGCGCCGAGTGGCGCAAGCGGTTTCTGGAGCGAAATCGGAGCTGAGGCAGTCGTAAACAGTCCGGAACCGGTCGGGACAGCGTAAGGGCCCTCGTTAGCCGCCGCTGCTGCCCGGTTTATGACTTTCGCCGCTGAGCGTCAGTTCACCCTGCATGACGAGTTGTCCACCCACCCGGGCATTGACCTCCGCCTGAATCAGGTTGGCAAGACGGCCCGCGATCCGCGCCTCAAGGCAAATCACTTCACCGGGTTTGGCCGTTCCGGTTATCTTCACGGCCCGCAAGGCTGTGAGTTTCAGACCGGGGAGCGGTGGGATGGCCGGATCGCTTTGAGCCGCGATGCCTGCTAATTGCGCCGCCGCCTCCACCAGCAGGACGCCGGGAAAAAGGGGTTGGCCGGGGAAATGCCCGCGCAGGAAAGCCTCGTCGCCTTTCACCTGGTAGTCCGCCGTTGCCTTGCGGCCAGGGTCAAGGCTGAGCAAGCGGTCAATGAAACGGAACCCGGGCCCATGCGGCAACCGTTCCAAAGGTTGGGTCAGCGTGTCGTTCACAGCTACGGCTTAACGGTTCTTCAGCGGCTCCACGACTTTATAATCGCCGGGTATTTCAGGGGCGAACATCTGCGCCTCGATTTTCGGATTGATGACCGCATTCTTAAAGTCGTTGCGCATGCTTGACCCATCCGCGAATTGCAACTCAGTGCTCTTCAGTGAGAAGTCTTTCGTATCGAAAACAATCTCAATGTGAGGGATCATTCGTCGCGCCGAAGCGGACTTCGGCTGCAGGACCAGCTTGCCGGTCCCGTCCTGCACCGTCTGAGAGAGAAGGTTGTACTGATTTTCCAATTCGGTCGCGCTGCGTGGAAAACCGGCTTCCAGGAGTGCCAGCGCGTCCCGCCAGGGCCCCGTCTGGTTGCTGGTCAAAGGAAAGCGCTCCACCCGTTTGAGTCGTGGGTAAATGATGAGCAACTCCTGAGGCGCGCGCACGGCAATGGTTTGTGCGGGATGCCCCAATTCCCAGCGAAACCGGTTCGGCGCCTGGAACCAGACGCGGCCGGACGCGGTCAGCGGCTGCGTCAGCGATTTCAGTGAGCGCGTTTGGACGAAATCGGCAGACCAGCTCTGAATATTGGTTTGCGCGGCGAGCCAGGAAGCGACCTCCGGATTCAGCGCAGCGCCGGTGGCCGATCCTGCTGCGAAACGCGCAAGAGCGATGGCGATCAACAAGAAAACCAGGTTTTTCTTCATATAAAACTCCTTAAATCAAAATCTCCCATTTTTGATCGATGCGCAAATCTCACGGCCGTTGGGTCGGTCCAAAAGGACGCGCCCAATGCTGCACTTGGTCGGGTCATCGTAAGGCTCCGAGGCGGCGTTTCACATTGAACTCTTCGCTCATTGGCGCTTCGGCTCCGTGTTTTCCATCGTCGCGGGCCAGACGGGGACGAAGTGGTACCATTGGTCCGCGTGTTCACGGATCAGGGGTTCGAAAGTAGACATGATGGTCTGGGTGAGGCGCCGCCGCGCTTCACGGTCGCGCAGACTCGGCCGGTCGTAGGGAATAGGGGGCAGAATGTGGGCATCGTAGCCGGAGCCATGGCGCGGCAGGTAGACGGGCAGGAGCGTGCAGCCGGACGCGCGGGCCAGTTCCGCGGCCGCCACCGACGCGGGGAACGGCTGGCCGAAAAGCTCCACCGTGATTGCGGTGGGTGGGGGCGGGCGGTCGACCAAGAGCGCGACGGTGGCGCCGCTTTCCAGCCGCCGAATGACCTCGACGAACGCCATTGGATCATCGCCGACGACCAGCGTATCGATCGCCCACTTCGCTCGGGATGCTCGGCGCAATTCAGTGAAGTCATTGCCCGGCTCGGCCAGCGTGAGCACCTGCAGGGCCACACCACGCTGGGTCAGCAGCGGCCCCCCGAACTCCCAGTTCCCGAGATGGGGCGTCACCAAAAGTATGCCGCGATTCGTTTGCTGCGCGGCCACGAAGTGTTCCCAACCCGTGGTCTCGCCCAGCAAATCGTCAATCGGCAACCCACCTTCAAAACGCCAGAGATCGATGAGTTTTAACGCAAATTGCCGAAAAAGGGCCTTGCCCTTCTGACGAGCGGCTTTGACGTCGCCGCCGGTGGTCGGAAGCAGATTCCGAGTCACAATCTCCCGCCGATGGCGTGCCAGGAGCCAGTAAACACCGATCACGGGCTTGCTCAGTCGCGCACACACCCTTACCGGAAGAATGTGGACCGACTTGATCCCCAAGCGCCAAAGTCGGAAGCAATACAGGGACGAGGGATACGAAACGTCAGGTTGACCAGATTTGTCGAACCCGGCTCGTTCGACCGAGACACGTTTGGTTACAGTCCCGTGCCACCAGATGGGGAGCAAAAATATGGCAATGAGCATGTTGCTGCCGATCCCCACCGCGCAGACTTGGCCCAGGCTCGCCATTCCCGCATTGCTCGACCAGGCCAGGGATCCGAAACCGGCAATCGCTGTGCCACCGCATAACAACAGGGCCCGACCGACGGAGCGGTAAGCGGTTTCCAAGTCGCCCCCATAGCGCCTCAATGCCAACTGCATGAAAATGCTGTAGTCCACTCCTGTACCCAAGACCAACGGAATGGCCATCAGGTTGAGCAAATTCCAGTTCCATCCGGCCAACCGCATGGCGGACAGAAGGCAAAGACCGCTCAACGCGAGCACGCCCAAACTTAAAAGGATCTCCGCCGGCCGCCGGAACGCGAAATACAGCGAGAGCAAAACGAGGACCACCATCGGCACCAGCACCTTCCACATGTTCGCTTTCACTCGCGAAAAGATCGCGCTGCCGAGCAATGGCCAACCGGAGAGCCAAACATCCTGCCGAGGCAACTCCGACTCCACTGTCCCCAGCGTAGATCCCGGGGAAGACGCCACGCCGGGCGACACCGGGTTGATCAATCCCAGGGCGTAATACTCGCCCGCTGACCGCGCGGTCACCTTCTGCAATATCCATTGACTCATTGGGTTGGTGGGCCAGAACACACCGGAGACCTGGGCTGCTTCTTCCCAGGTGTTGAGGACTCTCTCAGCCAGGGCCAGCGAGGCGGGAGCGAAGCCATTGGTCTGCGCCATATCGCGCATCAGTTGGCGTTGCTCGGCAAGGTGCCGGGCGGCCGGACGATTCGCTTCTTGATACGCCGGCCGCGGCCAGAGCGGTGTCGGGAGGGTGAAGCCGGCCAAGACCTGGTTCGAAACGGCTCGGGTAAGCGTGCGTTGCACCTGGTCCAGGCGCTCGCCCATCTCGTTGACATCAGCGCTCCGGACGACAAGCCAAAGCGGTTCGACTTTCCGGTTCAATTGCGACTGGATTTCATCCAGGGTCGAATACGCGCGGCTGTTTCGGGGGCGGAGTGCATTAGCTGTTGGATCGACCGGGGGCCAGCCGGACAGGAGAATGGATCCCGTGAGCAGCACAACCGCGACGGTCACAACGCCGACGATCAACCCGCGAAGGCGATGGGGCGTGATCCCCGGCCCGCTAGCACCGTTACCACCGGCAGGGCGGGGCGTCTTCGCACCGGACCCTTGTTCAACTTGCGTAGAGCTCGGTTGTCCTGGGCCTCCGGTGGGTCCGCTGGCGGCTCCCGGCGTAGCGACCGCTGTCGATCGTGTTTCATTTCGTCCGGGAAACAAAGGAGGCAAGAACTCAAAGATCATAATTAACGCCGCCAGCGCGACGCCGAGTCCGACCAGCGACCCGAGCTGCCCGAGCCCCGGCAGGCCGCCCAGGTTCAAAACCAGGAAAGCCGTGATGGTGGTGGCCGCTGCCCAGAAAATGCTGGGCGCAATCGCGTGGCGGATCTGGGGTATGGACAGGTGAGGGTGGACCAGCGCCTCCTGGTAATGAACCACGGCATAATCGACGGCCAGCCCAAGGAGAATGGCGGCGAACCCCATGCTGACCACGTTAATCGTACCAAAAAAGAGCCCGCCCAGGGCGAGGGTGCTGCCCAGGATCAACGTTAGCAAGGTCAGCAGCCACAACATCGGTTTGACCCGCCGATGCGCTAGCCAGAAGAGCACCGCAATGATCGCGGCGGTGCCGCCGACCGAGGCCGTGATGTCGTGTTGCATCCCGAGCGCAACCTCAGAATAAAACGCCGGCCTGCCCGTGTAGCCCACGTGCACGTTCGCCAGATCTTGGTTGGACGACAAAGCGCCCGAGGCAACCTCCTTGATCCGGGTCAACCAGTGGTCGCAGTCGTGGTAGGTGCGCAGGTCCGATCGGGATTGGACGAACAGGATGCGAAACGATCCATCCGTGGAGGTGAACATCTCCTGGCCTTGCGCGAATGAGGGCGCCGCACCGGAGGCGGACTCCGGCAGGCGCGTCAGCCCAAACGGGTCATAGCTGAGGCGGGCAATCTCTTGCGGTGAAAGCGAGGTGGCAAGTTCTTCCCGAGTGGTCTGAAGCGCGGCGCTGAGTTTGTCGGGCGCGAGACGGCGGGTAAGTTCCGAGAAAAGCTGGGGCGGTTGATTAAGCCAGAGAAAGCCGATCAGCTCCGCGACCTGGTCGGGATGCTCCAGCCAGGGAGGTTCCCAAGTCACGTTGGCCACGAGGTTCGTTTGCGGGCGGAGACGCTCGGCAACGGTCCGGGCAGCGGTTTCTGCGGTTTCCGCATTGGGAGCTTTGATAGCGAGGATCAGCTCGCGCGCGTTTGCGAAATGTTCCTGGTACAGCTTCAGCCCCTTCACGGCGGGAAGCTCGGGAGGCAGCAAATCGAAAACCTCGACATCAAAGCGCAAGCGGGCCAGGCCGATCAGGATCGGCACGAGCAGCAGCAACCACAGCCAGCGGCCCGGGTGCTTAAGGCTGGGAGGTGCAAGCTGAGCGGCCCGCGCAGGCTCGTGCTTCATTGATTGAAGTAACCCTCGATCGATTCTCCGGTCTCACGATTCTCCAAGCGCCAATGCGTCGGGTCCTCTTGCCAGGTCCAATGTTCGGGCGGGGGTTGGCCCGAGAGCACACGGGGTAGATAAAGCCAGATGATGCGTTTCGGCGGCTCGCCCCGGCCGGCGTAATGTTTATTTTGCGGCGGGAACTCGACCTGCCATTGCGTCTTGGTGCTCTGCGCAATGACCAGCGGAAATGGCGTCTTACTGAATTGGACGAACGCTCGGGCATCCGGGCCCGTCGCCACGACCACGTCCCCCGCGATTTCTCGGGTCCCATGCGCCAGCCGCCAAACCGCTTGTCCCTGCCGCACATTCCAGCCGGGTTCCTGCAGGTTGACTTTGGGTATCGGGCCCACCGTGGCGCAGCCGGCCAGCCCGCCAGCCAGCGTCACCAGCAGGAGGCACCGTTTCAGATTCGCCCAAGTCACAGTCACAACGCCGTTAATCTAGTCTTAGATTGCCGCCTCCCACAACCCGGGAATCGCCTACCGCTGCCGTGCGGGAGAGGTTCTGCCGCACTCGCAAGTTGGCCTCCGCGGAGGCCAAGCAAAAACTTTTTTTGAACATTGCGTCAAAAAAAGCATCCAATTTTTCCGAAAACGCGTCGCTAAATTAGGCGCCGCGCAAACTGGTAAGGGTATTTGTCGGCATCACCTGGAGCCTGCCCGCGCAGCGGCGGCTCCTAATGGGGCGTGGCCGGTGTGGTCGGTCCCCATGGATTGGAACCGGTTCCGAGTCGGGGCGGTTCGAGTTTGGTCGGTGCTGGAAATCTCTCAACCAAACCCATTTAGCGGGCTGCCGCCGGGACGCGGTGTTTCGGTTGCTGACGATTGGTCGAGCAGCGCAACGGGGTTGGAACAGCCGGGATGGCTGAGAATCCAGTTTACAACCAGGCTAAAACTGGTTAATCAGAGAATTCGCTTCGTGACAGAAACGGGGCACTTGTATGATAAAGGTTCAAAACTTAGCAAAGATTTTCGGCAGCAAACGTGCCGTCGATGGCGTTTCGTTCTCGGTGGAACGAGGCGAGGTTCTAGGGTTTCTTGGACCCAACGGCGCCGGCAAATCCACTACCATGCGGATGATCACCGGCTTCATCTCTCCGACTTCGGGAACAGTAAGCGTCGGCGGATTTGATACAGTCGAGCACCCCATCGAAGCTCGTCGGATGATCGGCTATCTGCCCGAGAATGCCCCCGCCTACACCGACATGACGGTGCATGGTTTCTTGAGTTTCTGCGCGGAAATCCGCGGCTTGCGCGGCTCGGCCAAGACCGACGCCGTCGAGCGGGTCGTGGAAACTTGCTTTCTGCAAGCCGTCCTCCACCAAAGCGTGGAGACGCTTTCCAAGGGCTACCGTCACCGGACGTGCTTCGCCCAATCGATCATCCACGACCCCGATGTGCTGGTGTTGGACGAACCCACGGACGGGCTGGATCCCAATCAAAAACACGAGGTGCGCCAGTTGATCCGGCGCATGGGTGAAAAAAAGGCGATCATCTTTTCCACGCACATCCTCGAGGAAGTGGATGCGGTTTGTTCCCGGGCCATCATCATTGATCGTGGCCGGATCGTGGCGAACGGAACCCCGCGCGAACTGCGCCAAAAGTCCGAATGGGCCGGCGCGGTCACCGCCCGCTTCGGGGGCGTGGCCAACGGCACGGTCAAGGACAAGCTTTCCCAGTTGGTTTTGACCAAGAAAGTCGTGGTGCTCGAGGAAAGCGCCTCCGGCGTGCTCGTGCGGGTATATCCCAAGCAGGCCAGCGGGGAGTTGGCCTGGACCATCGCGAATCTTTCGCAGGTGGAAAAGTGGACTTTGCAGGAATTACACACCGAAGAAGGACGGCTCGATGAAGTCTTCCGGACGATCACCATGCCGGACACAGTTACTGAGAATAAGAAATGAACGCTTGCGCTAACATCAAAACCATTACCAAACGCGAACTCGGCGCTTATTTCTCTTCGCCGCTCGCGTTTATCTTTATCGTCATCTTTCTGCTGCTGTGTGGGTTTTTCACCTTCATGGTGGGAGGGTTTTTCGAACGTGGCGAAGCTTCGCTGTCGGCCAGCTTTTTCCTGTGGCATCCGTGGTTTTACTTGTTCTTGGTGCCGGCGGTGGGGATGCGGCTCTGGGCGGAGGAACGCCGGGTGGGCACGCTGGAGCTGTTGCTGACGATGCCCATTACCACCTGGCAGGCCATCATGGGCAAGTTCCTGGCCTCCTGGATCTTTTTAGGGCTGGCCTTGCTCCTCACCTTCCCCGTGGTCATCACCGTCAATTATCTCGGCCACCCTGACAACGGCGTCATAGTGGCCGGCTACGTCGGGAGTTGGCTCCTGGCGGGAGCGTACCTGGCCATCAGTTGCATCACCTCGGCCATGACCCGCAACCAGGTCGTGAGCTTTATCATCTCGGTGGTCATCTGCCTGTTCTTAATCCTGGCCGGCTTCACTCCCGTCATCCGGCTCCTCGAGGGTTGGGCTCGCCCCTGGTTCGTGGACGCCATCACCTCCTTTAGCGTCATTACCCACTTTGACGGTTTCCAAAAGGGACTTCTCGATTCGCGCGACCTCCTGTTTTTCCTGTCGCTGATCGTATTCTCACTCTTTTCTACAAGCGTGATTCTCCGAAGCCACCGCGCAGGCTGATTTGAAAGGACTATGAAGAAAAAGACACTTGAGACGATTCTCTATTCCGCCGGCGGAGTGGCCGCCATGGCCCTCATCCTCGTCGCGTTCAACGTGATTGCCGGAGCGTTTAAGCAACGAGTCGATCTGACCAAGGAAAAGGCCTTCACGCTTTCCCAAGGCACCAAGGCCATCCTCGCCAAATTGGATACACCGGTGAAGATCCGATTCTATTGCTCGCAGGGTGAAACGACCCCCGAGACGGTGTTTCTCAAGAGCTACGCGCGCCGGGTGGAGGATTTGCTGACCGAATACAAGCAGGCGGCGCATGGCAAACTGCAGATCGAACGTTACGACCCCCAGCCCAGTTCGGACGCCGAGGATTCCGCGCGCCTGGATGGTGTGGAGGGTCAGGCCATGCGCAACGGAGACCGGTTCTATCTCGGCCTGGCGGTCAGCCAGCTGGATCAAAAACAATCGGTGCCGTTTCTGGATCCCAACCGCGAGCGTCTGCTCGAGTATGACTTGTCGCGTGCAATAACGCGCGTTATTACCCCCGAAAAACCCGTCGTCGGAGTCATGAGCCCGATGCCGTTGTTCGGCCTGCCCGCGAACCCCATGATGGCCCGCATGGGACAACAAGGACAGGGGCAACAGCCTTGGGTGATCATCACCGAGCTCAAGAATGATTTCGACGTGAAGCGCATCGCCATGGACGTGGACAAGATCGATGACGACGTGAAGGTGCTGCTCGTGGTTCACCCGCGCGAGATCACCGATAAGGGCCAATACGCCATTGACCAGTTCGTGATGCGCGGAGGCAAGCTCATCGCCTTCCTCGATCCCTTGCCCATGGTCGACACGCGCGAGCAGAACCAGATGCTCGGGAATATCCCCAACAGCGGGTCCACCCTGGACAAGCTGCTCAAGGCCTGGGGTCTCGCGATGGACACTTCCAAGGTCGTCGCCGACATGAACTACAAAATGCAACTCGGCGGCCGCGGAGGACAACCTCAGGAAGCTCCCGCAGTTCTGTCCGTCACTTCCGAGGGAATCAACAACGAGGATATCGTCACGAGCCAAATCGACAATCTGTGGCTGCCCTATGCCGGGTCGATCAGCGGCACACCGGTCGCCGGCTTGAAAGAGACCGTGCTGGTGAAAAGCACGAAAGATTCGCAGTTGGTGGACGGCTTCATGGCGAACCTCTCCGGCGAAAATGTGATGAAGGAGTTTAAAGCTTCAGGCAACCAATACGCCCTGGCCGTCCGGCTCACCGGAAAATTTAAGACCGCCTTCCCGAATGGCAAACCTGAGGACAAGAAAGAGGACGAAAAGAAGGATGCCGATAAGAAGGACGGCGACAAAAAAGCCGAGGAGAAGAAAGCCGACGATTCCCTGAAGGAGACGAAGCAGGATAACTCGGTGATCGTGGTGGCGGACGCGGACATGCTTTACGACCGCGTTGCCCTCCAACCAGTCCAAACGCTTTTTGGCACCGCGTATGCCCCGGCCAACGGCAACTTGACCTTCGTTCAAAACGCGGTGGAGCAACTGACGGGAGACAACAACCTCATTGGCGTTCGCAGCCGCGCCACAGTGAACCGGCCGTTCACCCGAATCAAGGCTCTGGAAACCGCCGCCAACGAGAAGTTCCAGAGCGAGATCAAACGCTTTGAGGATGGCAAGGCCGAGGCTGAGCGCCGGATTAACGACCTCCAACAGCAGAAGAAAGACAAGGACCAGCGCTTTATTTTGTCGCCCGAACAGAGCGCCGAGCTGGTCAAGCTTCGCAAGGACGAGGTGGAAGCCGGCCAGCATCTTCGCCAGGTGCAAAAGGATTTGCGCCGCGAGGTGGTCTCGCTTCAGACCAAGGTCAAGTGGATCAATATTCTGGGCATCCCGGCTGCCGTGACCGTGTCAGGCATCGCCCTCGCCTTTGTTAAACGTAGAAAAACTTCCGCCAAATGAACCGTAATCAATTTGTTCTCCTGGTTTTTCTGTTGGTCGTCCTCGGCCTGGCCGGGCTGATGGTCTACAATAAACAGAACGATATGGGCAGGTCCGGAGACCCGGCGATCGGCACGAAATTACTCGGCGATTTGCCGGTGAACGATGTGGCCACCATCTCGATCACGCAAGGAACCAACCAACTGGCCCTCGTCAAAAAGGACAACCTGTGGCGAGTTCATGAGCGTAATGATTATCCGGCCAACTATTCCCAGATCAGCGAGTTCCTGCTCAAGGCGCGCGATCTGAAGATCATCCAAAGCGAGCATGTCGGCCCCTCGCAATTGCCGAGACTTGAGCTGGTGCCCGGGCCGGGGACCAACGCCGCGCTGGTGGTCGATCTCAAAGATCAGAATGACAAAACCATCCGGTCCCTTCTCCTCGGCAAGAAACATATGCAGAAGCCCAGCCAGCCCTCACCGGCCGGCGATATGGGGGATTCTGGCGGGTGGCCCGATGGCCGCTATGTCAAAACTGCCACCAGTTCTGATACCGTCGCTTTGATCTCCGATGCCTTGGCCAACCTCGAACCAAAACCCGATCAGTGGCTCAATAAAGACTTTTTCCGCGTGGAGAGGGTCCGCTCCATCGCCGTGGCTGGACCCGCCGTGACCAATTCCTGGAAAATCACGCGCGACACTGAAAACGGCGAATGGAAACTCGTCGACTGCAAAACGGGAGAGCAGTTGGATACCTCCAAATCCTCGAGCGCCGCGAATGCCCTGGGCTCGCCCGCTTTCTCCGATGTGGAGAGCGGGACCAAAGCGGCCCAATTCGGTTTGGACAAGCCCACCGTCGTTAATCTCGAAACGTTCGACGACTTTAGCTATACCGTGAATGTCGGCACCAAAACCAATGACGCCTACGCTATCACCCTGATGGTAGCCGCCAAGATCCC
>Ga0105240_10003700_pt1 | contig 23629 bp, 21 predicted proteins | sample KBSC54metaG_FD_80426 | JGI IMG/M metagenome (GOLD analysis project Ga0105240, IMG submission 80426) | Corn rhizosphere microbial communities from Kellogg Biological Station, Michigan, USA - KBS C5-4 metaG | ecosystem: Host-associated > Plants > Roots > Rhizosphere > Soil | place: Michigan, USA...
ATCTATCACTGCGGCACCAGCATGAACCATCTCGAGACCTACGGGATGGCGAAGGCCACGAATGTCGGGAGTGTCAGTGAAATTCTGAAGCTCGCGACACTTGCAAAGCCCAAGCTCGTTAACTACATCTCGACGCTGGGCGTATTCACTTCGTCCACCACCGATACATCCCGTTTCATCGACGAGGACTCTTCGATTGATCTCGAGAAGCACAGGAAATCGCAAGGGTATGTGGCGAGCAAGTGGGTTGCCGAGAAAGTGGTCATGACGGCGGCCGCCCGCGGTATACCGTGTAATATCTTTCGGTTGGGTCTTGTATGGGCGGACACGGAGCAGGGACGATTTGATGAACTGCAGCGTGAATACAGACTCCTTAAAAGCAGTCTTCTTTCAGGCTACGGCATTAAGAATTACCGCTATCAGATGGTTCCAACGCCTGTAGATTACGTCGCGCGGTCTGTGGTGTTTCTCGGAAATCGATACCATCGGGGAGGAGGCATCTTCCACATCTCTGCATCCGCGCAAACGACTGATGGGGTGTTTGAACGCTGCAACGATATTGTAGGCAGGCCACTAAAACTCCTGGCACTTGAAGAATGGATTTCAGAAATCAAAAGATTCCACCATGCGGAAAGGGAGCTGCCGATCGTGCCGCTCCTCGAATTCTACGAAAGTTCGCATGACGGCCGATTTTCACCAACATGCTTCAACTTCAGTCGAACGCACGAGGAACTCGAGCGCGCGGGAATTATTACACCAAAATTTAACGACGACATCCTTAGAATCACCTTGAAGGGTATGCTGTCGATGGACACCGATCTGGCCCGCTCGGCGAGCCACAATTCTACTGCGACCGAGGGAGAGGTGGAAAGACGCGCACGACGCGAGACTACGTTGGGAGAAAGATAGCGGACGGACACTATAAACGTTGACTGAAGATCTCAGAATTCAGGAACGTTACTATCGAGGAGTGCAGAGCAGAGTCGACAATCACGATCGTCTTAGACCAGGTATTCCATAAACGTTGGGGACCATAAGTGCCGCAGACGCGTCTCTTATGCTGACGCTGCGTACTCTGCATAGGAAAGGATGTCCTCTATGACTGAAACTTTGTCTCTGAATAGCTACCGGCTGCTCGGGCGCTCGGGCCTTCGTGTATCGCCACTCTCGCTGGGCACCATGACATTTGGCACCGAGTGGGGCTGGGGCACGGATACCGACGAGGCTCGTCGTATATTCGAGACATATGTCGACCGCGGTGGAAATTTTATAGATACAGCAAACTCGTATACAGAAGGTACCTCCGAACAGCTCGTGGGCACATTCGCGTCTGGAAGGCGGGATAGATTAGTCATTTCCACCAAATACACGCTTCCTACTTATCAAGGAGATCCAAATTCGTGTGGCAACCACCGTAAGAGTATGGTGCGTTCCGTAGAATGTAGTCTTCAGCGTCTTAGGACGGACTACCTCGATTTGCTCTATCTACACATTTGGGACTCAACGACTCCGGTTGAGGAAATTTTGCGAGCGATGGACGATCTGGTTCGCTGCGGCAAGGTATTATATCTCGGTATCTCGGATACACCTGCATGGCAGGTTGCCAGAATGCAAGCTATCGCGGACTTGCGTGGCTGGTCGCCGCTAATCGCGTTGCAAATAGAATACAACCTGCTTGAGCGTACCGTTGAACGTGATTTGATCCCAATGGCTCGGGAGATGGGTCTGGGAGTCATACCATGGTCTCCCCTAAAGAGCGGGATATTAACGGGTAAATACACGAGAGCTGACCTTGATTCGGTTGGAAATAGTGCCGTCCCGGACGGAACGCGGAAAAATGTATTAAAACCTGGTGTCTCGTTAGAGAAATGTATCGAAATTACTAATGTGGTGAAGGCCATTGCAACTGAGACTAACTTTTCTCCTTCACAGATTTCATTGGCGTGGACGTTACTAAATCCAAGCGTGATTGCGCCGACAGTTGGTGTGCGTACGGTGGATCAGCTTCAGGAGAATCTTTGCGCTCTCGAGGTAACACTGACGAAGGCGCAATTAGATCGGCTAGAAAAGGTAAGCGCAGTTGACCTAGGGTTCCCGTACACGCTTTTCCTCCGTACAGACGTTCGTAAAGCTATGTTCAACGACATGAAAATCGTTCGTCGAGATGGCTCCCGTTAGGGAAAGCCCTTCGATGGTAAAATACCCTAAATTGCATCGTAGGAGAGTCACAGCCACAAGTACCTGTCCATTGACGCGCCCTACTGGGGTTCCGTCACTCATTAGAGCAGAGCTAGTCTCAGCAGTTGCGAGATGCCTGGTAAATCACGCCTGCTCGGGCTACGTGGCTATGACCATGATGCCTCCAGCGCGCGGCTTAGCTCCTCGACCGAAGCACCCAGTGCGAGCCGGCGAATAGCTGCACGGACATCCCTGCCCTTATTGGCCAGATGCGCGGTGTTAGCTTCGAATTTTACAGCCCGCTCCTCTTCAGTTAGCGGATTCTCAGGGCTTCCTTTCACGGCGCTACACTCTCCATGTAAAGTTTTTCCATCCTTCAACTCGATCTCAACGCGGCAACTCATTTGATTGTCCCTGATTTCCATCAATTCCGAATCCGAGTCGGTCTCCTGAATAATCTTAGCAGCGAGCTCTGAAATTCCTGTTGACTTATATATTTCCTCCGCATACCACCCCGGTCCGGGTGCGACGCCGCTTATCGCCAGCGCCAATGCACATGGCATACTGAACTGGGCGTCCTGCATGCTCGACCATTGTGCTCGTTCAAGGCGCGGCACTCCGAAGATGCGGATCCTTTCAACGTGCGTCGCATCGAGAGTTCTACCGCCCAAGGCATTCCACGCAGCGGTGATGGGTGCGTGAGTCCAACGACACGACGGCGTGGGCTTTAGGCTCATCTTTGTGGTCACGTACTCTTGGCCGAGTCTCGTCGTCAGGGTCTCAAAGCCGAACTCCGGCATTCCCGCACGACACCATTCAGAAAGATTAGACTCGAGAAATCCCGGACTCCCCGTTAGACCTGCCCGTGCCTTCAGGGCCGCCCACGTACCTATCTGCGCAAAAGAGCTAAAGTTTCCTTTCAGAAATCCAAGGCGGCGAGTCGGGGGCAGATCCGCCTTACCATGCCGTGGAGAAAACTCAATCTCATCCAAAGCAACAATAGAAAATACTGCCCGAATCTGTTCTGCTGTAAGTTGGTATAACTTAGCAGCTGCGATCGCAGCTGCCAGTTCCGCGAATGGAGCAAGAGGCACACCTAATCTCCAGAGTAGTGCTTTACCAAAGCTCCGACCAAGCCGCATGGTGACTTCGTACGCTACAGTCACTGCGGTGAGAAACTCCTGTCCCGACGCACCCACCGATTGCGCCACAGCCAAAGCCGTTGGCACAATCAGACATCCCAAATGGTAGGGTGAAAAGAAATCGTGCATATCGTCAAAGTCTAGCCAGTTAGACAACGATGAATTGCAGAAGACCGCAGACGAGACTGAGGTGGCCCGACCGCCTATTGCTAAGGCGGCAGAAGTAGCAGAATCCATCTCTGTCACCGCGAGGAATAACCGAGCCGCTGGAGTAGATAGGGCACCCAGCGCACAGCCTATATTGTCTTCCACAAGCATAGTGGCCGTGTCAATTACGCCTGCTGGGATCTGTTCGAAGCTTATGCTGGCAGCGTAGCGGGCGAATATCGCAGCAGCTCGATCACTGGATTCGAATACTTCGCGACACGCACTGGCGTTATCCCGCGATCTTACCGCAACGGATTCGCGTTCCATATGTACCTCCATAGCGACCTATTTCTAACTTGTAAGGTCATTTCTGCCGTCATCACTCTATGCTGCATTCGTGTGCCACCGAGAATCCCGGCGATAAGAGAACTATCTCTGAATCTGAGTCTCTCAGTAAGCTGAACGTAAGCATGCCAGTAACCATGTTATTGCGCGGACTGCGATGTGCGGCTAGAGCCTCCATTTACCAAATGTGGGTGATCGACGTAGCACCGTTGAACTACTTTTCCGTTCTTTCACAGTGTATTGCGCAGCATGACCTCCGCGCCTTTCTCCGCAATCACCATTGTGCTGGCATTGGTGTTACCACTCGGAACCGTGGGCATAATGGAGGCATCTACCACTCTCAGTCCGTCAATACCATGAACTTTTAGTCGTGGGTCTACAACCGACATCTTGTCGACCCCCATTTTACAGGTGCCGCAATTATGGCCGGCCCATCCGGCAGTATCACGGATGAACGCAACCCACTCTTGATCGGTCTGTATTCTTTCACTCGGTGAGATTACTTGCTCCACGAAAGGCTCGAAAGCCGTGGTTTTCAATAATTGCCTGCATAGGCGGCCAGCGGCTATCAAAGTTCTCACGTCTTCCACTGCTTCCAGCGCGTTGGGATAGATCGCAGGCGGATCGTGCGGATTGCTTGAACTGAGCTTCACCACGCCGCGACTGCGAGGACGGCTGATATTTGCCAGAAGCGTTATCGTGGAATCGGCCAATCTCAGCCTGTGGTTCTCATCCGAAAGTAAGCCCATAGGCATAAAGTGAATCTGAACATCGGGGCTCTTGAGATTTGCGTCGGTTTTCACGAAAGCCAATGCGTGACACGCCGCTGCCGTCAACGGCCCCTTTCCAAAGAGCAACCAATCAATTGCTGCCCTGGCAGCATCCGCGCCGGCAAAATGCACCGTAGGCACGTTGACCTGAGCCTTTACTGCCAAAAGAGTGTGATCCTGAAGATTGCGACCCACACCAGGAAGGTCGTGCACAACAGGCACGCCCACCTCCTGCAAGTGGTCCGCAGGCCCTATGCCGGATAGCATGAGTAGCTGTGGGGAATTAAAAACTCCGCTGGATAAGATGACCTCGGAACCATGGATTTCCGATACCCGTCCGCCGCGATCGTCCGTAGCACACACACCGAGGGCTTGCTTGTCCCTGACCAGGACCCGGGTAATCAGCGTGTTCTTCAAAATACGAAGGTTGCGGCGATATTTTATCGGCTCAAGAAAGGCTTGTGCCGAACTGTAACGGATACGCTTGGATTGGGTGAGGCTCAGTATGCAGCTCCCCTCTTGCTCCCGTAGGTTATAGTGCGGGTTCGATCGAATGCCAAGCTCCTCGCAGGCAGAAACAAACACGTGCGATAGTGGGTGCGCACCTCGCATTTGACGCACCTTCAACGGTCCACTGTCGCCGTAGAGCGCCGATTCAGCATCGCCTGTCCGGGAGAACTCGTGGTTCTCTAGCCTTTTAAACAGCGGCTCGATGTCTCTATAACCCCAACCATCATTTCCTAGCGCCGCCCAGTGATCGAAGTCTTCAGGAGCACCGCGCACGTAGATCATGCCGTTAAGACTGCTGGTTCCTCCTATTAATTTTCCACGTGGCCACCGAGCGGTACGATCGTGACAGGTGGGATCAGGTTGTGTTCGATAGAGCCAATCCCGTTTTGGGTTGCCGTAGTTGAGCAAAGTACCGACAGCCGGGATACGTTGGAGCGGGTTGCGGTCGGATCCACCTGCCTCGATAAGCAGAACTCGCTTGGAGGAGTCAGCGCTTAAGCGATTAGCCAATACACAGCCTGCGCTACCAGCCCCGACGATAATGTAATCGAACTTAACGTCTGGCACTTAGATCACCGTGAGTGATTCGACATATCAGGTCTTTCATTTGTCTGATCGGGAGTCGTGCCGAGTGACTCCAGCTGCCGCTTAATACGTTCCAGGCCAGCCTGCAGGTAGGTCTGAGTTTGCCTGCGCGCCGTCATCTCACGTCGGTGAAGCTCCTCCTCGGAAACAGAGACGGACCCACTGCCTTCGGTGCCTTCAAGATACAGCTCTTTGATTACTCGGGTTCTTCCACCCTCCACCGGCTCCAGCCGCGTGCTTTCGTAGCCGATGTACTCCTGTCCCGCCGGCGGATAGACCTTCTGTACCAGCCCTTCGTATTCAGTCTGCTCCACGGTTTTCAGCAGGATTTTCCGGGTGCTCCCCTTATGGTCGACTTGCTGGGTAACCTCGAGCACCTCTCCTATGCCATCGGTAGGGCCGGCTATGTTTCGCAGCGATATAATGTGGTGCAGAAAAAGCTGAAAATGCTTGACCTTGGGCCAGATCGCCTGCGGCGCCGCGTTTATCAAGACCTCCGCTCTCACCACCAGATCGATGCGGGACGTAATCCCTACTTCTGACGCAGACGCTTGTATTGAGCATCCAGTTATGAGACCCATGATTAATGCAATCCTCATTGAGTTTCCGCAGTCCAAAAACATCCCAATGTGTGGAAATCGGCACCGTCAACCCGATACTCTCTTCAAGCGACCGGATTGGCCGACACGCTGAATCACGGCACTGAGCTCGTCTGCCTGAGGCGGCGGCGTAGCAGGTCTCCAGAAATAAACTCCATCCAAAACCGGACTCGGACAGCCGATCGGACACCCAAGCAACCCGAACTACTAACTCCGGCGTTCATGTAATCCTACATATCGTCACACGCCCCTCCAGGGTTCGCTAAGCTTCCTGCTCTTTTAGTATCGACCGTCCTGACAAGTAGAAAGTCGCCGCTGCGGGCATAAGGAAGGCGATCATGGCCATCAGCGAATATCGAAGACTCTCGATACCAAGCTGGGGTGCGAGTGCATCACTGAGTACACCAACAAGTAGTGGACCGAAACCGCCACCAAAGATGTTAAAAGATAAATGCACCGCAGCCATCGCCGTCGCGCGACGTCGGCTACCACACACAGCCTGAACGACGGTAAACGCCGCGGGTATCCCGGCTGATAGAATTGCCTGCGCCGCGCAGCTGATGAGAACGAATGTTTTTGCTTGATTACAAGCGAGGGAAAGCAAAAAAATAGGAGCACCGAGCGTGCAGGTGATCGCAGGCCACCAGCTATACCAGCGCACCGTTTTCTTACCCAGATAATCTGTTGACCATCCGCCAGCGATTGACCCAACCAAGGTCGCGGTGGAGAAACCAAGACCCCATGTAACGCTCGCTTGCGCGAGCGCTGCATGCAAAGAGCGTGTCATAAAGGTAGGCAGAAATATTGTGGCGGCAAAGGAAAACACCGAGTACAGCGAGAGACTGGCTAGAGCAAATAGAAAACTCTTCTTTTGAACTAATGTAAGAAGAGTTGAGCGAACGTCCTCGGCTCGGCAAAGTGCGCCCGGAAAGCCTACACGGAAGCGCGGCTCCGCGAGTACGAATCGCACAATAACCGCTAAGGCAAGACCCGGTATGCCGGCAGCGATAAACGCCCTGCGCCATCCATATGTTGCCGCAATATAACCACCTACGCCGACTCCGAAAAAGAAGCCAGCCGCTCCCCCAGCGCTCAGGACGGAAATCGCAGTGGCGCGCCTGTTCGGAGGAAAATAATCCGCCAACAGTGATAGAGCAGGCGGCATCGCACCTGGCTCAGCGGCCCCTACACCCACGCGCGCTAATGCTAGTTGCCAGAATGATTGCGCCAGACCGCAGATCACAGTCATGACGCTCCACACGGTGATCGCAAATGCGATGACCGTCCGTCGATTACCCGTATCTGCCCACCGCGCGATGGGAAGCGCGGATACGGCGTAGAGCAGCGCAAAGGAAAAGCCACCAAGTAACCCCAGCATTGAATCCGAAACGCGAAACTCGTGTTTGATAGATTCCAACGAAACCGACAAGATGTTGAAGTCGAAGTAGTTAGAGGTTGTTACTAATAGCAGAATCAGGAGAAACCCCCACCGTTGTCGCTCCCCGAACAGGAGCCATGGCGGAGATACAATGGGTGTAGTGAGCGATTTTGACTCATCCATGTCATCTTTTCGCTTTGCAGTAGAACTTATCATGTAGCTAGCGCGGTATAGTGTAGGGGGTGCTCCGATATTCTATCGAGCGGACATAGTGACCCCGGACGCAAGGCGATTAACAGTTGCGGCTGGGGGAGTGGACGCCTCCTTGGGAGCCAAAAAGTGAGTATGTTGGCTGTGATACAGTTCCAATTTCACAGCGATTTCCAAAGTTGGTGGTCCTTTTTTTTGTCTTAACGTGAGCCACGAGCATTCCACAATATTCGTGCTACATTCTGTCCCGATGATTTGAGATGACAACAATCACCGGCGGGCAGGTCCAATATGCCCGGACTCCCTGGCCCATGATGCAATTCAATCACGGCGACCGTCGGCTCGGCGGCTCCGAGGTAGTTCGTCCGATGAGGATTCCGAGCGTATAGCGGGAATAAGCTCGGGACTACAGTCAGCCGCGCGCTGTGGGCTGGAAGAAAGTCATGTGCCAGATCATCTAACTCAAGCGTAAAGGTTACAGGCTCGCCTGGAGAAAACCCCTCAAGCGTGGCGAGTCGAATGGCCGCGTGAGACAGGTGTAGATCTCGTAAACCCAGCGGGAAAGAGTCCGAAAGCAGCACGAACAAATCGGCGTCCGGAACGTCTGTGCTCACGGTCAGAGTGACAATGGGTCGACCCATGACGGTCAGCGTTTCGATGAAAGGTGTTGACGTGTACACCAGCGCCTCGTCCCTGGCTGTAATGTGCCGCTGATCGAGGGTGAGTGAGAACGCGACTGCGGCGAAACTCGTGAAGTTCGGCTGAAAATCAACCGGGCGCTGCGGATTGGATGTCAACGTGTCGGCTGTGGCTGCTGAAGGTGCAGTGTCGCTGAGCGCACCGTCTCCTCGTCGCGTATTGGCGGCGCCGCCGGATGCCAAATGAAGCTCACGCGCGCTTCCTCTCCTCATCGGCCATACGTCGCTCTCGATCCATTCATTGCGCCCGGTGATGAATAGCCGCGTGCTGGGGTTTGCGAACGTGTTCGGTTCATCGCGCAATTGCGCGCAAAAAAAGTCCATCAGAATCTCGTCAACATCGATCAGCGATCGCGGGCCGAAGTCCGTGCCGCCAACGATGGACGTTGGACGCCTGACCGCCGCCGTATCCCACGGACCGATGATGAGGGTCTGGGGTGTTCCCGAGCGTTTCGCGGCGTCGTAATAGTAACGTGCCCCGCCGAGATGCGCGTCCCACCACCCCGTTATGTGCAAGCCAGGTATGGCCCGACTCGACAACCGATCGGCGAGTGTCAGCGGTGCCCAAAACGCGTCGCGGGTATCGAGATGCTCAAGCCACTCGCCCCACGCTACGTCATTACGGCCCAAGGCCGCATCCATTGTGATGATTGGCAGACATCGGTGCACTTGCGGCCAAGGCGGAACGGCGGCAGGCTGCAATGTGCGGCCACCAGTCAAATGCATCCAGAACAGGGAATCGAGGCGTACGGCACCGCCCCGATGACATAGGCCCTCCCCTATCGCACCAAAGGGGCTAATGGAGGCGATCGCATCAATGCGTGCATCTGCCGCGACCGCCGCCCACGCACAGAATGCCGCGTATCCTGATCCAAATGCGCCAATCCGACCGTTGGATTCGGACAGGCTGCGCAGCCAGGCGACCGTCGCCACACCATCGCTGGCCTCATGGACGAAAGGACGGAAAGCTCCGTCAGAGTCTCCGCGGCCCCGAACGTCAGCAGTCGCGACGATGAACCCTTGCGCCGCAAAGCCTTTCCAGCGGTCCGATGCGGCCGGCATGGTTTGGGTCGCACCCGGCGAACGACTCGCATGATTGTTGTCCATTGCCGTGCGAATTAACAATGCTGGATACCGGCCCACGTCAGCCGGTAAGTAAAGGTCGACAGAAAGCTGGGTGCCATCGTTTGCCGCGAAGCGTTGGTCCACGCGCACGCGGATTCGTGAGGTGTCGAGGAACTGCATCAGCTGGGCTTTTCGACGATGATTGGTAGGAGAACGCGCGATGGGTAGACTGCCGAGTGATACAACGTGTTCGTTTGAGGTACCAACGTAGTCGCATCCGCCCAGAACTCACAAGTGCCCGCGTTACGCGAGTAAAACGGGAAACGGCTGGAGGAGATCGCCACGCGCAGACGATGACCGCACATCACCACATGATGGAGCCACACGCCATTGATGTGAATCTCAACGATGTTACCTGGTCTTAGCGGCTTTGCGTGCAGCCCTTCGCGGTGGCTCAATCGTAACGCGCCCTCAAGTGGTATAGCTGCGCCCAGTGCGATCGAGCGGCCGTCCGGCTCCACGTCGAAGATCGATGTGAAAAGATCAGTATCCTCACGGTCGCTGCAGACGAACAAGACAAAACGCACTCTACCGCTGATCGTGAGTGGCTCTAACATCACCGCTGTATCGTAAACAAGGACATCTTGGCGGCGAAGCGTGTATCGACTGTCGAGCGGCGGGTCCGACCAAACGAACGCGGCCATGTCGACCATCTCACGCGCGGGGTTATTCGGATCATAAGTAAACTGGTCGAAAACCGCGGCGCCGTTCGGCGGCTCTCGTACCAAGCGCCCGCTACCACGCAGTGAACGTGCGTCGCCCTGACTCGCCAGATAGAGTGATAATTCAGTGGTGTCGTGCGGCGGCCAGTCCTCGAGATCGTCCCAACGATACGAGCCAGTCTGAAACACATGGCAGCGCGGCGCGTCCGTCATTTCGTTGGTTTCGCCCTTTAAGTGCATCGCCAGAAACTTCTCGATGTAGTCTGGCATATCGATCAAGCTTCTGGACACATCGAGGCCGCCCAACACAGGACGCGGCACCGCGTTCCCGGCATGATCCCAGGCGCCGACCAGAAGCCGGCAGTCACTCGCGCTTTTCGCGTTTTGCAGTGCGTGCCAGGCTGCCAGTGTGGTCTGGTCGTCCCACCAACCCACCCCGATCAACACGGGGACATCAATCGCCGCCAGTTGTTCGTGGGTGAGGGCAAAGTCAGCGGATAGATACTCCATTTCGCCGGCTATATATGATTGCCATCTGGAGCTTGTTAATCCCAGTCGTTTATCAAGTCCGCGCAGCGGCAGAGACAATATTTGATCCTCCCATGAAGGCGAGCCGCCATTTTGCATCGTACGACCCATCACCATGGTCATCCACCACAGCCAGTACAGCGCGGGAATGCCCGTACCCGTGTGCGGAACTGTGCTCTCGCGCACACAGCCAATGGCCTGCGGCACAATGCACGATAGATGCGGCGGGCGCCCCGCTGCGGCCCACCACTGGGTCAACCCCTCGTAGCTTCCCCCTATCATTCCGATCTTGCCGGTTGACCATGACTGAGCCGCTATCCATTCCACTACGTCATAGGCATCATTCACGTCCTTGACGAATGGCCGCCAAGTGCCCTCCGAATCGCCGCGCCCCCTCACGTCAACGAAAACAACAGCGTATCCCCGATCAACAAAGGGGGTTCCTCGTGGAATCGCACGCGAGCGACCATACGGAGTGCGCAACGCAACTGTCGGAAATGGCCCGGATTCTGATGGCAGAATGACATCGGCTGCGATTTCGATTCCATCCCGGACCCTGATGCGCCGATTCCACAGTGTGCGTGAACTTGACATTAGTAAGCCCATCGCCCGTGAAGCTTAGCGATTCCAATCTTTGGCACCGGCCCTTTTTATAAACCGGTCAAATGTCGCAATTGCTGCCATAACCTCAACAAGCCCGCTGGAATCGGCATCGGCAATGTATGATTTTTCAACTGATTCAGCCGCTTCAGATGATCTTTCGAAGCTCACTGCACCTGTTATACGAAACTGCACTCTAAACATGAAGTTCCCTACGTCGCTTCGGTAACGGCACTGTTCATCAGTGTGTTTCTAAGTTGGTTTGCTCTAAAATGCTTTGGAGACGTTCAAACCCACTGTGCGCGGTTGAATGAAATAGAATTCTTGCGGCTCAATATTTCCAAAGCCTCCAGAGATTAAGCCGCGTCGGTTCGTAACATTATTAACGTAGAGGTTGCTCGTCCAAGACTGGTACTTGACCCCTACTTGGAAGTCAGTCTTGGCATACGGAGGAAGGTACTGGCGCTGCGGAGTAGCCGTAAAAATGTCTTCACGACCACCCAGATAACTCACCGATATTCCGGCGAACCCTCGCACCTGGCCCATCACGCGAAATTCGTCATCGGCCGAAAAATTGCTGGAAAACCGAGCGGCAAAAGGCAACCGACCACCAGAGGCTCCGTAAGTGCCAGCAAGTAGAGCTGCCTCCGGAAAATTTTCCGTCAATACAGCATCGTTCCAGGCCGCCCATCCGGCTATTCTAAGGCCGTCTATGGGTCGCCACTCGAGCGATAGTTCGACACCCTGACTCTTAGCAGCCGAGGCATTACCGACATACGTTCCCTGCACTTTCGTTCCGTTAGCAATATAGGTGTGCAACAATTGAAGTTGAATGTCCTTCCATTCGATGTAATAGATTGAAGCATCGTATGACAACGATTTGTCAAGGGCGTCGCCCTTGATGCCAATCTCGTAATCCCGAGTTTTGTCAGGTTGATATTCCAGTGGGATACCGCTACCGGGGGCTACCCCTGCATTGGGCCCTCCAGCCCGGTAGCCCGAGGCGAGCCTCGCGTATGCCATGAGGTCGCGTGAAACCTTGAAGCTCGGTGTCAGTAGATACGAATTTGGGTTGCTGGCAGAGCCCGCGTTGGGAGTGACAACAAAGGACGATCCACTTATTAACTTCTCCAACGGCCCCCCCCCTATCCCTCCAAAAACTTGACTAATATGACTTTGACGGCCGCCCACTTGAATATCAAAGCGATCGGTTACATGCAATGTTATATCCGTGAATACTGCATATTCGCTGTACGTCTCCGGCTCAGCGCCATAAAGGCTTGTGCCAACGATAGCTAACGTAGTGGGATCCTCCGCATCGATTGAGAAAAAAAACGGCGTCCTCTCGTGAGTATAGAAGCCTCCGAGGAGCCAATCCACTCTCGGTCCGATCGGCATCGAGAGGCGGATCTCCTGAGTAAACTTCGAATCTCTATTGTCGATGAACTCGGGTGTATCGGTCACGCCGAAGAACATCTTCGTGAGTGGAGCGAAGAGATTTGTGCTATCGATTGAGTTGTGAGACGAATTGACGTTAAAACCGCTAAGGGAAATCAGGTCAGCAGTTCCGATCTTGTACTTTACGATAGCGCTATAAGCTTGCACCTGCCTAAGGTATCCGCCTGCACCCGGGATCGTTAGATCATTTCGTTCCAGATTACCTGCTCCCGTCTGAGCATCCGTCGCTTCTCCAGTGATTCTCTGGTAGAGCGCGCTCAACTTCAGAGACAATGTCTCCGAGAGCTTCCACAGCGCAGAGAAACGTCCGCCGCGGGACCAAACTTCGTTAATCCCATCCGTACGAAGTATGGAATTGTCAATATACCCCGGCTCTTCGCGTGCAAACCCGCTGATGCGTACTGCAAAGGTGTCGCCAAGCGGGATATTCACTGCCCCTCGGAAGGAGTAGCCGAGCTCGGTACCGTTATACACGGTGCTGGTGCCCACGTTCACGTGGCCGCTCACGACATCAGTTGACGGGTCGACGGTCACGAACTTGAGCAACCCGCCCATGCTACTAGCTCCATACAGAGTCCCTTGCGGCCCACGCAACACCTCAAGCCGGGAGAGATCACCAGGGTCGAGGTCCGGCACCAAGTTTCCTACAAGGCCAGACGATGACCCGAAGGGCACATCATCAATGGTTATACCTACAGTAGGCGTGGTGAATCCGCCCGTAGTAACGCCTCGAATCACGACGTTTTGTGCGGACTCTATGTTAGACGCAATGCTTAGGCCAGGTACTTGGCTGTAGTAATCTGTAATCTTCACCTGGTTGCTTTCAGTAAGAGACTGGGCACTCACCGCGGTCATCGCCATCGGCACATCCTGAAGACGTTCCTCGCGCTTTTCCGCAGTAACCACAACCTCTTCAAGCCTCTTTCCCGTTTCACGCTCCGCTCCAGCAGTGTGGTTTCCAGCCAATGTTCGAGGTAGCTGCTGATCGTCCCGATGCTCGGCGCCTACGACGTCTCCATTCGAAAGTGATGCGGTAACGGCTGAGCTCCCGGTACCCGAGAGTGAGCGATCGCTGGTCCGCGTTACACTGACCGACTCCCCTACCGCGGCATATGTCAATCCGGTATTTCTGAGGATCGTATTCAGTGCTGCACGAACTGACACAGTTCCACTGATACTGGGCGCGGCTGCTGTACTGTTGACATTTGGAGCGATAATAACTTGAATGTGTGCCTGAGAAGAAAAAGCTATCAGCGCCGACTCTATCGGCTGGCGCGGTATGTGAAATGCGACAGTTCGGTCAAGATCTAAGGCCCGTGCTAACGCTGGCGTCGCTACCGAGGCAGCGAACAATAGAAGGATCAGAACATCAATTAGTAATTGGACGGCCGTCGCTCGATGCCGTATCGACCCAGTCACGAAGATTCCCATTTTGTTGCGACCCCCTCGTATCAAGTTTTAACCCGCTGTCAGGGCTCTCTGACAGCGCCTTTTGAGGTCCGCTCTCGGTTTCCATGGTCAGAATCCGACCCAGATTGACGTGCTAAGGCGCACGCTCTTGTTATCGTCCGTTACTGACTCGCCATCTCATGTGATTGCCACGGCTACTATCCATGCAGGTATTCAGAATTATTTCTACCACGAACACTTACGTGCATGGGCCGCCTGCAACGTCGACGCGTAAGCGTCATAAATGCGACATGACCTCCGTGACTAGCCACTAGAGTCTGTTGTGTCGTGGAAAGAAGTAGGCGCTGGAGGTCGCCAAATCAGCACAAATACTTCGGTGGGACGTAGCGAGAACGCTGTCGCGCCAGGACAAGAGTGCTAGACCCAAGAGCACACGCCTAAATTGCCCGCATGACCCTTACCCTAGACGGGCGGTACTAAGTTGAGCCTCATGTGCGAGTCACGCCTGCCAAAGCGGTGGAGGTTTCGCCATCCGCTCTAAAGTGCCCATGGCTACATTCTACGAGCAAATTGCGGGACATCCTCCTTCGGTGCACCAGAAGGTCGATGCGACGTAGGGCCCCTTCCAATTCTAGGCGGGAGAACCGACGACTCGAGCGAGGCCCTAACCCAGGGGCCTCAGGCCCTTGCTCCTGCCAGGATTTACTAGTCGGGCTCACCTCAGTCGTATGCGTCGTTTCCCAGGAGCGTATACGGTTACCGTCTCTCCCACCACGCTAAACGTCAGGCCGGTATCCCTTAGCAGGATCATAAGCACTTCCCTTGGGTTTCGACGGCCCTCGACCGCAGGCACCGCGATCTGCGCGACCGGGGCACTGATGACGACCTGCAACTGGCTCTGGCGACTAAACGCAATCAAAGCGGACTCAAGCGAGCCAGCCGCAATGTCAAACGCGACCTCGCGCTCGAATTTTGCGAGATAGTGATCGATAGCGCCTAAACTAGGAGATCCAGCGAGACCGACAGCGGCCACTACACAGATGATCGTATAGCCCACTCGCCGTCGCGAGCGCCAAGACTCAACCGCAAACCTCAGAAAACTCAGCAACGCCACGTTTTTATGCGTCCACGCTAACCGAACTGCGTATTCTGTACGCGCGGCCCCTAAAACTTGTCCGCCTCCCCACAACAGCGTAGACGCATTCGCCCTTCAAAAGCGACAGGTAGAGCCGCCCTCGCGAGTGATACAGAGCAGGTCCGAAATAGTCTCGAACTCAAGTTCTGAAGGGTTAGTTCCTAATCCGTGGGCCTATGTCCCCTCTGAATGGACACTACTCCACCGAAGTTTTTCGCACACACGCTCCACATAGTTCGTTTTCTTCTATTGCTGATCACGCTGAACCGACCTCTTACGCCGGAACGCTTTGTTCAAACGCTCTGGTTGAGTTTGTCTCTTAAAGAGTTCCCAAAGTTCCCAATTCGACGGATAAAAGCGGCTCTGGCGCAAGGCGTATAATAGATAGCCACTACGGGAGCGGCGTATTGCTACGAGGTAACATATGAGCAGCAAGTTGCACAATGTGCCGGGAACAATCGCAACAATCAATGGAATCAACTTCTGGTAAGTTGAACGCAAACGGGGGCGTACACACTTGAGATACTCATTTAAGCCATAGACGCCAAGCGCCCGAAACTCCGATAGAGTAGCTAGCCTTCTCCAAGAGTCAGCAGGACAGAATTTTCTCTTTATTTGCTCCGAGAGTGCAGATGACCATACTACCTTGGACCAACTAAACGCGAAAGTTTCAAAATGCTTTGGTGAGAACGTATGCTGCATACCTGATCGATAACTCACCAACGGTCTCGCCATTACCAACATCCTGCCCGGAAGTGGTTTCTGAAATATTACCCCGAAAGCAGAAAAAAGGGTGCCGAAGTAGCTTTCTATATCTCGCTCTATCCAAATTTCTCGTTTGATTATGATCCAGCCCATATATTTGGCGATTTCAGAGACATCCGAAAATAGGCCATCTATATCTCCCGGCTCGTAGGCGCGATCAGCGCCTGAGCGTAGAAAATGACTTTGTACAACCTCTGACATGTCGGAACTACGGGCCTCCACATCGACACCGACAAGGCTCCAGTCATCTCTCAATACTCTCAAGACTTCTGCTATAGCACCGGGCATCAGAAAGTCGTCGTCGCTCATCAACCAGCAATATTCACCGCGCGCAAGCCGCACAGCACAGTCATAATCGCGATCAATTCCACCATTAACTTCTAGTCGGACATACCGAAGATTATTGGTACAACGGGCATAACCTGATACCACTAACTCTGTCTCATCAGTTGATGCCCCGTCTACGACTACGAGCTCACAGTCATCTGTGATTTGAGAAACGATGCTCCCGAGAGTTTCACCTATGATGTGTGCACGATTCAATGTCGTAATACAGATAGATATTCTAGGCGTCCGAGTAAAGTCCATGATGCTGGTCTCCCACATCGTTACAACTTCCAATTCCAGAAGCGGAAATATAGACTCCGATCGAGCAGTTGCTGGCATTCTGGAATGGCAGGGGAGCAAGCACACAGCCAGGCTGGCAATGCCTCTGCGGATCCAAACAGTAAGGTCCGACGGCTTGGGCGGTGTAGTTCTTATTTAGCAGAAATTCGGGAAGACTCGCACAATCCTGGCCAGTAACTTCCTTGCTTAAAGCCATTTTTTTGTCTTGTGGATCGTAACGTACCCGACCGCGCAGAGCGCGGGGGAGATAAGCGTCTGGTGCATTCCTTTGCTCTCCATGCACACCATTCAGAAATCTTTTCCCAAACTGTTTATGCTGCGGTTTCGACTCTGCGCTCCCAACTGACGCGGGCATTCGCCTATCGCCGATGCACTTAGATGTACACCAACACTGAGAGTCGGTCAACAGGTTGCAGCTGAAGATCGATGATCAAAACGCTAATCGCCACTAGACCGTCCTCACGCAAGACACGAGGCGAGCACTCGGCACATCCCAGGTCGCAGCGTTAGAGACCGAGTTTTGCAATATCAGTGTCAAGACATCATGTGTACCGGTTCCTGACAGGAAACAGTGGGGCTGCTAGCTGTGCACGTCTTTGGTTCTCGGCGCATCTCCAGTTAGCTGCGAAGAGGATCCGAGCAACATGCTGGTGTAGACGGAAAACTATGGCTCGTGCTAGCGCTATCGACGGGTTAGAGGATCGTAGTCAATTGCAATGCCCGATCCATGTCACAAGTGACCGCACACCCGGTAGCTAGACGGTAGTGGCCTGGGAGATCATTTCTTCCGCTGAACAGCCCTCAATAGTTCGAGCCGATCGTCACGATCACACAATAAGTAATTCCAGGTCCAACCCTGCGACATACGTCGAGCCGGGCGCCAATAGCAGTGATCGCATGCCTGCTAAGGCCATGAACGGACGATGGATCGGGAGCTCCGGAAGCAGCTAAATCGCGTGTCGCGAAGACAAGTTGGAGAAAGCGCAATCATGGATTCCAAGCCCGAAGATCGTAGTCGCTCCGGGTTCTCGGGGATGGAGCAACACGTACGTTTCTATCAAGCTTCGACCTCCGAGCTCTTCGGCGTCGCACAGGAAAGCCCCGGAGTGAAACGACACCATTCTATCCGCGATCACCCTATGCGGCCGCCAAACTCTACGCATACTGGATTACGATCAATTATCGCGAGGCGTACAAGATGTATACCTGCAGCGGCATCCTTTTCAACCATGAGTCGCCGGTTCGAGGTGAGTTGTTCGTAACGCGCAAGATCACACGTGGACTGGCCCGAATAAAGTGCGGCCTACAGGCCTGCTTATATCTCGGCAATTTGATTCTAACCGCGACTGGGGTCATGCCAAAGACTACCTGGAGGCTCAGTGGTTAATTCTGCAGCAGCCGACTGCCGAAGACTTCGTAATCGCTACCAGGCAGCAGAAAAGTGTGCGTGAGTTCGTCGAACTTACGGCGCAGGAGCTTGACATGAAAATTCGCTGCGCCGGCAAAGGTGTCGATTAGAAGGGTTTTGATTCACAAGGGAACTGTATAGTTGCGGTCGACCCCCGATATTTCCGCCCGACCGAGGTTCACTCCCTACTGGGGGATGCGAGTAAGGCTCGAGATAAATTGGGTTGGGCGCCCCGAACGAGTTTCAGCCAGATTGTTTCTGAGATGGTGCACTACGATCTGCTAGAGGCTCAATGCGAGCAACAGTTGCTGGAACAGCACGGCCGTGTAATCGCGGTGACCTCGAGACTCGCCTCCTAACCGCTCGCATAATCCGAATGGTTTCGCCTTATCGACCGTACGCCGATCTCGGCCCGGCTTCTCGTTCTGAGTGGATACTTGAGGTGTGTTGTCCTTGCTAAAGGCATAGGGATGTTACACCGCATATATGCTTTTCAAAGCGCCACAGTACCAACAAACCCGCTAGGTGAAAGTGCACTCTTGCACATTCACCGTCCTTTCGGAGCGCCTTACTTAACGAGCGCGGGCTCTTTGAACTGTTTGTCTCGGTATAAACACCTTTCGTCTTGGAAGTCATGTAGTAACACCGGGAGTTGCACATGAATAGGGAGACGACTCACAATCGCCACCCGATAACCGCTGCGGGGCCTGCACCATACATACGGCCGCCGCTATTCGCTGCAATGGTTTTCAATAGAAGCTTGCCGTAAACGAATGGCGCATTATTACGCGACGCTCGCCGCTTCCTGGAATCTCGACAAACAAATCGCCTTCTGGAAGCGAGCCATCAATACTGATGCGAATAATCGCACTCGTCATTGAAGACTGGTTAACGCGAATTGATAAGCGCGTATCATGGCCTGTTGGCAGCATCAAGCCTTCAATCGCTAAATCATGCCCATAAAGCTCTGCCGGCACGTGCGGCGTGACTCTTAGCCGTCGATGAATGCGATCGAAATTGATCCCGAAAAGATGCTCTATAATGGCCTCGATATATTGAGATGCGGACCACGCGTAACGATCTGTTCCGCCACCAGCCCCGGTTGAAGGTAGCAGGAACTCATGATAATTCTCGTGAAATTCCTTAATGGTAGCCCAATTCAACTCCGCTGCCAGATCGGGTCGACCGGATTCCTCGAGCCCTTTAACGACCTCCATATTGCGATATGTCCACACATCTCCGTTCCACGCCGGCAGATCGTACTTGCCCTTGGCTTCCACGTAAGCTGAATCACCCATTGACATGCTTGTCAGTGGATACTTACCCCAATTGAATTCTTTCGGGTCGAGCAGTTTTTTTATGAGCCGGTCGCGCTGCGATGTAGAGGCGATGCGGTCGCGCAGTGGGTCAAAGGTCGAAACAATGAGGTGCCGGCGGGGGTGTCCCTCGGTCACATCGTAGTTGTAATAGACACCATCCTCTTCGTTCCAGAGCAGGGCGTTAATAGCACCAGACAACTCCTGAAACGTTTCACGGTATCGGTGTGCCGCCTCCGGGACTCCGAGGTCATCGGCCAGTCGCGCGGTCCGCTCCGCACCAGTCGCGACCGCCACGTTTAGATCTATAGGCGCCACGAACGGAGGAGCTTTCCACTCTGGAAGCTCACCAAGAGTTTCACAATCCTCGCACGACGCGACAATAAGTCCCGTTTTGGGGTCTCTTTTTACCGGAGAAAGCCACCAGTCAAGATATCGCTGCATCGTGTCGTAAATCTCTATGCGCAACGCCGAGTCGTCCGTTCGGCGTGCAACATCATAAGCTGCCTCGAAGAAGCGAGGCGTTTGGCTCAGATCCCCAATCAGAGGCCCGAAATTCTCAATGCGGCCATCCAAACCTAGATCTTGCACAGCCCGGAATCCCCGCATGACTCCTTCAGCGAAGGTTTGATTCACCCATTGAGCTCCTACCACGGTAATGCTGCTGTCAAGTGGCCACCAGTGCTCTCCGTAATAGCCCCCTGGCCCCATGACGGGGTAGGTAAATCCGTCCACCGGCACGTCGATGATTAGGGCCTCGTCGAGTACTTTGAATGCATCGACAAAACCGGTCTGTGAAATCCCAGGAATAGTGACTTTGGGGACCACATGCTCGCTGACCACGTCTGGTCTTGTCGGGGTTGGCTGCGGAGGGCCTTGCCCGATCTCGATCCAGTCGATCCATAAATCACCTCGCGGCACCGCCATATCCGAGAGTCGAATGCCAATCTGATCGATAGTCCCTTGCCAACGACCGTCCATGAAGCAGGTGACCTCCTGCCACTGTTTCAGGTCCGGCCGCAAAGTGCAGCGCTTCGACTGCGTAGGCGCGCTCAGCAGCGAAAAACCATCGTTCCCCTCGTTGGATCCCCAATTTTGGCCGCTCGCGCGCCACATCAAAAAGAAATCAGTAATGGACGACAGGTTCAAGACTCTCAGCCGCACTTGCGTCACTTCCCTGGCGGGTATATTCAACCCGGAATGGGAAGAGATAATGTTGTTGTTTCGCTCCGATTTTTTGATGTAAAACAGGGGATCGCCGAATCCTTCATAATATCGGGTCGATACCCTTGGGAAGGGGGCCAACGTCAACCACAACGCACCACCCATAACGACACCACGTGCACTAGGACTAACCTCCCAGCCTTCTCGATCATCCACATTGTTAAAGTCCCATCGGCGGATAGCCTCCGCCTCTGCAAGTGACGTCACAGCGATCAGCATGCAGACGGATAGCACAAGCGAACGGTGCATTGGCTTAGCCCCCTTGATGCATTCGTAAATGGTGCCTATCGTTCTCTGTGATCAGCAGGCTATATAAGGGTCCAGATAGGACAGCGTCAGGCTCGATCAAGATGACCAGGTGTACACCATCTAACCTGGAGTGCTAGCCAACATAATGGTTGTCAGGTATCGCCAAATTGACTGGGGTACCGTGGTTCGTTTAGGCACGGTATTCCGTCTCGACGACGTCTAACGTTCTGTTTTGCGACACACGAAAGGTGACCTATGGAGGATGCATCCGCCGATCTGGTGCACCGATTTGTGCCCACCGGTGACGGCCATTTTGAAGCAAGCGGAACTGGGTACGGCGATCGCGGACCTGCTGCGCCAGCATCGGGTCTCGGAGCAGAGTTACTATCGGTGGAAGAAGCTGTACGGCGGTACGGAGCCCTCGGAGGCGCGGGAACTCAGACTGCTGAGAGCAGAGAACGCCAAGCTCAAGAAGCTGGTAGGGAACTGTCGTTGGACAAGGTGATGTTACAGGATGTGATGCAAAAGAGTTCTGAAGCCTGCCAAGAAACGAGAGATCGTGAACTACTTAATGGGTAGATACGGAGTAGGCAATCGCAAGGCGTGTCGCTATGTAAAGTTGTAACGATCTGGAAGTACTTCTACCGCAGTCACATAGACCCACTGACTGACCTGTACTAACGCGTCCGGCTTGGATATCGACGGATCTATACGCTGCTGAGGCGAGAGGGCTGGGAAGTCGGCAAAGACCGTTTCTATCGATAGTAGAAAAAATATCACCGCGGTTAGATCCCCAGTCTTGGCCGCTAGTGCGCCACATCACAGAGAAATCAGTAAGTGGGGAAAGATTCAAGACTCTCAGCCGGACCTGAGTCACCTCCCCGGCGGGTATATTCAACCCCATTGGGGAAGAAATAAGGTTGCTGTTTGGATCAGAGCTGGTTGAATCGATCACTGCGGCATACGACGGCGAACCCCCAAAGCCCTCGTAATACCGGGTTGATGGCCTCGGAATGGGGCCAAGGTCAACCACAGCGCCCCGCCCTTGACGACTCCACCAGCATCGGTGCGAACATCCCAGCCGTCCCGATTGTCAACCTTGTTGAAGTCCCATCGGCGGACTGATTCTGCTTGCGATCTGGCTATCCGACCGGCCCCGACTACGAATGGAGGTAATTGAAGTAGCGAATGAGCCCGTAGGAGCGCAAATAGATTAGTTCGAAAAAGTTGTGCAAATAATTGCAGTTTCGGTATCGCACCCTTCCGACTCCCCCGTGCAGCCGCTATCAACAACGAAAGATCTCGTTCGTTTAAGCATGCGCCTGGCACGCTGATGTCATGCAGAGTTACGTACGCCGAAATCAACATCCATGGGCGTACTTCATCTCTACCCTTTGCCAAGCATCACACCGGGTGGCAGAGATCCATCCATGATATAGCCCCCATCCATAGTCAAGTGCTGCCCAGTCATAAAGCGCGAATCATCGCTCGCTAGGAAGACGGCCCCTGGTGCTATCCATTCGGGGACTCCGATCTCCTTGATCGCCATTCGAGCAAGCGCCCCGCGTATTACCGCAGGCGTGTACAGGTGCGCGTTTAGGGCTGTCGATACAGCGCCTGGCCGGATGTAGTTCACCGTAATGTCGTACGGGGCGAGCTCGCTGGCAAGCGTGCGGGCGAATGCCTCCAGCCCTCCTTTGGACGCAGTGTAATGTCCGGCATTGGGCTCGCTCAATACCGCATGAATACTGGAAATACAGATAATACGTCCGCCCCGGCCTTGCTTGATCATGCGTCGCGCTGCCTGCTGCGAACAAAGAAATACGCTCTTGAGATTGGTTCGCAGGATGAGGTCCCATTCCTCCTCTGACATATCCACGATCTGCGACAATCGGAGGATGCCTGCGTTATTGACCAGAATGTCGATTCTACCGAGGCGCTGATCCACTTCCGCAAACGCCGAGTGGACCTGTGTCGAATCGCCAACGTCGCAGTGAATAAAGTAGGCTCTACGGCCGATGCCCGTCAGACGCTTGACGGCCGCCGCGCCTTTAGATTCGTTCATATCCAGAATCGCCACATCCGCCCCTTCCTGGGCAAAGGCTATGGCGATTCCTTCCCCGATGCCGCTGGCACCCCCTGTAACGACCGCACACCTATGTAACAACTTCATTGTGTCCTCACCGCTCGAGTAATTTCGCCCGGCGCGCTCGTGTTGTTTCGGCCTTGCGAACACTCTCCAACTCCATAGAGTTCGTGCTCAATCTGCTCCAAAGTCTTACCCTTTGTTTCGGGGACGAAGTACCACATAAAGATCAGGCATAAGATACAAACCGCGGCGTACACGTAGAAGACGTTGCCCTTGAGAGCTGCCAACATAGCTGGGAAAAATAAGAGCACGACATAGTTTCCGCCCCAGAGGAAGATCACGGAGAGAGATGAGGCGACCCCCCGAATCCTCGTAGGGAAGATCTCGGAAACCATGACCCAGTAGATGCCGCCCATTCCGAAGTTAAAGGCGTAAATGTAGAGAAGTGTGCAGCCAAGCAATGCCCAACCA
>Ga0105240_10003701_pt1 | contig 23628 bp, 21 predicted proteins | sample KBSC54metaG_FD_80426 | JGI IMG/M metagenome (GOLD analysis project Ga0105240, IMG submission 80426) | Corn rhizosphere microbial communities from Kellogg Biological Station, Michigan, USA - KBS C5-4 metaG | ecosystem: Host-associated > Plants > Roots > Rhizosphere > Soil | place: Michigan, USA...
AGCTGGTAGAGCGGCATGCCCGCCGCCTTGGCCTTGATATCCCAGAGCGCGGTGTCGACGGCGGCGATCGCCGACATCGTGACGGGCCCGCGGCGCCAGTAGGCACCGCGGTAAAGGTATTGCCAGATGTCCTCGATGTTGCGCGGGTCGCGGCCGACGAGGCAGGGAAATACATGGTCTTCCAGGTACGCGCGCACGGCGAGCTCGCGCCCGTTGAGCGTCGCGTCGCCGAGACCGTAGACGCCTTCGTCGGTCACGATCTTCACCGTCACGAAGTTCCGGCCCGGACACGTGACGATGGTCTGCAAGCGTTCGATTTTCACTGCGCTCCTCCAGCGGGCGATTCAGTCGACAAAGTAATGAGGTGCGCGGCTGCGCACGTCCGGCAGATGCGAGCCGATCCGGTCGACGTGCGTCGCGACCGATGCGCCGAGCAGCGCCATGTTGCGCGACGCGATATGCGCGAGGATCTGCTCGTGCTCCTGCAGCGCGCGGCGTGCATGATCCTCGACGCGATCGAGCAGCAGCCAGCGCACGCGGTCGAACTGGCGCTTCATCGGCTGCAGCATTTCCCACACGTGCGGCCGGCCCGCGAACGCGAACATCCGGCCGTGCATCGCTTCGTCCAGTTCGAAGAACGCCTCGACATCGTGCGCGGCCACCGCAGCGCGCTGCGCGTCGATGATCCGCGACAGCTCCGCGAGTTGTTCCGCCGTGATTTTCTGCGCGAGCTCGACGTGGTTCGCGCATTCGAGCGTGCTGCGCGCGAACCGCCCTTCCTCGAGGATCGATACCGGAATCGGCGCGACGAACGTGCCGACCTTCCGGTGGATCTGCACGAGCCGCTCGTCGGCCAGTTGCGCGAATGCCTCGCGCACGGGCGTGCGGCTGACCTTGATCGTCGTCGAGATCACGGCCTCCGACAGCGCGGTGTGCGGCGGCAGCGCGCCCCGCACGATCGCGTGGCGCAGCAGCACGTGCACCTGCTCCGTATAAGACCGGCTCTCGTCCAGCGAGAACCCCTGCAACGCCGTGACGACGACGTCTTCCTCAAATGCTGCCGTTTCGCTCATGTTTGCCGATGCATCTGACTCGATTTCGATAACTACCATGGTACACAACCCAAGGAAATTGATCTAACTGGCGTTTACACCAATAACATCCGGTAAAAACCCGCAATAACCTTCACTCATCCCGACATCTACCATGGTACAACCCGTTGCCGATCGACATGCCACCCGCACCCGACTTCCTGCGCACCGCGCCGCCCGGCACGCGCCGCCCCCGCTATGACCGGCGCGCGGTCCGCACGGGCATCGTCCACCTCGGCCTCGGCGCGTTCCATCGCGCGCATCAGGCGCTCCATACGGAAACGGTGCTCGAACAGGGCGATCTCCGCTGGGGGATCGTCGGCGTCGAGTTGCGGCGGCGCCATACCGTCGACCTGCTCGCCGCGCAGGACCACCTGTACACGGTGACCGAACGCGACGGCGGCGGCGTGCGCACCCGGATCGTCGGCGCCGTGCACGGCGCGCTGTTCGCACCGGAATCGCTGCCCGCGCTGCTCGCGCTGATCGCCGATCCGCGCGTGTCGATCGTCAGCCTGACCGTGACCGAGAAGGGCTATTGCCGCCGGCCCGGCGGCGGCCTCGATGACGACGATCCCGCGATCCGCGCAGACCTCGCCGCGCCCGACACGCCGCGCACCGCGCTCGGCGTAATCGCCGCCGGTCTCCGGCAGCGGCCGGCCGGCGCGCCGCTCACCGTCGTCTGCTGCGACAACATGACGTCGAACGGCGACACGCTGCGCGCGCTGCTGCTCGACTACGCGGCATGCGTCGACGACGGCGCGCTCGCGCGGCGCATCCGCGACGACGTCGCATTCCCGAACAGCATGGTCGACCGGATCGTGCCGGCCGCGACGCCCGAATCGCTCGACTGGGCGCAAGCGCATCTCGGCGCGCGCGACGCGGCCGCGATCGTCTGCGAACCGTTCTCGCAATGGGTGATCGAGGATCGCTTCGCCGGCCCGCGCCCGCGCTGGGAAGACGCCGGCGCGCGCCTCGTCGCGGACGTGCGGCCATACGAAACGATGAAGCTGCGGCTGCTGAACGGCTCGCATTCGGCGATCGCGTATGCAGGGCAGTTGCGCGGCCGCGCGACGGTGTCGGACGCAATGGCCGATCCGGCGATCGCGGCATTCGCCGACGGCGTGATGACGCACGACCTGCTCGCGAGCGTCGACGTGCCGTCCGGCTTCGACGTGCACGACTATTGCGCGACGCTCGTGCAGCGCTTCCGTAATCCAACGCTCGCGCACCGCACCGAACAGATCGCGATGGACGGCACGCAGAAGGTGCCGCTGCGCTGGCTGCCCGCGCTCGCCGAAAGCGCTGCGGCGGGCGTCGAGCGCCCGTATCTTGAGCGTGCGCTTGCGCTATGGCTGTACTACCTGACCACCGCGCACGACGCTTGCGGCCGACCGTTGACGATCAGCGACCCGGGCGCGGCCGCGCTCGCCGAGACGCTCGGCGCGGCCAACGACGCGAACGGCGCGGCGAGCGCGGCGCTCGCCAGTGCCGCGCTCGCCGGCCCGGCCGCATGGCCCGACGCGCTGGTCGCGCGCGTCGGCGCGCATCTGTCGACGCTGCGTGCGCACGGCACCGATGCGCTGCTCGCGCCGCTGCACGTGCGCTGAACGCCCGCACGGCCGGTTGGCCGCCGCCGCGAACCGCGTGACGCCCCTGCCCGTCGATGTCCGTGTCGACGCGGCGAACGATGGAAAAGACATGACGGCCGGCCCACCGGCACGAAGGAGACAGACATGAAGCAGAAGTCGCAGGCATGGTTCACGGTATTCCTGCTGTTCATCGTGTATGGCATCAACTATCTCGACCGCGTCGCGCTGTCGATCGTCGCGCCGATCGTGCAGACCGATCTCGGCATCGACGCCGCGCAGATGGGTATCGTATTCAGCACGTTCTTCGTCGGCTACGCGCTGTTCAATTTCATCGGCGGGCTCGCGTCCGACCGGCTCGGGCCGAAGCTCGTGTACGTGCTGGCGGTCGGCCTCTGGTCGATCTTCTGCGGGATGACCGCGCTGACCGTCGGCTTCGTGAGCCTGCTGATCGTGCGGCTGCTGTTCGGCATGGCCGAAGGCCCGCTGTGCTCGGCCGCGAACAAGATGGTCAACAACTGGCTGCCGCGCGACGGCGCCGCGACCGCGATGGGGCTGCTCAGTGCGGGCTCGCCGCTCGGCGGCGCGATCGCCGGGCCGATCGTCGGCCTGCTGGCCGCGCAGTTCGGCTGGCGGCCGGCATTCTGGATCGTCTGCGCGATCGGGCTCGCGTGGGTCGTGCTGTGGATGGTGTCGACGTCGGACCGTCCGGCCACGCCGGTGAACGAGGCACCGAACGTGCCTGCCGCCGCCCGCGCGGATGACGACGACGCATCGGCACCCGCGCGTACGCTGTCGCACTATGTGCGCCAGCCGCGCATCCTCGCGACGGCGGTCGCGTTCTTCAGCTACAACTACGTGCTGTTCTTCTTCCTGAGCTGGTTCCCGAGCTATCTCGTGCGCGCGCATCATCTGAACATCAAGGAGATGAGCATCGCCACCGTCGTGCCCTGGCTCGTCGGCACGGTCGGCCTCGCATGCGGCGGCGCGATCTCGGACGCGCTCTACCGGCTCACCGGCAACCTGCTGCTGTCGCGCCGGATCGTGCTCGTCACCTGCCTGCTCGGCGCGGGCGCATGCGTGGCGATCGCGGGCACCGTGCAGTCGACGCAAGGCGCGGTCGCGCTGATGTCCGTGTCGCTGTTCTTCCTGTACGTCACCGGCGCGATCTACTGGGCGATCGTGCAGGATGTCGTGCACCCGACGCGCGTCGGCGGCGTGAGCGGCTTCCTGCACTGCATGGGCAGCCTGTCGGGCGTGATCGGGCCGGCCGTGACCGGCTTCATCGTCGAACGCAGCGGTTCGTTCGCGTCGGCGTTCGTGCTGGCAGGCGCGATTGCGCTGGTGGGCGCCGTGCTGGCAGGCGTATTCGTGCGCAACGGCCGGCCGTCTGCAGTCTTGCGCGAACGCACGGCGCACTGACGCTGCCGCGCGACGATTCACAACGCGACGCCGCGCACCGCGGCGTCGCCCTCCCGCCTCCCGCCCGATCATCAGCCCCCCGAATATCTCCCATCCGATATCGCGATTTCCGGTATCGATCGTGCGCCTCTAGACTGGCTACGCGATGGCGACACCGCGCCGCCTCACGGCACGCGACACGCCCCCACAAAAACGATCCTGGGAGATAAGCCATGTCCGACCGGCATGCGCGCCGAGGCGCGCTCAAGACACTCGGCCTCGCGGCCGGCACCGCACTGCTCGCCGCCACGCGCCGCGCTCACGCGGCGGCACCCGAAACCGGCGCGCTGCTGCCCGGCGCCGCCGCGCGCCTCGCCGACCTCACGCGCCGCCTAGCGGCCGTGCCGAGGCGGCGCGACTTCAAGACGGTGCCGATGATCCTCGAACGTCCCGACCAGTGGGATCACGCGGCGCTCGCCGAAGTGATCGGCTATCGCGGCGGCCCGAAGCAGGTGTGGGACAACACCGAGCTCGGCGGCCCGTGGCTGAACCTGATGCGCAATTCGCTGAACGCGCAGATCTGGTCGTACGGTCATCCGGATTTCCTCGTCGTGTCGGCCACGCACGGCAGCGCGCATCTCGCGCTGTTCGACCAGATCGCGTGGGACAAATACGGCCTCGCGAAACTGGCCGGCGCCGCATTCCCGACCAACACGCTGCTCGACGCGAAGCCTGCGCAATCGAAAGGCGCGCAGGATCACGCGTTGCCCGACGGCGCATTCTCGTCGCACGACAACAGCATCGCCGCGCTGCGGCAGCGCGGCGTCGTGTTCCTGTCGTGCCACAACGCGATCTGGGAGCTCGCGGAACGGCTCGACGGCGCGAACGCGAATCCCGACAAGCTGCCGCTCGACGCACTCGCGGCCGACCTGACCAACCACGTGATCCCGTCGGCGATCGTCACGCCGGGCGCGGTCGGCACGCTGCCCGAGCTGCAGCAGGCCGGTTTCACGTACGCGAAATGAGGCTCTCGATGACCTCGATCCCCCCGCAATCGCCGTCGCGCCGCCGGCGGCGCACGCTGCGCGCCGCGCTGGCAGCCTGGCTGTGCTGCGCGTCCGCACTGTCGCTCGCCGACACCGCCACGACCATCTTTCCGCCCTGGCAGGACGGCCGCAACAACGACGCGCTTCATCGTGGCCTCGAATTCACGGTGCCGCAGGTCGACGTGCTCGCCGATTTCCACGGCGACCTCGCCGCACCGAAGCTCGTGCTGTTCGTCGGCGGCAACTATTTCTACGCGATGGCGCCGCTCGTCGCGAAGTTCGAGGAAGATCATCCCGAATACCGCGGCCGCATCTACTGGGAAACGATCCCGCCCGGCCTGCTCGTGAAGCAGATCCACGCGGGCGGCACGATCACGGTCGGCAACATGACGTGGACGGTCAAGCCCGACGCGTATTTCGCGGGGCTCGGCAAGATCGACGGGCTGATCGCGGACGGCACGCTCGCGGGCCCCGCGGTGCCGTACGTGACGAACCAGTTGACGATCATGGTGCGCGCCGGCAATCCGAAGCGCATCGCGTCGCTGAACGATCTCGCGCGGCCCGACGTGAAGCTCGCGATGCCGAACCCGGAATTCGAAGGCGTCGCGCGGCAGATCCGCGCGTCGCTCGTGAAGGCCGGCGGCGACGCGCTTGCGCGCACCGTCTACGACGACAAGGTGCGCGCCGGCACGACCGAACTCACGCACATCCACCATCGGGAAACCGCGCTGTTCCTGATGCAGGGGCGCGCGGACGCCGGCGTGCTGTGGCAATCCGAAGCGGCATTCCAGGAACAGGTCGGGCATCCGCTGATGCACATCGACATTCCGGCCGCGCAGAATACGACGGCGATCTATGCGGGTGCGATGGTGAAGGACGCGCCGCATCCGGAAGCAGCGCGCGCGTGGCTCGCGTTCATCCGGTCGCCGGAAGCGTTCCGGATTTTCCAGCGCTACGGCTTCGGCCGCTACGATGCGACGACACCGGTGCAGCACCTCGCGCCGGCGGATGACCGGCCCGACGCAGGCTGACCGCGTGCCCGCGCCGGCCATACGGCGGCGCGCACGCGACATACGACAAGGAGGGGACACGTGAACGATACGGTCGACACACGGCGACGCCGGCTCACACCGCTGCTGCTTGCCGCAGCGGCACTGCTGGCCGGCCGTGCGCACGCGGACGACGCGACGCTCGGCAAGACGCTCGCGACACAGGGCTCGGCGACGGGCGTCGCCGCCTGCATCGGCTGCCACGGCAGCCACGGCGAAGGCAATGCGGCGGCCGGCTTCCCGCGCCTCGCGGGCACCAACGCCGCGTATCTGTCCGCGCAGCTTGCCGCGTTCGCGGACGGCAGCCGCCAGAACCCGGTCATGCAACCGCTCTCGAAACTGCTGACGCCGCACGAACGCGACGCGATATCCGCGTACTTCGCGAGCCTGCCCGCGCCGGCCGGTGTCTTCACCGCCGACGACGCGTCGATCGATCCCGCGAACACCGGCGCGTGGCTTGCGACGCGCGGGCGCTGGTCGCAGGGCCTGCCCGCGTGCGCGCAATGCCACGGCCCCGGCGGCCTCGGCGTCGGCACCGCGTTTCCGCCGCTCGCGGGACAGCCTGCCGCGTATATCGCCGGCCAGTTGAACGGCTGGAAACACGGCACGCGCCCGCCCGGGCCGATGGCGCTGATGCCGATGATCGCCGGCAAGCTGTCCGATGCTGACATCGACGCGGTGGCCGCCTACTATGCGCACGGCGGCGCCGCTCAAGGAGACAAGCGATGATCGACCGCACGACGCTGATCCGCCGCGCCCGCGCCACGCTGCTCGGCGCGGCCTGGATACCCGCGCTCGCGTTCGCGGCGGCGCCGCAGGATGCACCGGCCGCCGCTTCCGCACCCGTGACCGCACCGGCACCGGCCGCAACCGCGGCAGCGGTCAAGCCGTTCACACCGCCCGCCGAATCCGCGATGCCCGCCGACGACTTCGGCAAGACCGTGAAGCTCGGCGAGCAGATCTTCCTGCACACGCCCGAGTTCGCGGGCAAGTACGTCGGCAACAAGCTGACCTGCGCGAGCTGCCACCTCGACGCGGGCCGCCGGCCCGATTCGAGCCCGATGTGGGCGGCGTACCTGTTGTATCCGGCCTACCGCAGCAAGAACGGACACGTGAACACGTTCGCCGAGCGCCTGCAGGGCTGCTTCCGTTACAGCATGAACGGCAAGGCGCCGCCGGCCGGCGACCCGATCCTCGTCGCGCTCGAAACCTATTCGTACTGGCTAGCGAAGGGCGCGCCGGTCGGCACGAAGCTGCCGGGGCAAGGCTTCCTGAAACTGCCGCCGCCCGCGCAAAAAGCCGACTACGCGCGCGGCGCCGCCGTCTACACGCAGCACTGCGCGCTGTGCCACGGCGCGGACGGCCAGGGGCAGTCGAGCGGCGGCAAGCCGGCCTTCCCGGCGCTGTGGGGCGCGCGCTCGTTCAACTGGGGAGCGGGGATGGGCGACATCCGCAATGCGGCCGGGTTCATCAAGGCCAACATGCCGCTCGGGCTCGGCGGCACGCTGACCGATCAGGAAGCGTGGGATGTCGCAACCTTCATGGACAGCCACGAACGTCCGCAGGACCCGCGCTTCACCGGCTCCGTGCAGGACACGCGCGCGAAGTTCCACGATTCGCCCGACTCGATGTACGGGCTCGGCGTGAACGGCCGCGTGCTCGGCGCGCCATGACGCCGCGCCGCACCGGCCGGCGCGGTCACGGACGCCAGCGATACACGACGATGCTCGACCCGTTGTAGTTGTCCTTGGTAATCACGTACTCGCCGGTCGAGCGCAGGTATGCACGCACGCCGTACATCGAGTCGACGTCGTTGCCGACGTCCATCGCCGACGTGTTCGAATTCGTCAGCGTGGTGACGAGCGCACCGGTGTTCAGGTCGAACACGTCGATGTTCGGCACCGTGTGCACGTAGCCGACGAACAGGTAGTGGCCGGCCGCCGCGATCGATTTCGGATTCGCGCTCGTCAGGTTGATTACCGGATTCGGCGCGCTCGTGTTGCCGTTCTTCCAGCCGTGATAGACCTCGATGTGCCCGTTCATCGCGGTCCAGTCCCAGTTGCCCGCGAGGCCCTGCGCGAGGATCATCGTGTCGCTGTCCGCCTGGTAGATGATTCGCGTGACAGGCGACACGGTGCTTGGCACGGGCGTCGTCGTCGGCTTGCCCCAGGATGGCTTGCCGGTCGCGTCGAAGCCCGTCATCGGGTAGCGGGAAATCGCGTTGGATCCGTCCAGCCCTGCCCACACGTCGCCGTTGTCGTCGATCGCGAAACCGGCCGTCACCTGCAGCGTCGTGTTGAACGGCTTGCCGGGCAGCGAGCCGGCCGGAATCGCGATATAGCCGCTCGCCGTGTTGAAGTAATAGAAGTTGAAGTTGCCCGGGTTCTGGCCCGACGCGACGAGAATCCGTTTGCCGCCGACCATCACGAGCTGGCCGAAGTGCTGGCCGCGCTGATAGTCTTTCATGTCGAGGCGCGGGTCCTTCGGATAGGTGAACGGGTCGACCGTGTTCGCGACGAACGTGCCGCCCGCCGAACCCGTGTACACGTTGTTGCCGCTGTAGAAGAACGCACCGTCCGTCACCGGATCGGGCGCGGCGATCCCCTCGAAGTTCAGCGCCTGCAGCTTCCATTGCAGCGCGCCCGTCGGGCTGTACGAATGCAGGTCGGTGCTGCCGTTGCGGCCGAGATCCCAGCCGCCGCCCCATGCGTTGTTCAGCACGTACAGGTTGCCGGCCGAATCCTTGCCGAGCGCGGCGACGCGCGTGAAGCGCTTGTCGCCGACCTGCCCCTTGATGCCCGTCGTCGTGTCGAGATAACCGCCCTGCACACCGAACGTGCCGACCTGGACCGGCAGGCCGAGGAGCCCGCTGTAGACCTTGATGTTCATGTCGGGCCCTTCGTCGCCCACCATCAGCTGGCCCGTCGACGCATCGAAGTACAGCGACGCCGGCCGCGCGCCGGCCGCCATCTGGATCGTGTTCATCGCCGTGCCGGTCGCGCTGAACTGCGCGACGACGCCCGCGCTCTTGCGCGCGACCCACAGGTTGCCGGCGGCGTCGAGCGCCAGCGCGCCCGGCCCCGATACGCCGATGTCGCGCTGCCAGACGCCGTCCGTCGTATAGACGCGCACGCGGTTGCCGTAGAAGTCGCTCACGTACAGCAGGTTGCCGGCCGTCGCGAGGCCCGTGATCACGTCCGCGTACTGGACGCCCGTCCACACACTGACCGGGATGCGCAGGTCGCGCTGGTTCGTGCCGCGGTTGTAGCGGCCCACCGAGCCGCTGCCGAACGTGCGGTTGTAGCCGAGCGCGACGAACAGCGACGACGCATTGCCGGTGATCGCGCCGCCCTGGAATTCGTCGTGGATGCCGATCGTGCCGAGCGGCTGGCCGTTCTGGTAGATCGCGACGCCGCCCGCGTTCTCGTCCCAGCGCGACGCCGTGTAGATCACGCCCTCGGGCGCAACCCACATCGAGCGCGCGCCGTTGCCCACGTGGGCGGCCAGCGTACCGAACGTGTTCGCGAGCCAGTCCGTCGAGTATTGCGCCTGCGCGTGACTCGCGGGCGCCAGCACGGCGATGCACATTCCCAGCAATGCCGCGCGAATTTGTTTCATTGACATGAATAATGCTCCCGGACGATCGTGTGTCGACACTGTAAATCGCGACGCATGAAATCTTGGTGATTCGGACAAAAGCGCATTCGCCGTCATCCCGAATTATTCACCGCGTGCTTTATGCCGTCCGGCGCTTTTTCGTCAATGATGGTCAAACCCGCTCGCCACACCGCAACGGCCCGCCGGCAGCGCGATTTCGGCGCTTTTCCCCGGCATTTTCTTCCGGGTCGCTCAATGCGAATGCGTCATTTTTTCTGACATGCCCGCATTGCCTTTTCATTCCGCCGGAAAGAGGCTCGATGATTACAAATCGAAATTAAAATGAAAGAGAAAAAATATTATCCGGCGCACTCGGCGTTTCGCAAACTGGCGCATCGGGCGTGCCGCGAACGCGGCGGGCGGAAGGAAGGAAAGCTGAAGAAGGATGCCGCGGAACAAGCCGCACGCCGACCGTGCCGGCACGCGGTCGCGATCGTTCAGTTCGCGTTGTCGAGCGTCGGGCCGTCCCAGCCGTCGAGGTATTTCGGCAGCGCATCGACGACGTCGATCACGCGCTGCCGGTAGAACGGATGCATCCTCGGCTGCAGGTCGCCCGGCAGTTGCCCGCCGCGCGCACGCGCGGTCAGGCGGTTCGGCACGACGCGCAGCGTGACGGTGACGACACCGCACCGGCTGCGAACGACGTTGCGGCCGCAACGACTGCTGCGCGTCAGAACTTCTGGCGCAACCCGAGGCTGACGATCGCCTGCGACCGCGAGTCCGACGAATGGCCGTTCGCCTTGTCGGACACCGACGCGGTCGCGGCCACCGGCCGGCCGAGCGCGTCGAGCGTCATGCCGGACGCATGCTGGTACGCGCCGAGCAGGTACACGCTGGTGCGCTTCGACAGGTCGTAGACGGCACCGAGCGTCACGTTGTGATACTGCGCGCGGCCGTCGACACCATCGACATCGCTGCCGCGCGTGTAGCTGTAGCCGGCGAACAGTTGCGTCTGCGGCCGCACGTTCCAGCGCGTGAACACGCCCGCGACGTTGAACGTCGCGTGGCCGGCGAACAGCGAACGGTCGCCGCCGCGGTACTGCACGTTGCTGTAGTTCGCGCCGACGACGGCCGGGCCGAAGTCATACGTCGCGCCCGTCGCGATGACCTGCTGCGACTGCGCGCTCGCATAGCCTTCGTTGATCGACGAGTTGAACAGGCCGTCGTCGGTACTCTGCCACTTGCCCGTCGTCGGGTCGGTCGCGCCCGTCTTGCTGTTGTCCGAGCGCTCGTAGCCGACGCCGACGCGCAGCGGGCCCGCCGCGTATGCCGCGCCGACGCTCCACGTGTTGCGCTGCTTCATGCTGCCCGGCTGGCCGCCGAAGCCGTACAGCGCACCGAACGTGAAGCCCGCGTAGTTGGCGCTCGTGTACTTGATCGAGCTGTCGACGCGCGCGGTCTGGTCGAGATCGTCGATGTCGCCCGGGTGCGCGCCGAACCCGCCGATGAACGACGACGGGCCGACCGGGCTCACGAAGTCGTCGAGCGACGTGTACTGGCGACCGAGCGTGACCGAGCCGTAGCGGTCGCTGCCGATGCCGACGAATGCCTGCCGGCCGAACTGGCGGCCGCCCTGGCCCGACGTGCCGTTGGCGATGTCGAAGCCGTTCTCGAGGACGAACAGCGCGCGCATCCCGCCGCCGAGATCCTCGAACCCCTTGATGCCCCAGCGGCTGCCGGACAGGTTGCCGGTCGTGAGACCGACGCTCGAATGCCCGGCGTATGCGCCCGCCGAGCCGACCCGTTCGTTGCTGCGATAGGTCACGCCCGCATCGACGATGCCGTACAGCGTGACGGAGCTTTGTGCGAAAACGCTGCCCGCGAGCGAGAGCAGCAGCGGTGCTGCGATCAGTTGCTTGTTCATGGTTTTGTGTCTCCGGGCGGTGAACCCGTTGTTCTGGCTTGATGTTGCGAGTCGCGCGCGGGCGGCGAGATCCGCCGGCAGTGCGAGGCCGGCGGCGTCCGCGCGCGGCGTCGCGGCGACCAGGCCCGCTGCGGTCGCCATGGTAGATGGAACCGGTCCCAGACTAAAGCGCAATAGTGAAAACAGTTTCTTGCCAAAGTCGAGATAGTCGAAAGCGCGGCCACGCGCACGACCGCCGTGCCTGTACAGCGCGGGTGCGCGCACCCGATAATCGAACGCGCGCCATCCATCGGGAGTTCCTTCATGAATGAAACGACCCTGCTGATCTTCGCCGCCGTCGCGTTCGTCGGCATCGCGACACCCGGCCCGACCGTGCTGCTCGCGCTGACCAACGGCTCTCGCTACGGCGTGCGCCGCGCCGCGTACGGCTTCGCCGGCGCGATGCTGTCCGACTTCGTGCTGATCGTCGCAGTCGCGCTCGGCCTCGGTGCGCTGCTGATGGCGTCGGCGTTCTGGTTCTCGGTGGTGAAGTGGCTCGGCGCCGCGTACCTCGCGTATGTCGGCATCCGGCTGCTGACGTCGAAGGGTTCGCTCGACGTCGCCGCCGCGCATGGCGGCGCGGCGCCCCGGCGCAACGCGTCGATCTTCGCGAAGAGCTTCCTGACCGCGGTGACGAACCCGAAGGGCTATCTGTTCTTCTCCGCGTTCCTGCCGCAGTTCCTCGATCCGTCCGCGCCGCTCGCGCCGCAATACGTCGCGCTCGCGGTCACGTTCGCGCTGCTCGACGGCGCGGTGATGTTCGGCTATGCGCTGCTCGGCGCACGCGCGGTGCGGCTGCTGAAGCGCTCGGGCGCGCTGTGGCTCGAGCGCACGTGCGGCGCGATGCTGCTCGCGCTTGCCGGGTCGCTGGCGCTTTACCGGCGTCATGCCGCGTAGGGGCGGGTTCCGATGAGGGTCGATGCACCGCCTCGCTCCGGCTTTCCGGGCCTGTCGCTCAGGCAGCTCGAACGCGCGGATCTCGACGCGTGGTACGCGTACCTGTCGAACCCCGACGTGATCCGCCACACGAGCTGGAACCTGCGCTCGCGCGACGATCTGCTGCCGCTGTTCGACAACATCGAATCGGCCGGCCCCGATTCGATCCGGCGTCTTGCGATCGTCGACACCGCATCGGGCGCGCTCGCCGGGACGATCGGGCTGCATACGGTGTCCACCGCGAACCGCTCGGCGGAAATCGCGTACGACCTTGCGCCGGCGCACTGGGGGCGCGGAATCGCGAGTGCAGTGTGTGAAGCCGTCACAGCGTGGGCATTCTCCGACGGCGGTTTCATGCGCGTCCAGGGCGTCGTGCTGACCAGCAACGCCGGCTCCGCGCGCGTGCTGCAGAAGTGCGGCTACCGCTACGAAGGGCTGCTGCGCGCGTACCGGATGGTGCGCGGCACGCCGGGCGATTTCGCGATGTACGCGCGGCTCGCGACCGACTGACGCGCCGCACCGGGCTACACCGCGGGCGCGATTGGACGGCCCGCGCCGAATTGGCGACAATCGCCGTTCCCTGCCTCGACGGTCCGCCATGAAAATCGCTGCGCTCTCCGACATCCACGGCAATCTCGCCGCGCTCGACGCTGTGCTCGACGACGTCCGCCGCCGCGGCGCCGACGTGATCGTCAATCTCGGCGACATCGTGTCGGGCGCGCTCCATCCGGCCGAAACGGCCGACCGCCTGATCGCACTCGACCTGCCGACCGTCAAGGGCAATCACGAACGGCAACTGCTCAGCGGCGATCGCGCGTCGATGGGGCTGTCGGATCGCTGGGCGCGCGACACGCTGCGCGCCGACCATCTCGACTGGATTGCCGCGCTGCCCGAACGCGTGACGCTCGACGACGACGTGCTGATGGTGCACGGCACGCCGGCCAGCGACCTCGTCTATTTCCTCGAAACGGTCACGCCCGACGGCTGCCGCGCGGCCACGCCCGACGAAATCGCGCAGCGCGCGGGCGACGCGCCGGCATCGCTGATCCTGTGCGGCCACACGCACGTGCCGCGCACCGCGAAGCTCGCCGACGGCCGGCTGATCGTCAACCCGGGCAGCGTCGGGCTGCAGGCGTACGCGGACGACCTGCCGCATCCGCACCGGATCGAAACCGGCTCGCCGCATGCGCGCTACGCGATGGTGTCGCGCACGCCGGCCGGCTGGAACGTCGAATTCCATGCGGTCGAGTACGACTGGCACACGGCCGCCGCCACCGCGGCATCGCGCGGGCGCGACGACTGGACCGTCGCGCTGCGCACCGGCCGGTGCTGACGCGACCGCGCCTCCCCGTCACCCCGCTTCGTTCATCGGAAAACCGACTCGCCATGCCCGTTCCATCGCAACTGCTCTTCCTGCCCGGCGCATCGGGCAGCACCGCTTTCTGGCAACCGCTGGCTGGCCTGCTGACGTATCCGGCCGAGCGGTGGATCGTCGGTTATCCGGGCTTCGGCGATACGCCGCGCGATCCGTCCGTCGACGATTTCGACAGCCTCGTGCGTCATGTGCTTGAAACGATCGACCGGCCGACCGCCGTGATCGCGCAATCGATGGGCGGCGTGATCGCGATGCGTGCGGCGCTCGACAAACCCGAACTCGTCACGCACCTGGTGCTGACGGTCACGTCCGGCGGCCTCGACATGCAGGGGCTCGGCGCGCAGGACTGGCGTGCCGGCTTCGCCGAAGCGAACCCGCGGTTGCCCGACTGGTTCATGACATTGCGCGCCGACCTGTCGCAGCACATCGGCCGCATCGCACAGCCGACGCTGCTGCTGTGGGGCGACGACGATCCGATCAGCCCCGTCGCGGCCGGCCGGCGCCTGCTCGAACGGTTGCCCGATGCGCAGTTGCACGTCGTGCCGGGCGGCCGGCACGATCTTGCGGCCGTGCATGCGCATGCGCTCGCACCGCTCGTCGACGCACATCTGCAGCGCGTGTGACGTCGCGTGCTTCAGCCGTAACCCAAACCGGAACCTGAAGACGCGCCGCTCGCGCGCCGCCTCCCGTCACCCCGCATTCCTCAGCGTCAGCCTCGCCTCCAGCCCGCCGCCGTCCGGCCGGTTGTTCAGCGTGAGCGTGCCGCCCATCGCGAGCGCCAGTTGTCGTGCGATCGCAAGACCGAGCCCCGTGCCACCCGTCTCGCGGTTGCGCGACGTCTCCACACGCCGGAACGGCTCGAACACCGCGTCGAGCTGATCGTCCGGAATGCCAGGCCCGCGGTCGAGCACGGCGATGACCGCGCCGCCGTCCGGCGCGGCATGCACGTCGATCTCGGCCGCGCCCGCGAACTTCAACGCGTTGTCGACGAGGTTGCCGACGATACGTCGCAGCGCCTTCGGCCGCGTGACGAGCGCAAGCGGCGCACGGCTGTGCAGCGCGACGTCCTGCCCCGCATCCGTGTAGTCGCACACGATGCTGTCGAGCAGCGCATCGAGATCGATGCGGCGCGCGGCTTCCTCGGTGCCGTGCAGTGTCCGCGCATACGCGACGCCCTCCTTCACCAGATGCTCCATCTCGATCAGGTCCTGGCGCAGCTTCGTGCCCTGCACGTCGTCGTCCATCACGTCGACGCGCAGCCGCATCCGCGTGATCGGCGTCTGCAAGTCGTGCGAGATCGACGCGAGGATCTGCATGCGTTCGGCCATGTACTGCGCGATGCGATCCTGCATCGCGTTGAACGCACGCGCGGCGCGCGCGACCTCGGACGGCCCGCCTTCGTCCAGGCGTTCGCCCTTCAGGTCGGGGCCGAGCGCGTCGGCGGCCTGCGCGAGCTGCTTGAGCGGGCGCGTCGCGAGCCGCACCGCGAGCCAGCAGCATGCGGCCAGCACCGCGAGCTGCAGCACGAGCACGACCGGCAGCCAGCCCGACAGCGGCACCGTCGACATCGGATGAATGTCGATCGTCAGCGGCGACCCGTCGGTCAGCCGCAGGTGCACCTGCAGATGTTCGCGGTCGCCGGGGATCGCGTTCGCGGTCAGCGGATAGTCGCCGCCGATGCCGTCGGAAATCGACCGCTCGACGCGCGCCGACAGCCGCGCCTCCGGCGGGGTGCCCGTTTCGCCGGGCCCGAGGATGAACGTATAGCTGCGCCGCGCGAGGCGCGGCAGCCACGCGGTGCGCTCGGCGGGCGGCAGGTGGTCGAGCAGCGCGACCGAGCTCGCGACCTCGCGCTCGATGTAGCCCATCATCAGGTTGGTGGTCGCCTGGTCGCGCTCGGTCACCGTGAGCCAGAACGACAGCGTCTGCGCGAGCGCGAGGCCCACGCACAGGATCAGCGCGAGCCGCGCGAACAGCGAGCGCGGCCAGTGCCACAGCGTGCGCGCGCTCATGACGTACCGTCGACGGCGGTCACGGCCGACGAGAACACATAGCCCTCGTTGCGCAGCGTCTTGATGTAGCGCGGTTCGCGCGCGCCGTCGCGCAGCCGCTGGCGCAGCCGGCTCACGAGCAGGTCGATCGACCGGTCGAACGGATCGGACTGCCGCCCCTGCGTGAGGTTGAGCAACTGGTCGCGCGTGAGCACGCGCTGCGGATTGTCGAGGAACACGCGCAGCAGCCGGTATTCGGCGCCGCTCAGCGCGACCAGCGTGCCTTCGGCGTCGAGCAGGTGACGCCCCGTCGTGTCGAGCCGCCATTCGCCGAACGCGAGCAGCTCGGCCGTTTCCGTCACCTGCATGCCGGGCGGCAGCATGCGCGCGCGGCGCAGCACCGAGCGAATCCGCGCGAGCAGCTCGCGCACCGCGAACGGCTTGGCCAGGTAGTCGTCGGCGCCCATCTCGAGGCCGATGATGCGGTCGGTTTCCTCGCCGCGAGCGGTCAGCATCAGCACGGGCACCGTGCGAAATTTGCCGGCGCGCAGGTCGCGGCACAGCGTGAGGCCGTCCTCGCCCGGCAGCATCAGGTCGAGCACGATCAGGTCGGGCGCGCCGTCGTCCAGCGCGTTGCGCATCTCGCGGCCGTTCGCGGCCAGCGACACGCGCATGCCGTTCTTCTCCAGGTAGCCCGCGATCAGTTCGCGGATCGCGCGATCGTCGTCGACGATCAGCACGTGGTCGATCTTGTCCATGAGTCGGTGTCGCTGTCGGTGTCGGGTGGTTCGGGCTGGCGATGTCCGCATTTATACCGCACGGCGGACACGCGTTTGTATCCCAATGTATCGCGCGGCCGCGACGACACACAACATTGCACACGCGCGGCTCGCCGGACACATCCCGGATACGTCGGCGCAGCCTAATGGGGCCTGTCGAAACACGTCCGGCCGCCGCGCCCGAGCGGCGGCCTCCCGATCAGGAGAACGCCATGCTGCCCCGCCTCAAGACCGCCGCCCTCGTCATCGCCCTCGCCGCCACGGCCGGGCTCGCCGCCTTCGCCGGCACTCGCGCCGACGCGGGCATGACGACCTCGCTGGCCGGCACGCCGGCACCCGATTTCACCGGCATCGACCGCTGGCACAACAGCGCGCCGCTCAAGCTCGACCAGTTGCGCGGCAAGGTCGTGCTGGTCGATTTCTGGACGTACTCGTGCATCAACTGCATTCATACGATTCCGTACGTGAACGACTGGTACCGGAAGTATCGCGACCAGGGGCTCGTGGTGGTCGGCGTGCATACGCCCGAATATCCGTTCGAGCGCGACGCGGGCAACGTCGCCGATGCGATCAAGCGCTTCGGCATCCGGTATCCGGTCGCGCAGGACAACCGCTACGACACGTGGCGCGCGTACGGCAACCAGTACTGGCCCGCGCTGTACCTGATCGATGCGAACGGGAAGGTCGTCTATACGCGCTATGGCGAAGGCGGGTACGACAAGACCGAGGCCGCGATTCGCGGTGCGCTCGCGCAGGCGGGGGAAGGGATGACGGGAACGACGCGCACGCAGTAACCGGGCCGGCGCACGGGCACGGCACCAGCCCGCGCGTGCGTCATGCGCTCACTTGCGCTTCGCGTCGGCCGCCGCCAGCATCGCTTCGCCGATCGCGAGCTTCCCGTCCGCGATCAGCGCGTCGCCGGCGCCGCGGATATCGGCTTCGGCCTTGTTCTGCCCGAGCTTGCGCTTGCCGACGAACCGCGTGATCTCGATCTGCAGCCCGACGATCGCCTGCAGCATCGTGTCGAGATAATCGGCCGGCGCGTCGCCCATCTTCCACGGCACCGGCTGCGACGCTTCGTGCGTGCGCGTCAGCCGCGCGACCACGCCGCGCACGAACTTCTCGTCGTCGCGCACCGTGATGCGGCCGTGCGCATGCACGACCACGTAGTTCCAGGTCGGCACCTGCCGGTGCGCGACGTGCTTGCTTGGGTACCAGTTCGGCGAGATGTACGCGTCGCCGGCGCGGAAGATCACGAGCACCTCGTCGCCGTTCGCGACGTCCTGCCAGACCGGATTCGCGCGCGCGACGTGCGCGTGCAGCTCGCCAAGCCCGCCGTCGCCGGGCAGCAGCTCGAACGGGAGGTGGTTCGCGTCGAGCCCGTTCTTCCCGTGCGTGATCAGGCTGCCGAACGGATGCTGCACGATCAGCTCGCGCAGCGCATCGGGGTTGGGCTCGTTGAAATCGGCGGGGACGTACATGTCGGCTCCACGGTCATGCGGCGGTTGAAATGGCTCGGGCGCGGGCCCGTCATGCGCAGATTGTTACCCCAAACTGGTTTATGCTGTAGAGCCGGTTTGGAACATTTTCAGAAGACCAGAATCATGGCAAGAACGGCCCGGAACGTCGAAATCCCGTCGCTCGGCGCGCTCGATCGCGCGGCCGGCGACCTGAGCCGCCAGCTCGCGCAGGCGCTGCGCGACGCCGTGCGCCGCGGCGACGTCCGTCCGGGCGATACGCTGCCGTCCACGCGGCTGCTGGCGGCCGCGCTGCAAGTCGCGCGCGGCACCGTCGTCGACGCGTATGCGCAGCTCGTCGCCGAAGGCTTCCTCGAATCGCGCGGCGGCGCGGGCACGCGCGTCGCGCACGCGCTCGCCGGGCCGCCGCCCGTCGACGAACCCGAACTGCCCGCCCAACGCGGACGCCCGGCGCGCACCGGGCTGCCCGAACCGGCAGCCACCTTCGCGCGGATCGCCCGCGAATTCCTTCCGCTGCCGGCCATGCCGTTCGCGATCTCGGTACCGATCGGCCTCACCGCGCCCGACGACATCTGGCGCCGGCTCGGCAACCGCCTGCGCGCACGCGGCGCCGGCGCGCCGTCCGGCTATGCCGATCCGCAAGGCGCGCTGCCGCTGCGCGAAGCGATCGCCGACTACGTGCGCCGGTCGCGCTCGGTGCGCTGCACGGCCGACCAGGTCGTGATCACGAGCGGCACGCAGCAGGGTCTGCATCTCGCGAGCCAAGTGCTGCTCGGCGAGAACGACCAGGCGTGGGTCGAGAATCCGGCCTATCGCGGCATCACCGCGCTGCTCGAAAGCACCGGGCGGCGCGACGCGATGGTCCGCGTGCCGGTCGACGCCGACGGCATCGACGTCGACGCGGGCATCCGCCTGGCACCGCATGCGCGTGCCGCATTCGTCACGCCGTCGCACCAGTACCCGCTCGGCATGCCGCTGAGCATGGCGCGGCGCAACGCGCTGCTTGCATGGGCACGCGCGCAGCGCGCGTGGGTGGTCGAGGACGACTACGACAGCGAGCTGCGCTACGAAGGCTATCCGTTCCCGTCGCTGCAGGGGCTCGCGCCCGACCGCGTGATCTATCTCGGCACGTTCAGCAAGATCCTGTTTCCGTCGCTGCGGCTCGGCTACGTGATCGCCCCCGACGATCTCGTGCCCGCGTTCTGCGGCGCGCGCGTGCTGATGGATCGCCATGCGCCGACGGCAGACCAGCACGTGCTGGCCGCGTTCATCGCGGAAGGCCATCTCGACCGCCACATCCGCCGCGTGCGCGGCGTATACGCGGAACAGCGCGCGCTGCTGATCGACACGCTCGGCGCGCGGCTGCCGCGCGAACGCGCATGGGTGCAGCCGGGCGACCAGGGGATGCACGTCGTGCTGTGGCTCGCCGAAGGGATCGACGATCTCGACGTGGTCGCGCGCGCCGCGCGGGCCGGCGTCGCGGTGCGCGCGGTGTCGCCGATGTTCGCACCGGGCACGGCCCGCCCTGGGCTCGTGCTCGGCTTCGGCGGTTTCGGCCGCGCGCAGATGGAGGCGGCCGCGCAGCGGCTCGCGGACGTGGTTTCGTCGGAAGAATCGCGGCCGCGCACGCCGCAAAAGGTTGTCCGCGGGCAACAAACGTAATCGTCTGTAACTCCTGCAAGCAAAAGGCCGTTTCGGCCGCCGGCACGCGTGCTCCATTTGCTAGGATCGCGCCTCTTCCGTCCACGCCCCTGCCGCCGTGAATCGCTTCGTGCCGTTTCTTCGAAACGCGTGGCTCCGCTGCCGCGCCCGCGTCGCGCCGCTCGCCGCCGCCGGCCTTGCGCGCACCCGCGTGCTGTGCGCAGGCGCCTTGCATCGCCTGCGTCATCCGACGCGGCGCGGCGTGGCGCTGACGCTCGCCGCGATACCGGTGCTGGGCCTGCTGGTCCTGCTTGCGTTCGTCCCGTTCACGCCGAGCATCGGCGACATCCGCAAGGCGCGCATCGACCGCCCCGCGCGCGTGCTGTCGGCCGACGGCGAGCTGATCGCCGAGTTCCGGCCCGTCAACCGCGAATGGGTGCCGCTCAAGCAGATCTCGCCGCACATGGTCGACGCGCTGATCGCGACCGAGGATCACCGCTTCTACGCGCATCACGGCATCGACTGGCGCCGCACGATCGCGGCCGGGCTGCATACGTTCTCGGGCGCGCGCCAGGGCGGCTCGACGATCACCCAACAGCTCGCGCGCAACCTGTATCCGGACGAAGTCGGCCGTTCGCTGACGCTCACGCGCAAGGTGAAAGAGCTGATCACCGCGTTCAAGATCGAGACGGTGTACAGCAAGGATCAGATCCTCGAAACCTACCTGAATACCGTGCCGTTCCTGTACAACGCGTTCGGTGTCGAAATGGCCGCGCGTACGTACTTCGGCAAATCGGCGAACCAGCTCGACATCGCCGAAAGCGCGACGCTCGTCGGGATGCTGAAGGGCAACAGCTACTACAACCCGGTGCTGAATCCGGAACGCGCGGTTCAGCGGCGCAACATCGTGCTCGACCGGATGGCGACGATGGGCATGCTGTCGCCGCGGCAGCTCGCGAAATTGCAGCGCCAGCCGCTGCGCGTCGACTTCGAGCCGCAGACGGCGCAGCCCGGCCTCGCGCCGCACTTCGCGGTGCAGCTTCGCAAGTGGCTGATCGCGTGGGCCGACCGCAACAATTACGACCTCTACTCGGACGGCCTCGTCGTGCGCACGACGCTCGATGCGCGGCTGCAGGACATGGCGACGCAAGCGCTGACGCAGCAGACCGAGCGGCTGCAGGCGATCGCCGACAGCGCATGGCGCGGCCCGTCCGGCTGCGGGCTGCGCAACGACCTGTTTCGCGGCTTCATCCGCCAGACACCCGACTATCGCAACGCCCGCGATGCGGGGCTCGCCGATGCGGCGGCGCTGAAGCAGCTCGGCGCGAATCGCGAGTTCATGCATGCGCTGTGCGAACGCAAGACGCAGGTACAGGCCGGCTTCGTCGCGATCGATCCGCGCAACGGCGCGATCAGGGCATGGGTCGGCAGTCCCGATTTCGGCAGCGAGCCGTTCGATCACGTCGCGCAGGCGCGGCGCCAGCCGGGCTCGACGTTCAAGCCGTTCGTCTATGGCGCCGCGTTCGCGGACGGCATGCGGCCGGGCGATACGTTCATCGACCGCCCGGTCGCGATTCCCGTGGACGGCCGCGCGGTGTGGCGCCCGACCGACGAGGAGCCGCCGACGGGCGAGCCGATGACGCTGCGCGACGCGCTCGCGCTGTCGCGCAATCGCATTACCGCGCAGGTGATGCAGCAGGAAGGCGCCGCGAAGGTCGCGCAGCTCGCGCGCGCGATGGGCGTGCGCGACAGTCCGCTCGACGCGGTGCCGTCGCTCGCGCTCGGCACGAGCCCGGTCACGCTGAAGGAGATGGTGTCCGCATACGGCACGATCGCGAACCGAGGCGTGTACGTCGCGCCGCAGACGATCACGCGCATCGAGGATCGCGACGGCAAGGTGCTCGCCGCATTCGGCAGCGCACCGCCCGAACGCGCGTTGCCGGCGCCTGCCGCGCAGACGCTCGTCGACGTGATGCGCGATGTCGTCGACCGCGGCACCGGCGCCGACATCCGCTCGCGCTACGGGATTCGCGTGGATGTCGCCGGCAAAACGGGCACGACTCAGGACAACACGGACGGCTGGTTCATCCTGATGCATCCGCAACTGGTGGCCGGCGCATGGGTCGGCTTCGACGACGGCAGCGTGACGCTTCGCAGCGACTACTGGGGCGCGGGCGCGCACAGCGCGCTGCCGATCGTCGGCAGTTTCTACGATGCGGCGCTGCGCGCGCGTGCGATCGATCCGCGTGCGCAGTTCTCGCCCGACTTCCGGCCGCGCAGCGCGCCGGCGCCGAGGCGGCGCCCGCATCCCGGCCTGTTCGACTGGCTGAAGTTGTTCCGCTGAGCGTGCCGTCGGCGGAACATATACATACAACTGCGCTTAGCCCGCCGCGAGCGTGGCCGCCAGTGCATCGAACTCCGGCGCCCACACCGCACGCCACGTGGCCTTCGTCGCGTCGTCCACCCACGCGCCGTCGATCCCGTTCAGCATGAACTGCTTCAGCTCGGCAACGGTGAAGCCGAAATGGCTGAACATCAGCTCCCACGCCTCGCTTGGATCGACCTTGTGCAGCGTCGGATCATCGGTGTTCGGATGGATCTTCAGCCCGAGGCCCGGCATCTTGCGCATCGGATGCCGTTCCGCCCATTGCTCCGGCGGCAGCGTGCGCAGATAGTACGAATTCGTCGGCACGACGGTGAAGACGATCCCGCGTTCCGCATAGCGCGCACACAGCTCGGGGTTGTCGACGATCGTATAGCCGTGATCGACACGATCGACCTGCAGCAGGTCGACGGCCGTCTCGACGTTGCGCCACGGCATCCCGAACTCGCCCGCATGCGCGGTCGTGCGGAAACCGGCCGCACGCGCGTTGCGGTACGCCTTCCAGAACAGTTCCGGCGGCCGGTCGTTCTCGCGATAGTCGATCCCGAGCCCCGCCACTTCGTCCGCGCGATTCGCCTTCATCCATTCGACGATCGCCACTGCCTCGTCGGGATCCTGCTCGCGGTCGATGCTCGGGATCAGGCGTGCGCCGATCCCGAAATCACGCGCGGCATCGCGGATCGCCGTCACGATCGCGGCCTGCGCGTCCGCATACGCGATGCCCGATACGCGTACCGTGCCGGTCGGATTCCAGAAGAATTCCGCATGCCGCACGTTGTGTGCGGCCGCATCCTCCAGATACTCGTATGCAATCCTTCGCAGATCGTCAGGTTGCGTGAGCAGATACTTGTCGAGCGCGCGCAGCACGTGCAGCACGCCGACCGGCTTGTCGCCGCGCGCATAGAACGCGTCGATCTCCGCGCGCTCGATCGGCGCGCCGCTGCGTTCCGCGAGCGCGACGAACGTGTCGTGCCGCACCGCGCCGAGCAGGTGACAATGCAGCTCGACCTTCGGCAGCGCGTGGAAGAAGGCCCGATGGGCCGGCGTGATCTCGATGCCCGTGCGCGCGGCCGGGACGTTGCCTGGTGTTCCCTTCATGTCAGTCTCTTTTGGGGTAATGCCGATACGTCGCGAAAGCCGTCTCTCAGTGCGGCTTCACGACGGTCCAGAAGTAATAACCGAGCGGAATCGCGAGCACGACGAGCCCCCACGACACGTCGCGCCAGCGGCCGGCCAGCAGCTTGACGAGCACGTAGCACAGCAGCCCGCCCGCGATGCCGGTGCCGAAGCTGTTCGACATCAGCGTGAGCAG
>Ga0105240_10003702_pt1 | contig 23628 bp, 14 predicted proteins | sample KBSC54metaG_FD_80426 | JGI IMG/M metagenome (GOLD analysis project Ga0105240, IMG submission 80426) | Corn rhizosphere microbial communities from Kellogg Biological Station, Michigan, USA - KBS C5-4 metaG | ecosystem: Host-associated > Plants > Roots > Rhizosphere > Soil | place: Michigan, USA...
CGGCCTTTCGGGTCGTCCCCACCCAGGAAGCTGTTCACCAGCCCATGACCCAGGAATCCGGAAACCCGTTGCTGGTTAGGCAGAGTGCCCCGGGCGGGTTCCTGGCCAAAAGCATCGCCCGTCACTTCCCATTTGCCATACCCGTTTTCAAAATCCTCGAACAAGATATCCGGCCGGGAATGGCCGGCTTCGACCGTCTTGCCGCCGGTCCATGAACCGTAGGTCTGTAAGAGCGGCTGAGATCGTCCGGCAAAAACCAAAGTCGCTCCCGCAGCAATCGCCGTGCGAAGTGAATTCAAAGTCTCAGGTCGCAGGCTGGCAGGTGCGTCTTCGAACCAAATAATCCTCCGCCCCGTCTCTCCAGGCTTCCCGGCTGGGACCGGCCCGTTCTCCATAATTTCCACCGTGAGGTTGGCCGGATGGTCCGCGGGTGGGGACAGGAGATCCTTGAGATTCGCGCCGGTGTAGATCGTCACCGGGATGTCCAGCGTGGGTTCGGGCATGGGATCGGCGCGCATGAACACCCCCGCCAGACTGCCCTGATGGAGAATCTCATTCACATTCCCGCCGAAGCAGGCGTTGGACAACCCGAGGTTTTCTCCGCCGGCTTCATATCCAACCGGATTCTGCATCAAGGCGGCCAGAGAGACCTCGTGTGATTGTCCGCTCCAGTTGCGGATCCGAAAGATGAACGCCGCAACCGGCATCGCCGACATCGCGGCATCCAACGGCACGAACGGAGTGAACGCGGACAGTTCGAGCTCGACCGGCAATTCGGAATCGAAAAACCGCAACCCGGCCAGAGGATACTCCCCGGTCATCTCGATGCGGTTGACTCGCGGCCATTCGGGGCCCCCTTTGGTCTGTAGCAACTTCACGGAACTCCCTGCCTTCACCAAAAAATGTAAGGGAACGTTCCCATCCCTGAGCGTATTAAACAACTGCCAGGTGGTGAGCTGACCGTCGGCGCCGATCTCAAAATTGCCGGTGCCAATTCCGCCCAAATGCATCCGCGCGTCCGTGTGCGTTTCTGAGGAATAACGGCGGGGCTGCGCCGGAGAAAATAACTCACCTCTCCAGCGCTGCAGTTCGTTCGGGGCCAAATTAAATGCGCCCCAGGCAGGCGCTGCTACCGCCGCCGCGGTGGTACCCGCCGCCATCATCTGGAGAAACTGTCGGCGCGAGAGCACCCGGGTTTGAGGTCCGCAACTCCCGGAACAGTGACACGTGCGACCGGGAGGATCGATGGGGTTTGGGTTACTCATGTGGGGGAAGCAGACAGGATGCGCCCGGGAGGGAGCACTCGATGATTTGCGCGGCCAAAAACATGACGACCACCCTGATTCAATTTGGGTTCGCGCCGCGGTTCAAGCCAAATGATCGCGCGCGGATTGCGTGCTTTCCATCAATCCGGGTCCAGTTTAGAGTTTCGGCCTCATGAGTAGTCAATTGGTTCCCTCAAAAAAGCTAAACTGTATCGAGCGTCGGGCCGCGAGCGGCATCCTGGGCGCTCTTTTCGTAGCGGTTGCGTTGGGTTCTTTCTCCAACCGCGCACTCCTCGCCGCTGAACCGACCCCCAGCGCGCTCTCAACCACTCCGACCGGGTGGGTGGATATTCTCCCCGGAGCCGACTTGAGCGGCTGGTATCGAGTGCCGGTACCGCCCACAGGAAAGCTCGGCCGTCAACAATGGCACGTCGAAAACGGCACGCTGATCTGCGACGGAGACGGAGGCCATGACATGCTGCTGCTCGACAAGGAAATCGGGGACGCCATTTTCCATTTCGAGTTCAGGTACACAAAGGTGGAGGGGAAGACCGGGTATAATAGCGGAGCCTACGTCAGGAATTCGAACGACGGAGGCATTTGGCACCAGGCTCAGTTCGGCGATGCCAAAGACGGGTTCCTGTTTGGCGAGACTCCGACGGCTGATGGCAAAAAGAAATTTTTCAACCTCGCCAAAGAGGTCAAAGACATGCGCGTGAAGCCGGCCGGAGAGTGGAACACGTTCGAGGTCACGGCTCGGGGCAAAGTATTGACGCTCTGGGTGAACGGCGCGGTAACGTGCGAGTTTCCGAACTGCGGTTTGGACAAAGGCCATGTGGGCTTGGAAGGCGAAGGATACCGGATCGAGTTCAGGAATTTGAAGATTAAAACCCTCGACTGATCTCTCCGGTTGCCCCAGCTTTCTAAACCTCAAGCCAGAAATCTCCAGCCAGATCCAACCAGCTCCATTCCAGCCTCGAACCAACCCGGGACACGACTGCGCGAGACAGGACCGGACAAGCAGTGTACTACATCGTCCCGCAGGGTCGTTGGCCCGGAAGCGCGATAACGAATTTGAGACTGGTTCAAAAGATGCTCCTCCTGGGCTCGATTTAAGCCCTGGCAACCACAAGAAACAAAACACCGTGAGCGGACCAGTTTCTGTCACAGAAACAGGCAGCCTGAGAACTCGCCCATCGGCGCCTGTACGAAGCCTTTGCCTGTGGCTCCTGGCCGTGGTCATGGGCTGGAATTTGAGCCTAAAGGGAGCCGAAACCCCGAACTCTTCAGCCCCCACGGCGAGGGGTGCCTTTGCCCGATGGTTGGACCAGGAACGGGTTGGGTCCGGAAGTTTGGACGTCCAAAAACAAGCCACTGGGCTCCGGTTGGCCCACGCCCGGGGCGAGGAGATGCGCTCGTTGATGGAGAGCAACCCGCGGGAATTCGCCCGGAGTGCCATGCCCGAAGCCCAGCGCGCCCGGTTGCCTGCCCAATGGCAGCCGTTGGTCGAAAAGCGGGTAAGGGGCCGTGGCTCGTTCTCCACGTTTTGCGTGTTTCCCAAACCCGAAGAAACCAATTTCGCCGGGGGCCAGGCTTCTAAAGGCGGTTATGTCCGCGAGGCGGTCATCGACGGCGTGCGTTACCGGGCTTATGTTTTCGGGGAGTGGAAGAATAAACAAACGGTTCTCGACGCCCCCATCGATGGGGTTGCGTTGGGCGACGCGATTGTGCTAGGCGACGGCATCGCGCCCGTTCAAGCGAATGATGCCGGTTTGCCGGTGTCGGGATATTCTCCGACCACCACCGGCCCAAACACGCTCCTCTACATAATTGCCCGGTTTTCCGACCAGGGTTCCGATCCGATTACGGAGGCGACCGCATTCAGTCAAATGGGTGTCGTGAGCAATTTTTGGATCAATAACTCCGGAGGCGCGGTTTATTTGAAGGGGCTGGTGCACACCACCCAGACGATGGACATCGTGCATATCGTTCTGCCTCAGCCGGCCAGTTATGCCTCAACCTACAACAACAATTTCGTCCAGTTGCTCACCGACGCGCGAACGGCAGCATCGGCCCAGGGCTTCAACTACGCGAACTACAACCTGGATGCCGTGATCACCACCAGCGCCGGGTTTTCTTATGCCGGCTTGTCGTACGTCGGCGGCCAGGGCTCGCACTGGGTGGTCCCTTATACCACCCTGCGCACCGCCGGTCATGAACTCGGCCACAATCTCGGCCTGTGGCATGCCAATTACTGGCGCACGGATTCCACCCGGCCCTTCGGCAAAGATTCCAACCCGGGCGGTTACGCGGCGGATGTCGCCAATGGTGAATGGGTCGAGTACGGCCATTATTTCAGCGTGATGAGCGCGCAATATGGTCCCGAGTGGGACGATGCGACCAAGCCGATTTACAACCCGGCGGAGAAGGTGCGGCTGGGCTGGCTGGCCGGCGGCCAGGTTCAATACGTAACTACAAGCGGAACGTATCGCCTGTTCCGACACGATGCCGAGAGCACCGTCGGCACACCCCGAGCGATCCGCATCGAGACCCCCGCGACGGATTACACCGCCAGCGGTCACCGGTATTGGCTGCAGTATCGTTACGCACCCTGGGCGACGGCGCAAAACTGGTATCAGAACGGCGTGGAGGTTGATGCGGCGGAAACCAGCTATGGGAGCGATGGTTCCATCCAGCTCGACATGACGCCCTACAGCAACGACCAATCCTCGCCCTTCTACGTCGCCACCAACCCACCTCCCAATTGGTGGACCGTCGACAACAATGATAAGATCGACGGGGCCCTGCTCTTGGGTCGTTCTTACGACGACACCGCCGCGGGAATCCACATCACTCCAATTACGAAAGGCAATAATGGCGCCGGGGAAGAGTATCTCGACCTGGTCATCAACCTGGGAACTTTCTCCGCGGACCGCGCTCCCACGATCACCAGCTTCACGGCCAGCACAAACCGCGCAACCATTGGCCAAACCGTCACCTTCTCCATTTCAGCGAGCGATCCCGATGGCGATGCGCTGGCGTATTCATGGAGCTTCGACGACGCGCCGACCTGGACCGCCAGCGGCTTGAATGCGGCCGCCGCGACGAAGAGCTGGGCGACTGCGGGACAGTATCGGGTGGTGGCCACAGTGTCCGATATGAAAGGGGGATCCACCACCGCCGCGACCATCATTACAGTAGGCCAACCAGCGAACACAGGTGAAATCTGGGGGCGAGTGCTGCGCAGCGGGCAACCCGTGTCCGGAGCCCGGCTCTCCACGTTTTCGACCAGCGTTTCGCAAGCCTGGACGGAAAGCGACGGCTCCTACGTCCTGACCGATCTCCCGACCAACACCACGTACAGCGTCACCTGCTCCGCGGCGGGCCTGACTTTTACCTCGAAGTTTTCCAACCCGATTTCCATCGCTCCCGGAGCGGTGTACGGAATCGATTTTTATGCCAACGAACCACTGGCCACCGGCACGGGGCTGGGCTCAATGGTCATCGCTCCGTACGAAGTGCAAATCCCAGGTGGCCAAACGACTACCTTTCGAGCCGACGCCTGGGATCAGTCCGGCAATCCGATCGCCTCGGCGCCCGTCTGGTCCGTGAGCGGCGGAGGGTACATCGACAACACCGGTTCATTTACGGCCACCATTGCCGGCGGACCTTACGCGGTCGCGGCGGTTTCCGGATCGCTATCAGCGACCAGTTCGGTGTGGGTCATGTCGTCGGCGCGCGTCGTGCCGCCGGTCACCTGGAATAAGCCGTCCGATATTCCTTACGGGGCCACTCTCGGCAGCAGCCAACTGAATGCCTCTTCAATCATCGCCGGGGGCTTCACCTACACGCCTCCGTCCGGTACCGTGCTCAACGCCGGCAGCGGCCAGGCACTCTCAGCCCTGTTTCATCCGACCGACACCAACAGCTACTTTGACGTCACCACCAACGTTACCCTCAACGTCGGCAAAGCGGTGCTTACCGTAACCGCACAAAACACGAACAAACTGTATGCCGCGCCTGTGCCGGGCTTCAAGGCGGTCTATAGCGGGTTTACCAACGGCGACACGGTGGCGCGGCTGACGGCGGTCCCCGCGCTCACCACCGCGGCTACGGCCTCGAATTCCGTTGGCAGCTACCCGATTCAAGTGAGTGGTGGGACTTCCTCCAATTATTCGTTCCAGCTTCAGAATGGAACATTGACGATTTCACCGGCGGCCCCGCTTATCGTCTGGACCAACCCCGCTCCCTTGGCCTACGGCGCGGCACTGGGCACCAACCAGTTGAACGCCTCGGCGAACGTGCCGGGGAACTTCGCCTATAATCCTACCAACGGGGTGGTGCTCAATTGCGGCACGAATACGCTCAACGCCGTCTTCACGCCAACAGACTCTCTGGATTACCTGACCGTGACCGACAGCGTCAGCCTTACGGCATTCATGTCGTATGGCGGCGTGAATCTTTCCGATCCCGTCCAGGCACTGGCCGATCCGGATGGCGATGGGTTTTCCAGCCTCGCGGAGTACGCTCTGGGCAGTGATCCCCATAACCCGGCGGATGCCCAGTCGGGATATAGCGTATGGGTCGTCACGACCGGCGGCGCCCAGTACCTGAGCTTGCAGTTCAAACGCCGCCATGACACTTCGGCTTTCCCACTGCAGTACATACCGGAGATCTCAGGCGACCGGCAAAACTGGTTCTCCGACAACGCGCACCTGCTCCAGGTAGGTGTGGTTGCATTGGACAGCCAGTTTGACTGGGTGACAGTCCGGGACCAAACACCTGCGACCGCGAACACGCCTCGCTTCTTCCGACTGCGAGTGGTGTCCAATTAACGTGTGAGCGACCCGGACGGCGCGCCATCAGGGTGCCACCATGAGCCGATAGAATCGCTGTCCCGAAGCACCGGCCCCATTGTCATTCACTGTCGCGCTGTAACTACTCGCCGTGAAGGAATTGCCCATATTGACCCAGTTACCGTGCAGCAAATCGGTTGTGTATTGGACTTGATAGAGCAAGCCCGGAGTCGTCATCCAGGACAGTTGAATTCCATTGGCCGTCTTGGCCAGGGTTTGGAATTCCGGCAACGGGATGGGCGTTACGCTCACGTCATCAACGCCGAAATAATTGGAATCGTTCTCAGCCTTGAGCTGGAGCGTTCCGGTACTGCCCGTAGCCGCGACCAGGAATTGCAGGTTCGTCCAGGCGAAAACCGGTGGGCTGGAGATCTGGAAAAGGCTGTTAGCGACCGTGCCGTCATTCAACCAATTGACCCTGAACTGCTGGCCCGTTCCGGTGGCCGGATTGTCCAGCCATAGCGAGACGAGATAATAAAGCCCAGGCACTGTCGGAAAGCTCTGGGAAAGGCTGGCCAATTGGGTATCGCCCATAAAGGCGCCGTACGTTCCGGAGTGTATGACCGTGAAGCCTGAGCTGGCGTCTTCGACCGCATTGTAAACGTTGCCCGAGGTAACCGTGTTCCCGACCAGGGTCCAACCGGTGAAATCACCTGATTCAAAATCGCCATTCCGGAGGACCGATTGCCCGACCGACAACGTGGAGCTCACGGCAAATGCGCCCCCGCCCTGATTGGTAAAGACCAACGCCGCCTCGTAGGCACCGGGAGCGAGCGAGTAGGCGGTGGGGGTTAAACTGGCGGACAGTTGGCTGGCGGAACTGCCAGCCAAGGTACCCGACGTGGCCGACACTTCCAGCCAGGCGGACGTGTTCACCAAAGACCATTTGAAGGACGCAGCGCTGGAATTCGTCAGCACGAACGTAGTCGCACTCGGGGCGAACGGTCCGCCGGGTGGACCTGAAAACGCGGTGCCGATAGCCGGAGTGATGGCCAGAGCATTGGCGGAGCCAGACAAACCGTCGATGAGCGCTTGTCCAGCCGGGGTGCCCCAGCCGGTGCACAAGTCATAGCCCGTTGCCGCAGAAAACAAGGCCGGGCTGCTGCCCGAAAAATTGTTGCCCGAGGTAATATCGTGAAAAACCGCACTCGCGGAGGGACCTTTGCCCAGTCCATAGATCGCCGGGTTAAAGAAACCCACGGCACTTTTGCCCGCCACCTGGGCCTGCTGATTTACCAGGGCAGCCACCCCCGCCCATAATGGCGCGGCGCAACTCGTGCCGCCCAGGGACCCGCTCGACCCATTGCCGTACAGGACGTATACGTTGTCCGCCGACAAGGCCACATCCGGAATATTCCGCTGCGTCGTTGATCCGCCGTTCGAGGCCATACTGATTCCCGACTGCCACGTCGGAAGCCCGTAATGGGAGCTGATGCCTCCACCGGTTCCCGCGTAACTGCCGTTGCGCAGTCCCCAATTCCATACTTTCTCCGAAGCCCAAGCCCCCCCGGGGCCAGTTGTCGTCAGGGTGGTTCCGCCCACGACGGTGATGTACGGCGAACTGGCCGGGGAGTTGCCCAGGGATGTGTTATCGACGCCATTGGCGGAGGTTGCCCCGGTGGTATAGGCATCGCTGTCGCCGGAAGCGGTAAAGAACGACTGCCCCTGGGCCGCCATTTGTTTGAAAATATTATCGGTGGTCGTGCTTGGCTCTCCGCCCCAACCCCAGGAGCAGCTGAACTGCTTGACTTGCGAGTTTGCAGCCATCGAATTCAAAATATCGTTCGGTATCCCGTTTGGCCCCGCCTCGAACACCACGACCTTGGATAAGCCCGGCGCCATCGAAATCACCATCTCGATATCCAAGGAAACCTCGTTGTTACCCGTGTTGGGCCCCGTGGTAGGCACCCCGTCGTACCCGTCGAGCAACACGGTTTGCAACGGCACATTCGGCAACCCGGCCGCCGCTTCATACGCCGTAATATCGCCCGCATAGAAACCGTCGAACTGAAGCAAACCTACCATTTGACCGGTTCCCGTGAGGGTCACATCCGGCAGGTATGCCGCGCGAAAATCTTTGCCCATGTACGAACCAGTTGGACTGGACCCGCCTCGAGGGCTCGCACCGGCTGGACTGCTGCCGGGCTCGATCGAGCGCAACTGCGGATGAGGCAGGACGTAATTATTTAACCCGCTCACGTCAGCAATGGGCAACTCCATCTGCACCGACGGATCGGTGTCCGGCGCGAAGAAGTCGCGTTCCTCTTTTGGGTGGCGATATCTCAACATGCTCACGTGAAAAGCTCTTTGTATGCTTTCCACCGAACCTTCCACGTCGACCAAGAGCCGATTGCTGTGGGTTCCGGTCACGACCAACCCGTTGGTATTGGCAAACTGCAGCACCGCTTGATAAGCCTCGGCCGTCGGTCCAAAACGTGCCGTGAACTCTTCTGGGGCTAAATATCGGTGATAGTTCGCACTGGCCGGGTTGTACAGTTCCTCCAAAAAATTGTCCAATCCCTGACCGTCGCGCAGCGGCAGGCCAATGGCTAAATGCAAATGATTGGTTGGGGGCAACTGGTCCTGGGCCACCAGGCTGGCAAGAAGCCTCGGCCGGTGCCCCGGCAACGCCCTCAAATTCCGCTCGGAACCGGACACATCAAACGTCAAAGCCAGGAGTGAGACCGCGGCCCAGGCCACCATAGAACAATGCTTTCTCTTCATCGGAGACATTTTCAACGGACAAACTTAACAGAACGTGAAGCGCCTCGGAAAGCCTCTTCCGGGTGCATTAATAGTTGAAGTCGGGAAACGTAATTCTCGTCCGAATTGGGCGGTTTGGCACCCGGGCATCGCTGGCCATGAGATGAAATAAGCATTTACAGCGCCAACCGCTTACCCGTCTCATCAGTGACCCTACCCCGCGCCGTGGCCCTCGATTTCACGTGGCGCCGGGCCTACAAAATCAAGTTCACCTTTGCCCTATGCGTCAACCGCAGTCATTCTTCTGAGCTCCAATTCCTGGTAATCTCGTTCGTACTGTTTCAGGCGGAATGGTAAAATCCCCAGCACGATGACGCCGATCAGGAGGGGCACCGACCAGACGCTGAAAGGCTGGCGCAGCGTCATGGCCAACAAGCCCACGGCGATGGATGCTGCTCCGAGGCCAATCAGGAGTTTTAAGCTGGCCAGAACAAAACCGCGCGCCTTGCCCTTAGCCGCCAGCCACGCCAGTAAACTTCCGAGGCAGCCGAGCACGCCCCCAGTGATCCCGCCGATAAGGCCTCCAGCGCGATCCGCCCACCAGGCATCTGCCGCTCCAGCCTGATTTGCTACGAGACTTCCTTTGTACTCAACGAGTTTTAGGGAACCCAGGTAAACCGTCCCTTGGCCGGGAAGAACCACATTAACCTCAAGCCGTAGCGGTGCCGAACTGACACCGGTATGGTCAAACGGAAGTCGGAAGTGACGCCAGTCTGAACTCCCTGTGAGCTTCCCCATCTCTCCGGATTCCGCAAGCGTTCGGCTGAAGTAACCGGCTTCGGGCCCGCCTGCGTTCACCGGGGGATAGTAGTTCCACATCTCCAGGTAACCTGCGCCTCGAACCCGCTCGCACTTCACCTCGCCTTCGATGGCGTACAGCGTTTTGGTGATCGCCGGCTTGGCAATCTTTAAAATCTGCGCTTGCAGCGGCGTATCATTCGTATTCGCCACCCGGAGCGCGGTCCGTCCTCCGACGACCGATAATTCACCTTTCAGCGGCCCGCCCGTTTGAGCGAGCTTTGACCAATCGTACTCGGCGAGCACCTGCTGGCCCGGGCAGGTTCCAACCGTTGCGAACAAGAGGGTAAGCAGAACCGTTATTTTCATGGGGTGCCTTTCTTTCGCTCCTGGTAACAACCCAGAAGCTTCTTGAATGTTGTCGCATCAATCTTTCCGTCAGCAAATTGGGCTCGCAGAAGGCGTTCGTAAGGATCCTCAATCTTCTGGCTGTCGAGGATCTTTATCTTATCGATCAACCGGTCCAACCGCAGCCGCAGGGTGGGATACGAGACGCCATACGCATCCGCCAACTCCTTGAGTGAGCCTGAAAAGAGGATAAAGCGCTTCACGAAAACCAAATCCTCGTCTTCGAGCATGTCCATCCATCGGAGTTCATCGAGTGCGGCCATAAACAAACTGTAACTAGACTTTAACTTTATACTTAACGAAACACAAGTTTTTTTTCGTTTTGTTAAGTTATCTCCCTGTCTCCAAGAATTCATCCACGGGAATTGCCGAGGTCATCTCCAGCCTGAAGCGGTAGTGGTGACGTCCGACGAAGAAGGGGCCGCGGGAACCTCACATCCCCACAGCCCCTTGCCTCCTGGTCGAACCAGGATTGGTGCGCGTCGGTCGGCAGATGCCCGCTGGAACTCCTGGGCTGGTACAATCCAAGCCAGACGCCGCGCTCCGGCGGCATAGGCACTGCCCTGTGCGGCTCAGAGGGAGTTGGATTCCGAGCCGCGTCCTATTCCGCTGGTAATACTGCCAAGTCGAACCTTAAGGAAACGTTAAGCCACGGACGGCGCGTCATCGCCGCGCCGATTTGCCCGTATTTTTCCACCCGTTACGCTCCCCACTCAAAGAAAAAGACCGGGAGGCCAAGGCCCCCCGGTCTGATTGATCGAACCGCTCCGTCCTACTGCGAGATGCGATAGAACTTTAGGGGAGCAGCGGCCGTGTTGGCGATGTATGGGCTCGGCGGGTTGCCGGGCACCGTCGTCCAGGTCTTAAGATCGGTGGATTCCAGCAGCGTGCCGGTCCCGGTCCAACTCAGTGTTACCTGGCCATTGCTAAGCACGGGCTGATTGAATTTCGCGGGTGCTTGGGACTGCGGTGCGTAGGCCGAGAGGACCTGCGCCTGGATGGGGGGCAGATTGGTCGACGCGGTACTGTCCGTCGACAAACGCCAGGCAACCTCGACGTAGTCACCGCCGCCCCCTTCGATATGCAGCGCTTGAATGAAGTAACTGTGACCGGCCTGCAGCGTCTGTGGCGAGGAGGTGGTGGGGTTGCCCGGTTCCTGGAAGCCATGGCAACAGCCTGTCTCCTGGGCGATCAGCGTGGCATTCATCGGGTTCGCGTCGGTGCTCATCCAAAGTTCGGACGCGTCATCGCTCGCCAGGAAGAAGGTGTAGTCTCCCGGCACCGTCGGGGTAATCCAGCCTGAAAGGCTGGAACCATAATTGTCGCCGAGCGAGGCAAAGCCAGGGACATTGTTGAGGTCGCCCCCGGTGATTTGGTGTGAGTCGAACTCGGTAAGGAACACATTGGTGTTTGGAGCATACCCGATGTAGCTCGGAGCCCCCGTCAGCGGAGTCACTCCGGCCGAGGTGCTCACCGAGCCGCCAATGTAATAATAGTCCCAATCAAGCACACCGGTTTTGAGGACCGGCGCCGTGAACTCAGTGACCGAGGAACTGATCGTGCGAGGAGTTTGAGCCTGGTCTTTAACCCCGTTCACCGTCACCGTGTACTTCTGGCCCGGGGTAAGCCCGCTCGTGGCCAAAAAGACGGTCTTCCAGTCGCTCCCGAAGTTCGCCGTCTGCAAGTCGGCCGCGACATACGGATTGCCCGCGATCGCAACTCCACCGCTAATGGTGTAATTGGCCGGGTTGGCGCCCGTAACAGGATCGATACGCGTGTTGAACAAGACTTTTATCAGGAAGGGAGTCGGCCCGTTGCGATTGGGGGTCCCCAAGGCGGTGACGGAGGTCACGGCCGGTGGATTCGTATCGGCGGTAATCAGAACCGCGGCGTTGGCTGAGGTGCTGCCACCGAGCGGGTTCGAGACGACGACCTTGTATTGGCCTGAATCCGAAGGCTTGGCCTCGGAGATGGTCAGGGTCAGGTTGGTCACGTCCTGCGGGAAGTGCGGGGACTGGTCGAAGTTTAAACTCGGCGTCAGTGCCACATTGTCTTTGTACCACTGATACTTGTTCGGAAGTCCGTCGATGACGGGTGAGAGGACGATCGTGCTGCCTTCGACGTTGGTGACGCCGGCGGGCTGCTGCACGATGTGCGAAGCCTGGTAGGCGCTGGCCCAGTGGCTGGCAATCTGGGCGGGCGACAGTGCGTAGTTGTAGAACGCTACGTCGCTCATCGCACCGCTGAAGAAGTGGGTGTTGTCGGTTCGCGAACCGACGAAGAACGAAGAGGTGATGTTCGGCGCGAACGGCGGTGCCCCTTCCGTGATCCAATCATCGGTGCCGGCCGGGGCGGGCGGGTCAGCCTGGATGTTGCCCAGGTTGCCGTCTACGTAGAGATAAATGTTCGTGGTATCGAAGACGCCGACGACATGGGACCAGGTGCCGTTTGGCGGCACATTTCCGTCCTCGGTGATCATGTTATAGTTTCCACCCGCGGCGGTATGGAATTCATAGCCCGGGCTGTTGCCGTTGATATAAAACTCATATCCGCTATCGCGGCTGGGGCGGTTCATGGAGGAAACGGGCACCCAAAAACCGTACGACGTAAGCGATGCCCAGAACTCGATCGTAAACGGCCCGTTCGGATTCAGAGCTGGGGAGTTGGGGACCAACGCGCGCCCGGAGGCCCCATCCAGGGTGACGGCAGTGCCCGGTTCGCCCTGGTGGCTTTGCGTTCCATAGCTCACGCCGGCGGCCGAATACGTGCCATCATTCACACCGGCAGAATCGATCATGGTCAGGCCCGAGCTCTCAGCCAGGCGCCAGAAGGCCGTCGGGTGGTCCGACATCACCGTGGCGGGATAGCCGGCTGGGGGTGCGGTGAAGGTCAGTTCGATGGGCTGCGTGTTGGTAGAACCGAAGCCGTTTTGCACGGTCAGACTATAGCTGGCCGAGTAGGCCGTCGTCGCGGCAGGCAAGGTAAGCGAAGCGCTGGTCGCGCCGGCAAGGGCGACGCCGTTGGAGGTCCATTGGTAAGTGAGGGGCAGGGTGCCGGACGCTTTCACGGTGAGCACCGGGGATCCACCCGCGAGCAGGGTCTTGGACGAGGGCTGGCTCACGATGCTCGGAGCCGCGGTGTTCGTCCCGTAGAAGAATTTGGAGTAATGTGTCTGAATCGTGTTTTGTGACAGGGCGCTGCCATAAACGGCCAGCTCATCAATCGAACCATACCAACCATTGGCACCGGATTGATTTCCCACCGCTCCGATCCAGGCCGGGCTGCTGGGATAACCGCCGAAACCGGTTTGGGTCTTGGTGCCCAGGTTCGAGCCGTCGACATACGCCGTAACGTTGGTAAGGTGATCCACCACCACGGCCACATGCGCGAGGCGCCCCACGAGATTACCCGGCACAGGCCAGGAGAGCTGAAGGGTATCAGTCGCGTAAATCAGGCTGCTCCCATCCTTGCTGGCCCGCAGGGCGTAAAACAGGTAGGAACCACTCTGGTCGGAGGTCCCTTCTCCGAAGATGGTCGGATCGGTCGCAGCCGGCTGGCTCAGGTAGACCAGCGCCTCGATGGTGCCGTTTCCGCCGCTGAACTCGAAAGCTGTGTTGTTTGGGATCTGCACATCCCCGTGACCGGAGAAGGAAACCGCGCGCTGGCCAAAAGAAGTGTTGGTCCGGCCGTCGTAATTTGCATCTCCCTCGAGAGCGCCGTTATGAACGTTATCCTTCGCGTTGCTCAACGTCGCACCCGAGTCGCCGTCGACGGGGAAGTAAGCCAGCAGCGTGGCCTCGGACAGGATCGCGCTTCGATACGTGCTGACATCCGACCCATTGGGCGGCACGACAGTCAGTTTGGCGGGTGCACTGGTGATGCTCAGGCCGCTACTGGTAAGCACACAGCTGTAGATGTTGCCGCTGTCACCTGCCGAAACCGTCGGAAGCACGTACGTGCTCGCGGTGGATCCGGCCAATAGAGTGCTGCCAATGCGCCATTGAAAATTCATCGTGAAATCAAACGAGGGGTTCACCGTAAACGGCGCGGCGCCCCCAGCCCAAACCGAAGCGTCTTTTGGCTGGCCGATGATATTGGGGCCGGCGGGACGGAGGAGCAGATCGCTTGTGGAAAATGCCCCGGCGGCGAAAGTGAACATCCGGGCTTCATCCAGGTACCCGTAATAGGCCTGGTTATCGCTCGGGGTGCCAATGTAAACGTCACCCGCGGGAGTGGTCGCGTGATTCGTGTCGCTGAGACCGCACGGAACGCCATTGGTATAGAAAGTCGTGATGCCTCCATCATTCACCAGGGCCAGATGCATCCACCGGTTCGTGTCGATAGTGACCCGATCACCAATGGTCGTCGAGGTGCCCAGGATAAAAGCATCAATATAAGAGTCCCCGCCGCTTTGGCTGTTAATCCGGAGCGCGACCCCGCCACCCTGGCCCGATGAAAAAATCCAACCACCGGTTCCGCCCGCGACACCGTTGTCCTGCGGCAGTACCCAGATTTCAATCCCGTAGTTCTGTGCCGGAGGATTGTAACCGAGACCCCACATCGCGCTCTGGCGCTTTCCCCCAACCCCGACCCCGACCTGAATGCATTCAGTGCTGCTGTAGCCCACGGATCCCAAGGGACCACCGGCTCCGTTATTCACCGGCAATGAGGCAAACGCACCACCTGCCGCCGGCGCGGTCGAATATGCCGAACCGAAGGTTCGGTTGTTGCCACTGGAATCATTGATGGGCTGACTATTATCGAGGTGCCACCAGCCCTGCACAGTGACGTTGGCCGAGCTGGTCAACGCCCCGGCCAGGAGGGCGGTGCACAGGAGAATGCTCTTGCTGCTCATAGGTTTCATGCTTTCAGTTTTTCATTTGAGGAATGATTGCTCCCAGACGAACAGAACCCATCCGATGACCCGCTTGAGAGGAATCCAAGCAGGACGACGCGAAGGCGTTTACGAGAACAACCATGAATCGTGAGTCCAAGAGCTACTACGCCCGCTTCCCCCGGTTTTGTCAATGACTACTTGACGCTTCCGTTTTGGGTTTTTCGGGGAGCGGGCTACCGTTCCTGATACTCCGCCGTCGACCAATCACTTGTCCTTGTCCTCGCAAAGCGTATGGAGTGCGGCTGGCTTGCCACCGCTTTTCGGAGGGCTGCCCGCGCACCAAACCCTGCGCGCAATTGCGGATATCAGCATCGTCCGGTTTCATTTGTGAGATCGCGTTTCGTGGGTTAGATATTCGGGCAGGCTTGAGCCTTAAGAATTCGGTGGACGCTCAACGTCCTCTGGGAACAAACCCGATGAACAATTTATGACCGACAACGCCTCACAAACAACGGAAACAGGCCCAACCGCGAAAAAGTCCTCCGGCCGCATCACCACCGCCATCATCCGCGTTCTGCTGGGCCTGATGTTCTTGGTTTTTGGTCTGAACGGTTTCCTGAACTTCATGCCGGCGCCGAAAGATTTGCCGCCGGACATGATTACCGTCAGCACCGGTCTGATGAAGGGTGGCTATATGGCGGTGGTGTCCGCCACGGAAATCATTGTGGCCGCATTGCTCCTCACCAATCGCTTCGTGCCGCTCGCGCTCACATTACTTGCCCCCATCGTCGTCGGTATTCTCACGTTCCACATCGCCATCGCGCCCGCGACGATTGTTCCAGGGATTGTTGTGCTGGTGCTGGAACTGTATCTCGCCTGGGCCTATCGCAGTGCGTTCCGTCCGATGTTGCGCGCAAAAGTATCGCCCGGTGCAGATTGACCGCGAATGAGGAACCAGCAGGCTAGTTCACAGGCCATTCCCTGCGCCAACGGCGCCTCACCCTTAGCCCAGGCCATCGGCCAGCCCGCTGGGCTGGGCTGAAGAATCGCGGGCCTTTGGCCCTAAAACTTTGCGCTCAAGCGGCCCAGGCGGTTCGTGCGCGCCATCTCCTTTCCATCCACCAGCACCCGCAGCCCTTTCCCACGATGATATCGTTGCCCGGTCCGATCATAAAAGATAGTGAGGCGCCGGCCGTGATAAGCCAAGTTATCGAGACAAAAGTAGGGCCACTCATTGTCCGGAATAAGGGGATTGACCTCCACGGTCTCGCCGGCTTGCGGACGCAACCCAATCAGGCCGGTGATGATTAAATCGCAGAAAGTGGAATGGTTGTAGTCCTTCCCGCGCTCCGGGATTTTTGAGCCTTCTTTCAGGAGAACCGCCCGCGCCAGCCAGGTTCCGCTTCGCGGGTCGAGATCCTCGTCAATCCACGGCACCACCCGGCCATCCTCACGCTGCAAACGGTGGGACTTGGCGTAGGTTTTCAGGGTATCGAAATACTCGCGTTTTCCGACGACTTGTTGCTGGTAATCATTTAGCAAGTTGGCCAGGGCGGTAAGAACAACGCTGCTCGCATACGGCCAACCGGGGCCGTTCCATTGGCACTCGTGTCCGCGGTAAGCCAGGGCGAAACCAGCGCTTCGTTGCTCCGCCGTGGTTGGACCGTAAGGAGCATAAAACCCTTGCGGATCCATCAACTGCTTCCAGGCGACGGATTTATCTTCGTCGGGGAGGTTAAAATACCACGGGGTATAACCGTGGAGTTCGCGGACCCCCGCCAACTCGGGCTTATCCAGAGGCAACACTTCGAAAAATTGCGCCCCGGGATTCCACAGCTTTTCCTGCACCAACCGCTTGAGGGCCGCCGCTTTGGCGCGGTATTCGTCGGCGAGGCCGGTTCGCCCGATCAGTCGGGCGATCCGGGCAATCGCGATCGCGTCGCCATACATATAGCTATTGATCGTTGGCCGGTAGCCGCTGCCGCCAATCGAGACCTCCATCCCATCGCGATCATCGATCTGCCAAAAAAGCCCGTTGGTACCCAGTTGGGTTCGGGTCCAGGCTTCGTAATTTGCGACGAGGTCGGGCAGAAGTTCCTGGAGCAGCCCCGCATTGCCGTTCGCCAGATAGCGGGCCCACAAGGCATCGGCGGCCCAGAAACTATACCGACGAGGCTCGCCCCCTTTGCGGAACCAAAAGATCGAATAGTCATCCAGGTATTTCGGATCACTCAGCCAACGTCCTTCGTACAAATGGTGCCCCGCCGCGCAATTGATCGTGTTGTATTTCCCCGCCCAGGGAACAGGCGGAAGAAACTCCGTGATCACGAACCCCTCCGGCGTTTGCTGGATGTGCTTCCGATATGTCCACCAGCGAAAATAGTAGGCTTGCGCAATGTCCTTGTCCGGACATTCCAGGAGCGGGATATTGGACTTCAGGAACTCCCACGCGGCGCCGTTGGTGATGTAACCGGGGTAAAGCTCCTGATCGGCGGCATTGAAGGAATCAATGTAATGTTTCAGTCCCTCCGTCTTCAGAACGAAAGCCCGCTTCTCCTGAGTTCCATTTAGGTCAGCAGCCGCGCAGGTCGCCACGCCAGCCGCGAGGAGCCATAAGCTGGTGAAAACTGCGGAGGCGGTCTGGCCGCGAGTAAAAACACGAATGCCTTTCATCAATACTCGCGCCGACCCTATCATCAGCCGATTCTTTTGCCAGGCTTTTGGATCCCCATCTTTCGGTCTAAAGGAGATTCAGCGGAACCGGTACCGCAGGGTGGCAAATACGGACTGCGCCCGATAATCATTCACCCCGGCGACCGTGGGCTCGTCATAGAGATAAAATCCGTATTGAAGCCGGATGCTTAGGTCCTTGCTCAGGCGGTGAGCGATGGCGGCCTGGAGGCCGTGTTGTTGGTACCGTATGCCGAGTGGCGGCGGGCTGTTCGGGTTGATCTGCGAATTTGACTGCGAGTAGTCTCCCAGGGAGAAGGAATAGTTCAGCAGCAAATCGGTCGAGTTGTTCAGAATATACGTGCCGCTGACCAGCGTACTGTAAACGCCTCCCAGGTAAGGCGGGACCAAGCCGCCGCCCGCGGTGGTGGTCTTGGTCTGCTGATAGGAAAAGGTTCCTGAAAATATAAATCGCCGCGCCGGACTGAGCGTCATGCCCAAACTGTAAATGTGCGAAGCATATTCACCCGCGAGAATGTCGCCCCCCGGAGATAAAATAGCGCCTGAAATCGGGTTGAACGCCGGCCGGGTGTCCTGCCGGTACTTGGTGGTGACCCATTGGTACGACAAATCGGTTTTCAACCAGGTGGCGGGATGCAAAACCAACTTCGTTTCCACCTCATCGGTCAGCAGATCTCGCCAGCTGAGGAAGCCGGGATAGCCACCCAAGGGCTGCGTAATTTCGTTCGTTCGGTAGTGGCTATCGTCTTCGTACCGGCGGTAGTGGGCATTCAGGGCCACACTCCGCCAGGGGGAGGTGCTGAAGCCGGCGCGAAGGTCCGATCGACTGCTCGTGGAGGAGGTGTGGTCCAGAAAGCTGCTGCCGGGCTGGAGATCACTCACCGATTGGCCGATACTCTCCTGCTGGAACCGGCCGTCCGCAAACAACGTTGTAAACGGAATCTTCGAATAACGCAGCCCCGCCGTTTCCGACACGGTGTTTTGATCGTAATTCGCTGAAAGTGTCGCGGGATTGATCGCGAGGTTGGGATTCGGAGGCTGCACGTACGCGATGCCGTTCAGCTGGCCATCGCCGAATCCTTCCTGGCGCGTCCATTCCGTTTGGACCCCCACCGAAGCGGTGAGCGCATCAAATGGACCGAGCAAACCGTTCAGGTTAAAAATATGCGATTCTCGCGTAAGCGCAATGTGCGGTACCGCAGCCTGGTACAGTGTGTTATTGCGCGTAGTGTCATCCGTAAAGGAGTCATCCGCATCCAGTTTGCTGAAGAAATAACCCCCGGAACCGAAGAGCCAATCCTTGAACTTCTTCTCCAGGCGAATGCTGTTTGCTCCCTGGAAATAGGTGTCGGAGCTGTTGACCTTTTGCAAAATGGATTGCCGCGCGGCTTCGTTCGTATACGACGAATTGAGCTTATAAAATTCTCCTCGAAATTGATCCTGGAGGGTGATCCCTTTGAATTCTGTTTCCAGGTCGAACTTAATGACGTGCGTTCCTTCGTCCAAATGTTTGCTGGCCGGGGCCAGGTTCCGGGCGCTAACTCCAACGGCATCGGCTCCCCAGCTCGTGATGGCCTCCTCCCCGCGTTTGTAGTCATATTCGTACCCCAGCGTGATCCGGGGCCACCGTGGTGAGGTCAGCCCGAAATCAACCCAGGCTTTGCCGAGATCCAGGTATAAATCCCTCCCCAGGCTCAGCGGGGGTTGGCCTGACGCCGGATTTAATCCACCCGTATCATCATAATACTTTCGGTATTGCTCCCAGCCGGAGTGAACGAATCCAAGATCATTACGGTCGATCCCCAGCCGGAGCCGGTAGTCATCGAGCAAGGTGTGCCCGTCCACGGATACCCTGGTATCGGGATCGCGTTGTTCGAAGATGCTGAACTCTTCCAGGCCGCCGTCGATGCCGTACCGCCGCCAATAATGCTCGCGAAATTTCTGCTTGTCGCCGCTGACTGAGGTCCAACCGACTGTAGGTGAGATGGAGGCGTCCAACACGTTCGTGGCACTGACCCCCTCCCAGGTGGCGCCCTGGTCGATCCAGGCTCGGAGCAAAGCCACTTGCGGCTGGGTCAAAGGCTCACCTTTCCCTTCCGGAGGCATCTCCTGATCGGGCACCAGGCGAGCCACGTATTGAATGAGCGGGCTTTCGGCGCTTTTACCCGGGACAATATCCACCCCCTTGTTTCCTCCTTTCAACGCGGCGGCACGGTTATCCAGCCGGAAGCCGCTCTTGGGTTTCTCCGGACCGTGGCACCGGATACAGGAAGCCTGGAAGATGGGCTTGATATCCCGGGCGAAATCAACCTGAACGGCTGCGGGAGCAGGGAGTTTGGAGGTGTCCCCTTCGGCGGCGACCAGGCCCGGTGCGCCGCCTGCCGCTAAGAACCCTGAGCAAAACGCGAGCGTTATCCGGGGATTGAACATAGGGCGCCCGCCGTTCAATAAAAGAAGTAGGGTTGGGTGTTCGATCCGTGAATCGATGCGTGGCACCCGGCCGTCCAGCAGGTTCCGTAGCGCAGGTAGCCCGAATGATCAATGTTCCCAATGTAGAAGCTCGCTCCCTGACCCGACCGCTGGACTTGCGCATGGCAGCGCAGGCACAGGTTCGAATCACGGACAGTTAGCAGCTTGGGATTGATCGAGCCGTGCGGATTGTGGCAGGTGGTGCACCCCTCACGCAGCGCAGCGTGCTCAAAAACGAAGGGTCGGGTTTGTTCCCGGTGGCACTGAGCGCAGGACTCATTCCGGCGCGCCATCGCCAACCCACCGGCCGGCTTCATGATGTCCAACCCGTGCGGGTCGTGGCACTGCGCGCAGTTCATTTTGCCTTCCGTAACCGGGTGATGCTCGGGCAGATGAAACTCGGCATTCACCTCGAGGTGGCATTGGTAGCAGGCCTGCGGATCCTTCCCCGGATTAATAATGAACTTTTCACGACCCGCACCTCCGATGGCCACATGTTTGCTGCCCGGGCCATGGCACGATTCACATCCATACTGCCCCGCTTTACTCGCGTCCAAATGCAGGCGAGCATGCGGGCTCGCGGGGAAAGCTCGGGAAATGTTGGCGTGGCAATCGGCGCAAACCTTGTTACCGACGAAGGTGGCCCCCTCGATCTGCGGGGGCGCTACTAGAGTTCTTTCCACCGTGGAACACGAGCCGAGCAGGAGCATCGCAATGGCCGAGCCAAGCAATCCCAGGCGGAAAGATCTCCGGCCATCATACCCACCAGCCCCAAGCGCCGAAGTAACACGACGGGATCCTGCAGTGGACAGGAAAAGCATCCGCCGAGTCGCCTGGGCGACTAAGATTCTGCAAACGGCTCTACGCTGCTTGAGCTTCAGCGGGTGCATGGAACGCGCGGTCCGGGTGTCCAGCCAAGCTCCAACCCCATGTCTGGTCTCCTGCGAAACCCATTACGGGTTAGGCAGACGACCGACGCGATAGTACCTCGACGCATCCGGAACCAGGCTGTCCGAAAAAAGAGCCGGACTGCTGCTCGGTGTATTGGTCGAGATCGGGAGCCAATCAACAAGGTTCGAGGATCGCTCGATGACGTAGGTCAGCCCGGGATCAGCGCTGTAACTGAAAGAAAATGAACCACCGTTCACCGCCGGGCTGCCCAGCGAGACTGCTGTGGGCCCTACGACGGTGATGTTGACCACGCTCGAGGTGGAAGAAACGCCAGCAGCGGTGGCCACCGCCGTCAAGGGGTATGACCCGGGCGTCGGTAGACTCGCAGACAGAGTGAACGGCGCACTTGTCGCATGTCCAAGAACGGTCGTGCCGGCAAAGTACTGGACGTTGGTGACCACGCCCCCGGTGACCGTCGCGGCAGATGTGAGTTCCACTGTAGCGGGAGCAGCGAAGGTTGCACCGTTGGCTGGGCTGGTGACGGTCACCGTAGGGTGGACGGCAACGGCCGCCGTCGATCGCGTATAAGCGAATCCCCCGGCTCCGTGCTGGCCCCAAGCCGTGAACATCACCGCCAGGTAAATGTCTTCCCGGATGAGGTGCACCACCATCTGCTTGTTGAGAATCACCAGCGCCAGGTCTCCGTTGCGCATGGATTCCAATGATTGGTAGGTGAGCGAGGAGAAATTACCCAAAGTCCCAAAAGCCCATTCGGTATCCGCGGGGCTCGACGGCCCGGGGGGATACACCTCCCCAGCCGCCGTGTTGAACAGACCATCGTTCCCACCACGGGTCAGGACCACTTTGCCGGCGACAACCACATCCGACTCGGTGCTGGTTGACTGAGTAAAATTGATGTTCGGACCGGTCCAAAGTGTTGCCGCCTGAAGGCTTAACAAACCGCTGGACAGGAACCCCAATGCGCCCACGTGGAAAGGGCGCCGTAAACGGAAACGTCGCTGATTATTCACATCGGTTGGATGGTTAATACGCGATTTTGTTCCTGGATTTCTGTTCTGGCAAGAGAAAGACGTCCCGCGAGCGCCGGCTTGCAGCCGGCTTCGGCCGTCCACTGTCCACCCGCGTTCCCCAAAAATGAGCGCCAGCGATAAACCTCCCCCAGCTGGCGCTCGGACCTCCAGTATCATTGGCGCAGCCATTTTCGGATCCGCTCCCCTCGACCGCCCCGCCCTTCTCAACGTTCGGGCGGTCGTATTGAGTGAACCCCTTTATCGAAGACGCGCATGCTCGCTCGGTTGCGGCCAACCGGCTTTCGTCACGCCGCCCCCGAGACCCTCCAAAGCAGAAGCACCTATTTCGCCACCGCGTGCTGTTGAATCCAATCCGCCACTTCTTCGTCCGAGGCGCCCGTCGCAACGAAGCGCTTAAGCTCATCCGCATCGATCCCCGCCCCATCGAGGAATTGCCGGTCCATCGGACAGGCATACGAATACTCCCCTGCCCAACCGACTAACGCCGCCCGGCATTTATCCAGACAACGGGCGGCCAGCGGATACCCCGCAAGTTCATCCTCCGGCGGCCGCGGTTCCTCTCTCCTGAGGTCCCTGGCTTGTCGCTTTACCTTCTCAAGATCTTCCACCATATCCATGTTCCATTTCCACTTTTGCGTGTTGCTGGCCCTCCTGAATATGAGGTGTCGTCCCTGTCACATAGGCTTTCGCCGCTTCAAAAACGTAGCGAATTCCGTTGCTTCCCTGGTTATCCCAGTATTCCGCCTCGGTTGGGTGAACGAAGATGAGCACGAGATTGGGGTCCTCGGGTCCGCCCGGAAACCATGTTCTATACGCCTCGCTCCAAAACTCACGCGCTTTGGATTGGTCCGAAACCAGTTCCGCCGTTCCGATCAGCGACAGGAACCGGCTGCGGCCCTCCTGGCAGGCGATCAGCACCTGCGATTCGTCCTTGATCTCGTTCACTTTCACCGAGGTTCGTCCGGTAAGAAACCAGACCCCGCCGTCGGATTCCAAACGCGCGACCGCCATGGGACGGGCATGGGCGAATTGCCCGCGGCTCTGCGTGATCAGCATGACCGTGTCAAAGTTGTCGAGCAATTCATGAACTTTAGCAACTTGCGGGTCTTTCATAACTCTCCCTTCTCTGAACTAACTCCCGATTCAGCTTCAGCCACTTCCTGAACCGCGTCAAGGGGAGCGCCACGGAGACTCGCCCCACAGCCCTCGGAGCGCTGGCTTGCAGCCAGCTTTGGGCGTCTAATGTCCGTGGGGACGCGCCAAGAAGGACCCGTAGCGATAAGCCGGCTGCAAGCCGCCGCCCCAGGGACCGCGTGCGGATGGGCCCAGAGCGCTGGAGTGTTGAGGCCGCGATTGACTTCGCTCACGCTCCGCAGCAACCTGCCGCGCATGAATCGAATTCGGCTTGGTTCCCTGGGTCACCTTGACGGCCGGACACCTCTTCAAACCGCCGCCCAGCACCTCTTGCTGGGCCTGATCTCCCTCACGGTGGGAGCGTCGGAAACCCGGGCGGATTGGCCGGAATTCCGTGGCCCGTCCGGCGATGGCCATGCCCCGATGCCACCCGATGGCCAACTGGTGGGGCTGCCCCTGCATTGGAGCGAGACCAACAATATCAAGTGGAAAACAGCAATCCCTTACCGCGGATGGTCCACACC
>Ga0105240_10003706_pt1 | contig 23613 bp, 30 predicted proteins | sample KBSC54metaG_FD_80426 | JGI IMG/M metagenome (GOLD analysis project Ga0105240, IMG submission 80426) | Corn rhizosphere microbial communities from Kellogg Biological Station, Michigan, USA - KBS C5-4 metaG | ecosystem: Host-associated > Plants > Roots > Rhizosphere > Soil | place: Michigan, USA...
ACCCTGAGAAACGTTTAAAAATGTTTTTTACTCGTTTAAAGCATGTCAACCGGTAGAGACACCCGCGTTTTCCATACGAATAACATTTATTAAATTGATACCAACCCCGATATAACCCAAGTCCTACCCCTCATTTTTCAACCTTTGTATCGTTACGTTGTTTGACATCAGGGATAAAGCATTCACCGGTTATCTGAGCGTAAAGCCGATATATAACTAATTCCCCAAAATTATAATTCCGACAACGGAGGCGATCACACGTTCTTTTGCGTTTATATACCAGGAATGAACTTTTCAACACCTCTTTAAAAGAACAACAAATCGGCTAAATTTGAGAACCATGGAAAACCCAAAAGAAATCCTTATCGCAGAAGCGCCTGATTACCAACGGTACCCCGCGCCCGGCTGCCCCCAGGGATGGTTCATCCACGAATACCCCAACGGCCGAAAGGTATTAGTAGAGGTCGACCCGATTACCGGCAAAGAGACCTTTATCCGCCAGCTCTGACTTTCCGCGCCACGCAGCATGTTACGCCGCTACATTTTTTTTCACGAAGCGAAGAAGACGATATTCCCGTAGCCGGGTTTGAGAATTTAGGACTATCCAAAGATGGTTTGTCAATCCTGGCGAGGAAAATGTATCGGTGCAACTAACGCAAAGCTCTCTTTACACCCAAGCGAGGATGGTTGAGTCACTTACTCCATACAACTAAATATTTCGGTTTGCTCACCCTCGTCCAAGAATAGTCGTCATCTTTGCGATTTGCCGCCAGGCTTATATCTCCAACTGTTATTTGCCGGGCATGTTTGCAGAACAAAGTTCCTAAGGTATTACCGCAAAAAAAATCTTTCCGGCTCCTGTAGTGCCTTTGTGAATCCTTGATTTTCATAACCCAACTTTTGTATCGTTTCCCGGCTACCCACCGGGAACGAACGAAAGTTATTTGACGTATAGGGAAGAACCATTATCCTGTGATAAACAGGAAATCGTGCGAAGTTGAGGGCTATGCCCGACATGACGAAAGCGCACGGGCAGGCCATGGCCCGTATCGTAGGATACGACGGTAGTAATCCTGAAACGCTGAAAGGGCGGCCATAACTGGTCGCCCTTTTTTATGGTCTATATAACCCAATACATTTTATGGACCAAAAATTTACGCCCGATCTGGTCAAGGACCAGGTGAGCCTTGTCGACCTGTTAACCAAACTTGGCTACCGCCATATCCGCGCATCAGGCAAGGAACTGATCTATGTCAGCATGATCCGCGACAACGATACCGTGCCCTCCTTCTGCGTCAACCCGGAGTTGAATGTATGGTATGATCATGGACTGGGCAGGGGCGGCACGGCGATCGACTTTGGCCTGGCTTTTTGGCCCCACATACCTTTCAGGCAAATGCTTATCAAGCTTTGGGAGACTGCGGAATTAGACCCTGCCGATCTGCCAAAAATGCCCCGACCGCGTAAGACACAAAAACTACCGCATTACACCGTTGAAAAAATTAAGGAGATCGGCCAAACGGAAGCTATCAAAAAATATCTGCAGCATCGCGGGATTTTTGATATAGCCCAAGTCCTTTTAAAAGAGGTCCACTATTCCGTCGAAATTTCTCCGGGGCAAGTTAAACCCTTTTTTGCCGCTGGTCATCAAAACGAACTAGGCGGCTGGGAAGTGCGGAACAAGTTCTTCAAAGGCTGCCTGGGCAAAAAGGGATTGACCGTTATCAAAGTTAATGAAAGGCAGCTCTGTGTATTCGAGGGATTTTTTGATTTTCTGAGCTGGAAGCATGAGAACCCCCAACGGGATGCCAGCATCCTGGTATTAAATAGTTTGGCACTAATCCAGGGTGGTATTAAGGTAGCTACCTATTATCCTAAGATCGAAATCTATTTCGATCATGATAAAGCGGGCACAGCGGCCACGGCGCAATGGATAAAGGCGCTGCCATACTCCATTGACCGGTCCGCCGGCTACGAGGGCTATATCGATTACAACGATAAGTTAAGGGCCGAAGCCAAAGCCCGGCGCCAGCTGGAATCTCCAAAACGCAAAGGCATCTTCGACGATGTCGAAGTCCCCTTTGAACGTTGATTATCAGTTTAGCACGAAAATTGTTATATTTGTTTAGTATGAAAGTGGCGCTTGACGATCAGCAACAAACCGGTGTTTTTATCTCCATGGACGAATTGGCCCATTTGGATAAACACCTTGCTGAGCTTTATCAGCTAAAAGATCAATTGACCTCGACTTCCGTTTTCGATTTAACGCCCGAACAACTTAAAGCCAGGCTCAGTCCGACTATTCATAAAGCTATAGCCGATGCCTTAGCAAATGGAGCCTATGTCTCTTACCTTCAGCCCGATCCGAAAATCCCCGCACGGTATATTCACGAATATGCTGATGGCAAATTAGATTACGTTAATATTGATCTCCAAACCGGGAAAGAGGTTATTGTTAAGACTTCCAGATAAATTTTAAAATATGCCGGAATATCTTGTTATCGCGGGGCCAAATGGAGCCGGAAAGAGTACGCTTTCCAAAACAATTTCGCGTCCAAATACCATCATTTTCGATCCGGACAAAGAAAAGAAGCAAATCGAAAGGAATTATCCTGATATCAGCGACGACGCTATCGAAGAAGAACTAGCAAGGGTTTACCGGAATTTCGAGATTCGTGCCTTAGGCGGCGGGTTAAATTTGACGGTTGAATCAAATCTTCGAAACGAATTTGTTGCCGAACGGTCAAGGTTCTTTAAAGAAAATGGCTACAAAACCAGCTTCATATTTCTGGCGCTAGCCACATTGGAGGATTCACATGATCGCGTTAATTTACGGGTAAAGCAAAAAGGGCATTATGTTGATCGCGAAAGCATTGCTTATAACTATCGTGTGAGTCTTGAAAATCTATTAAAAACTGCCCCGGTATTCGATCAATTCATGTTAATGGTGGCTCCCATCGGAACGGATAAAATTATCATTCCTGATGCACTGGCGATTTATAAAGATAGACAACCATGGTATGAAAAACCAGATATGCCTGAATGGGCAAATCCATTAATAACCGATCTGAGAAATTCTTTCACTCCGGATGACCCCGGTCCGCAACTAAAACAGGGTCTCAAACGCTAAAAAGTTCAATGCCGGCTTACCAGAGCCGGCTTTGTTTTTTGTATTGCAAGATGTCTTTTTGTCCGTCAAAAATTCGCTGAATTTCCGCCTGCCAAAAAGAATCTTGCATTCGGCTTCCTTGGGTCGGCCGAACGTGTTAACGGTGATCTGCGCAACTTGATTCCGATGGGTAGAAGAGCTAAGGGGCGCCCGCCCCTGGAGAGTGGTAAGCGCGACAAGCGTATTGATACGCGCTTCACGGAGGATGAGATGAAGCAGATCGAGGCGATGGAAAAAACTCTGGGTGTTTGTCGAACCGACCTGATCCGCCAACGTTTACTGGGCAATGCTAAGTCACAGGTCGTCAATGCGGCTGAATTGCTGCTAAAGTTAGATAAGATTGGCGCTGAATTAGCACGGGCAGGTAACAACATTAACCAGTTAGCCCGGCATGCAAATACAGTAAAATTACGAGGCGATTTGCCACCCTCGTTGGTTACAGCCTTCAATGCCTTATTAGAAGACTACGTGCGTCGACAAGCAAATTTGGAAACAGTTCTAAGAAAGATCATCCGCGCGATTTCGGTGAGATAGCTTGTTATATAGTTACATGGATAGCTGGTTACATCGTTATGTGGTTATATGGTTATCCTGTTATGTCGATAGGTTGTTATCTGGGTAGCTTGATACTTAGATACCCATTGATCGCTGGTTATCTGGATAGTTTGTTACATCGTTAGCTGGCTATATGATCGTCAAAATTTTTGACCCGGTCGCTGTGTTTGAAGCGGTGCGCTATAACACCAACAAGATGGAGAAAGGCAAAGGCGAGCTTTTAAAGATTGCCAATTTTGGGCCATTGATGGGTTACAGCGAAAAGCGACCACAGGATTTTCGGGCGTACCTTGAAGCGGTTTCATCGCTGAATAAGCGGATCAAAAAACCTGTTTTTCATGCCGCGATTTCGGCTGCGGGTAAAACCTCTTCGAAAGAGCAATTGCTGGAGATCGCTGAAAAGTGGATGCAGAAGATGGGCTATGGTGAGCAGCCTTACTTGGTTGTCTTTCATAAGGACACAAAGAATAACCATATCCATTTGGTGTCATCGCGTATCGATAAACAGGGTAAAAAGATAAATAGCGGGTTTGAAAAATTTCGCGCTGTCCGTGAAATGAATAAGATCATGGGTGTCCAGCCGGGCTTGATTGCGAATGACGATGTTGTTAAAGCGTTAACCTACCAATTTTCAACCCGTGCGCAATTGGCGATGATCCTGGAGCAATCCGGCTATAAACTTCGGGAAAAAAATGAGAAGATGGAGGTGATCAAATTCGGCCAGGTTCAGGACAAGGTTGCCCTTAGTGTTTTAGACAAGAAGATTAAAAAATTTGTATATGATAAAGAAAGGGCCATTCAGCTCAAAGAAATTTTTGCAGCTTATCAAGCCTATTACAAAGCAGACAGTCTACCTGAATATTTGAAACGGGTTTATGGTATAGACCTGATCTTCCATAGTTCAAATGGCAAGCCTGCTTACGGTTATACCGTGATCGATCACCAACAAGAACGTGTGTTTAAAGGCGGAGAAATTATGCCTATCAAAGATTTACAGGAGAGTAAGCCTTATAAAACACCATTGCCCGACGATGACATTCCGTCGCATCAGCGAAGTGAATCGAAAGCAGTTCGAAACTTTCAACCGCAAGAAAAAGATGAATACGAAGTAGTGCCGATAGAAGCTCAAAGCCAACCCAAATCCATCTGGATCGTCCCGGACATTGACGATGAGGCTATAAATGGCCGAAACCGCAGGCGTAAAAAGAAAGCCCGCACCAATTCCCGCTAACCTCAATTCAATTTATTTATGGTGATTATTATCGGCAACCAAAAAGGCGGCGCAGGGAAAAGTACGCTCACACTGTTGCTCGCCAACTTCCTGACACAGGTCAAAAACATCAAGGTCACCGTCGTAGACATGGACTATCAGCAGTCACTGGCGCAGAAGTATGAGAAAAGTAAAGTCCTGGAGAATGTGCCGCCATATGAAGTGATCGCGGCAGGACTGGAGCATTTCCCGGTGATTAATCGACTGATGTCGGAAAAACCCAAAGAGGTGCTTCTAATTGACCTGCCGGGCAAACTGGATGATGACGGACTGATCCCGATTTTCAAGGCGGCCGATTTAGTTGTTTGTCCTTTTGCTTATGATGAATTCAGTTACGAATCCACGATCCTATTTTCAGTGGTGTTACGGCAGATCAATAAATCTTCAGTCATTTATTATGTACCGAACCGGGTAAAGGCCAATGTGCGCTATGAAACGCAGATGGATGTAAATGCCCAATTGCTGAAGATCGGCAAACTGGCTCCGCCAGTTCCCGACCGCATCGACTTTCAGCGCACCAATACGTTTATGACCCCGCTGGCAGTTTTGCCACTTGTCCTCACGGCCTTTGAACCGCTTTATGAAGAAATCAAAAAAACGCTTCCTTCACCAACTTCTTAACCTTATGGCTGAAATTAAAACACTGGCGGATGAGATCCGCAGCCAGATCAAAAAACCTGCGTCTGCAAAGAAAAATAAAAAAGCCAAAGTTGAGATTGCAGACTGTGACATCTTAAAACGCCTGGAAGCTTTCGACAATAGCGGCTTCAAAAATATGGTGCATGTACGCTTCGACGAAAAGACGGCGCAGACCCTCAATCATTTAAAGATGGCGACCGAAGTCGACCTGACTAAAGTGGTGGCTTTTGCTGTGCAGGATTTTTTTGAAAGGTATCCTGAACTTATATGTATTATCAAACAATTTATCCAAAACTCCTACTTATGACCTGGTTCAAATTTTTACTATGGCTTTCCGGCCTCTATGTTCTTTATTACGTAGTCGTAATGCTGATTGACCTAGCCCGCGGCAAAAAGAGTGCTACTGATGCAGGCTGGACGAACGAGCTGCATTTTGACGGCGGATTTGTGCCGGAGCGTGTGGGGCATGAAGAGGCAGAAGAAGCCGAAAACCCGGTGTCAGCTTTGGGTGGCGTGACGCTTAAGGGGCTTTTCGATTTAGCGAGAGCCCAGAGTATTGAATACACGCGTGGCGTCACCTTTTGATTATGTGCTGCCTATTATTATTCCAGCCCGGCATCGATGAAATGCAGCAGGCCACACAGGGCTTGAACCAGACTTTCTTTTCTGCTTCAGGTTGTGCCATGGTACTGGCTGGTATCTTCGGTATCGTTGGCGCAGTGCGCATTTATTACAACTGGCAAATGGGCCGTGAACGCATTACAGTTGAAGTTGCGGCCTGGTTCTTTTCGGCGATTTTTATGGTTTTAGCCGGCGCATTTCTAAAGGGCCTTTTCGGCCTGTAAAACCAAATCCTTTTCTATATCAGCTGCACGAACTCTTAAAGACAGCTCTTCCTCTTTTCCGTGATTTTTTGAATGAAATTTCATGCTACAAAAAGCCAAATCCAAATTGGCCCTGGCTGGGCTGTTCCTGCTTAGCCCGATTCTGACCTTTGCCCAGAACGGAGTGACCGGTCTGAACACGGCAACCTCTACCCTGCAAACCTATGTCGACCCCGTCACCAATATCGCATTGGTGATCGGCGGTATCGTGGGAATTGTCGGCGCGATCCGCGTCTATTCCAAATGGAACTCCGGCGACCAGGATATTAATAAAGAACTCATGGGCTGGGGCGGCTCCTGCGTTTTCCTGGTGGTTTCGGCAGTGATCATCAAGGCATTCTTTGGCTTGACCTGATGGCCAATCAATTTGCTATTTACAAGGGGCTGCAGCGGCCCCTTGTATTCCGCTCCTTCAAGGGCAAGTTCATCTATTGGGGCGTAAGCTCGCTTTTGGCCGGGCTGGTGTTGGGTGCGCTCTCGATGTCGCTCATCAATATGTGGTTCGGCGCCATCGTGCTGGCGGGCAGCGTGGTCGGCGGCTTACTTTTCGTTGCCTCCAAACAGAAAAAAGGCCTGCACCAAAAGACCCGCTCCCGGGGCATTTACGTCCACCCGCTTCACTTCCCAAAACTCAATCGTTATGGCAGAAAAGAAGAACATCTTTAAGTTGCCCTATGTCGGGGTTTCCAAATCTCCCGATTTGGATTTGTTAATCGGGGAAAACGGCGAATCTTCCGTAGTTATCAAAGTGATTAACCCGGTCACCCGCTTTTCAGCCGCCGCAGGCGCATATGATGATTTTCACCGGCTGATGACCAATGTGGTCAAAATACTTGGAGATGGTTATTTGCTGCAAAAACTGGATGTGCTGAGCAAGGCGCAATACCCGAGTAAAACCTCGGATGAATATTTGCAGCGCAAATACTACCAGCATTTTGCCGGGCGGGAATACACAAAGGTGGAGACGTATTTAGTGCTGACCTTGCAAGTGAAAAAAGGCACGTTCTATGTTTACGATGCCAAAGCATTGCGAAACTTTAAACAGGTTTTGGGAAAGGTGCTGGATATCCTGCGGGCCGGGAAAACCGAGCCGGTTGTATTGCGCAAAAAGGCAATCAACCTTTTAGTGATGCAAATTCTTGGTATGCAATTCAGCGGCCCGGTAACTTTAAACAATTACAAGCCGGATGATCATAATATTGAAATGGGAGATCGCTCAATGCGGAGCATCAATTTAGTAAATATCGACGACATTGATCTGCCGCCGCAGGTTTCCACCTTTATCGAACTGAATGATAAGGAAGCCCTTCGCGGTTTCCCGGTAGACTTCCTATCCTTTTTGTTCAATGTTCCGGAGTTTGAGGTGATTCTTTACAACCAGGTCATCGAGATACCGCCGCAGATTGCTACACTGCGCAAACTGGAAGCCAAAAAGAAAAAGCACTCAGGCATCCCTGACCCGGCCAATACGCTTTGCGTCGAAGACATCGATTTATTACTGAATGATGTGGCGCGGGAAAGCCAGTTATTAGTCAATTGCCACTTCAATATTTTGTTGGTGGCCCAGGCCGAGCATTTGCAAAAGGCATGCAACTACGTCGAAAGCGCGCTATTCCAGCTTGGTGTTATCGCCAGTAAGAATGCCTATAACCAGTTAGAATTGTTTAGGTGTTCATTGCCCGGCAATGGTGTAGAGTTTAAAGCTTACGACTGGTTCCAGACGACCTGTGATGCGGCACTGTGTTTCTATTTAAAGGAATCCATGCCCGTAGATGAGCCATCGGATTTCCTGATCCGCTTCACCGACCGCCAGGGTGTGCCGGTAGGTTTTGATCCGTCTGATTTGCCTATGCGGACGAACCGGATCAATAACCGGAACAAGTTCGTGTTAGGCCCGAGTGGTTCGGGCAAGAGTTTTTTCATGAACGCGCTCATCCAGCAGTACATGGGCTATAATATGGACATGGTTATCGTGGATACGGGCCACTCTTATTCGGGGTTATGCTCTTATTATAGCGGGCAGTACATCACCTATTCCGATAAAAAGCCGATCACGATGAACCCCTTCCAGATTACCGAAGAGGAATACAATATCGAGAAGAAGGATTTCCTGGGGACACTAATCGGCTTGCTTTGGAAAGGTGCCGAAGGGACTACCAGCACGGTTGAACGTGACGTGATCGCCAATATCATCTCTGCTTATTACCTGGTCTCTTTTGCCGAAAACCGTGAATTGAAATTTGATACCTTTTATGAGTTTGCGCTGGAGAAAATCCCGGAGATCAAACGCGACGAAAAGATCCCATTTGACCTGGATGAGTTTCGCTATGTGCTCAAGAAGTTTTATCAAGGCGGCGAGTTTGGCCTGATCCTAAACCAGGCTGCGGATGAGTCCTTATTTGGTGAGCGATTCATTGTATTTGAGATTGATAACATCAAAGAGTCGAAGATTCTTTTCCCGATCGTGACGGTCATCATCATGGATGTCTTTATCCAGAAAATGCGGCTGCGGAAAACACAGCGCAAGGCCTTGGTACTTGAGGAAGCCTGGAAAGCCTTGGCCTCGCCAATCATGGCCAACTTCTTATTGTATTTAAATAAGACCGTCCGCAAATTCTGGGGTGAGATCATCGAGGTGACGCAGGAACTGGGCGACATCATCGGCAACCCCATCGTTAAGGACAGTATCATTAGCAATTCGGACACGATCATCCTTTTGGATCAAAGCAAGTTCAAGGATAATTACAACGAGATCGCGGCGCTGTTATCCATCAATGAGACCGAGCGAAAGAAAATCTTTTCGATCAACCAACTGGAAAACAAGGAAGATCGTGCCCGTTTCAAGGAAGTCTATATCCGCCGTGGTTCAAGCGGAGAGGTCTATGGGGTGGAAATGGCGATGGAACAATACCTGACTTTCACCACCGAAAAACCGGAAAAATCCGCGGTCGAAATTTACGCCGGCCATTACGGCTCTTACCCACTTGGCTTGGATGCGATCGTTTCCGACATGAAAAATCTGCATCTCAGTTTACCGGAGTTCATCAATAAAGTGAATGCTTCTGGTTCACCTTTATCTAATTAATTTATGAAAAAGTTGCTCTTATTTTTTTCGCTTGTGCTCAGTGTTCTGGGCGCAAGCGCGCAGGAAGTCGTCGTTGACCCGACCACTTCTGCAGCCATTTTGGTTAATGCCGATGTCATCAGCAATAAGCTCAATACAACCAATAATAATCTGAGTGCGATCCAGCAAGGCCAGCTCGCGGTAAGCAGTCAACTGGTCATTGCCAATAAATTGCAAAATGATATTTACAAAGGACTGAGCGAGGTCGCTTCGGTCATTAATAATCTCACCTCCATCAGGGAGATCGCGGATTGTGGTAGCGATATCGTCAAAGATGTGGAGCAGGCGGCAATTTATGCCAAACAAGATCCGGCACTTTTACTATTTGCCCAGCAAGGGGCACAGGACTTTGAAACGCGAGCGACAACTTTAGCTACGGAAGTCGGCGCATTTGTACTCAAAGGAGGCAGCAACCTGATGGATTCAGGAGAACGCGGGAAATTGTTGAATCACATTGAGCGGGAAATGGAAGTGCTGCGTGGTGTGGCCTACGGTATGCAACGGGCGATGTTTTGGGCGCAAATGAAAGGGCTTTGGAATGCGCTCAATCCCTGGTCGACCTGGAAAAACGAGGATGTCAAAATTGCCAACTCGGTTATTAATAATGCTAAATACCTGAAGTGATGAAATGGTTATTATTTGTCCTGGCCTTGTGTCCAGGAATGAATGTGAAGGCCCAGCAAAGTACCATCGACATCATTGCCATGCACCAATTGATCGATGAATCAAAATCGGAACATACGCAGCAAGTCGACGCACGGAACATGCAGGCAACAGCGACCGCCAACGAGCAGGCCAATACGATCTTACTTGCCAAACTGAAAGACATCTACCGGACTTTGCAGCAACGTTACAATACATTAGGAACTGCGATCAATGTCGCCGAAATCGGTATAACAGCTGAGCCGATGGTTAAACAGATCATCAAGTACCAGGGCGAGATCGTTATGCTGGCGGAAAAGAATCCAGCAGGTGCAGCGCTGGGGGTTGCGACCGAGATTGAGTTTGTAGAAAAGGCGGAAGGCCTGATCGGTTATGTGACCGGACTGACATTGTCAATTGGCGATGTCAATCAAATGAAAGCTTCTGACCGAAAACTGCTGTTTGATTACGTGATCCGCCAGCTGAGCCAATTGCAGGAACTGTCCGGTAGCCTGGTTAATACACTGACCTACTCGAACCGGAATACATTGTTACGCTCGGTCAATCCTTTTCAAAATTATGTTGACGCCGATAAAGCTATGGCCAATAGTATCATTCAAAATGCTAAATACCTGAAGCAATGAAATACGTGATTATTATAATACTATGTCTCATTGTTTGCAAAGCGGGAGCACAGGAATATGTTTTTGACCCCGAATACTTTTTCTCGGTGGAGGCCAACCAGGCTGTACGGATGTCAGCCGAGGATACGCATCAGGAGTATCTCAAAAAGATCAATACCAATTTGAATGACATCAATTTGAATGTCGTTTCGGTAGTTACTGCCCAAACCATCATTTATAACAGTTTGGCAAATGTCAATTCGGCTTTGAAAGATGGTTTGGAGGTGAAGTATATGGCGACGCTGACGGCAGATATGATCAATTACCTAAATCAATGTCTGGCATTAGCGAAATCAGAACCCTATTTATTGCTTTTTGCCACGAACTTTGAGCAGCAGATGCAGGTGCGTTCGCTAGGTCTTGTTTCGGATGTTTCGGTTTATATCCTGAAATCCGGTGATAATGTGCTGGCGGATTATAATGGTCGCGACCAGCTTTTGAAAAAGGTAACGCAATCCCTTCAAATACTGGACGGCCTGGCTTATGGCGCCTGGCGCGCCATGTTCTGGGCGCAGCAGCGAGGCTTGCTGGCCTCCATCAATCCCTGGCAGGCTTATATTAACAAGGACAAATTCTTTGTCCAGCAAATCATCGGCAAGGCTAAATATTTGCAGGCCAATCCTTGAAAATTATGTAACTTGCACTATGGAAAGATCGGCTAAAGTCGACGAACTGCTCCGCAACATCAACAACATTCATGAGTTGGGTCGTCAACGCGCTTTTGAACTGGGAAATCCTTTCTATGCGCAGTATAAGGGTGACGGTGAACACTACACGAAAGAAATGCCCAATGGCGATCGATTCCTTGTTGATGTAGAGATCGTATGGCAGAATGATTTTCCGGTGGATATCAAAGATACTGTCATTAAAAAGTTGCCGCGAAGATGAAACCGGAATTTATAATGGTTGCCGGTTGTAACGCCGCCGGCAAGTCCAGTTTCATCCGAAGTCACCTTTCTCAGCTGGAAGACTTCAATGTAATCATGACCGACGTTTATAAAGGCAGAACTAAAGAAGTTGTTAGTGATGCTATTCATAAAGGGCAAAATGTTATACTCGAAACGGTTTTTAATGATAGCTCTTTTTCAAGCCTGGTCGACAAGGCGCATTTCAGATTACCAAACCTCATTGATTGTTCTATTCCTTGATACGCTTCAACAATCTGCATTGCGCGTTGCCAACCGAAGTCTTAGACAGGCTGGTATTGAAATCAGCGGAAACAATATTAAAATCAATTTTAACGAGAGTTTTAAAAACGTTGCTAACTACTTCTTGTACTTTGATCAGTCTGAGTTTATCTACACCGGCTTAACCGGGGAAAACAAGTTCGTTATGAGTTTTTCAAAATCCCAGCTTACTAATTATGTCGGGACTGATTTACAGTATCCACAAAAGTTTGCAAATTATTCTTTTCAGAAGGAGCGGTTGGGCGAAGAATCTTACAATATGATTCAAAAGAACGAAGACTATCAATTAGGTTCGGAATCTCTTAAAGAAACCAGGTCAAGGTTTCGTCGCTAAGCGCGCCAAGATCCTTTAACAATTTCAAATTTTATTATTCATGAAAATTATTATGCTCGCAGGTCTTTGCCTGCTTTTTTGTTTGCGCCTTTCTGCGCAGGCCATTATTGAGGACCAGGCCGTGGAAAACCAAAGCCAGCGTATGGTTTTCCAGCAATGGAACCAGAATGACTTTTACCCGCACAAAGGTTTCCTGGACACCAATCCTTATTACTGGCTGGTTTGGGGCCTGTTTAATCCGAATTACGACAAGACGGATTTAAGGCCGCTTTCACTGACCGGGCCGCAAACGCAGCGGCTGGCACTGGTCGGGGTAATGAACGATATCGACAACCAGTACAAACTCCATTCGGATACAGTCAGGACTACAGCTTTGTCGCAGATCGCGGAAAACTCGGGTCTAATTTCTGATGCCGATCCTTTATGGCTGTTGTATTACAGCGGGCAATTTTCGCCGCTGCTCAATTACAATGCTGGCAGCATTTTGGGGCCGCTTTCACCGGCAGTCAGCACCAAACTAGTTTCGGAGGGGATGTATAGCTGGTACACGAATGAACTGGATAGGTTGAAACAGCGGCTAAATGGTGCGCGCTCCACGGATATGGATCGCGGGTCGCGCATTATGGCTTATTACCGGATGCTGAATGAATATAAAAATCTGAGTTCCGTTTGGGCGACTCGTGTGGCGGGTGCGCAGAGCACTTTAAATATGGCCAAATATCAAAAGCAATTGCAAAGCTCCTCGGTACCGGTCAGTAACTGGACGCCAAACAGCGACGTACAGATCGCGCTAAAGGTTTTACAAAATGCCAAATATTGATGAAGATAAAACTGTTGATTATCAGCCTGCTGTTCCTCCTTTCGGGGACGGCGGGCTTTGCGCAGACTGTTGACACAGCGATAAGCCGGCAAACGCTCCAGTATTTGCAGGGCGATGGGGTTTATGAGACCGGTGTGATGACCTTTTTAGGCGGCCTGAAAGAATCTATTTGGAACCAGTTCAGTTTGTTTATCGTGGACGCGCAGGCGCTGGCCGCCATCTTCATGATCATTTATTTCGCCATTAAGAGTTATGAAATGATGGTCGGTGATAAACGCATGGAGATCATGCCGCTGCTCCGGCCGTTCGGTCTGGCGATGATTATTATCTGGTGGGGTGCATTTGTCAAAATGGTGGCTTTCCCTACCGATATAGTGGCGAACCAAACTGAGCAGATGTTTGAGAGCGTACAAAATGACGTCAATGGTATGCGTATCCAACGGGCCAACCTCATGCTGGCTGTCGCCAATTCACTTTACACCTTTCAGGCGCAGGCAGATGTGGCTGAAAAAGAAAGCGACACCTGGTACGGGCAGGCCTGGGATTCGGTAACGAGTACTATCAAGGAGGGGATTTCGACAGTGGTTTCGCCATTGATGGAACTGAAAGCACGTTTTACCGTCGGGATGCAATTGCTGTTTACGCAGCTATTAGAACTTTGCGGTATTTGGATTTTGCGGATTGCGGTCTATATCATCTTCATGATCCAGATCATCTACTCCTCCATCCTGATCATTTTAGGCCCGTTTTCCGTGTCGGTCAGCATTTTGCCTGCGTTCCGTGACAGCTTTTCGACCTGGATAGCACGGTTCGTATCAGTCAACCTTTATTCCGGCATAGCTTATCTGATTATGTACCTATGCGGACTCATGCAGGAATATGCGCTGCAATCCGAGATCAGCAAATACCAGGAGTTGGTCGGCACGAATGGCGCGGCGGCAGACATGGTGAAGATGGCTGCGTTTTCTGCCAATGGGATTTTGTCCTTCGGGACAGTCATCATTGTATTTATCATCGGTGCGATCTGCATGTTCACCGTGCCTTCAATTTCTACCTGGATCATCTCGACCTCAGGCGTTACTTCCGCCACCTCCAGCGCGGGCCGTGCTGCAGGGGCCGTTCAGAGCACCGTGATCAGTGTCGCCAGCAAACTGGTTTAACCCTCCAATCTTATGATCATTAAAAATATCGAAGCCAAAGTAAGGCTCGCGACCTGGGTAGCCTGTGGCAGTTTTTTAACCTCCGTTTTGCTTTCGGTCGTCTTTTGTTCTTATGCCTACAGGCAGGTAATGGATTCCAGAAAGAGTATTTATATCCTCAGCAACGGCATTCCATTGCAGGCCACGCAATCAGATATGCAGATGGACCGCCCGGCCGAATACCGCGCGGATGTGGAACTGTTCCATGGGTTGTTTTTTTCGCTTACACCTGATGATAAATACATCGAATACCAGATGAAAAAGGCGATGTATTTGGTTGATCAGTCAGGTGTGGAAGAATACAATAACTTGAAGGAGAATGGATTTTTTAATTCGATCCTTTCCAGTAGCTCGGTGCTGACACTCCAAACCGATTCGATTGCGGTTGACCCAATCAAACATTACTTCCGCTATTACGGCAAATTAAAAATCGACCGGCGCAGTTCGACCGTTATCCGTTCGCTCATCACCGAAGGTTACCTAAAGGATATACCGCGCAGCGATAACAACCCGCATGGCGTGCTCATCATCAACTGGAAGACACTGGAAAACAAAGACCTCAGCGATGTTCAAAAAAATAACTTCTAACCGCGATCCAAAGGACACCGTTTTCAGCGAAATCAAAAAGGAGTTCGGGCCATACTTCCAAAAGGCCGGGGCTTTTCTGAAATGCTGCGCTGAACGCTACCCCGTCTTCCTGTTCTGGATGATGGTCATCAATATAACGCTGTCGGTGATCCTGGTGGCAACGCGCTATTATCCTAAACCCGATGCTAAAAAATCAGCAATTGAAAAGTCTGAAGTCAGCAGTGGAATCGATCAACTATTAGCCGCCAGCCACCAGCTCAAAGCCACGCTCGATTTGAGAAAGGAAGTTGACAGCCTCTTTCACCTCAAACAATTGAGCAAAGTAGACAGCGCAAAGCTACTGGCAGACCTAGACAGCCTCCAGCATTTACAAACGAAGCTTAAAAGCAAACCATGAGTATCAATTTCAAACAACCCAAGTATATCCTGCCGCTCATCCTGCTGCCTTTCCTTTTACTATTCTTCTTCGTGTATAGAAGCAATTTCGCTAAAAAGGAAAAGCCGGCAGCAAAGCAGGTCGCGGGACTCAACGCCTCAGTCGGCGAAGTCGCGCCCGCGGTCAAAAAGAAAAAACTACAGGACAAACTCGACGCCTACCGCGACCACTGGAAAGAAGGCGACGGGCTAACAGCCGTAAGCGCCGTGCCCACCGAAAAATCAAGCAACGCAACCTACGCCAACGACTACACCGAAAGGCAAAAGCGCATGCTCGATTCCATCAACCAGGCTATGAAAAAGCGATACGCGGACAAGCAAAAAACTGATCTGCCAAGGCCGAATGATTATGCGATGGTCGCCGCCTTAAACAACATGAAAAGGCAGCGCGAACCTCCGGCTAGCAATGTCACTACAACAAAAGACCCGATGCAAACCTTTAAAATGCAAATGGCTTTCCTGGACAGCATGAACAAAGCCAATGACCCCGCAGTCAAAGCCGAGAAACAGAAAGCAGCCGCGGCCGAAAAGACCGCTAAACTGAAAGAAGCGGAGATCAAATTACTCGTCAAAAAAGCGAATAGCACTGCGGCCGATTTCAATACTATCGAGCCAAATAATCACCCTGATTTTATCAAAGTTGCCATTGATGAAAACCTGACCGGCTTTGCCGGATCACGCATCCGGCTTCGACTCTTAGACGACATTGTAGTGGGCAATTCTACCGTGCCGAAGGACACCTATCTGTTTGCACTCATTACTAGCTTTAGCGGTCAACGCGTAACGTTAACAATTAAAAGTATTCTGTTTGACGGCAAAATACTACCGGTCAAACTTGACATCTATGATCTTGATGGGCTTTTAGGTTTATACGTACCTGAATCCGCGTTCCGCGATTTCACCAAAGATGCCGGAACTAATGTAATGCAGGGTGTGGACATCGAAAGCGCCAGCGGCTCCTTTCTTGTCAGCGCAGCCGGTAAACTTTTCGAGTCTACCTCCTCTGCCATCGCAGGCATGATCCGGAAAAACAAAGCCCGGATCAAATACAACTCTTACCTCTATTTAATCGATAACGAAGCGCTCCAAAAAGCGCAGAAAAACTACTAACATGATACGATTCATTTTATTTTTCCTCTTAATCTCTTCGCTGGTTAAAGCGCAGGACAAACTACCCGAAGTGCACCTGCCTATTAAAGGCGACCTGCACTTCATATCGCCCGAACCCATCAAATACGTCGACATCTCCGACAAGAATATCGAAGGTGATATTCCCTTACCCAACATCCTTCGCCTCCGTTTCAAAAAGGATAGCGGCTGCAACACCGCTACGGTAACCATTGCCGGTGAAAAGTTTATTACTCAATACCGTTTGTGGCCGGTCGCCTCTGCCGAAAACGAAAAAATCGAGATACAACCCGGAGATACACGTCCACTCGACATTTCCGGTATCGGCCTGTCTCAAAACCAACTCCATAAATTGTCACTAAACCTGTTTTGCAAATCAACCAGTAAAACCGTTGAAAGCACCAAAACTTTTGGCCTGAAAGCCAGTTTATACCATGTTTATACCGCAGGCGACTATATCTTTTTGGACATTGGATATCACAACAACACTAATCTCAGTTACGCCATCGATGCTTTGCATTTCCGCATCGATGACAAAAAGATCACCAAAGCCACCAATGTCCAATCGCTGGAGATCAGCCCGGAGTACACGCTGTTCTCCACACCCATGTTCCTGCGTAGCTACCGCAATATCTTTGCTCTGAAAAAATTGAGTTTTCCTGGCAACAAGGTCCTGCATATCGAACTCAATGAAAAACAGGTTAGTGGCCGTGTCATCATGCTCAGCATTTCTTATCATGACATCTTAAACGCCGACACACTGCCGGTCGAATAATAAAACCTTTATATCCGGCTAAATCGTTATTTTTGTTGTACAATGGAGATCGCCCAACTCATATCGGCCTATAATAATCTCGGCATCGCCGGGGTGATCGACCATGAGAAATTCAACCTGATATCCATTGACCATCATTCAACCCGGATCGAAGGCTCTACTCTGACTCTGGTCGAAACCGAGGTCCTGATCAATGAGGGTTTAACACCTAAGGGCAAGCCGCTGGAACATAGCCTCATGGTAACTGATCACCATAAAGCACTTCAATATATCCTTCAAGCCGCCGAAAATGAGAGCGGGGTGAGCGTTGAATTTATTCAAAAAATCAATTCACTCGTTTTAAAAAATACTGGCAGTGTTTATGAAACAGTTTTCGGAAAAATTGATTCTTCCACCGGTGTTTTCAGAAAAGGGAATGTTGTGGCCGGGGCCTCTTACTTTCCAAACTATGATAAAGTAGAACGACTAACCCGGGAGCTGGCAGTGGCTTTAACAGCAACAATGAAAAAGCCATTGACCCAAAAAGAACAACTTGATCTTTCTTTTGATGCGCATTTCAACCTGGTCAGTATCCATCCTTTTTATGATGGAAATGGCCGCACTTCGCGCTTGCTGATGAATTTCATACAGGCGGCTTACGATTTACCACTCGCCATTGTCTACAGTGAAACCAAAGCTGATTACATTCAGGCTTTACTGGATACTCGTGAAAAGAACGATATCGATGTCTTCCGGAATTTCATGTACGGCGAATATAGACGCATGCTGGAAGAGGAAATCCGCAAGTTTGAAGAAATGAACAAACCCCAGCGAGGGCGCGGCTTCACCCTATTATTTTAACCGGCTTAATTTTCTGATCCGTGAGCCGATTAATGATCTTATTCGGCTCAAAATTTGCTGATTTTTGAGCCGAATAGATTTAAAATACTCATTAAAGGCAGGATAATCATACTGCCTTTTTTATTTCAAAATCTTTATGGAGGAAACGCGCGAGCAGCAGAAGCTGCACGGCTTTCTGCAATGCGGTATCTATGTCAGCATTGCGGTCGAAGCCGCCGTGACTATTTACCAAAAAGCCCCGTTCTGGGGCTTTTTTGCTAAGGTGGTGTTCCAGTTGGGTGGCATCGCAATTTATCGCCACTTGATCTACAGCAAGCTGGCCACCTTTCTTCTAATATGTTTGGTAAGTATCGGCACACTGGCCAGGAAGAAGGTCAATCTGGTTCCGAGAAAGGATATTATTCTACCGCTTTCGATAGGCTTGCTTTTGTTTTTTGGAAGCCTGTGGTTTTTTGACAGACCCTCTGACCTGGTTCTTAAATATACCAGTTGGTTCAACCTGGTTTATTTGATCTGTTCTTTTTCAGGAGCCTTGCTTACCAGCGTGGCGATGGACAACATTTCCAAAATGATCCGTTCAGGTTTGGGGAAAGATGCCTGGAACGTGGAAGGGGAAAGTTTTATGCAGCCCATCAAACGGCTGGATACCCCCTACGCCGTCAATATCCCCATGCTGTTCTATTTCAAGGGCAAGGTTAGGGATGGCTGGATCAATATTGTCAATCCTTTTCGTGCGACTTTACTTATTGGTACACCGGGCAGCGGTAAATCGTATTCAGTGGTTAACCCCTTTATCCGTCAGCTGATAGCCAAGGAATTTTGCGTTTGCCTCTATGATTTCAAGTACCCGGACTTAGGCAAGATCGCCTATTACCATTACCTCAAGGCAAAGCAGCTAGGCGTGATGAAACCATTTAGCTTTCACGTGATTAACCTGAGCGAAGTGGAGCAGAGCCGGCGTATCAACCCCTGGCGGCGTGATTACATTAGATCATTAGCCGATGCATCTGAAACCGCAGAAGCACTGGTTGAAGCGATGAAAAAGGGTGATCGATCAGGCGGAAGCGACCAGTTCTTTACACAATCAGCGATCAACTTTCTGGCAGCCTGCATTTATTTTATGAGTCGTTACGAGGGCGGCAAACATTCCAGTTTTCCGCATGTGCTAGCCTTGTTGAACAGGTCCTACGAGGAAATATTTAAAACGCTATTTTCCGAGCCTGAGTTAGTATCGCTCTTGTCACCCTTCGTTAGTGCCTTTAACGCGAAAGCGTTTGATCAGTTGGAGGGGCAGGTCGGTACGCTAAAAATCTTTATTTCGAGGTTGGCCACGGTTGAAACCTTTTGGGTCTTTTCAGGTGATGACTTTGACCTCAAAATATCGGACCCGGCTCACCCGGGTCTTTTAGTTTTAGCGAACGACCCCAGTACGCAAAATATCAATTCAGCCTGCTACTCTATCGTCGTCAATAGGCTCACCAAATTGGTAAACAGCAAAGGCAATTTGCCTTCCGCGCTCATCATCGATGAGATACCCACGCTATTCATGCACAAGATCGAAAACCTGATCGCCACCGCGCGAAGCAATAAGGTCGCCATCCTGATGGGTTTGCAGGAATTGCCGCAGTTCCAGCAACAATACGGGCGCGAAACGGCGGCCACCATTATGTCCGTAACGGGCAATGTACTCTCTGGTTCCGTGCGCAGCAAGGACACTCTGGATTGGCTGGAGAAACTATTGGGCCGGAACAAACAGGTCAGCGAAGGACTTTCTATTGACCGCAACAAGACATCCACTTCGCTCAATGAAAAGTTGGAGACGCTGGTGCCCGCCGGGAAGATTGCTACGCTTAACGCTGGAGAGATGGTCGGTGTGATCGCCGCAGATGCCCAGGAAAACTACACCGGGAAGTATGAAACTTCGGCCATCAATTGCCGCATCAATCTCGATACCGATGAGATCAAAAAGGAAGAGGCTGGTTATAAATCGATGCCGTGCTACTATGACTTCGCCGGCAAACGGGATGATGTATTACGCAAGAATTTCCTGAAGATCAATAAAGACATCGCGACGATGGTGGAGCATTTCGCACCCAAACCACCCGAGGTTTCGACCCCGAAAGCCACTATGAAAAATAACAAGGAGAATAAAGAATGACAACAAACGAAGACTTAACCGGGATGCTCGTCATGGTGCATCCCGAACTGCCCGGTGACCCGGCTTATAAACAGGGTCGCTTCGGCATTATCACGCATGCGGACCTGGCCAACGATGACATCTATGTCAGCTTTGGCAAAAATGAAACCGGGCTCTATGGCAGCGACGCCTTGCTGGTCATGCGCAATGCTAATTATATACGTCGAGAAGCGCTCTTTTATGTACAAAAACTGCATACAGAAGATTTCAAAACACTCCTGCAGATCGCGCTCAAAATGGATGGCGCGGGCCTGAAAGACCGCCGGGAAGCTATGCAAATGGCGATCACTAACGATACTGTGCGCAGCCACAGCACGCGTACACTGGATGCCGAATATGGAATCAGGCTTGATCATTTCGGAGAAAAGCCATTATTCTGTTATGTCACCAAACGCTAACCTGAACGAGCTGATCGGCCAATATATACTGGTACACCCGGAACTCCAGTATGATCCGGCTTCCAAACAAAACTGGCCGGGAATGATCTGGTCCGTGGACATCGAAAGGGACGATTTTGTGATCAGTTTCCATGACAATACCAGGGGTCTTTACTCGGCCGATACCTTGCTGATTCTTAAACCCGTAGATGAAATATACCAGTTACTGGCAGATCACGGGCACATGCTGGCAGCACCCGACCTGAAAACCTTAACTCAAATAAATCTTTTCCTGCAATATGGCATCGGAGACAAGGAGTGGAAAGCATTAGAGTTAGCTGCTTCCAATCCGAATATTCAAGAACTCAGCCTCGATCTTTTGAAAGACCGGCTGGCCCTCCAACAATCTCCGTCCCTCAAGCGATGAACAAAATTTTGCTTGGTGTGCTCTTCTGCCTGCCGCTAAAAAACCTGCATCTCAATTCAGGCTATGGTTTCCGTGTTCATCCGATAACGAACGAGTGGAAAAAGCATGACGGTATCGACCTGTTTGCGCGTCATGACACAGTTTATTCCGTGCTCGATGGGATCATTGAAAAAATTGATTTCGATGAAACGACAGGGCTTTATATCAAGATCAGGCACAGTGAACATCTCGAAACGCTTTACGGTCACCTTTCGGCTTTTTATGTCGTGTCGGGTGATTCCGTCAGATCCGGCGATGCGATCGGCATGAGCGGGGCTACCGGCCGGGTTACCGGCGAGCACCTGCACTTCGCAGTCAAATACAATAACCAATTCATAAACCCGCTGGCCTTTCTCTACGGCCTGCTCAAAACCCAAGACCATGAGTAAAAAACTCTATGAACAGATCGCTGAAAAGCTGATCGAGAAATTGAAAGAAGGCACCTCACCCTTCCAGCAGCCCTGGAGCAATGACAATACCTTTGTGCTCCCTTACAACCCTACTACCGGCAAAAACTATCGCGGCATGAACGCGCTATGGCTTGCCATGCAGAATTATGATGACCCGCGCTGGATGACTTTGCGCCAGGCTACCGCGCGGGACTGGCCCGTTATCAAAGGCGAAAAAGCCACCCGGATCCAGTTCGCCAAAACTACGGAGACCGTTAAAATGGTCGATGAAAAGGGCCAGGAGATCAAAGATGAAAACGGCAAGCCCAAAACCCAAACCATCAAACTGGACAAACCGGTACTGGCCACCGCCTTCGTATTTAATGCCGCACAACTCCGCGATATCCCGGCCCTGGAAATAGCCACGAAAGAAAAAATGGCCGCGCAGAAATGGGATCCGATCGAACGGGCTGAGGCATTGGTCAAAGATGTCAACCCGACCCTCAAATTCGGCGGCAACCAGGCCTATTACAACCCGGCAAAAGACCTCATTCAATTACCGAAGAAAGAACAGTTTGGCACCGCCACCGAGTACTATGCAACCCTGCTCCATGAGATCGGCCACTGGACAAGCAAAGAAGACCGCTTAAACCGACCGCTTGGCGGTAAATTCGGCACGCCCGAATATGCCAAAGAAGAACTCCGCGCCGAGATCGCCTCACTCATGCTCGGAAACGAACTCCAGATCGGGCACTACTTCGAACAGCATGCAGCTTACGTCGAAAACTGGATCGAAATACTGGAAAATGACCCGCTGGAACTCTACAAAGCGTCAAATGATGCACAAGCTATCCATGATTTCATTTTAGACAAAGAACAACGCAGGGATTTGGTACAAGACAGAGGTACGCCTCCAACTGCGGCAAGGCTTCAGGAAAACGACCGCATCCCCTATAACAACACCGAATATTTGGTAGGCGGCAAGCTCAAAGGCAAAAACATATTGATCACCGATACGGCCACCGGAAACCGCATGAAAGTCAACCCGAACGATGGTCTTTATAAATCGCTTTTGCAGGCACGCAACCAACAAGCCGCACAGGCCAGGCAGCAGGCTAAACAAACCAAACCTGCCGAAGAACAAGACAACAACATGCAGCACGAGCACGAAAACGAACTGGAGCATGAGCGTGAACTGGAGCATTCCGGAATGCCTGGATTAGTTCTTAACGGTGCTGAGTCCGAACACCAAAATCGCGGCCTAAAAATTTGATGTTATGAGAAAGCAAATCTATAACGAACAGCAATTACCCATTGCGGATTTCAATACAATTAACCTGGTCAAAGACGGCAAGCCTATGCTTGATGCAGAGGATATGAAAGCGCTCTTGAGCGGCGGCCGTACCGAAATGCTGGAACTGAAAAACCTCCAGTACGGAGGTTTACAGATCGGTGCTCTTAAAGCAAAACTATCTTTAGACAAGCAAAAAGACGGCAAACTGGAATTGCGTATTCACCCGATCTATACGCAGGTCAAAGCGCCGGATTACCTGACCGATACCGAGGCTGAAATGCTGGAGGAGGACGAAGTTCCCAACCTGGAAAAAACGATCATAGACAAAGACGGCAATAAGCGCGAAGTCCTGGTCGAGTTTGACAGCGAAACCAACGAGTTCATCATCACGGACACGGAACGGATTCTTGTTCCCGACCAAGTCAACGGCGAGGTCCTGAGCCTCGATCAAAAAGAACGTTACAGGAAAGGCAAAGAAGTTGAGCTAACTGACGGCACGCGTTTACAATACGCCGGCAAAGAACGGGAGGGTGTCCGCTCTAACAAGCTGGCACTAGTCGCTTCCATCATGATCGATGGCGGATTGTCCTACGCACTCTACCATGGCCTCAAAGCCAT
>Ga0105240_10003707_pt1 | contig 23611 bp, 18 predicted proteins | sample KBSC54metaG_FD_80426 | JGI IMG/M metagenome (GOLD analysis project Ga0105240, IMG submission 80426) | Corn rhizosphere microbial communities from Kellogg Biological Station, Michigan, USA - KBS C5-4 metaG | ecosystem: Host-associated > Plants > Roots > Rhizosphere > Soil | place: Michigan, USA...
ATACGTACATGGCTAAAGACATATAGCGAACTGAATGAGGGTGATTGTTGATGGAAAATAAAGCGGCGAATGATGTGGTCATGTTCTGGCGCGGCATGCATGAGCGCGATCTGTCTGCCGTCGTCTCCATCGCAGAACAGGTACATCCCGATTATCCCGAATCGCCGGAGGTGTTTGCAGAACGTCTGCGCTTATTTGCCGATGGATGCCGGGTTGCCGTCGACGGTGATGGAGGCGTGCATGGTTACGCCATCACCCATCCCGCCCTGTTGGGACAACCGCCCGCGTTGAATTCCTTGTTGCATGCCTTACCGTCGCAAGCCGATTGCCTTTATCTGCACGACATAGCGCTCACTGACGCCGTGCGGCAGTACGGTTTGGGTGGGAAACTGGTTGAGTTGATCAAGCGGCACGCTATGAACATCGGGATTGGCCATGCGGCACTGGTGGCGGTGAATGATTCGGCCGCCTATTGGCGGCGGCGCGGTTTTTCTGATTACCTCAAGGCCGATACCGCGTTATTGAAGAAAATCGGCACCTACGACCGCGCCGCGCAGTATCTGGTGTTGAACATCGTCGACACGGTTTGATGGGCGAGGTTGATCCGCCAGGTCTCCAATAAATCAGCCAATCAGTAGTACGTTACTGCGCTGCCCGGGCCAGCGCCGCCACACGGTCCACACGGCGTGTCGACACCAGGATGGAGCCGGTCACATTGCGTCGCAGCGCCTCTCGCAACACGGCAGCGCCATCCGCTCCTTGCGGTGTACCGCTCGCCATATATCCATACGTGAATTGCAATGCGCGTTGATGCTGCAAGAGCACGTCCGCCTGATGCTCAACGAGGCTGTCGCGTACTTGCACGATGTTCGTCAACGTTGGGCTCGCCTCAAGCATGGCCGCGATCAGCGGCGCTTCTCCTGCAATGCCGAAATGACGGATTTTTCCTGACTGCACGAGTGACTCCAGCCAGCGTTGCCATTCATCCGTCTGGATTAATGCTTGCACCGGCTCGTGCAAGAACAGAATATCCAGCCAGCCGCGGCGCAGCCGGCGCAAGCTGTCTTCCAGACTCTTTTGCGCATGCGCAAGGCTCCAGTCGACCACGGGTTTGTTCAGCGCCGGCAATGCCTTGCCGGCAATCTTGCGCAGCAGGATCTCCGGCACACCGGGGCCGGCGCCGTTCGGCCCATACAGGCCGACCTTGCTGGCGATGGTGATGCGCTGCAGTTCCGTGGAGGGAAGTTCTCCCAGCGATTTTTCCGCCAGACCAAAACCGTAGTAGGGCGAGGTGTCGAAATGGGTGAAGCCGGCATCCAGCGCGGTCGTGAGCAAAGCCTGGCGCTGCTGACTCTTGAACAGGTGATGCAGACTGGCGGTGCCAAAAGACAGGCGGGTGACGTCAAGCGTCGTGCCTGGAATACGGATGGACTGCATGAGCGTGGATCCTGTTGGGGAAGTCGTGAAAGGGCGGGATGACGGGCTTGCCGGCCCGGCTGTGAGGTCTTTACTTGTGGCGGCTAGCTGATCCGCCAGATACGACGCCAGGCGTGCGGCCAATGCGACCGCAAGGAAGGTAGGATTGGCTTCCCCGGTGGTCGGGAAAACGCTACTCGACGCCACATACAGATTGGCCATGCCGTGTACCCGGCAGTCGCGATCGACCACGCCCATCTGCGGATCGTCATGCATGCGCGTGGTACCGACCTGATGGAAGCCATCGGTGGCTTGTTCCATGATGTGACCAATGCGCAGGTTTTCGGGGCGATGATAATCAATCCGGCCTTTGTTGGATGCACGTAGCCGGGCATCCAGAATCGCGTGCGCTTTCAGCACCGAGTCGGCGTCGTCGTGCAGATAGCGAAAATCGATCGTCAGGCGTGGCATGCCGTGGGCATCACGCTCCTGATTCAGGACAACGCGGCTTTCCGGATTCGGGATCTGCTCGGCATGATAATTGAGAGCATAGGTACCGCCTTGATTACGCAGCACGAAGCCGGGTTTGCGCACCGGCGATAGATAGCGCAGACGCAGGATGGTGGTGATATCGGTCGCCGCTTGCCATGGCCTGCGCAGAATGTTCATCACATGTGCAGCGTAGCGGTAGGGCGGCGGGCCGACATGGCGCAGGCGGATCGCCTCCGAAATCATGCGTCGTCCGATCGCTGGAATCGACAGGCCGAGAAATACCATCGACAAGGTCGGGTTGCGATGACGCTCGTCATAAAACGGAGGATTGTCGGCGAAGAAAGAGGTATTCAGCAGATGATGCTGACGCTGTGCTTCTGCCGACAAGGTGAAGCGCCGGCGCACATAGGTGCCGGTTTCATCTTCGGAGAAATCGAGATCAGAAAAGTCGTCGGGCTGATTCAGCGCGATGCTGGCGATGCTGCCAAAGATGTGTCCCATGTAATACCGTCCCAACGGGCCACCGATGCCGCCGAACAGCGAAGGATGCATCTGCTGCGTGGCAAGCAGCAGGCGCGTGGTCTCCAGACCACCGCCGGCCAGGACGTAGCGTCGCGCGCGAACGTCGACGCGCATCTGCTTGTGATGGACTTGCAACGCACTGATTTGCTGCTCTCTGTCATCCAGGCTGAGACCGGTAACGGTCGCGTCGAAGAGGACGTGGATGTTCGGCGACGCCATGACACGCGGACCAAGTCGCGACACCAGCTTGGGTTGTCTGGCCCAGCGTTCGAGTTGCGACAGCTCGATGTCATCCATGTCCGGCCAGCGTTCAGGCTGCTTGCGGAATTCGGCTTTGCCGCAATCGAGATAGTCGGCTGCCTTGGCGTACCACGGGGCGATGTCTTCCAGCGCAAACGGCCAGCCGGAATGCGGGACGTAATTGCGTGCTTCAAAATCGATCGCTTCAAACGGGACGCAGCGGCCACCCCATAACCACGAGCTGCCGCCCAATGCGCGGTTGGATGCCAGCTCCATGGGCGAGTGGGCTTTTTCGTCGAGCACCGTGGCGCGCGACCAGTCCTGCGTCGCGGGATTGTGTTCGGCGCCGCCGGATTCCAGCATCAGTACTTGCAGCCCGCGTGCCTCCGCCTCCAGCGCAAGCGCCAGTCCTACCGGTCCGGTGCCGACAATGCAGATGTCGACGATTTGATCGGCCTGCAAGGCCGTCAGCATCACCATAGAATTCCTGAGCGTAAATGTTTCTTATTTTTTGCCGAGAATGAAATTCTTCAGCCGCGCCATCTGCCATTGGCGCAGATAGCGCCGGAATTCCCTATTCTCGTAGCGAGGCAGGCGGCGCAGCGCCGACCAGAAGTAACTGAAAATCATCAGCAGGCCGCCGATGACGACCGGTTTTTCGCGCATGCGGTTGATGCCGGTGGCAATGGCATACAGGGGGTGATATCCCATGTACCAGTTGCCACGGCCCCAGCGCAGACGGCCTTCGTAGATATGCTTGTCCGACGAACCCATGATACGGTGATGCCATAGCCATGCCTTCGGATCGTAGTAGCAAAAGGTCTTCCAGCCTTTCATCCAGGCCGTATGCACGTCGATCCCGTCCCACGACAAATGCTGGACGAAGCCGCCGATGTCTTCAAAGGCAGTGCGTTTGTAAAGCTTGAACTGACCCGCGACCTGTTCGTCGATGTGGCTCTCTTCGATGTACTGGCCGTCTTCGTGGCGATAGACCTTGCCCGACACGGCGGCCAGCTTCGGATCTTCGTCGAGTTTCTGGAACATGTGCTCCAGATAGAGCGGGCCAAAGGACATGTCGCCATCGAGTTTGGCGATGTACTGGTAGTCCTTGTTTTCAATATGTTCAACGCCGAAATTGAATGCCGCGATGACGCCGCCACCCAATTTGCGGAAACCACGGTTCTGGCGGGGCACCAGGCGAATGAAAGGGTATTTTTCTGCATATTCACGCACGATGTCCGGCGTGGTGTCGGCCGAGCCGTCATCGACAAGAATCCACTCGACCGGACGGCAGGTTTGGGCCACTATGGAATCCATGGTCAGGCGCAGATACTTGGACTCATCGCGCACAGGCGAAATAATCACCAACGGAACGATACGCGGATTGACGGCAGGTGGGGCTTCCACCGGTTCCAGCGGCTGTTGCTGATCTCCTTGCATGACGCCTTCCTTATGCTTATCTTGTGAGATGTAAATTGGATTGAGATCACGGTCAGATTTGCCTATGCTGTCCGATCCCCGCGGTCAAATCAAGAATTAATCTGAAAACTCCTGTCAAACAACGAGTGTTCGCTCAATAATATTGTTAAAATGATATCAAATTAATGGCGAACGTAATTCGATTAAATTGACTTTTATCTAATTTTTACGCTGGAACGGATGCCAAAACAGACCGTATTCCCCACGTCCCATCTGTTCGGACTCGATATCTGCGCTGCGAGTTTCAATCAGGCCGCGCACCAGTTGATGGTGCTCGCCGAGCGACGCGAAGGGCCTCCTGCGATTGTCGTCACGCCGAACGTTGATCACGTCGTCCGGCTGGATGCCGACGCCCAGTTTCGTGCGCTCTACGTTCAGGCCGACTATATCTTTGCCGACGGCATGCCGCTGGTGTGGGCCAGTCGTATGAGCGAGGCGCCCTTGCCGGAACGCGTGACCGGTTCCGATCTGTTTGTCGAACTGGCGCGTTCGGCGGCGAAGCAGCAACTGCCGGTATTTGTTATCGGCGGCATGCCGGGTCAGGAAGAAATGCTGACCGCAGCATTTGCGCGTGTCTATCCGGGTTTGCAGGTCGAGATCTATTGCCCGTCGATGAAGTTTGACCCCACCGGTGCAGAAGGGCTGGAAGCGCTACGTCGCGTCAATGCCTGCAAACCAGGTCTGGTGTTCGTCTGCCTTGGGATGCCCAAACAAGAGCGCTGGTCGTTCGCGCATCAAGACAAGATGCAGGCCGGCGTGGTGATGTGCGTCGGCGCCGCAATGGAGTTTGCGCTCGGCTTCAAGTCGCGCGCGCCGCTATGGATGCAGAAGGCCGGGCTGGAATGGTTTTGGCGGCTCGCATCAGAACCGCGCCGCCTGTGGCGCAGATACATCGTTCAAGGTTCGAAATTCGCCGGTTTGCTGCACCGAGAACGGAAGGCGCAACGTACAATCAAACTCAACAAGAGGACAGGGAGCGGCCATTGAGCTTTTACGCTGACAAACGCAACCATCACACTACCTTGCTCGGGCTTGCCGTCGGCGCAGCCTATGCCTTTACGATTATTCTGACGCTGGAAGTCTGTATCGCCGTGTATCAGTGGGCGGCGTTCTCCACATTCAATTTTGTGGCGGCGATCGCAGGTGTGGTCGGCTTCGCCGTTTTCAGTGATCCGCGTCGTTATGCGGTCGACAATTCGTCGATGATGGTGCATTACTTCGGCACGATCGTACGGCTGTGGATAGGCACTTTCTTTGTCGTCGTCCTGTCGTTATATCTGACCAAATCCGGCGAAGATTTCTCTCGCGTGGTGATGACGATGTGGCTTGCGGCCACGCCTTTTACTTTGGCGTTGACCTCCTTCCTGTGCCGCCGCTGGGCATTGCGCTTATACAGCGCCAAGGGCGAGCGGCGCACGGCTGTATTCGTCGGTTTCAGCGAAGATGCACAACGCTTGTCGGAGTCGTTTCAGACGTCGAAAATGCTTGGCATTACCCCTTTGGGTTTCTTCGATAACCGGCAGGGAACCCAGCGTGTCGGCTCCGAGCTGCCTCGCCTGGGCAGCTTGATGGATGCCATCACCTGGATCGAACACAATCCTGTCGACGTCGTCTTCGTCGGGCTGGTGCATGCCCGCTATAGCGATATTGCACCGGTAGTGGATGCTTTGCACGACTCCGTAGCGTCGGTCTATTTTGTGCCGGAATCAAAAATGTTCGGCCTTGGCCACATGCAATATGGCGAGATCGCCGGTACGCCGGTGCTGGTGGCTTACGAGACGCCGTTCATCGGCGTGACGCGCCTGCTCAAGCGATTTGTTGATGTGATCCTGTCTTTCATCATTTTGCTGTTGCTCAGTCCGGTGTTGTTCATCATCGCAATGGGTGTGAAGCTGTCGTCGCCGGGCCCGATCGTGTTTCGCCAGATGCGTTACGGCGTCGGTGGTCAGCGTATAGTGGTGTCCAAATTCCGCTCCATGCGTAACGATCCGCTGCCCCAGGAAAACGGCGAGGTCAAGCAGGCAACCGTCGGCGACGCACGCGTGACTCCATTCGGGCGTTTCTTGCGCAAGACTTCGCTGGACGAGCTACCGCAGTTTTTCAACGTACTCGAAGGCTCAATGAGCATCGTCGGTCCGCGTCCGCACGCGGTTCAGCATAACGAGCTGTATCGCAAGCAAGTCAAGGGATACATGCTGCGGCACAAGGTCAAACCAGGCATCACCGGTTGGGCGCAGGTAAACGGTTTGCGCGGCGAAACCGATACGCTCGACAAGATGCAGCGCCGTATTGAGTACGATCTCTATTACATCCGCCACTGGTCGCTGGCGCTGGATTTTAAAATCATTTTGCGTACCGTGCTGGTGGTATTAAAAGACCGCAATGCATATTGACGTTGCCGGGCCGACTATCGGCTATCTCGACCCTGTCCACCATGGCGCATGAAGTCACCCGACATCTGCTGAGTGAACTGGCGCCGGATATCGCCGGCCGCTTTGCTGCGGGCACGGCGGTGCGCGTCCACACTTCCTTCGAGCACGCTGAAAGGCGTTGGCGAGCGGCGCAGATGGCATGTGCCGCATACGGTTTCCAGGCCTATGACTGGCTGGCGACCTGGCAGCGAGAATTGGGCGCACGGCAAGGCTGGGAAGTCTGCATTGTTGAACTGAGCGATACCGATGATCGCACCTTGATGCTGTTGCCTCTGGGGCGTCAGCGCAAAAATGGAATTCGCTTCGCAGGTTTTCTCGGCGGTGAGATCACCGATTATCACGCACCGTTGCTGCATCCCGATTTTGACGCATCCGCTTTTGCTGCATTATGGCCGGTCATCATGCGCCTGTTGGGTGGCGTTGATGTCTTTCGCGCCCGGCGCATGCCGCAGCATATCGAAGGCATCACCAATCCCTTGGCGGCACTGCCGGGCATGCGCCATACCGAGCAGGCGCATGCGGCGACGTTGACGTCGACTTATGCTGAATTCCAGAAGGCGCGCAGCGCCAAGATGTTTGCTGACACGCGTCGCCAATTGCGGCGTCTCAATGAACTTGGAACGGTGAAATTGCTGATCGATGCGCCGCCGGAACAACGTGCCGCCGTTATCACCGGTATGGCACAGCAAAAAGCCCGGCGCTGGCACGAGACCGGCAGCCGCGATTTGTTTGCCGAACCGGGTTATCTGGATTTTTATCAGCAGCTTGCGGCCCAAGGTTTATCCGGTGGCGAGATTGTCGTATCGGCTTTGTATGTCGACGACAAGCTGGTCGCGACGCATTGGGGCATGCGCTATGGCAGCCGCTTCTACTGGCTGATGCCGGGATATCAGGATGGCGAATGGGCACGCTATTCGGTAGGGCGTATCTTGCTTGATGCCGTGGTTCAGTACTGCATCGCCGAAGAGCTGGCGGTGTTCGATCTGACAGTGGGCGATGAGGGCTACAAGATGCAATGGGCCGATCATAAGCTGCCGTTATATGCAGGGCAGCAAGGCTATAGCCTGCGCGGCAAGATCGTAGTGGCGTTGAGCGATACCTATCAACAACTGCGTTCGCGGGCGCGCAACAATGAGCGTCTGCGCAACCTGGTCAGACGTCTGCGCGGGCAGCGTCCCGGTTCCGCTTCTAACGCTGCCTCGAATTCAACTTCGAATTCGACTCCCAATAATCAATAGCCGCATTCACCGGCAATACCTTGCAGCCTGCCGCCAGCGCGGCAGCGATGGCATGTTCCAGACGATCCGGCGTATAGCCGAAACGGCTCGGCGGACTTTCCACATCGTGCGTATTGACGATCAGCCAGCCTTTGTTGCGGGCGGTGCGTTGCAGTAGCGTTTCGTAATTTTCAGCATCCACCGGCAGGTCGTACAGGCGATGTGTCTTGAGCGCGTTCAGGTCGGCGACATGTTCATGTGTACCGCCGCCGGTGACGCGGCTGGAGCGAAAACGCCTGCTGCAAATGCGCTTGGCGTTGTAGGCGTAGGCGCCGAACGGATAAGCGAAATTCAGTGCCCCGATATCTACGCCCAGTTCGGCGAGGAAGGCGGCATTGCGATCCAGTTCTGCCTCCAGCGCATCGGCGCTGAGATTGTCGCAACGGATGTGTGAGTAGCTGTGGCAACCCAGTTCGTGGCCGTTGGCCAGCAAGGTTTGCAGATGTTCCCGGCTATGGCAGGGCTTGCCTTCTTCCATGCCGCCGGTCAGACCGCCGGCAACGTAGAACGTGCCGCGTACACCATTGTGCTCAAGTGCGTGTGCACCTGCTTCACATGCCGAGGCGGGGGCGTCGTCAAAGGTAAAGCTGACCACACCGGCTTCCGCCTCCAACGGCAACAAATTGCGGAAGGCATGCTGGGACAGTCGACGACTGATGCGCAAGGCAAGTTTGGAGGCAGAATCGGACATGAGTGTTTTCCGGCAGCGACGGCGATGATGTCAACGCGTCAATCAGTTGTCGACCACGTGCGCGCCAAAACGGCGGCGCCAACGCAAGAACGGCTTCTCCACAAAATTATAAGACGCTATGGCAAACACAAATGATAGCAGCACCGCCGTCAGCGCAAAGAACGGGAAGGTTTGCCAGCCGATGCGCTGCGGCCCGATGCTGCCGGGGCCCCACCATATCTCCGCCAGCACGATGGCAATCGGGTGATACAGATACAGCGAATACGACCAGCCGCCGACGCGGCGCAGGGGTTTGGTTTCCAGTAGTCGGGTCAAGGGCGTGACTGACCTCGTGAAGCAGATTGCCGTCATCAGCGGCATCAATGCCAGGCCTTGCAGGGAGTAGCGCAGCGTGTCGCGAAAACCCGGATGCCGCACCACAAAACACGCCAGCAGCAGGATCAGACAAACCAGTTGTACCAACCTGCTGGCTGAAAAACGCCGCCAGTGTTTTTGCGTATCGTTGGCCAGAATCAGCGCCAGCCACGCACCATACAGAATCGAATCGATGCGCGTATCGGTGGCCATGTAAATGTAATCGCTGCTGCCGCCATGGCGATGCACTATTACGCGCCACACCAGTACCAGGATGACACTACCCGCCAGCACCCACGAGAAGCGGCGCAGGTTGGCAGTCCCCGCCAGCAGCGCCACGCAGATAAAAGGGAAGACCAGATAGTATTGCTCCTCCACCGCCAGCGACCACAGGATGCTGAAGGGATCGAAGCCATCGCGGCCCTGCCCGAAGTGCACGAATATGCCGTAGTAATTGGCATAGTAGAACAAGGCGGAAAATACCTTGCCCCAACCCATGATGCCGCCTGCTGCACTGAATACCAATGCTGCCAGAGCGACTGCGACCACGAGTGCAGGGTATAAGCGGAAAAGGCGCCGGACATAGAATCGACCGACGGCGATGCGGCCATTTTGTGCATGTTCAGCCAGCAGCAATCGGGTGATCAGCAATCCGCTGATGAAGAAAAATACGGTCACGCCAAAGCCGCCGGGGATCGCCGTGCTAAAGCCCAGATGCGCTATCAGCACCAGTAGCACTGCGCAAGCGCGCAGACCGTCGAGGCCGGGAATGTAGTCGAATGATGGCCGCGCGCTCGCCGTCGGGTTCGTGTTAATGCTTGTCTCCATAGTTGGGCTCGTGCTCATCGCAGATCCTCAATTTGTTGACGCGCGCGGTTGTAGCCTTGCTGATTGTCGAAGTTGAACGGCCCGGTGACATTGTCGAAAGTGTAGTTCAGACTGACTTGTACGGTGCTGCGCCGATAGTCGATGTTGCCGCCCGATTTGGAGGTGGTTTGCTCGCGCATCGCATCAACGCGCAGGGCCAGCCGGCGCGTGATGTCGTAATCGTAGCGGAAGCCCAGGCGCAACAACTGATCGTCGCCGCTGGTCGGCGTGCTGATTTGAGATGTCGCAAAGTTTTGTGACTTTTGCGATTCCAGCGAGGCCAGCAGCGATACGCGTGTTTTTGGCGTGGCCTGCCATACCGCGCGGCCCTGGATGCCGCGGGTAATCACGTAGAGACGGCTGTCGGCTTCATCATTGGCTTGCGGGCGATCCCAGATGCGCCCGTAGAAAGTCGTCTTGGCCGAATAGTGCCAGTCGATTCCCAGTTCGCCCGAGACCAGACGGCTGTCGCGATTGGGCAGCGTGTTGAAGTGGCGTGCGATCGAGCCGATATGGGCGATGAAGACGGTGTTCTCGGTATAGCGCCAGGCCACATCGGTAAAGAACTCGGTATCCGTATAGCCTGAGTCGAAGTCGGCGATGTCTTGCGCTGTCCTGTTGGGAAATCCGACCCGGTTGCGGCGTACGCCCGCCGACAGCGTCGACTTGGTGCCTGCCGTGTAGCGGATCGCCGCCTGAATGGCGTTGCTGTTCATGTTGTACATCTCGACCCGGCCAGGAATCATGTAGCTCAGGGTTTGCTGCGTCCAGGTCAATGGCACGTCGAAGCGGTTGGTGACGCGATAGGCGACCTCGACATTGTCTTCGCGAATATGCGGAAACTCCGGCTCGACGTTGGAGATGCTACGCGGCGGCGTCGTGGTGCTCGGCGCAATTTCGCCGCCGAAATAGTTGTACAGGCGATCGTCGGTGCGATGGCGTATGCGTCCGCGCAGCAGGTCGCTGAATTCCCAGTTGTAGATCCCTTCAAATTGCTTCTTGGCCTGGTTCAGGTTGTAGGGGCCGTTGCCGTTGAGATCGGTGTAGTTGCCGAACGTACTGCCATAGTGCATCTGCGACACTGACGCAGTCAGCTGCAGATTGGTTCGCTCCGTCGGCAGCGGCAAGAACAGCGCGCCGCGAATATCCGTCGACCAGGCCGAGTCTGAAGTCTTCAGCTTGTTGTCGCTGTTGCTGGGAAACATGAATGGGTTATCGATGCGATACCAGCTTACGCCGCTTTGTAGCGCGTATTCGGCTGTGGCATGCGCCGGGGCAGACATCAGCGACAGTGACATGCCGAGCGCCGCGCAAGCCGTCATGCCGAAACGTGTCAGCGCGGATTGCCGGAGCGTTATACCTGCCGATTGCATGATTTTATTCATCGGCGATGACCTCGTACCAAGGGCTGGCCTGCGTGATGTCAGCCTGGATATGGATAGTGGCTACACCGTTATTAAGGCTGGCGCGGCTGCCATCGAGCGCAGCCAGGCGTTTTCCGTTGCCGTCCAGCGGATAGACGCTGATGCGCCTGGCTTGCATGCGCAGGCTGATGCGCGCCTCATTGCGTTCCATCCAGACGGGGCCTTCCACATCGCGCGGGCCGGATGGCTTGTTGTTCATGCCGGCATCTTGCTCCAGCGTCCACCATTTGGCGTCGCTTTTGTAGCGGATCAATTCTTTCGGACGCGGCGGCACGGATCCTGGTTGGTTGCCGGTGACTGCGCTTGAGGCCGAGATCAGAATTTGCCGCGACGAGGCCAGAGGACGATTATCCAGGGCCGTCAGCAGCACGCCGGTAAAGCCGCGGCTCTTGCCTAGCAACTCGATGGCCGCATTGTCGTCGCCGACACGGCGCTTCATCAGAAAGCCGAAGAAGCCGCGTGCCTGTGGCGTGCGCAGCTGAATAGTGCGCTGTTGCGCTTCAAATTCGAATTCGCCATTTGCCGCGCGTAGCGGTGTTGCCGGTGGTGTTTGCTTGTCGAGTTTGCCGGCGCCGGTCAGATCCATGCCAAGACGGGCTTGTGTCGCCAGTTCCGGTGTGACGCCGTAGCGCACTGACAGATGTGTCTCGAAGGCGCTTGGATCACGCACGGCCGCGACTGCCGCACGCGCTTCCGCACTGAACGGAATCACGGTCTGTTTCGGCAGTGTCCCGACCAGTCCATTGCGAAACAGCATGGCGCTTTGTCCTGTGGCGGCATATTTGCCCCAGTCGCCGCTGAGCGTAAAGGCAGAGGGAGTGATAGCCCAGTTGTCGCCGTCGAGATAGTCAAAAAAGAACAGGCCGTCCCAATCCTGCGCGGCGCCGATGGCGGCCATCAGCGGCTGAATCTCGCTGCTTTGCTTGTTGGGGAAGGGTTGATTGTATTCGCTGACGACGAAGGGTTTGCGGATGTCGCGGCGCAAAGACAGGGCCAGCAAGCGGTTCAGTTCGCCATCGCTGGCCGAGCTGTTGTGGATGCGCCAGTCGTTGCGATCCCAGGCGGGGCCGGGAAAGTCGGGATGGTCGATATAAAAGTGTTCATCGATGTAATCCATCTGGGCCTGCGAATCGAAATTGAGCACGCCGCCGTAACCCATCTGCGTACCGGTGACCGGCACCAGCGTATCGGTTTCACTTTGCACGACCTGGCGCAGGCGATTGAAGTAAGCGCGGTCGGTATCCGCCAGGAACAGCAAAAAGTCACGTACGCGCAGCGCTGCGCCGGAAGTATTAGGTGTGCCGGGATCGGCCGGGCCCAATACCTTTTCAGTCAGCGATTTGAACTTGCCGTCGAGGCGATCGCGCCATTGGCCGATTTGCGTGGCGTCGGTCGGCGTCAGCAGCGGCACGACAGAGTTGGCGGAGACACAGGTATTCCAGGTCGCGCAAGCTTTGGCGGTCGAGCCGTAGCGCTTGATCAGCCATTCTTGCCATTGCTTGCGCAGTTCGGCCTCGTAAGCCTTGGGAACGGCGTCGCTCCATTCGCGGCGTTGCCAGGCAGCCAGCAGCGACGATTCGTTGTTGATTTCCACCATTGCCAGCGCGGCGTTGTTGCGCAAGCCGAGCGCGCGGATCAACTGGCGCGCGTATTCTTCCTGCAGTGCCACCATGCGCGGGTAATAGACGTGAATCGGCGCACCGAGCTGTGTCGCTTCGGCCTTGCCGTCCAGCGGCGGCAATTGGTCGATAGCGGGACGGAACCGGTAGCCGACATGCAGGTTGAGGTTCACGTAAATACCTTGCTGCTTCAGCGCATTGATGAAGTTGCGCAGGCGGCTCACCGCCACCGGATTGAATGTCGGATAAGGCCCCGGCGTCAGCAGGCTGCGCGGTGGATTGTCCTGGGTGCCGGGACTGCTGTCCATGTGATGCAGGCGCACAGCATTGATGCCCAGCTTGCGCAGGCGTTGCGCCAGACGCACCGCATCCGCATCGTTAGGGAAATTGGTGGCGAAGCTCAGATTGATGCCGTACAGGCGCACACGCGTGTCGTCGGCGGTGTTCGGGCGATTGTCGGGGCCGACGCGGTAGAAATGGCCGTTGCGTACGAAGATGCGCGATCCGGCGTCCAGCGGCTGGTTCATGGCGGAGCGATCGGGTGCACCGCTCAATTTGTCTTCATCGATCGCGAAATTGAAATACGCGATGCCGTTGTCGCCGAGGGTGAAGGAGGTCGGTGTCGTCTGCGCGGCGATCGGTAACGACAGCACCGACAGCGACAAATAACCCGCCGCCAGCGTGAGGGCGCGCAGAGGCGTGGCCTTGCTCATGGTGCGACTCCACGTGACAGATTGTTGGGTTTCAGATTCTGTTCGGTTTGCTTTGCCAGCGCGGTTTGCTCCATGCGATGCAAGGTCAGCCGCGCAGAAATCGCCGTCGACGAATAGATGAAGAAAATATTCTGGAACAGCACACCGCGAAACACTTCGCTCTCCGAGAGATTGCTGATCAGAATCAGAATCAGCATGGCCCAGTGGATGGCCGCCTCTTCACGGTCAATACGCGTGAGCTTGATCAGGTTGCGGATGTGGAAAACAAACACGCCGGCCATGATGACCAGACCCACGATCCCGAGCTCGTTGAGGATATCGAGGTAGCCGTTATGTGCCTGCAGCGGAATCCAGTGCAGCGCATTGATGATCATCTGCGACGGGCTGCCTTCGCCCAGCCAGAATGCGCCGTAACCGATGCCGAATACCGGATGGCGCTGCACCTCCAGCAAAACCAGGCGCCAGATGTCGGTACGGCCGGTGAGGTCGGTGCTCTTGTTGAACAGCGCGCCGAAGGGAGCGAACAGCTCGTTCCATTCAGGCAGGCGACCGTTGACGACGTAGAAGATGTGGAAGCCGAGCAGGAGGATGACCGCAAGACTGATCGTCAGCCGACGGCCGTCGAATTCGCCGGTCAGATAACGGCGGCGGATCAGCAGATAAATGCCGGTACCCAGCGTGGCCACCAGAATCGCCGTACTGCTTTTGGCCATCACCAGCATGAACAGACTGAACAGGATCCCGAAATAGCAGATTGAACGCGGGAAAGTGGTTCCCAGACTTTCCTTGATCCACAACACCACACACAAGCCGGAGATCGCACCCAGCGTATTCTTTTGCGTCAGGATGCCGCGCCAGGCTCCGCCCAGTTCGTAGTCCACGCCGATGCGCGGCAGTACCAGCGAGACCACAAACGAACATGCCATCAAGGTCATCAGCGTGCCGAGCATGGTGCGAATCAATTGATGCTTGCCGCCGATGGGCGGCGAGATCGCGATGCCTACCAGCGTCAGACCGATCAGCTGGACGCTGCGCTTGAGTGTGACCACAGGATAGGGCGACCACAAAATCGTCATCAGGCAGTACAGGATGATGGCGATCAACAGCGGGTTGAGATGCAGCACATGGCGCAGGCTCCAGCCGCGATTGCGCCACGCCAGCCAGGCACCGATCAGAAACACCGAGCCGAACTCCATCTGGAAGATCAGCGAGCCTTCGGCATAGCTGCCTTGCGGATCGGTATTGCCCCAGTTGAAGCCGGGCGGCAGCAGCGAGAAGGTCATGCTCATGACGATCAGCAGACGCACGAGAAACGGATCGATCTTGCCCGCAATCGACGATTGTTCCTGCGCTCCCGGTGTTGGACGCGCTGCGTCCAATTGGTCAGTTGCCGTATTCATGATAACGATGGCCCGCGAGGGCGCTTAATTTGCCGCACTGCGCCAGCGTAGTACGCAGCCAGCGGATCGACATGATGCGGGAAAAAGGAAATGCCGCCAGTGTCACGCCGGCAGCAATCAGCAGCTGCGCCAGTGCACGCAGGCCTAGCTGAGTCGCACGCGCGAGGCGTTGCATGCCATGCAGGCGGGCGATTTCCGACAAGACGTAGGTCTGCCCGAGCCGGTAAGAGCGACGCAGCAGCCAGTTCAGGTTGGCGCGTTGAGCCGGGACTTCCTCGCTGACGGTGGCTTCGTCGCACCAGACGAACTTGGCGCCGTGTGTCAACATGTCGCGAAACAGCATGGTGTCTTCCGCACCGGTGCGGCCAAAGGCGGCATCGAAAGGGCCCGGAACGGCCATCAACTTGCTGCGCCGGATCAATACGTTACCGGTGCGGGCGTCTTTGGTCGTAATGACGGTGCCGGTGGAGAAGCGGCGGCGATTGAAGAAATCACCGTTGCGTATCCATGCCGGCGTGTCGTCGCGATAGCGTGGCAGTACGGGGCCAAACACCGCGTCGGCGTCGTGATGGCGTTGCGTGGCGACCATGTGGCGTATCCAGTCCGGATCCGGTGCTTCGTCGTCATCGATGAACAGCACCCATTCTCCCTGCGCCGTGTGTACGGCCGCGTTGCGCGCTTTAGCGATGTTGGGCGTGCTTTCATGCCGGGCGTGCAGCGGTACGGGAAAGTGCGCCTGCCAGTCGCGCAGGACAGATGTCGCCGAACCGGCAGGGTCGTTGTCCACTACCACGACTTCGATGCGCAAGGCATCGCAGGACTGTTCCGTCAACGCAGCCAGCAACTGATCCAGCAGTTCCGGGCGGCGGAAGGTGCAGATGCAGATGCTGATATCGATGGGGCCGCTCATGTTTGCCGGCGCCTTAACATGGGGAGGAAGACGGCCCAGATCAGCAGCAGGTCGAAGACTTCCACGATGATCAGCGAAAGGATTGCGCCCCAGGTGCCATACAAGGGGATGAATACTGCTGCGGAAATCAGCATGATGACCAGACAGGCGATGCCGCTTAACAGCAGCAGTTTGTATTGGTCATTGCTGGTCAGCCAGGAAGAGCCGATCCAGCGTGCCGCATTGATGGCGAAGTAGCCGCCCCAGGCCAGCACCATCGGCTCCAGTCCGTGATATTTGGCGCCCAGCACGTGAGCTTGCAACCATGGCAGGGCCAGCCAGAGTGCGATCACGTAGACGATCGTGACGATTTCGATACCGGCAACCGAGGCCCAGGCGAGGCGATCCAGATGTTTCCAGTCCCGTGCCGCAAACAGACGGCTGACCATCGGCCGCGCTACGCGTGACCACGCCAGCACCGACAGTGAGATCGGCATCAGCAGCAGGCGCGAGGCGTTCAGATCGGCCGAAGCCGCAACGCCGAGTACGGCCGCCGCCAGATACAGGTAACTGTAATTGGTGGCCCACGCCACCAACGCACCCGGCAAGGCCCAGCGTCCGCGCTGCATGACTTCGCTGACGGCGGCGCGGTACTCTGTTTTTTCTTCAGCAGGCATGATGGCTGGGGAGGAGGGCGACGTCCATTCGTGGTCAGTGCTGCGCCACATGCCGACGATGTTCGCCAGGCCAAGCACCAGCAGGATCGCCGGTACGGTCAGGTAACCAACCAGCAATAGGACGCCGACGCCGACCACCACACCGAGGGCATAGGCGATATCGGTATGCAGCACGCGGCGAGGACGGGCTTCGATGAAACTGATGCTGCGATGGTATTCGCGTTGGGCGTTGGCCAGAATGTAGATGGCGAAGGCAGCACCGAGCCAGACCGGATGGGTGTCGATGTTGGTGATGCTTGCCACGACACCGCTGCCGACGCCGAACAAGACCGCGAGGCCAATGCTGAGCTGCCATTGAAAACGTAGCAGCAGCGTCGTCAGGCGCGCCCGTTCGGCAACCGATTTGCCGGGGGCGATGGTGGTCAGCGGTCCGGTGATCAGCGCTTCGATGACGGTGGAGGCAAAGATGCCGGCGACATACATCTGCGAATAGACACCATAGGATTCCTTGGTGGCCAGACGGATCAGCACCAGCCCCAGCGCAAAGTTGAGCCCGCTCAGCAGAGCCTGGTCGAGCAGAGACGCCAGCGAATGCGTGAGCAGCTTCTTGCTGCTGACGCCGCCTACCTGTTGAGTGGGCTGCTCAGCCATTTGCGCAGACGGTGCCATAGTTTCTTGCCCTTGCCTTCGAGCTGGTCGAACTTGTCTTCTTCGGCGAATTGGTTGTAGACCGTGCCGATGATTTGCGCCCCTGCGGTCTTCATTTGCGCTTCTGTCTGACGCAGGTCGTCAAGGCGGGAGTGGTGCTGTCGCGCCACCAGCAGGCACATGCCGACCTGTTGCGAAATGGTCTGCGCATCGGACGAGGTTTGCGCCGCCGGCGTGTCGACAATGAACACATCGAAGTCATTGGCCAGTTGCAGCATCAGCTTGCTCAGCGCCGGTTGCAGCAGGATTTCCAGTGGATTCGGCGGCTTGGGGCCGGCGTTGAGAATATGCAGATGCGGAAAACCTTCGGCCAGGCCGCCGGCGGAGATCTCGGTACGGCCGGCCAGCATGGTCGACAAGCCGGTTTTGTTCTCGACGCCGAACAAGAGATGTTGTTTTGGTGAGCGCATGTCCGCATCAATCAGCAGGGTGCGCTTGCCCATTTGCGAAAAGGCCAGGGCGAGACTAGCGGCCAGATAAGACTTGCCTTCGCCTTCTGCAGTGCTGACGATGGCCAACGAAATCTTTTCCTGATCGCTCAGGCGAATCGACAGCTCGGCGCGAATCTGGCGGATTGCCTCTGCTTCCATGCCGAATGGCGCCAATGCAATGTCAAGCGACTTGTCCAAGCCTTCCGTCGATACCAGCGCGGTCGCGTAGTTGAACTGTTCGGACAGTACCGCCTGCACGTTTTGCTCGGTCAGCAGGCCGAGGCGCACGGCAGCTTCGCCGAAGCGGATGTTGGCCGAGTTTTGCAGCTCGACGACGCGCGCGACCTGTGCCTCGGTCAGCAGGCCCGCTTCCACGAAGCGGGAGCCCATCTTGTCGGCAGTTGCGGCGCTGGTCGATGTCGTTTCAGTTGCCATGGTCATTACAGTCTTAGCGGATGCCGATATGGCCGATTAACGGGAGATGAAGGCCGCGCACCAGATCGTCTTCGCAGCGCACGCGGCGTTGGCCGAGCTCATACAGCAGCGCCAGGCAGAAGCCGAGCGCCAGACCGACCAGAATGCTGGCAGCGATATTCTGCATCAGCAGCGGCTTGGAATGCGTGCTCGGCACTTCCGCCACGCGCAGAACCGTCAGGTCGAAGGTGTTGATGTTGCTGGCCATAAGAATTTCGTCGTACTTTGCCAAGGCGGTGTTGTAGACGCGCTCGACGCTGTCGAGCTGGCGCTGGTAGGACGTGATGATGTCGCGATGTTGTTTCTGTTCAAGCAGTTTGGCGCGTTGGGTATCGACCTCTTTTTGGAGGGCTTGCTCCTGCAGAGCCAGACGGCGTGTATCGATTTGCTGAGCGTCCAGCGAGCTGCGCGCTTCGCGGGCGATGCGTGCCGAAATATCGTCGCGCTCACTGATCAGCGCCAGCGTCTTCGGATGGCGGGGGCCGAGCACGTCTTGCACATCGGACAGACGTTTGTTGACGTCGCTGAGTTTGGACTTCAGATCGTTGATATTGGGGCGTTGCGCGACCTCCGGCAATTCGTCGATGCGCATGCCGCCGCGCACCAGGCTATCGGTGGCGTTCTTGCGGGCTTGTGCTTCCTGCTGCTGGTTCTGCACAGTGATCAACGAGGTCATCAGATCGCCCAGTTGGCGCGATTGCAAGTCGTTGCGTTCGTTCGGATCGAGGATGCCGACTTCTTGCTGATATTGGGTCAGCTTTTGCTGGATGGAATCGGCTTCCTTGCGCAGATGTTCCAGCTGGGCGTTGTACTGCTCGCGGCGCGCACGTGCCGAGGCGGAAGAGATCTGCTGGTTGAGATCGATATAGGCGCGTACGACGGCGTTGGCGAGATCACGCGATTGCTCGGCCGTTCCAGCAGCGTATTCGACTTCGATCACGCGGCTGGAACGGCGTGTCACGACCATTGTGTTGTCGTTGATACGTTTGACCAGTTGCGAGTGGGCACGCGCTTCGCCGCTGCGTTCGACGGCTTCGTGATAGGCCGCGGTGCGTTCCAGATCGAGTGCATCGATGACTTTTTCAGCAACCGCCTGGCTCTTGATCATGTCGAGCTGGGTTTGCATGTAGCTCTCGTCCATCATCGGCGAGAACAGGCGTCCGTTGATCGGATCGTTGCCCTTGTAGTCAAGGAAGACGTCGGACGAGGCCGTATATGTTTTTGGCAGCAGCAGGGTGACGACGATCGTCACCGCCATGGTCGCCAGCAGCGTCTTGAATATCGTGCTGCGGCGCGCCGAGATCATCGACGCGAGCTGTTTGGACGATAAACCGGTTTCGGGAGCCTGCAAATTCACGTTATAACCTTGATGTTTGTTCAGAATAGACTTTCGTTGACATACACAACGTCGCCGGGCAAGACCGGATCGGTCAATTTTGCCTTGATTTCCTGTGCTGCCTTGTCAGGCATTTCCCTATTGATATAGATGCGGCGTTGGGACGCACGCTGGGTCATACCGCCGCCGAGGGAAATGGCGCGCATGACGTTCATGTCCTGTTCCATCGGATAGGCGCCGGGGCGATTGACTTCGCCATGGATGTAAAAGAGTTTCTTCTTGTTGACGTAGACGACGTCGCCGCTGTTGAGCTCTACGTCCAGCGGGCTGCGTTCGGTAGCCTTGGTTTCGCCCAGCAGGATGGGGATGCGGACGTCGCTTTCTGTACTGTTTGTTCCACTGGCGTTGCTGTTATCCGCCTTGCGGCGCAGCAGTGTGACGGTCTGATCCGCTTGTGCAGTCAGGCCACCGGCAGTCGCCAGCAACTCCAGCACGCTCATATGGCCGGGGATCGGATAGCGGCCCGGACGGCTGACTTCGCCGAGTACCGAAACCATTTGGCTGCGCAGTTGGACGACTTCAACCGACACTTCCGGGTTGCGCAGATATTGGCCCTTGCGCAGCGCATCAGCGACGCGCGCCGAAATTTCACTCGTCGTCAGCCCTGTGACATCAACGCCGCCGATCAGCGGCAAGGTCAGCATGCCTTTATCATTGACGCCGACTTCCGCCGACAGGTCGGGTTGGCCGAATACGGTCACCCGCAAGACGTCACCAGAGCCGACGCGCGTATTGGTTACTGTAGAAGAGGGGAGCGCCAGCGTAGACAGCGTGCCGGGCGGGGCGGACATCACTTCACCGGTTTTGGTCGGATCCGTAGGTACCTGCGCGAATGCAGAAATACACATCAGGATAGCGATGACAGCAAAAAGAGAACGGACTAATCGACGCAAACTTGACTCCCAAGACTGATTACAAAACGATCTGCGACCTGCTGCAACTTGCGATCTGCCATTTGCGCTATACGGAGTGCTGCCGGAGCAGCAAACGTGAATCAGTGAGGCAAAGTTTTGTAAATATGACAACTTAATTCGTGCATCTTAATCGAAAATACGCACGTTTTGAAGTAATTCTAATCAGGCTACAAATCTTTACAGTTTGAGTCACGAGATTGATAAATGTTTCCGCTTAGGAAATTTTACCTGTTTTTATTGTCAGCCGAGGAATCTCATCTGCGCATGTTAGTTCGTTGAACTGAACAGGAAAATGGCATAAGCATCAGCTATGGGGCCAGTTAAGCATATAAATTGCACGATATCAATTCAATGTTGCATGAACATTACGCCGGACCTTTAAGTCTGCCCTGGATTGGCGACGGTGTAGCGTTACGGCAAAATCGGGCACGGAAAAACGGCTTTGGCGAATTCGTCTATCCTTGCCGGATTAATCGTTGCTCAATATCGCCATGTCCGTTTCCATTGCCAATTCAACTGATTCAGTTGACTCTTTTGATTTCCCCGCCCCGGGAACTCTTCGCATCAGTGTCCTCGATCAGGCGCCCGTGTCGGAAGGGATGTCCGGCGCTCAAGCGTTGAAAAATGCCCTCGATCTGGCGACGCTGGCGGATCGTCTCGGTTACTACCGGTATTGGGTGGCAGAACATCACGGTACCACTTCTCTGGCATGCGCCAGTCCTGAAGTGTTGATCGGCCCCATCGCGGCAGCGACATCACGTCTACGCCTGGGCAGTGGCGGGGTCATGCTGCCGCATTACAGCCCGTTAAAGGTCGCGGAATCGTTCAGCATGCTCAGCGGCTTGTATCCGGGCCGCATTGACCTGGGGCTGGGGCGCGCGCCGGGAAGCGATTCGCTGACCGCGTCTGCCTTGCAGCGTGACCGGCGTCAGCGTCCTCAAGATGATTTTCCGGAGCAGTTGAATGAGCTGCTGGGCTACTTGTGGGACGAGTTGCCCGAGGACCATCCGTTTGCACGCCTGTCGTCTTTGCCCGGGAGTCCGGAGCTGATACAGCCATGGATGCTGGGCTCCTCCGCGCAAAGCGGGATCTGGGCGGCCGAACTGGGTTTGCCATACATGTTTGCGGATTTTATCCACGCCGCCGGCGAGCCGGTCGCAGAACGGTACCGGCGCGACTTCGTACCGTCACCGCGTTTCCCATCGCCGCGACAGGGTGTAGCCTTGCAGGTCATCTGCGCCGATACCGATGAAGAAGCCCGTCTGTTGGCGACCAGCTACGGCATGCGCTTGATCCATATGCATAGCGGACGGCGTCTGGACAAGATTCCGTCAGTGGAAACAGCGCTGAAGTTTTTCGAGGAGTACAATCTGCCGCCGTCGACCTTGCCGTCCGGCCGACGCGCCGTGGTGGGTTCTCCGGCCAAGGTAAAAGAACAGATTGAAGTGTTGGCCGCCGCCTATGGTGCGGACGAGGTCATGATTGTGACGATCATTCATGAGCACGCGGCGCGCAAGCGATCCTATGAATTGATCGCGCAGCAGTTCGGACTTTCCTGAGCAGGTTTAATGCCGGTATTGATGATGAAGAAGCGTGTGCACGTAAATGCATCCACTTTTATCAGGTCGATAAATTTCTTTTAAATCAAAAGGATAGCGAGAACTCCTCAACTTTATCCACAAAGTTACCCCCAGTTTTTGTGGGTAACTTTTACCTGTGGAAAAGTGTGTCCGTTGGCGCTCGCGGTTCAGGATTTGTCGCGCCCTGACAGCCACAGTCGCGTCATTTGCTCTGCGCTGTCCTTCAGGAGCGCAGCCGCGTTGCCGATGGCGTCATTCAGTGTCGTCGGGCCAAAAACGATCGAAAAACATCCCGAGAAGCTGGTTTGTAACTGGGGTAATGACGTGCGGTCGATGCCGCCCGACAGAAGCGAGGTTTTTACGCCGGCCAGACGCGCACGTTGTGCCGCGATGAAGGGCGCTTTTCCATGCAAAGTCTGGACGTCGCTGCGGCCTTCGCCGGTAATTAGCCAGTCGGCATCTTTGAGCGCGGCGTCGAGCCCGATATAGTCGGCCACGGTTTGTGCGCCGGACTGAAATTCTGCGCCCAGCATCAACAACGCATAACCCAGCCCGCCTGCAGCACCGGCACCGGGCGAGTTGGCTTCACTGCGGCCGCTGGCCTGCTCGAAGAGCGTCGCAAAATGGCTGAGCAAGGCATCCAACGGTTTGACCTGCTCCGGCTTGACACCTTTTTGCGGGCCGAAAATAGCGGTCGCGCCTTCATCGCCGCAGAGCGGATTGTCGACATCGGACATGGCGACGATGTGGATATCTTTCAGGCGCGGATCAAGGCCGCTGACATCGACACGCGCCAGTTTGCCCAGGTGCGACGGTACGGGGGCGAGTTGCTTGCCTTCTGCATCCAGCAGTTTCAAGCCCAGCGCAACCAGCATGCCGATGCCGCCATCATTGGTGCTGCTGCCCCCCAAAGCGATCAGGAAGCGCCGTGCGCCGCTATCCAATAGCGCCAGCAAAGCGTCGCCGATGCCGAGCGTAGAACGGTCTTCCACGGCTACTGCCGTGCCGGTCGCATCGGTCAGGCCAACAATTTCTGCTGATTCGATGACCGCGCTGCGATCGCTCAGGATGCCGGTTGCTGCCTCACGCATGGCGCCTGCCGCACCACGCACTTGCAGGCGGCGTACTTCGCCACCGGCATGGAGCAGCGCGTCGAGCGTCCCTTCGCCACCATCGGCAATCGGACACAAGCGGATCACGGCATCCGGCGCGGCGGCCAGGACACCTGCGCCAATCGCTTCCGCGACTTGCTCGGCGCTCAGAGAACCTTTGAATGAATCGGGGGCGATGACAACAACAGGGGCGGAAGCAGTAGTCATGGATAAGTGTCGACGGGGATGCGGGCAGCGCAACCGCGTGGGGCGCAGCCCTTTCGCGATCGGGTGTCTCCGGGTGATGGAATATTTTTTATGGAGCGCTGATTATATAAGCATCTGTGTGGAGGCACGATAGTGGAAGTGCATGGGGATTATCAATGTATCGGTATGGCGGGCAAGGTAACAAAAGGTAATTGGACTGGAAAAGGCGCAAATTGAATCGCATCATGTAAAAAGAATAATTCCGGCTGCGAGGGCATTATGAAACGTTTATTGTGGACCATTCCTGCGCTGATGCTG
>Ga0105240_10003708_pt1 | contig 23610 bp, 18 predicted proteins | sample KBSC54metaG_FD_80426 | JGI IMG/M metagenome (GOLD analysis project Ga0105240, IMG submission 80426) | Corn rhizosphere microbial communities from Kellogg Biological Station, Michigan, USA - KBS C5-4 metaG | ecosystem: Host-associated > Plants > Roots > Rhizosphere > Soil | place: Michigan, USA...
GGATCGCGATCCGTCAGTGCGTTGTTTCACGCAGCCGACAACTCCTGCAAAATCGAAGTGCCTGATAGATTGAACGAGCGGATGGGTCGCCAATTGCATTGTGTAGGGTAGCTAAAGGAGCGGCCCCGATGAGTAAACAGTGTGAGATTCGCTGCTACGATTATGTCAACCATTCCTACGCGCAGGTCCGTGATGCGTTGAGTGAGGACGCGCTCGCGGTGTTCCAGTCGGCCACAAAGGCCGCCGCTTTCCGTGCACAATCGATCGCCTCCGAATTGCACGCCGACATCCGCGGGATTGGGGTCGAAGCCGATATCGTGATTTGCGTAAAAAATGTAGAGGAGAGGGCCCCCGCAGCCATGTCAGCTCCTGTCACTCGATTGCAGATTGAATGGGAGGCCGCGACTATGCCACGGCTCTTCCCGCTCATGAAGGCAGAGATCTCCGTCTATCCGTTGACTGCTACGGAAACGCAGTTGGATTTCTGGGGCCTCTACGAACCACCGCTTGGCCCTCTAGGAAAGGCGGTGAATGCGATAATCGGCCATCGCATTGCTGAGGTGTCGGTTCATCGTTTTGTTGGCGAGGTCGCAGGATACCTCCGGCAGGCTCTTGCCTAGACTACTAGCGGCGCCCGAACGCATCCGGCAATGGGTGTGCAGATCAGCTCTGAAGGTTGTACTGTTTCAGCTTGTAACGGAGCGCGTCGCGCCCGATTCGAAGCAAACGAGCTGCGTGCGATTGATTACCGCAGCTTCCATGGCTCGAACGACGAGCTCCCGCTCATGATCTTCAATAGTGCCGAACTCGCTGAGAATCGATGCCGCGAGCGTGGTTGGAGGCAGTTGAACAGAGGACCAAAATGACAGAGGCCAATCCGATGGAAGTGACCGTCCGGCACTTGAGCGGTACGCAATTCGAAGCAAGCGCTCGTGGACACCAATTGCTTTCCGACCAACCAGCGAACAACTCCGGCACAGACATAGGCATGACTCCACCGGAGGTCCTGCTCTCCGCGCTGGGCACATGCGCCGGCTACTACGCCGTCGAATACCTCAAGGCGCGGGGTCTTGAGTGCCGGGATCTGGCAGTTCGCGTTACCGCGGAGAAGGCGACGCGACCGGCGCGGCTAGGTTCCCTTCGGGTGGAAGTCACGACGCCCGGTCTGGACCCCGCTCGCGAAGCCGGCGTCCTGCGCGCTGTGAAGACCTGCCTGATCCACAATACCCTCTCGCACCCTCCTGCTATAGAAGTATCGGTTAGCGTAGCCGAACCGCTGGCCGCCTGACTTGGCTCTGTGATTAGGTGTTGAAGTAACACTCACAGCAACCACAAACTATGCGCCGTCTTCAAGTAACTCGTGGCTCGGCATGGCAACGCGTACTGCGTTTAACACGGCTGCAACATCGATCAGTTCCTGAGCAATAGCGCCCGCAACCGGTGGTAAGTATCCCGCGGCTGCTATCGACATGCCAACCATGCTCAACCCCATGCCGCCGATTGCGCTTTGGAGAGCGATTTTCCGCATACGGCGCCCAATATGAATCAATTCATCAACCTTGCGGAGTGAAGCTTCCAAGACGACGGCATCGGCAGCTTCTGCCGTAACATCGCTGTTTTGACCAAGAGCAATCCCCACGGTGGCTGCTTGCATGGCGGGGGCATCATTAATGCCATCTCCTACGAACAGCGTCGGAGCCCGCTCCGCCTCTTTCCTTACGATGGCGACTTTCTCCTCTGGGCTCTTCCCAAACAGCGCCTCGGTGATGCCGACCTGGCCCGCCAGATATCGCACTTCCTTTTCGCGGTCGCCCGACAGCAAAATCACTCGACTCACATTATGCTTTGGCGCGAGGTGGCTGATGAAAGAGCGGCTCTCCTGACGCGGCGCATCGCGAAAACGAAACGTCGCGCCGTACTTTCCGTCCAGCATCAGGATGCATTCCATTCCCGGAGCAACGGGCGGCAGCATGGCTGCAGCAGCGGCGGGCACTCTCTTCCGGCCCGTGATCTGAACGATTGTCGCTCCAATTGTTCCGCTCAAGCCCGCTCCAGCCTTCTCGCTTATCTCCGACACTGCGGCGAGCTCGATTTTGCTTTGCTGCGCCGCTTCCCGGATGGGAGCCGCCAGCGGATGTTTTGAATACTGTTCCAAACTTGCGGCCATATGGATTGCCTGGTCGCGGCTAACGCCGGGCGCACAAAGTGTTTCCGTCAGAGCAGGTCTGCCGTAGGTGAGGGTTCCGGTTTTATCGAAAATCACTGTTCTGCAGGAATCGATGCGCTCCAGCATGGCTGGGTTTTTGATGATGATGGCGCGACTGGCCGCCACCGAGATAGCCCCAATGATGGTAACTGGTATGGCCAACAATAGGGGGCACGGTGTGGCAATGACAAGTACCGCCAGAAATCGCGTTGGATCACGGCCGGCGAACCAGCCAATTGTGGCAATAGCCAGCGCGAGCACTGTGTACCAGGCTCCCAGGCGGTCTGCAATCCTGCGCATTTGCGGGCGGTTTGTTTCAGCTTCCTGCATGACCCGCGTAATTTTGGCGTAGCGTGAATCGACCGGCAGCCGCTCTACCTTGATCGTCAGAGCTGTCTCGCCATTGACTGCGCCGGACAATACTTCCGCGCCGACGACCTTTGAGATCTGGTACGGCTCACCGGTCAGGTACGACTCATCCATCGTGCCCCGGCCATGAGAAACGATGCCGTCTACCGGACAAGTTTCATGCGGAAAGACCACCAACAGATCGCCCACATGAACGTTCCCGAGTCCTATCTCCTCAATTTGAGACACCGTAACCCGATGGGCGACGTTTGGCATCCGCTTGGCGAGGGCTCCCAATACGGCCGATGCCCTGCGGGTTGCGTACTGTTCGAGCGCCGAGCCACCAGAGAGCATGAGCACCACGATGGACCCGGCTAAGTATTCACCCAGTATTGCCGATGTCAGGATGGAGAGTCCGGCCAGAAGATCGGAGCCGAATTCAGCGACCGCCATTTTGCGCAGGAGATCAAAGATCAGCGGTCCGCCACCGATGACCAGCACCACGAAAAGAGGCCACTGACACTCCCTCACCGGGGAATGCAACAGATGTCTCCCGATGAGATACCAGGTGACTCCAATCGCCGCGAGCGAGGCAATGTAAGTTTCCTTGGACAGAGAACGCCACGGCGGACTGTTCACCGCCGGAACCGCTTCAATTCGAGTGTCTGGGGTCTGTAGCACGACGGATTCCGCGGACTTCTTATTTCTTTTAGCTCATGTTATCGGAGGGTCTATCACAGACAGCTAAACAAATAATGTCTCAATCTTGCTCTGCCGCTCACTCAGCATGGGTTTGGGTTTACTCAGCAGGGCCGCCGCCTCTTGCGGTGACGCGTCGCCGCGCGGTGCGAGTCTGCTCCGCTGCGGGCTGCCCAGCCGCCTCTCGGCAGCGCGCTTCCCTCGGCCACGGCCACACGCGCCGCGGCGCGGCCGGCTAACCCTTGCGGGTAACTTCAGCCCCTGGCCGGTCGGTCGTACTACTCTGCTCGACGCCGTCATTCACAAAGTCAGAGTCGGACCAAATCTCCCGGACAAGATTCTCCGCGACTTCCGTCCCCGTCGAACCAGACTCAGCGTCGCCTGCGCCGCGCCTCGAGAATACCAGCCTTCAGTCCCTGCGCCGCGGATTGCAGACGCGCGGCCGCGGGACTAATCGGAGTTGCTGGCGATACGTGAACGGGCGTGCGATGATGCACGGATCGCCAAAAACTCCATTTCAGCGCGCGTGGTGGCGAACGCCCGATCGCGACCTGTGGAAACTCTGTAACGGTGTCGCCACCTGGCCGGATTGTTCGACGCGCCTGTCCCTAAATGGGCCAAATGACTCAGCGCCCCGCCTGCCAAAGATTACTTTTTCAGGCTGTGGACGTAAGCGACGACGTCATCCAGAGCGCTCCCGGAGACTGTCTTAACCGGCTTCATCTTGCCTTTGCCGTCGCTGATGATTGCCTTGATGTCGGCATCGCTCAGACCCTGGACTTCGGCCGACTTCAGATCTTTCATGTCGACCTTCATCATCTTGGCGACAGCCGCGTTCGCTGTTCCGTCCGGCCCGTGGCATTGCTTGCACGACTTGTCGTAAACGGCCTGACCGGCCTTGGCGTCGGCTGCTAAACCCGCGGCCGCCGATAAGGCGGCGAGAGTCAATGTTGTGATTATCATTCTCATAATTCGTTCTCCTAGTTGGGAGTTACCCCAAGTGTTTTCAATATTTCCGGCGCCGTTTCTTCGACGGCCAGCGCCTGATGACACGCGTTGCAGTCCTGTGTGATTGTCTTTTTATCCCGCGTGGCATGGCCGTCGTCATGGCAGCGGAAGCAACCTGGATCGTCGGTGTGGCCGAGATTATTGGCGTACGTCCCCCAGGTGACTTTGAGGTCGGGAAAGACGTTGTTTCGATAGATGGCGAGCGCCGCTTGGCCGGCGGCCTGGATTTGAGCGGCCGGATATTTTCCCGGATATTTCCTTTGATAGAAAGCGGACACGCCGGCGAGGATTTTCTGCGCAGCTTCATCATCGCTGACATAGTTCGCCTTGAGTAGTTCGACGGCTGTCTTCTTCACGAATGGCAATGCAACTGGGATCTCACCGCGGGCCATGGCTTGGTCGACAGCGCGGTCTGCCTGTTGGAAAGAATGGGCGGCGCGGTTGTGACAATCGACGCATTGCATTTCGAAAGTTGGAAGGGAGGAAATTGAACCAGGGTTAGCATCCCCGGCCAGATAGGCGCGCGTGACTCCGGTCCCGGTGTTTCGATATTCGATCCACGGGATCGTCTGGCGCTTCTTGTCCGAGGTGGCATACCGGATTTGCACGCCAGGTCCCATGTGCGCGCCGTGGATGCCGCCAAATCGTCCGCCACCCACGAGCATCATCAGAGCGGTTTCGGTGCGGGTATTGGCTTCGTCATTGTTGAACTTGCTGAGGATGCGCAGGCGCGGTCCAATAGACTTTTCGCGTGCATGACACTGCTCGCAAGTATCCGCCGATGAGACCAACCGGTTATTCTCCATCGCCGACTCGATCGGACGCGGAAAGGTGTTAAACGCCACTGCTACGAGCTGGTTGGTTCCGGCCATCTTCGCTTTCAGCCAACCGGCGGCGCCTGGCGCTATGTGGCAAGCGGCGCAAGCGACATTTTGATGCGGAGCGAGCAAATGCGCAGTGAACTCAGGCTTCATCACGTGGCAGGTTTGGCCGCAGAACTGGACGGTTTCCATGTGGTCGACGGCGCGGTAAGTCAACTGGCTTCCGATGATGACGTTTGCCATGGTCATGACGGCAAAGAAAACACCGGCGCGGCGCCAGGCCGCCTGCTTGTTCGTGGTGTTGCTGAGGGCTGCGGCTACCTCGCGTTTGGAAAGCGCCATGCCCACCGGGATAAGCGCCAAGCCGGCGAAGAACACGGCCGGAATGGCGATGAATACCAGCAGCCCGATATAAGGATTCCCAACGTGCCCGCTAATATTCGCTGGCAGAACGAATAACCACGAAAATCCCGCCAGCGTGGCTAGTGCGACTCCGGCCATGCTGATCCAGTGGGTGGTGAGCAGCACCAGGATGGGACGCTTCGGTTCGCGGCTCATGGTGTCTTCCTTTTGTTCGAATTCAAGAAGGCGATCAGATCGGACATCTGTGTGCCTTCAAAGCGCGGCCACGAGATACTCTTGGCTTTCATCTGATCGAGCATGCGCGGGCCATGATGCCACAGCACCGAGACCATGGTTGCCCCGCTAAAGGAGCGTCCGGCAAGCTTTGGCGCGCCGCTCGAAGGGTCGTTGTGGCACGTGGCGCAACGCTTGGTCGCGAAGACGCGGCGCCCGGCGGCCGGATTGCCCGAGCCTTCGAAGAACTGTGCGGCCCAAAGATAAGTCAACAACTCGCGCATCTCACCCGATTCGAGTTTCACGGGCTTGGCCCCCGCTGCCGTCATCCTGGGCGCGTGATTCCACATCGCGGCAGCGATTTCAGTCAGCGTCTGACCTTTGATGCGGCTTGCCAGCGCGTTGGCAGATCGATGGCAGCCGGAACAACCCTTCGACGTGAATACGGAAGCGCCGTCGGTCCCCGCCCCCATGCGGAACACCGCGGGCTTGGACGGCGGCGACGGGAGATTCCGCGCATAGACCAAAATATCTCCGAGATCCTGGGCGCCGAGCTCCGGCCAGCGGATGTGGCTCGTGCCGGTCTCATCCAACATGAGCGCCCTGTGGTTCCACATCGCCTCCGCCAGCCCGACAGGATCGGTAATCGAGTCCCACTGGTTTATAGGTTTGACAAAAGGCCGTTTGGCGTTGCTCAGCCCATGGCAGCCCGCACAGCCGCGCTCTGCAAAAACTCGCTTGCCGCGCCCTGCGTCGCCTGGTTTTTCGAAAAACCGCGCCGCATAGAAATACGCGAACAGATCCGCCGCCGCCTGCTCGTCGAGATCGCCGGCGCGAATGTCACGCGCGCGCATGGACGCCCACATCGCGGGTGCGTGATTCCACATAGTGGCCGCGAGCGTCGCCGGAGTGAAGTTGCGATCGACCAGCCGGCCGAGATCTGGTCCAAGCTTCCCGCCTTTGCCCTGAACGCTATGGCATTGGACGCAGGAGAGAGTTTCAAATAACTGCGCACCGCGCATGGAATCGGCGGCGATGGTGGCCGCCTCCAGACCGGCGACTGTAACCCAAAGAATGGCAAGTTTCCGCATCATCGCGTCAACCTCAATCCCGTGGTCACCAGATTCGTGCGGAAGCCTTCGTACAGGTAGAATGCCTCGCCGTATCCGTAGTATCGCCATTCGGTGAACCAGTTGAAATTCTTGCCGAGCGGGAGCCAGAGCTTGGCGACCGGCTGATAGTAACTGGCCGGACGGCTGCCGGAAGAGATAAAGAACGAGCCGCCGGCCGTGAGTTTCGGAGCGGAACGCTTGCCGTGCGGCAGGTTGAAATTGAACAGGGCGGTCGTGGTGTGGGAGTTGTCGCGATAAAGAGACCTTTGCTGCGCCAGATCCTGGGGCGAGAGATAACCGATATCGCTTCGCAAATCGGACCGCGAGTAGGAACCCTCGAAATTCCACGCCTTTCCACCGGCGGGCGACCAGAGCAGCGAAAGCGATTCCTGATGCGCAAGGTAATCGTAGTTGACGCCCGGCAAAGGATTCTGATTGTTCAACAGAGTGAAATCGGCCGAGAGGCTGAGCGACGTTGTTGCCTGATAGCGTGCCTGCGTGCGCACTTTCTGGTAGTTGTAGAGGCTCGTCCGGAAATAGGCTCCGCCGCTCGAGGCGCCTTCCACCTCGCCCGTGACGGAAATCACCTGGCTAAGGCGAAACGTCACCGCGCCCAGGCCGACGTTGCGCCGCAGTTTGCCTTGATCTGAACTGGCTAAGCCAGCAGGTGGAAGGATTACGTCGCTCGCGTCACCCCACACACAACGGTAGCCGCCCCGCAGCGTAAGCCTCGAAGTCGCGTCGAAGAAGATGTCGGTCTCCTGCTGGTTGTAGTTGGTGGCGATTGACGAGCTAAGCAGCGCACCCATTTGCTGCGAAACTCCGGTGCCGGAAAGAAATTGATTCGAGGACGCCGAACTCGCGTTGTGCAGGCGGTCCGTGAGCCACGATTCCACGATGCGCACGCGATGCAGAGGCCGGATCTCGGCGCCTAAGCTGGCCGTCGTGTGTGGCAGCTTCGCCGCAGCCGAAAGCAGATACTGCTGGCCGCTATAGAACAGTAGTTGGTTCTGAAGATAAAGATTTCCCGTGGCCGCCTGCTGATAACTGACATCGGTTTCGGGCTGGCTGTAGAGGAACTGCCCGTACAGGTCGAGCCAGGAAGCTGCACTGGCCGTAAACAGACCTTTACTGTAAACGCTTGTACCACGAATCCCATAACTGGCCTGGAGGCCCATGAGGTCGAGCTTTTGTCCGAAGACCGGCGTCAGTACGTTGCCGTAGTTCGGCGAGTCTCCGTTTTGATACAGGCTCTGATCGTCTTTGAACGTTGTACCGCCCTGCTCGAGTGTTGCGTGGAACCGTCGCAGTTCGAAACGAACTCCGCCTCGATAGAGACCTGTCTGATCGCGCAGCCGGTTTGGCACAGGATACTCGTTGCCGTCGGAAACAAATGTTGTCGCGCCGGTTCCCGAACCTGAATCGCGGTCGTAGGCGAGATATGGAATGAACCAGTTTCCCGGTAGCAGGTCGAGCGTGAAATTACCGAAGCGCCGGTGCGTATCGAACGACTGTTCGTTCAATACGATGCCGCGCGCCAACAGTGGATCCGCATAAAACGGTGAAAAATTGAAATAGGCGATATCGCGGTAGTCGGCATTGAAGTCGTACAGCTTCGATTTTCTGGCGTCGAGATGGAACGTGGAATAGGGATCACCTCCCCAGTTGGCCGCGCGCACGTGGATTTGGTCGAAAGCGCGATGTTTGGGATCGGTGAGTGTGAACTCGGCGCCTAACAACTTGGGCCCCGAGCCGAGGTCCACGATGCTGCGATAGCTGTCGAAACTCCCCGCAACATCGGTGCGCCAGCGATAGCCGAAATCGATTGAGCCGGAGAGCCACGATTCAACGGCAGGAACGGGCGATGCGGTCTGCTGTTTGGCATCCGGCTTCGCGTCCGTCTTGGCATCGGTGGGTGCCGGAGGCGTCGCCTGCTGCGCCGCCAGCGGCGCGAGAGTCGCTATGAGTAAGAGCGTTCTCATCTCAGCAGGTTCCGGTCTACGTGGCTTCCATGGATTTTCTGATGGCATACGGTGCAGTTCTGGAACCTTGGCGAGCGCAAATCATGAAACGCGGGTGGCACGACGCCGGAAACTGCGCTGGTTCTCACTGCCGCCAGATTTGCGTGGCACTCCAGGCAGACAAGCCGCACTTCCTGCCGCGCGAGCATTCGCGGATTGGCCGATCCGTGGGGCTCGTGGCAAGTGGCGCAGCCCTCAAAACGCACCGGGGCGTGCTCAAACGTGAACGGGCCCCGCTTGTCGCCATGGCATTTGAGGCAACCAGGTTCATTGGCGGCGAAAACCTGCGTCATCGCCGGCCGGATGCTGCCGTGCGGGTTGTGGCAATCGACGCAACTCATCGCATCCTCGGGTACCTTGTGGTGAAACGGCTTCTGGAATTGAGCCCGGACATTCAGGTGGCAGCCGGCGCATTGGCCGTTGATCGCCGATGCCTTGCGCGCCAGCATGCCGGAGGGTCCGTTGGCGTGCACCTTGTGACACGTTGTACAAGCGACCTGGTCTCTGGCATGGCTGCTTTGCAACCGTCCGATATGTGTCGGCTGATTGAGGTGACAGCTCATGCAGATCCTGTCGGCTGCAGCGGCCGCAAGCTTCGCGGGATTGCGAATATCGTCAGCCGATGCCGATTCGGTGTGCTTCTGCGCAGGCCCGTGACATGATTCGCAGGCTCGGCCTTGCCAGGCGCGCTTCTTATCCACATCCACGAGCTGATGAGGACTCTTCGCGAAGTCATTGGCAATGTCTTCATGACACGTTCCGCAGGCCTCCGATCCAGCGTAGGGAGAGGGTACCGTCTGCGCCCCCACGCCATCCGCCATCAACAAAAGAAGCCAGAGGACTTCAATATTGCGCATGCACTTGGCCAACCGAAAATGCAGCAGCGGAACTATGGCAAACCGTGCAGCTTTCCCCAAGCGTGGTCGTGTTTGCCAATGCGTGAGAGGCAGCCGGGATCGTCACGTGACAACCGGTGCAGGCCGAAGCCACCGGCTGAATCGGGTTAATCGGTCCCTGCGGATCGGTCACGGCGTTGAGTCCTGTAGGCAGGTTCTGCTCGCTGCCGTTGACATGGCACATGGCGCAATTGCGAGTATCGCCAGTTGCGCCCGTCGCGCTCATTGCGGGGTAACGGACATCGCTGAAGTCATTGTGACTGCCGCCGAAACCGACGATCGCGTACGGCCGGTTGTCGGCCAGCAGGTTTTCACCCGTGTGGATGCGGTGCACCATAAGGTTAAAGTTGATGCCTTGCGGGGGAGCTGCCTTGTCCGCCGCTACCAGCGCCGTGGGGCGCCGCGCGACGTCCGTGTTGGAGGGGTTGTGGCACATCACGCAGTACACAGTCTGGTTGCGAAGCGAGCCGTGGACCGACAGCGAAACATGGCACTGATTACAATTGGCCGTGGCCACTACGGTCCGCCGCGGGGCCAGCGCCGATCCGTCTACGGAGAAGCTCACTACCTGATTCTTTGCGCCGTAAGTTACGCTCTGTTGCTTAGTGGTACCGGGCAGCAAAATCTCCGTGCGCCGGGCCTCTACTCCGATCGAATAACTGCCGGTCGCCTGAGCGGGAACCGCGTGCTTGAACGTATAGAGGCAGCTTCCGTCGCTGCCGCAACTGGCACCGGTTGCGCTTTCCGTCACGTAACCCGGGGTCGTCACATCGCTGCCGAAGTTCGTGTATCCGTAATCGGCCGTCGAACCGGCCATTGTGAAAGACAGTGATCCCAGCGCGGAGGTAGGCAGCGATTTTCCAGTTGAATCGGCGATGGTGAAATTCACAATCGGCTGGCTCCCGGCTGTACCATTCTGAATTTTTGTAATATTGACGACCAACCCGCCTAGCATCGCCGACTCCGTCGGAATGGTGTGCGCGCCCTTGATGGAGGCATCGAAGTCAATCTCGCCCTGCGGAATGTGGCAAGTCGCGCAAAGATTATCGTCAAACTGCGGGCCGCCCACGTGATTCACGCCTGTGGCAAAGTTCACGTTATCGTGGCACGAGCCGCAGGCAACGCGTGTCGGCTTGGTCACGTGAGCGGTGGCCTGCGCCGCCTTCACATTCTGCTGGTGGCAGGTTTCGCAGCGCCGCACATCGGCCGGGAAAACCACGGTCGACCAGTCGCTAACGTTCTGGTTAAACCCGATGATCTGATATGGCTTGCCCGCCTGGACGCTCGGCAGGCGCGATCCCATGTGGATTTTGTGCACCATCACTTTCAGGTCAATGGTGTTGCCGGTATCCGGGTCTGTGGATTGCGGAGTATGACAGAGCACGCACATCTCAACGCCGCGCCGTGAACCTCCGTGGGCTGACAGTTGATCGTGACAGGTGTTACAGCCCGTTGTATGGACCACATCGCGCGTGATCGCTACCGCCGATCCGTTCGGGACGAAGTTGAACGTACTGGACGCATAGCTGGTGCCCAAGCCGAACAGGGTCAGATCCCGTGATCCATAAACCCCGATGGTGTGCGTCGCCGCCGCATCGAAACCGGAAGGCGCTTTCGTCCCGAACGTGTACTTATAGACGCCGTCGCTTACCAAGGCGAACGTACCACCTGAATCCGCCGCAGCCTGGATCGCCGAATTGCCAGTGATGGGACTTTTCTGGGTCCGTGTGGCGTAAGAGATGTATTGCTCCTGTCCCTTCGGAATCGTCGCCGCGATCAGGCTGATCGAGACGGCGCCGGGTGTCGTGGCTCCGGTCCTATCGAGCGGAAGGCCCTGAGGATCGGTAATCGACACCGTGGCTGTGATGGTGCCGTCCAGCGCAATCTGCGCGCCCGTGATTTTGAAGAGCAAACCCGGCCGTACGAAATCGAGAGTCGCGGCGTCGGTGTAAAAGGCCCTCTCGCGCGACGAGTACTCGTGCCTCTTGCCAGCGCCGGTCATGCAAAGCGCGACCACGGCCGCCAAAGCCGCTGTTCGTCCGACGGAATAGAGCCGTTTCATATGCCCGTAAAGCCCCTTCAGCTTAGATTGCCGATCTCCAATACGAAAACATGGTTAGGCCCATCACCCGTCTTGATCCTTCCCGCTTGCTAGGGCGTGACTTGGAGTAGAAGACGAACCCATCTCGCGAGTTATCGTCGCACTTGAATGGCCGTGATAACTTACGCCCTAATCGATGAGTTGCCGTGTGTTCCTGCGTCATTTGGCGCAGAGGAGTGAAGATTCAACCCAACCCTTGCGCCTTCCCAACCGGAGAAATGCTTTCCCACAATCGTTGGGCCGCGATCGGATCATCACAGCTCTCCAGAGCCCTGATTACGCCCGTCGATACGGGTCCGAGTGGTCCGTTTGTCAAGTTTATCTAGCTGCAGGGTCCGCGAAGTTTCCTGTCGGCGGCCGACGAATGAACCCGCCATTTCACGGCTGCAGGAGAATTGCCGCGAATAATCCGAGCATTCGCCGAAAGCAGCCTCAAGCTAAAACAGCCAGAACCTTCTGGAACATCTCTCTTACCAACAGCACTCCGCCTTAGAGAAGCCCATAATGTAGTTTTTCATTAGCGTGAATTCGCGTCCATTCGCGGCCAAGCCATAATTTTTGTGCGAACCACGTAACCAATACCATCGTCTTAGGTACTAGGATCCATGGGAACACTCTTCAGCGATCTGCGCTTCGGCCTCCGCCAGCTTCGTTTGAACCCGACTTTCACCGTCGTCGCGGTGTTATCTCTAGCTCTCGGCATCGGAGCCAACACCGCCATCTTCCAGCTCATCGAAGCGGTTGGCATGCGAACGCTGCCGATCGAGAAACCCCAGGAGATGGCGTACTTCGACTTTGCCAAGAACTCCAAGCGCTCCGGCTGGTTTTCGAGCCGCAGCGCGCGGTTCACCTATGCACAGTGGGAACAGATTCGCGCACGGCGGGAAGCCTTCAGCGGAACAATAGCCTGGAGCGCCACTCGATTTAATCTTTCGCAGGGAGGCGAGGCGCGATATGCCGACGGCCTATACGTCAATGGAGATTTCTTCTCTGTGCTGGGCGTCCCCACAGTGCTGGGCCGCACCTTCACCGCCCAGGATGACCAGCCCGGCTGCGGCTCGCCCGGCGCGGTGATCAGTTACGCTTTCTGGCAGCGAGAATTGGGTGGCGAGCCGGGCGTGCTTGGCCGCAGCGTCAGACTGGAAGGCAGACCCTTCATAATCCTCGGAGTTACGTCACCCAGTTTCTTCGGCGTCGAGGTCGGAAATCGTTACGATGTGGCGCTCCCTATATGCGCCGATCCGCTCTTCTCTGAAGATGGCAAGGGCCGCATCCCCGCACGGCACGCCTGGTGGCTATCCGCGATGGGGCGGTTGAAACCGGGTTGGACGATCGAGCGGGCGAATGCGCTCTTCCAGACACTCTCTCCGGCAATTATGCAAGCCACGCTTCCGCCCAACTACCGTCCTGACGACGCAAAGCTTTATCTGGCAAACAAGCTCACGGTAACGCCGGGAGGTACCGGCGTATCCGGTTTACGCCGCAATTACGAAAACCCGTTGTGGATGCTGTTGGCAACCACGGGACTCGTGCTGCTGATCGCCTGCGCGAATCTGGCCAACCTGCTGCTGGCCCGGGCCAGCGTTCGCGAACGCGAGATCGCGGTGCGGCAGGCAATCGGAGCGTCGCGCGGCAGGCTCATCGCGCAACTACTCTCGGAGAGCATGCTGCTGGCGCTGTTCGGAGCCGCGCTAGGAGCATTGTTGGCCCAAATCCTTAGCCGGGCGCTGATAGCTTTTCTCACCACCAAAGGCGATTCTGTCTTCGTCGGATTGGATCTGGATCTGCGGATGCTCGGCTTCATGGCCGGAATTGCGATCCTCACCTGCCTGCTGTTCGGTCTGGCGCCCGCCATCCGGGCCACCAATATCGCCCCGGCCGCGGCGATGCGCTCCAGCGGGCGCGGACTCACCTCAGGACGCGAGCGGTTTAGTCTTCGCCGCGCCTTGGTGGTCGCGCAGATATCGCTATCGCTGGTGCTGCTGGTCGGCGCATTCCTATTCGTGCGCAGTCTCCAAAAACTCCTGGACGTCGATCCGGGATTCCGGCCGGAAGGCATCATCGCAGTGAGCGTGGATCTGAAACCGGCGAACTATTCAAAAGATCGTCTGCCAGAGATCTATCGCGAGATGCTCGAGCGCATCCGCTCGCGAACGGGGGCCAGTTCCGCGGCGCAAGTTGGGTGGACACCCGTAAGCAACTCCGGTTGGGACGAGAAGACCTGGGCGGAAGGCCCCTCCTCAGTCAGCGCGGACTGTTTGTTTAATCGGACCGGCCCTGGCTACTTCGGGACTATGCAGACCACCTTCCTCGCCGGTCGCGATTTTGACGTCCGCGACAACCGTGGAGCGCCGAAAGTTGCCATCGTCAACGAAGCATTTGCGAAGACTATTTTCGGCGGTCAGAACCCGGTGGGCCGTTCGTTCCGTGTCCAGGGCCCCGCTGGGAAGCCCGATCCTAGGTACCAGGTCGTGGGATTAGTGCGGAATACGAAATACTACGAACTCCGCGAGGACTTCAAGCCGATCAGTTTTCTGCCCATCGCGCAGGATGACAATCCTCCCGGCGCCGGCGCCACATTTGTTCTCCGGACAAACGCGCCAGTAGGAGGAGTCTTCCGTGCCATCACCGCGGCGGTGGCCGAACTGCACCCCGGAATCGGTATCCAGTTCAGCGTACTGACAACACAGCTAAAAGACTCCCTCCTGCGAGACCGGCTGATGGCGGCGCTGGCAGGAGCGTTCGGAGTGCTCGCCGGCTTGCTGGCCGTACTAGGGCTCTACGGTGTGATTGCGTACATGGTGCAAAGGCGCCGCAACGAGATCGGCGTTCGCATAGCCCTCGGCGCCGGCCGCGCGCGCGTGATCCAGTTGGTCCTAAGCGAAGCCGCGCTGCTACTTGTGATCGGATTGGCCGTAGGTGTCGCGCTCGCGCTATGGGCCGCCAAAGCGGCGGCGTCGATGCTCTACGGTTTGACCCCATACGACCCGGTGACGTTGGCCGGAGCCATCGCAGTGCTGGCCGCAGTCGGGTTGATCGCCAGCTACGGTCCGGCGCACCGCGCATCGCGCCTTGATCCCATGGACGCCCTGCGCGAAGAGTAAGAGCCCGTCGTCCGTCATTATTGTGGCGGTCGCGCAGCATCGCGGCGATCACGTCATGCCTCTTCTCGCCGCAACCCAAAGGTGTGGCCCACAGCTTACAGATATGCCGGCGCGACGTAGCCTAAGCCCTAGCAAGTTCCGCCGCCTCCATCACGCGAATCGCAGCCGCCGTTGCCGCATCTGCAGGTACGAAAAACTCGAGCGCCAACTCCGACAGCATCACATCCACCGGTGTCCCGAAGACGGTCGTCATGCTGAAAAACGCAAGCAGCCGGTCCGCGACGTGAATCTTCAGCGGAACTGCCACCGCATATCCGTGCGAATCACGCTGGCCCGCGGCGCCTGGATACTCCGAAACTTCCCGCATCAAAGCAAGCAAAACCGAATCCGCCGTCGCCTGAATCTGCCGCTCCAGGCGCGATAGCAGATGGCCCCGCCATTCCCCCAGATTCGCGACGCGCGGAGCCAATCCTTCCGGATGCAACGTCAGCCGAAGCGCATTGACCGGCGACTCCAATAAGAATGGCGCGACGTCGGCGTACAATTCCGGCAGCGCTCCATTCGAGGCGACAATGCTCCAATGCCGGTCGATCGCGAACGCCGGATACGGTTTCTGCGCCGCGAGCATCAGGTCGATGGCCAGCCGCACCGAATCGAGCGCTGGATCGGTAAGTGATTTTTCCGGGTAGACCGGCGCGAACCCGGCCGCCACCAGCAGTGTATTTCGTTCGCGCATCGGAATCTCCATCTGCTCGGCGAGCCGGAGCACCATCTCGCGGCTGGGCGCCGACCGCCCCGTTTCGACAAAACTCAAATGGCGCGCCGAGATTTCCGCTTCGCACGCCAAGTCGAGCTGGCTCAGCCGCCGCCGCTGGCGCCATTCGCGGAGAAGCGTCCCGACTGATGGCAGTGCTGCGCTCATATTTCGACGTTAACGCGAAACGAGCAGCGCGGCCATTACCTCCGAAGTAATCGACTCGGCGTGAGACTTGTGGAATGATGCTGCCATGAACCGGAGAAACATGCTAACATCCTTCGCAGCGGGCACAGCATTGGCCGCCGCGCAAAGCCCGAAAAAGAGTCCAACCGCAAAAGTACCCGCCGGATCGTTTATCGAAGTCGACAACCGGACGAGGCTTTTCTACAAAGATTGGGGGACCGGCAAGCCCGTGCTGTTCGTCCATAGCCTGGCCGTCAACGCAGACCTATGGCAGTACCAGATGATCGATCTCATCGATCGCGGCCTGCGCTGCATCGCTTACGACCGCCGCGGGCACGGCCGGTCGAGCGATCCAGGCGGCGGCTACTCAATTGACATCCTCGCCGACGATCTGCACGCCGTAATCGAATCGCTCGATCTTCGTGATGTTACCTTGATCGGGCACTCGTTCGGTTGCCGCGAGATTGTTCGCTACCTCTCGCGCCACGGCTCGGCAAGAATCGCTCGGGCCGCCCTTATTGCGCCGACGTTGCCATTTCTTCTCAAGACTGCCGATAACCCCAGCGGATTCGACCATGCCGTCGTCGATCAACTAAGAGCCTGCTACACCACCGATTTTCCGAAATGGCTCAAAGATAACGAGCGTCCGTTCGTGGTCGCCGAAACTTCGCAACCCATGATCGACTGGGTGAAAACCATGTTCCTCCAGGCTTCCCTACAAGCCGTGGTCGAGTGCAACCGCGTCGGTTTCGAAAGCGACTTCCGCCGCGAACTCGCCAAACTCGAAATTCCAACCGTGGTGATTCAGGGCGACAAAGATGTCTCCGCGCCGCTCGAACTCACCGGCAGAAAGACCGCTGCATTGATTCCCGGCTGCCGCCTCACCGTGTACGAAGGCGCTCCCCACGGCTTGATGCTCACACACATCAAGCGGCTGAATGCGGATCTCCTCGGGTTCATTGCGGGCTGAGAGTCTGTCGCACAAGGTCACGATTTGACATCTCTTTCACAACTGACGGGTCTCTCAGTGGAATGTTCTTTCTCGAACGCCAGTTCCGGGGCACGTTGCCCGTGCTTGCGGGATACAGCGGTACGCAGGCCCCCGGGGGGCCTGCAGAAGAAGGCGAACAAGGGCGGCTGGGACGGCGAGCGTCGCGTAGTGGCCAAAGCGGAACATATCGACGGGAAAGAGAATCCACGCTTCGTAGTGACTTCTTTGACGAGCCAGGAATGGGCGGCCCAGGCTTTGTACGAACAACTCTATTCCGCACGCGGCGACATGGAGAACCGCATCAAAGAGCAGTTCAGTTTGTTCGCCGGCCGAGTGAGCGCCGAGACAATGCGGGCCAACCAGATGCGGCTGTACTTGTCCACGATGGCCTACGTTTTGGTGAGCGGGTTGCGGCGCCTGGGGCTGAAAGGGACGGAACTGGCAGAAGCGCAGGTATCGGCCATCCGCACGAAGCTGTTGAGAATCGGCGCGCAGATTGGGGTGGCGACGATCGGCGACTATTCGCAGGGAATCGGTCGGTGGCAACACATACGTTCCGGACGGCCGACGACTCGTCCGGAACCGCAATCCGATGCATTCTGACGACACCGTCTCGCGACCTGGAATGATCTCGAATCCGTGCTGGACTGCCTTGATGCGGGCCGTCCAATGACTCAATCCAGACGCTCCGCCGCAAGCTCGCGGAATGATGTCATCAGATCTCCCCACCAAAGCCCAATCATGCGAATGAACGCCGGGCCCTCTTTGCCGTCACGCACGGGATGATCGGCTCGCAGCGTCGCCCAGCCCGAGTGACGCACTGTGACGCGCGTTCCCGTCGGCACGGCTTCGAACACAACCTGCACATGCGTACTCTCGCCCGGGGCGAAATTCACTCCCCGCCATTCAAACTGGAACCGCTCGGGCGGCTGCCAGACCGTGATCCTTCCCTTCGTGAACATCTGCGGTCCTGACGGAGATTCGACCTCTTCTATGAATTGGCCGCCCAGCCACGGCTCGAACCGCACTACTCCGGGCTGTTTTCCGGCGATTCGAAACTTCGGCCCCGACCGCCACCAAAGGTTGGTCTCCGTCGTGAAAATGGCGAAGGCCGTTGCGGGGTCCGTCGACACTGTGACGCTCACGGTCACAAGGTCAGAAGCGGGGCGCATCATCGTTTTCCGGAGACCTTCCCCCCGGTCTTCGAGCTCTCAACATGATCGCGGAAGGCCGCTAGCTCGCCGGTCCAGAAGGATTCCAACTCTCCCAACCAGACCCGAAGCTCGTCGAATGGTTCCTTCCGTAAGCTGTAGATCCGCACTCTCGCGTCTTCTTCCACTCCTTGCTCATGGATCAATCCGCTGCGCCGTAGCACTCGCAGATGCCTGCTCAGGGCCGGCGGCGTCAGCGAGAGGGCGGTGGCAATTTCCCCGGCGCGCCGCGGTTGCTCCTTAAGAAGCTCAATTACCGCCCTGCGCTTACGGTCAGCCAGTGCCGAAAGGGTAGCGTTGAGTTCCGTTTTCGGCACAGTTACTCACCGGGCGCATTCCGTACACGTTCTGTGAACCACCAGAGGTGGCCTTCGGGATCGAGCGCTCCATAGCTGCGATCTGCCCAGTGGTTGACGCCGTAATCGTGAACGGCGGGTTCTTCTACCACGGTAGCGCCAGCCGCACGAGCGCGCGCGCAGTGCTCGTCCGCGTTATCAACGAACAGCATCAGAGTCTGCGTATTCGCTCCGCCAATCGAGTGTGGACTCGCTCCCCGCGGAACCTTCGGGCGTCTGGGGTTGTCTCCGCTCTGGCCCACCATCACGAGGGCCTGGTCATAGACAAGTTCGCTGTGCTCGATGCGCCCGCCGTCGCCTTCGACTTTCAGCCGCACCTCAAAACCGAAGGCGCAGCAAAGCCAGTCAATCGCTCCGGCAGCGTCGTCATAAAAGATCACAGCCGATAATCGGGGCCAGCCCTTTGGTGTAGACTTCATGTATAATGATTAACGTATGACGATACTATTGTCAATATGTGAAACATTGTGGAGGTCAGGCAGGTGAACGTCTGGGTCGCAAAAGTAATCATTCTCTTGGCGAGCATCGTGATGGTCACCATCCGCGCGCCTTACGGCCAACGGCGCCGTGGGATCCCCGCGGTGAGGAGCAACAAGGGTACTCTTGAGATCGTCCTGTTGACGTTCGCGTGGCTCGGCTTCTTTCTTCCACTGATCTGGATCGCCACGCCGGTGCTCGCTTTTGCGGACTATGCGCTTCAGCCAGTCCCGCTTTTTGGTGGCGCCGTGTGCCTCACGCTCGGGTTGTGGCTCTTCCACCTGTCGCACGCGGACCTCGGCGATAACTGGTCGATCACCCTCGAGGTGCTGGAGAAGCACAGGCTGGTCACGCGAGGCGTCTACCGCTGGGTACGTCACCCGATGTACGCGGCTCTCCTACTATATTCGGTGGGCCAAGCGCTCGTTCTCCCCAACTACGTGGCGGGCCTGTCCTCCGGCGTCGCGATGGCCCTCCTCGTAAGCCTCCGCATCAGACCCGAGGAGCGGATGATGCGTGAGGAATTCGGGAAGGACTACCAGGAGTATGTGGCGGTGACGAAGCGCCTGGTCCCCGGCGTTTGGTGAGGGTGAAATGGGCAGCCGCCTAACAACGGTATGCAGCGGACCGCCCTTCTCGCCGCCGCTGATGCCGGGCTTTAGGTACATCCTCTCTGACAGCCGTAGCACTTACCTGATCGGGTCAGTCGTTGGCTCGCGGAACTTGGCCGAAATGATCGTTTCAGGTGCGCTCCCTCGATTTCATGCCTGGCATTCGCCCCTTTTATGGAGGCCGGGAGCTCAACTCGCGCGGCCGGCGGACCCGATGCTGGATAGCGCAGTTTTAGATTTTTGCTGTTCATAGCAAGTTGCCTTTCGAAGCAAGTTTGCCTTCACAGATTCCTCTGACGAGGCAATTATCTTCGAAGTCCTTCCTCTATGTATGAATTCCCTATAGCTTCTCCCTAGCTTCCTCACGTCTTTTTGCGACCAGATTTCCACCGCGATTATCGCACCAACCTATACGATGCCCGTGCGGCTGAGGGTTCCGCTGAGGGCGATCGGTCATTCCGGAGGGAAGCCGATCACGGTTCCGGGAGGCAACCGATCAGGCGTCGGAGCGAAGCGACGCTGGCTCTTTGATGTTGGCCAAGATTGATCGGAATCGTCAAGCAAAATCTGTCCGGAGCGAAGCGAAGGAAGGATGGTCGTGGCGAGGATGGGGGTGTGGGGCAAGGGGCAGCAGTCCCTTGCCCCGCCTCAGCACACAGAGACCCCGGAGCGCGAATAGCGCTTCGGTCTGATCTCGGGCGCGCGGCACCTCGCTGCTTCGGCAAATGTCGCGCTTGACGCGCGTCCGAGATCCCCGTATCGCGGGGGCCATTGAGAAACTGACGTCAAAGGTTTCCTTACGCAAGAAGACTGCTCCGCCAGAACCATTGGTCAACATGCAGATGCAATGAACTACCCTATACACGGCTCTCGTTCATGGCCACTACCTGGCGCGAATTCGAATTCGTCCGCGCGTATTGCTCAAGGCCTGAAGCTGCCGGATTTCAGTTTGCTCTGAGGGCGATGACGGGATCAATCCGGGAAGCCCTCCTTGCCGGAAGATAGCCCGCCAGCAGCGCCACAGCAAACAGCAGGACCGCCATCGCCACAAATGTTTGCGGATCGGTCGGAGCCGTGCCAAATAAAAGAGACGCTATGAGCCGTGCAACTACTAACGACCCGGCTACTCCGGCGCCGATTCCGATCAGCGCGAGCCGCAAAGTCTTCCGGATCACGCCAAACAACACATGTTCCTGCGTCGCGCCCAGCGCCATGCGGATACCGATCTGGTGCGTCTCGCGCGTAACGGAATAGGAAATGACTCCGTAAATTCCCAGGGTAGCGAGAAGCAACCCGAGTCCGGCGAAGATCGACACCAGGAGGAAGAAGAACCGCCGGGGCGATGTTGCATGGTCCACAAGATTCTGAATCGGTTTGAACTCTGTCGCCGGCTGCGCTGGATTGATCTGATGAAGTACGCTTCTCACGCTGGTTGCCAGCGTGCCTGGGGGCAGCTTCGACCGCACCACCAGATAACAGCCCTCCGGTCCGAACTGCTTCGTGGCCGGCAGGTACATCTGCCAACCCGCTGCGTCTTCGGCGCTGGTTTCGCGAACATCGGCAACCACGCCGATCACACGCGACTCCGTGCCGCTGCCGAGGGCTATACGGCCAATCGGATCCTGTCCCGGCCACAGCTTGCGCGCGACGGTCTCATTGACGATGACGACATTCTGGTTGTCGGAAAGATCCGACCAGCTGATATCCCGGCCCTCGATCAGGCGCATTCCCATGGATTTGAGATACCCCGGCGACACGATATAAACAAACACGCCCTGATATTTCCCGCCATCGTAATCCCCGCCCTTCGCTTTGATCCCCCAGCTGCGGTTCCTGCTCATCGGCAGGTTGTCGGATATGCCCGCTGCCTCAACGCCGGGAATCAGTGAAGACCGCTGCACGACCTCCTGCCATATCGCCGTCCGCCGGGCTACATTCCGGCCATCGTCATAGTCGACGCTGATGGCGGCTGCGCGGGCTGGCTCAAAGCCCAGGTCGACATCGAGCACTTTCAGAAAACTTCGCAGCAACAGACCGGCTCCCACCAGCAGTACGCAGGCGAGAGCAACCTCTGTGATAACCAGCGCCGAGCGCATCCGGTCGTGACCTCTGCCTGCGCTCAGTCCCCGTCCGCCGTCCTTCAGCTTTTCCTGAAGGTTGCCGCTCGATATGCGCAGCCCCGGCGCCAGGCCAAAGAGAACAGCCGTGGCGACGGCTATCAACAGCGTCCATGCCAGCACCGCTCCGTCCACGCGCAGCATGCTCAGCAGCGGCAATGCGATAGATCCCTGGTGCGCAAGCCAGGAGATAGCGGCAGATCCAACTCCGGCTCCCAGGATCGCACCCGCTCCTGACAGGACGAGACTCTCAGTGAGCAACTGACGCACCAGCCGTCCGCGTCCCGCCCCCAAAGCGCCGCGCAGGGCAAATTCGTTGCTGCGCGCCGCCGCGCGCCCCAGTAACAGGTTCGAGAGGTTTACGCAGACGATCAGCAGAATCAGGCCGACAGCACACCACAATACAACCAGCGAGCGCCGCAATTTGCCGCTTACATATTCTTTTAGCTCCGTGAGCTGGCCGGTGTAACCTTTTCCGTAGTCGGGATGTTTGTGCTCGAAGTAGAGTTGCGGGAAAAGTTGATCCGCCTCGCGCTGTGCCTGCGCCAGAGTCACTCCCGGCTTCAGGCGGCCAATGAGCGCTAAGTCGTTCCCGTCGTCGCGGAAGTCGTCCATGATGTATGGGGTGAACAGGTCGACCCTGGCGCCGGGCGAAAACACCGAGCCGAAATCAAACGTATCCGGCAGCACTCCCACCACTGTCACTGCCGAACGGTTCAGGTTGATGGTCCGTCCGATTATGCTGCGATCGCCCCCAAACTGCCGCTTCCAGAACGGATAGCTTAACAGCGCCACGGGCCTGGCATTGTGCACGAACTCCTCGGAGCGGAACAGCCGGCCGGCTGAAGGATTGACGCCCAGCGTTTGAAAAAAGCCTTCCGCCACCAGAATGCCTGTAGCTGGCCTTGGCTGGTCGCCGCCCATCAGTTTGAAATTATCCGGCCCGGTAAAGGCGAAGTACCCGCTTACCTTCTCAAAAGAGCGATTCTGTTGCTGGAAGTCCTGCGTCGCATCCGCTGTGTACGTCTTGCTCGATTCGCCGGATTTCGCGTCTTTCTCGACAATCCGCACCAACTGTTGCGCTGCGGGAAAAGGCAAAGGACGCAACAGGATTGTGTTAACCACGCTGAAAACGGCAACATTGGCTCCAATGCCCAGCGCAAGAATCAGAACGGCGACAATCGCGAACCCGCGCTCGCGCCGCAGCGTGCGAAAGGTGAACCGCAGGTCCTGCGTCAGGACATCAAGCCACGGAAGCCCGCGCGCCTGCACAGGCGAAGAACTTTGAACACTGGACATAGTTACATTACTGGCCACGAAGCGAATGGTTACGAAGATAGTTCGAAGTTCGCGGGAAAGCGACGGACCGGGCAGCACAGTATAGCCTTTGGATCGCGGAAGCGGCACAACCTGGCGGACCCGCCGAACGCCGTTTTCGCGGCCCTCTTCAGGTCGAGACCCGGCGGAGAATTCTGCGGTGGTTGCAGATGTGCTCTCCTCCCCCGCAGTCCGTTTGCCGGTCCTGAAAAAATAGGGGCCAGGAATGAGGCTTGCTATTCGGGTGCGCTCTTGCTGTTTGTTTCCTAAGAAACCCAGATTTCATGGGCGAGTTGTACAGCATAGACCACGCACAACGCGTCGCCTTTGAACGCCAGCGCAATCTCGAAAACACCCGGCCCGTGTAGGACCGTCCATATAGCTCCACGTTGTCATATTTGACAACGATTTCAACGAGCCGGCTTTTGAAAAGAATGGCCGTGCGGCAAATCGCGTCCCATGGGGGTAGCACCTCGTAAAGCAGTGAGCCTGCGGCGGGCATTCACAATAATCTATATCGAGCCAAGCCAAACAAATAAAACCAAATAGCCCAAAAACGCAGAACCCGAAGTTCGAAATCGCCACCTCGCCTGTTATCTTCCAATCAGGAAAGGGATTCCGAAACGGATCTCCACCTAATTTTGAAGGCAACACAGGAGAAGTTATGAGTGAGCATCAAAAGGAAATAAATAGGATCA
>Ga0105240_10003709_pt1 | contig 23607 bp, 21 predicted proteins | sample KBSC54metaG_FD_80426 | JGI IMG/M metagenome (GOLD analysis project Ga0105240, IMG submission 80426) | Corn rhizosphere microbial communities from Kellogg Biological Station, Michigan, USA - KBS C5-4 metaG | ecosystem: Host-associated > Plants > Roots > Rhizosphere > Soil | place: Michigan, USA...
CGCCGGAAAGGCCGATGCCACGGACCCAATCGACCGCGAAGGCAGCCGGCCCGATTTCATGATCCTCGCCTACCCCGTGATGTCCTTCACCACGCCCTACACGCACAAGGGTTCACTGCAAAATCTACTCGGCGACAATCCCGATCCGAAGTTAGTGGAGAACCTATCGAACGAACTCCAGGTGACTCCGCAAACTCCGCCAACATTTCTCTTCCACACCAGCGGCGACACCGGAGTGCCCGCCGAGAACAGCGTACTCTTCTACATGGCCCTCCGGAAAGCAGGCGTGCCCGCAGAGATGCACATCTTCGAAAAAGGCTCTCACGGCGTAGGGCTGGGCGGCGCCGACCCGGCCCTGCATGAATGGCCCAATCTCCTCGTCCTGTGGTTCCGCACGCGAGGGTTGTTGAAATAACGTTACTCCCGGCGAAGCCCGCAGCGCCGGAAGATAACGCGCCAACTCCGCCACCGCCTACACAGAGCGGATCACGTTGAAGTTCCACGCCGCCCGGCGCCAACCGAAACCATAATTCCAAAGCTCGTGTAGGGCAGCTTGTCAAGCTGCGCGCCGGTTGCTTACCGGCGCTCCAGACGGTTCAACCATTCAGCTCTTGTATGACCGCGGTCAATGCAAGCCGCCCGGATCGCAGTTTTCCCTCTGTTATTTGCGAGCGCCTGCGCGCTCCCTGACGAAAACTCACAGCCCGCAGTGCTGGAAGATAACCCGCCAGTGGCAAGCGCAATAAGCCGCGCTGAACTAACCGCTACTCCCACCGAAGCGCCCGCATCGGGTCGACACGCGTAGCCCGCAGCGCCGGAAGATAACCGGCCAAACCCGCCACCATCGCGATTCCCAACGTAGCAAGCGCAATCGTCCCCGCATCGTTCGGCGTGATGCCGTATAGCTGAGTCTGGACGAGGCGCGTCGCTCCCCACGCAGCCGGCAACCCGATCGCGATCCCGACGCCAACAAGAATCAACACCTCGCGCATCACCAGCCAGACCACGTCGCGCCGAGCCGCACCAAGCGCCATGCGAATGCCTATCTCGCGCGTCCGCCGGTTCACCGTATACGCCATCACTCCATAAAGCCCAATCGCGGCCAGCAGAGTAGCCAGAAGTCCAAACGCGCTCGAAAGGCTAGCCACCAGCCGTTCCGTGACCAAAGAATTTTCCAGCTGCTTCTCGAGCGTCTTCATATCAAACACCGGAATATTCGGATCGAGGCCTTGGACAATGCGGCGAATCGTCGAGAACATCTGCTCCGGATCGCGGGCCGTCCGCACGTAGACCGACATCCCGAGGACAAATTTCTTCTGCTGGTATGGCACAAACACTTCGATCGGCGTCTCATCGCGCATGCTCTCGTACTTTGTGTCCCGTGCCACTCCAACGATAGTAATATCCGTTTTCGTGCCGGGATCCCCGCCCATTCCGATGTGCCGGCCCGTCGCGTTTGTGGTTCCGAAATAACGTTTGGCGAACTTCTCGTTCACGATGGCGACCTGTGGCGCAGTCTTTCCGTCGTTCGCGTTGAAATCGCGGCCAACGAGTATTGGCACGCCGAGCGACTTGAAGTAGTTCGGCGAAATGAAATTCATATGCGGGTCGATCCATTCGCCCGGCTTGGCCTTATACGATTCAACCGTCACGAAGTTGTCCCACTCCTCGCCCGCGAGAACCGGCACAATGGCCAGACTCGCCGCCTCCACTCCGGGCGTCGTGTTGAGCGCGTCGATGAGTTGCCGGTAGAAGTCGAGGCTTCGCTCCGGTTTGTAACCATTCTGGGGCGGATCAATGCCGAACGTCAGCAAATTCGAAGTGCGAAAGCCTGGATCGAGTTCTTTCAGATTGCTCAGGCTCCGAATGAAGAGACCAGCGCCAATCAGGAGCAGAAGCGACAGCGTTACCTGGGCGATCACCAACCCCTTGCGAAAATTTACAGACGTTCCGCCGGTCACCGATCCCGCCTGGTCCTTCAAAGTGGACGCCAGATCGGGGCGCGTTGACTGAAGCGCAGGAACAAGTCCAAAGATGATCCCGGTCAATAGAGAGAGTGCAATATTAAACCCAAGAATGCGCAGATCGGGAACAGTGGAGATAGCGAGCGGGTGATCGCCTACAGGCAGAAAGCCGATCAGCGTGGTGTCGATCCATACGGCCAGCAGGAGTCCCACAACGCCGCCGGCCACAGCGAGCAAAAGGCTTTCGATCAGCAACTGCGACACGATGCGGCCGCGCGTGGCGCCCAGCGACAGCCGGACGGCAATCTCTTTCTGGCGCGCATTCGCACGCGCGATCAGCAGGTTCGCGACATTTGCACACGCGATCAGCAGGACGAGGCCAACAATGGCCGTCAATACAAGCAACGGCGTGGAGAACTTCTGTCGTAGCTCCGACCGGCCTTTCGACGCCGGTATCACATCCATCCACATCTTGAGAAAATTTTGTTTCGTCAACGGTGCCGCGGTGGCGAACTCCTTGGCCAGCACTTCCATTTCGAGGATCTGATGGAACAGCGGCTGCAAACCAGCCTTCGCCTGTTCCTCGGAGACACCCGGCTTCAGGCGTCCGAAGACATTTACCCACCGCCCGCGCCGGTCCTTCAGCGTGTAAAAGCCAAGCTGGTCCATCTGTGCCTTCATCATGATCGGAATCCGGATCTGCGGCGCATAGCCGGGATCCGTCCCGCGGCTCACGCCGACAACTGTGAGTGGATATCCGTTCACCAAAAGCTTTTTCCCAATTACCGACCGGTCGCCGGCGAACCGGGTCTGCCAATAACCGTAGCTGAGGACAGCGTATGGTTCTCCACCAGGCGTCTTGTCGTCGTCCGGCGAGAAAACGCGTCCGAGCGCCGCGCCTACGCCGAGCACAGGGAAATAGGTGCCGGATACCAGTTCACCCGAGATCCGCTCCGTTTTCCCCTGGTAGCTAAGACTGAAACTCGAATCCCAGCGGCAGAACATTCCGCTGAACACTTGGTTGTGATCCCGAAAATCCTCGTACATCACGTAAGAGAGTTTGTTCGGTCCATTGTTGCTTCCGTAGTGCTGTCCGCGAGCAGTAAGCAGAATCAGTTGCTCGGGGTTTTTGATAGGAAGCAAACGAAGAAGAATCTGATCGACTAACGTGAAGATCGCCGTGTTCGCGCCGATCCCTAGAGCGAGAGAAAGGACGGCAACGATAACGAAAACAGGTGACTTTGTGAAGGTGCGAAACGCAAAGCGCAGATCTTGAATTACGTTGGTCACATCGGTTGTACGAGGTGCTGGCGAAAAGGTTACGTGAGTGCCTCCAGCATGTCAAAATAGGGCAAAATGTCGATTTCCGCTCGAGTCTGCGAGCCGAATGAGCCTCACTCCGCGAATACTACCGGAAGGAAATGGACTGCCAGATCATTCATGACTCCATCCATGATCGCCCGGGCGGGACCATAGAATACGGGCCTTGGACAACCTCGCACGCGCTATACGAGCTCTATATCAAACGAGACTTCCGGCGGCGCATCTTTGACCTGTTCGCGGCTTTGCTCGCGGCGCAGTGCAAATTGAATCCAATCGGCTGGAACCGTTGAAGGGCGACCGAAAAGGGCAATATTCTATTCGGATCAACGATCAGTGGCGTATATGTTTTAAGTGGCCGAAGGATGAGGGCTTTTCATCATCTTTCTCCCGTTCGAGAATTTTCTTGATGTCTCGCCGCCCGTGGAGTACGCGAACGACGCGCAAGGAATCAGACTGAACCACGTAGAAGATCAGCATGTCTTCGAAGGCTTTTATCGCCCATGAGGCAAGCCCCGCCAGAACCGGGTTCTTAAACTGCTTTGGCGTGCTAATCTCCGGCTTCTTGCAGATGGGTTCAATAGATTCATTGACGGCTTCCAGAAAGCCGGTCGCAGCCGGATATCGTCCTTTGCATTTGGCCGGATAACGTATTTCACGAACTCTTTTTCCGGCCCTGGCTTTTTTTGCCACGTCCGTAGCTTCGGTCTTGAGGTCCTTCCAGAATTCGCGAGTAAGCGGGATATCATCGCCGCCGGTCGTCAACCCTTCAACGAGCAGCGTTTCCAGACGCGCTTCTTCTTCGCGCTCTTGCGCCGCGCGGAGCAACGAGCGAAAATATTCGCTGATGTTGCCGTAGCCCTTGGTTGCAAGCTGTTCGTCGATGAACGTCTTGAGGGATTCCGGTAGCGAGATTGTGACGGTGGTCATGAAGAGCCTCCTGTTGCTTCTTCCTTCACCCCACCAGTTATAAGAATGGTCCTCAATAGATAAGAATGGGATTTTGGAACGGGCGACCTTCCTACGCGACGATTAATACGATAACGTCCTTTATGGTCTATCAAAAAGAGAAATGTAACTCAGGGCTTAGCTTCCGGCAGTCCGTTTCTCTCAGATCTCCAACAGGTGTTCGGAAACCATAGACGTTTGCGAAAAAGACCCAGGGGGGTTAGTATCACTGGATCTGCACAACTCGCGTTGCGCTCCAAATGGCCCCTCGTGACCCGACTGCCGGATCTACCCCAACGAGCAGGATGATCTTAATTGCTTGGGGTGACGACGCTGCCGAACGGATAGAGCCAATAGGCCGGCGAAACCGGTACCCAGAAACAGGAAGGTTCCGGGCTCAGGAGTAGCGGTACTGGCCAGCGACGTGCCGATGGTTAGATCGTCCATACCGAAGACGTCTCCCTCCGTGGTAAATGAATTCTCAATCTGGACGGCGGTGATCCTTTGCGACGGATTGGTGCTGGAAACACCAAAAAAGAACACGTTGGCGTTGCTGTTACTTGTCGTGAGGTTGGTCGCGACGGTTGCAGTTCCGCCGCCCTCGAGGGTCAGGAGAAGTTCGAGCTGGTCCGGCGCAGTCCCACCGTCGCTCATATCGGTGGCGTAGAGGCCGACCCCCGCGACCGGCGCGCTGAAGGTGAAGGTCGTATTCACCGAGCCGCTGGTGTCGAGGAATTGCGTGCCGGAGGTAGCGAATGCGCCATTATCGGGGCCGCCTGCGACGAAGTTGGAGGAGCCAATGGCGATGATGGAATTCGCGGTGACCGAGGTGGAAGGAAAGCTGACCGAGGTGGGGAACGTTCCAACCGTAAGAGAATCGAAATTCTCGACGCCAGTACTGGCAAACGACGACAGGAAGGAGTTGCGGGCGATCAGGCTATTGACCGGAGCGGTCGGCGGGGTGCCATTTCCCTGGTCGATGCCGAAAAACGTTTGAAGCGACGCGGCAGAGGCTGGTTGAATGATGCCAAATAACGCCATGGCAGTGATCAGACCCGTCGCGGCCACTCCGCGACCAATAGTATGAAATCGGATTTGGCTCATTAAACGGATTCTCATGGTAGATTATAACCTCTTCAGAAAGAACACCCGCATGTTTATGTGCGGGACGGCCCTTATCATACCGTCACGTTCGAGTGGCGTTTCATCCTGAAGCCGTGACTGGAAAAGGCCACGCAGCTTCGCGATCAGCGACCTGCTTTCGCTGCCGAAAAGCCGCCGACACGGCACCGCGTTCTGGGCCACCTCGGTGCAGTGGTCCCACTGACCATAGCGATGAAGATCACATTTCTTAAAGTTAGTTTAGCTCGAGCCAAAACCTGCCGCTAACTATATTTTTTGTGAAACCCCTCTGGCTTTCCTGATATCCAACTCACAGTCGGGGAAAATCACATACTCAGGGGAAATCACATGCGACAATTAATACTGCGCGTCCTTTTAGCGCTAACTTCGCTCGGCGTTACCGCTTACGCTCAAACCGGAAGTATCGCGGGCACAATCATCGACGCTACTAGCGCCGGGGTACCGGGAGCCAAGGTAACTGCCAGGAACGAAGCGACTACCAGCGCCCGCACGGCCGTAACAGACTCCAATGGGACTTATTCCATACCGAACGTCCCAATCGGAACTTACGATATCCGCGTTGAAAAGCAAGGCTTTTCCATTCTGCAGTTCCGCCACATCCAATTAACCGTGGCCCAGAATCTCACCTTGAATGGAACTCTCGAAGTCGGCACCGTCTCGCAGGTGGTCGAGGTGTCCGGCACCTCGGTCCCGCCCATCAACTTGGAGGACGCGCAGATCAGCAACGTCGTGGATCAAAAGAGAATTGTGGACCTTCCGCTGATTACCCGCAATCCTTACCAATTGGTATTGCTCTCGCCCGGAACTCAACAGGTGAACAGTTCGCTCGGAGGTTTCTCCGTAAACGGTCAACGCGAGAGAAACAATAACTTCCTGGTCGACGGCACCGATAACAACGACGCCTCCGTTCCCGGAATACCAGGAGGAATCAGCTCTCTCAATCCCGATTCCACACAGGAATTCCGAGTCATCACCAATAATTTTCTACCCGAGTTCGGCCGCAACACCGGCGCCATCATCGATGTCGTCACACGCAGTGGAACGAACAGCTTCCATGGCGATGTTTATGAGTTTAATCGCGTGAACGCCATGGCCGCACGCGACTACTTCAATCCTAAACCCGACCCGCAAAATCCATTCGTGCGGAATCAGTTTGGCGCCTCCCTCGGCGGCCCCATCAAGAAGGACAAAACATTTTTCTTTGTGAACGGGGAATGGGACCGTTTCCGCACCACGTTGACCAATGAGGCCGTGGTGCCTACGGCACAGTTCAAAACCGGTATTTTTACTTATAATGGACAGCAGATCAACCTTGCCACTCCAGGGTCGCCAAGCAACGCGCTCGGCTTGCCTCTCAATCCCACCATCCAGAAAGTATTGTCGCAATATCCAAATCCCAACGGCCCGGCTGTGGACGACATACGCGGTATCTATTTCTTTCCCACGGGTGAGCCGCAGGATAGCGCAAACGTAACCGCCCGCCTGGACCACCGCATTGGCGATAAGTACAGCCTTTCCGCCCGTTATATCTACAACGGTTTAACCAACGGCAACTCCCTGGACGAGATCATTCCCGGTATCGGAGGCGTCGCCACCGCTCAGCAAAGCCACAATTATTCGCTCAATTTCATCGGCGCATTTCGTCCGAATCTGGTGAATGAATTTCGAGCCGGTTTGAACCGGACGGACGACCTGTTTACCTGCAACGGCAGTAGCGCCATCGACAAGACCGGCACTCCCGACCCGTTCGGATTCGGCACCGACTACTCGTTCGAAACATCAACCCTCGTGCCCACCATTGCGAATTTTGGCTGCACCGCGCTGGGCGACAGCAACGGTCAAGCCCGCCGCGCTGGCACCTGGAATTTGGTCGACAACCTGTCCTGGATCAAAGGCCGGCACTCGATCAAAGCGGGCGGCGAGTTCCGCTACGTCTATGACAACGGATACGATGCGTTCGGAGCCCGCCCGTCAGTGGACTTCACCGCTTTTGGCAATTTCGGAATCCCCATCGTGAACTGCGCGGGTGCATGCGCCAATGACGAGGTTCTCCAAACCATGTCGGCGGCTTTGCTCGGCGTCGTTGGCACCCAATCGCAAACCCAGTTTTTCAACTCTCAAGGGCAGCGTACCGCTGTGGATTTCAGACGATTCGTTCAGCACGAGTACGGCTTTTTCGTTCAGGATTCCTGGAAGATCCGCAACAATTTAACACTGGCGCTGGGAATGCGCTACGAGTTCGACGGAGTCCCCTTCGAGCGCGATGGAAACCTTTCCAATCTTCTGAATCAACAAGCCTGGGATGTGCCCCCAATCACATTCCAGACCGTGGGTCCCGGAACCGGCCAGCGGCTTTACCGCGACAATTATCACAATTTTGAGCCCCGTATTGGACTGGCGTGGGATCCGTTCAACAGCGGCAAGACTTCATTCCGCGTCGGCTACGGCGTTTTTCATGATCGAATCTTCGGGAACCTCTTCACCAACCTGAAGGGCAACCCGCCGTTCGTGGCAGGCATTCAGGATCTCCCGAACCAGGATTTCGCGAATGGCACAGGAGCGCCGGTAACCCTGGCCACGCTGCGCCCGCCGTCCACCCAGCCGGCTCCTTCCGCATCGGTCCCGGATCAATCTCTTCTTACGGCGATCAACATCATCGATCCGAATATGAAGACTCCCTATACCCAGTCGTGGAATGTGGGGATCCAGCGCGACTTGGGAAACGGCATGTCGATCGAGGTGAATTACGTAGGTTCAGGAACGCACCGTTTAGCTCGTTCCGTCGATGGAAACCCTCCACTCCCGGCATTGGTAGCCGCGGCTCACGCAAATGGCAGCTTACCAGCCACTACATCCGGCGGGACGTTGCGCATTGCGCCCTTCGTCGGGCTACCGCAAGTAACGGGCAATACGGCATTCCAAGAGCCCATCGTGGTTAGATCGATTGGAAACGGTACCTACAACGGATTACAGACCGTGTTTCATAAGCGCCTTGGCCATGGAGTCGACTTCCAGGCCGCTTACACCTGGTCGCACGCAATTGACGATGCAGCCGATCCGCTGGTAGCTCCCGGAGGAAACCGCAACATTGCGCGCAACTCTTTCAACTTGCATGAAGAGCGTGGAACCTCGGACTATGATTTGAGACATCGGCTGATCGTCAATTACCTCTTCGAGCTACCGTTCGGTACCGGTCACAGTCACTTTAATGAGGGCTTTGCAGCGCGAGCGCTCGGCGGCTGGGAATTGGCTGGCCTATCGACGTTCCAGAGCGGCCATCCATTCGACATTTATAGCTCCCGGGATTCAGAGTACACCGGATTAAGCGGCCGCCCTGACCTGATTGGCGACCCGTCGAATCCGAGCGGCTCCGCCAGAAATCAAGTCGGTCCACCGGTCACGGCCTTTGCCGTTCAGCCTTTCGGAAGGCCCGGCAATTTGGGTAGGAACACCTTTACCGGTCCCAGGTACTACGACACGAACTTGACCCTGTTAAAGAACACCAGGATCACAGAACGGATCAATCTCCAATTCCGCGCCGAGGCTTACAACGTATTCAACCGGATCCAGTTCGATAACCCCGGAGCCGCCGGCGACACGCTAGCCTCCAAAGGGACTTTCGGGCAGTCTCTCAGCACGCTCACCCAGCCGGACGGAACCACTTCCGCGCGGCAGATTCAGCTTGCTTTGAAGCTGATATTCTGAGTGTGCCATGAGCAAAAGAATCGGCGACAGACGGCTCTTTTGCGTAACTGAGTAGTCGATGAGGAAGGCCCTTGGAACCATCCTCGCCGCCTTTGTGCCGGAACCACTTACCGGGGCCTCATCTCGAACGTCGATTTTCCGCCTACGCTGATGTCACTCTGCGGGGTGCCGTCACCGCAGGGCATGCAGGGACGAACCTCGCCGCGCGCCTTACCGGCTCCGGCGGCCCCTCCGCCGACTCGATCTGCGCGTAAAGCGGACTGGGGCAAGAGCACGAGCGGCGGATGGTCGTGAATGGAGACTGTACCAACTTATGGTGGATGCGAGCAACGGCCAACCCATCTCTTCGATCTTGTCCAAGACTCGGACGAACAGGACAACCTGGTTGGCAAACGCCCTCTTGACTCGGTTACCAGGCAATTGCAGGCACTACGGCGGCGATGGCCTTCGCGAACCGGAGACAGTACAGGTTGACTCGCGCAAACGGCGCAGCGTTATCTATCCCCTGGGCTGTAGAATCGGCAAGCCGCAGCATGGGCACTACTCCTCACTCTGGTCCGCGAGAGCTTTCTGCCTCTAGAGACCCGGAAGCACGAGCACTTTGCCGTGGGGATCGGATTCCAACTTGCGGTACGCGTCAATGACCTGGTTAAGCGCGAAACGGCCGGCGATGTCACTGATGATCGCGGGTCTCTTTGTGGCCAGAGTAAGTCCATCCGAAATCAGAGTTGGAAACTCATGGACACCTTCGGCCCAACACATCCCGTTGTACTTAGTGACAAAAATGAACCGGAAAAAAGTTGGTGAAGGTTGATGGCGGGCACCGGACCGGACAGTTCGCCGTAATTAATCAGGCAGCCTCGTGGGGCCAGCAACTGCAGGCTGGTTTGGTAGGTTGAGGCACCGGCGGGATCAAACACGGCCGCGACGCCGCGGCCACCGGTATATCCATGTACTGCTTCCCGCACATCCTCATCAGTTCGGTCGATAACGTGGATGGCCCCTGCGGCGCGAACGGCCTCCACCCGGTTACCGCTGGCAATGCCGATGACCTCGACTTGCTGACTCGCCAGAATGGCCACGAGCATTCGACCAACTGCGCCAGCGGCGCCCCACACAACGGCTTTCCGCCCCTTGAGCGGCCAGACGCGCGCGAGCCCGCCGGCGGTTAGGCCGGCGACTGCCAGGCACGCGCCATCTTCGAAGCTGAGGGGCTCGGGAATCGGCACAAGCATGGAGACTGGCACTGTTACAAAAGTCGCGCAGGATCCGATAACCGCTGCCCAGCACACACGAGTCCCCACCGAAATCGGCGCCCCCGGACCGGTCGCGATGACGACCCCCGATCCCTCTCCACCAAGCGGGTACGGAAAGGGCAGGCGGACGGTGTAGTTGCCGGAACGAATCAATGTCTCGGCATGGTTGAGGCCGACGACTTCGACTCTAACCAGCGCATCGCCTGGTCTCAGGGGAGACAACTCCTCTACGCCGACATCGATCACCTCCGGACCGCCGGCGCGGAGCGCCCGCGCAACCCGGCGCTGAGTAGGTCGATTCATAATGAATCACCATAACACCGAGCCCCTTATGCTTGTGCGGAGTTCGGCCCGGACGGTTGAAGCCCACGCGTATTCGAATCCATTTTGACGGTTTGTCGGCTGGACAATTGCACCAGCGCGCCAGGCTTTCGAAGGCCCCATTGGATGTGTCGCTGCCAAATGATAATGTCCTAAACGTGCCAAGTAGAAATTTCCTGTTGACAGGGCACGTTGGGTAGTTGGAAAGCAATCGCTCCTCATGAGGCAGAAAGAACGCGACCGGCTGGTTGCGTTGAAAAGAGCCAGGAAGAAACTGATCACGCAGAGGCAGGCGGCTGGCGAGCTAGGGGTCAGCGAACGGCAGGTGCGGCGCTTACTCTACAGCTTAAAAACTCGCCAAGACAAGGCGGTGATTCAGGCTGGGCGGGGGCTTCCGTCCATCGCAAAAATCGATCAGGCGGTGCAGGACAAAGCAGTGAAGGTCCTAAGCCATGAAATCTACAAAGGCTTCGGGCCGACACTAGCGGCCGAGTACTTGGCCAACAAACATCACATCCGGGTGGGGACGGGAAACCGTGCGACAGTGGATGGTCAAGGCCAAACTCTGGCGGGCAAAGCCACAACGAGTGGAGAAGGTTCACCAACGGCGATCCTGCGCGGGCGAATTGGTGCAAAGGGACACCAGCGTGCACGACTGGCTAGCCCGCAAAGGGCCGATCGCGGCCCTCACTATTCGCAAGCAAACCTCCGTGCGAGTCCGCAATCCAATCTGGCAGGACGAAGAAAGGTAAACCCTTCGCGACTACAGCGGGCCGATAATAAGCGCCGAGGCGCCATCTCCGCTCCTGTCTTCTCTCACTGGACTGAAAAGGCTAGCAGCACATTTCCTGGCATACCGCCCCATTGGCCGTAACCGGAGTTGACGAAGACCATGCCATGAACTACTGCCGGACCGGCGGCGTCTAGCGAGCCGCCATGCGCGGGTGGACCGTTCACCGTGTCAAAGCTCCGCGCAGTGTCCGTATCCCACAGAACTTTGCCCGTGGATGCTGAATAAGCGCGCAAGTGAGCGTCCATCGAACCGGAGAAGACCACGCCTGGAATGGCGGTAACAGCGGCCGATTGTGCGGGCGAACAGTCGGTTCGGGACGCGGCGCAGGGCATTGCCGGGGCGCTCCACGCCATCTTGCCGGTTCGAGGATCAAGGGCGTAGAGTCCGCCACCTTTCCTGGAATCCAACACGAGCCGATAGCCCTTGGGCGACTTCGGATCCGGCGCCGCGCTCAGTCCAACATCGGAGATCGCCACATAGACCTTTTCCCCATCCGCCGCCGAACCCCACTGGCTGCCTCCTAATGGTCCTCCCTTGCCAATCCGGCTCTGCCAGAGAATCCTGCCCTTTGCGTCCGGATCGAGCGCATGCGCCATGCCGGATTTTTGCGCGATCACTAAGGCTCGTTTCCCATCACCGAGATTGACGAGGATCGGTGGCTGGCCGAAATCATAGTCAGCGCCGTGCGTCTCGGGGCAATTGCCGGGAACGGGCATGGAGCACGCGTTGTTGAAGGCGTCGTTGCCCGTGAGTTGCGTTGACCACAGCGGCTTGCCGGTTTTAAGATCGATTGCAAGAACAGCATCACTCGTGTTGGTAGGAGGGTCCGAATAGTTATCTCCGGTGGCAACGTATAGTGCGCCCAGCTGCTCATCAATGGTTGGAGTGGACCAGACGCCTGCCCCAGAGGGACCGTATTGCTGCGTTCCCGCAGGACTCGTGCGCGTCGGCTTGGCGGGCTCCGGGATGGTGAAACTTTGCCAGAGCTTCTCGCCATTAGCCGCATTGAGGGCCACCACGCTGCCGCGAAACGTGCAGCACTGGTACTTTGGATCGGCGCCCATTACTTCTTCGAAAGACGAAAATGCCTGATAGACCACGCCATTGTAATAGCGGGGCGTGGCCGTTGCCAGTGTGGCGAAGTGATCGACCGGTCGAACCTTCCAGATCAACTCGCCCGTTTGTGCGTTGAGCGCGTATACATTTGCCGAAGTATCGGCGAAGAATACGGCGGGTTTATCGCTGGCGGCGCCAATGGCGACGCCGCCGCGGATGCCCTGTGCGGCGTGAAATCCCCAGACATTGCAGCCGGAACCGGCATCCAGCGCGTAAAGCTCTCCAGTGGCGGTACCGATAAACACATAGCCCCCCGCTACGGCAGGCTGTGATCGCGCGTCAGTAACGTCGCCGAGATTGAAGGCCCACTTGAGTTTGAGTCTGCTCAGATCGGAGGCTGTCAGGCCGGCGGAGGCCGCATCCTCGAAGCGCGAATTGGTAACACTGGTGCTCCAGCCGTTCCATTGCGGGTTGTTCGCGCCAGCGCGAAAGAGCGGTTGGATTTTACAAGTGCGCGTGAGGTTAGGTGCGGCGGCGTGGGTGCCGCCCGTCGGTGCAATGTAACCGATCAGAGCCATGATTTGAGCACTGGAGAGACCCGACGCCTGAGTCTTCATAACGCCGCGTGTCAGGGCCGTGTAGATGGCTTTGCCACTCATAGCTTTTATGATGTTGAAGGATGGTACACGCGGCGCAGGCATATCGTGGCACGACGCGCAATGCTCTTTATAAATTGCGTCGCCATCTTGAGCGCGCAGCAGCGAGGTCATTAACGTAAACAAACACACGTATCGCATAGCATTCCTTTTATTTTCAAAATTCGAGGCTAGCTAAGCCAGCCCGCAAAGGGCCGATCGCAGGCCCTTAGTATTCGCAAACAAACGCCCGTGCGAGTCCGCGATCCAGGCCCGTTTTGCGGGCGTTTACTCAGGAGCCCGCAAAGGGCCGATCGCGGGCCCTCAGTATTCGGCAAGCAAACGCCAGTACGAGTCCGCGATCCAGGCTCCGTTTTGCGGGCGTTTACTCAGGAGCTAAATGAAATCACGCTTCCTCGATTGGAAGAAGAACGTGATAGCCATTATTAAAGCGATCGATCCAACCTCCGACGACAGGACCATGAAAGCCGCCGGATTCCAAACCGCCACCGGACGACCCCAATTGGCTGCGAGCGATGGCATGCGGGCGAGCAAATACCAGGCAAACCAATACGACGAATTGCAAAGAACGCTGGCCACCATAAGCCATCCTTCAGACTCGCCGACCAGCGCGGCGGCGGACATGATGCAAAAGCCGATGAGCGGCAACATGGCGAGAATGATCAGCATCGGAATGACTCCGTGGGGAATATCGTCACGTGTCTCGATGACAACCAGCGCGGAGATCAGCAGAGTAAGCCAGGGGAACAGGAACATGGCCAAGATCGACAGACCTTTCGCGATGGTGTACTGGACGGATGACACCGGAAGACTCATAACGAAGGCCAAGGTCTGTTTCTTTCTCTCATTCACGATGGCTACGCCAGGCAGCATGCTGCCCAAAACGCAGAGCGAGATAAAGAACCACACGCTGCCGAGAAGGCGAACGGCTTCCACGCCACATTGCGCGACCAGCAATGCGATTAAGCCCAAGACTATCGAAAGCGAGATTGGCATCCGGTTGAGACGCCAATCCTTCAAAATCAGATGACGAATCATGGAGCCTCTCACGCTTCCACCTCCTCGCGGCTGTGTTCGACGTTGGCAATGAAAATCTCTTCGAGCGTCATGTTCTCAACGCGCTGAACATGGGCGCCAGTGCTTTCATAAGCCTGGGCAAGATCGGGCACAAAGGCATTGGCCGTAGCGACGGCCAGCCTTCCCTGCTGCTCCACGCCAATGATTCCGGGCAGCGCAGGCAATTCGATTCCTAGAGGGACCTCGAGGCGGAGCCGGCGCCAGCGGTCGAGGTACGCCTCTTTGTCCATGGAATCGATGATTCGCCCGCGATCAATGAAAGTGATTTGATCGGAAATCTGCTCTACGTCCTGAGTGTTGTGCGACGAGAACAGGATGCTGCGGCTGTCATCGGCCATGACGTTGGTCAACTCGCGGAGAATTTCGTGGCGCGCAACCGGATCAAGGCCGGTGGTGGGCTCGTCCAGCACCAGCAGTTTGGGCTTGCGGGCCAGGACGAGCAGCAGAGCAGCTTTGACGCGTTGGCCATGCGACAGGCCCTTGATTTTCTGATCGGCACGCAATCCAAAACGCTTGAGCAGAAGGTGCGCGTAGGCGGAGTCCCAGGTGGAATAGATCGATTGGATAAAGCTCATGTGCCAGCCTAGTGTCATCGAATCGTAAAGGCGCATGTCTTCCGATGCGAAACCGATGTCCCATTTGGCAGCGACCTGTTCAGCTGGCATGCTGTGACCGAGGACGCGAGCTTCGCCCGAGTCCTGATGAACCAGCCCCATCAAAATGCGAATGGTGGTGGACTTGCCCGCGCCATTCGCTCCGATGAGACCCATGATCTGTCCGCGAGGGAGTTTCAGATGAATATTGTCGAGTGTGAAGTAGCGGTATTTCTTGCTGACTCCGCGCAGTTCTACAGCAAGATCTGTGGCGAGATCTGTCATATGAGGTCCTTTTCTGCAAGACGGTCCCCCGCTTCGCGCAACCGATCTTCGAGTTCCTTGGGCCGCATGCCTAATTGCGCAGCAATGCGGGTGGCCTGCTCCAGATGCTGCTCTAGCTCCTGCTCATTCAAGCGGGTGCCGAGGCCAGGCGTTGAAGCCACATGTGAACCCTTGCCGTGCTGCGTAACGATGATTCCTTCGCGTTCGAGTTCGTAGTACGCGCGCTTGACGGTGATGACGCTTACGTGAAGGTCCACGGCCAATTGGCGGATGGAGGGAATGGGCTGGCCTTCCGCCCAGTCGCCGACAGCAATGCGCTGCTTGATTTGCTCCATGATCTGGAGGTAGATGGGGCGCTTGTCGGATTGTGAGAAAGTGAATCCGCCGTGCATCTGTGTATAATCAGTATACACAGTATCGCGATACCGTCCAACTTTTTTTATCGTAGAGTCGGCAAGCCGCCGAATGAGCCTGTTAAGAGCGACTCCAGAAAGTCCAAATTGATACAATGGGCGCGAAAAGGAGTCTCGGTGTCTGATCCAAAAACTCGCAGGTTTTTCCTAGGAGCCCTAACCGCCGCGTCAGCGGTGCGCGTGTGGGGCGCAAATGATAAGGTCAACATCGGAATCGTGGGCCTGGGAGGTCGTGGCACCAGCCATCTCAATACTTATTCCGGTCTCAACGAGGCTCAGATCGTCGCCGTCTGCGACGTCAACCAGGCCGCGCGCGAAAGGGCCCAGGCAACGCTGGCGAGGAAGAACCAGGATAAAGCCAGGGAATTCGAAGATATGCGCGAGATGTTCGCTAATCCGCAAGTCGAGGCGGTTTCGATTGCAACTCCGAATCACTGGCACGCGCTCGCCGCTATTTGGGCGATGAAGGCGGGCAAGGACGTCTACGGCGAGAAGCCGGCCTGCTACAACATCTACGAAGGCATGCGGATGATCCAGGTGCAGCGCGAAACGAACCGCGTCATGCAGGTAGGGTCGCAGCATCGGAGCTGGCCGTTCAAGATCAAGGCGATCACCGCGCTGCAGCAGGGCTTGATCGGCAAGCTCTACATGAGCAAGGCGCTGTGCTACAAGTTGCGTCCCTCGATCGGCCACACGCCCGATACCCCCACACCCGTCGGCTTGAATTGGGATCTATTCCTTGGCGCCGCACCGATGCGGCCCTTCAACCAAAAGCGGTTCGCGTATTACTGGCATTGGTTCTGGGATACCGGCAACGGCGACATCGGGAACCAGGGCGTACACGAAACCGGCATCGCGCGCTGGGCTCTGGGCGATCCCGCGTGGCCGAAGACGGTGGTGGCCTTCGGCGGCAAATTCGGTATTGACGACGACACAGAAACACCCAATACACTCACGGCCGGTTTCAGCTACGGGAACGAGCAGCTCGTCGTCGAGGTGCGCGGCAGAATGACTAACGGCGAAGGCGTTCGGCAGGCGCGTGTGGTGACGGCTGGACCGATGGGTGCCGGCCGCGGCGCTCGCGGCGGACCGGGAGGGCAGCAGCCCGCGGAAGGTGTGGCTCCGGCAGCGGCGCCTCAGGCCACTCCAGCGCCCACGCAGGTGGGACCGGCTGGCAATCCGATCAATGTCGGTGTCGGCAACCTCTTCTATGGCAGCGAAGGTTGGGCAGCGATGAGCGATCAGGGATTCCAGGCGTACAAGGGCGATTCGAGCGAACTGATCATGGAAGAGCGCTCCGAGCGTGGCGCCGGCGATCCCACGGGCCTCCACATGCAAAATTTCCTGGCATGTGTGAAATCCCGGCGGGAGCAGGATCTTCATGATCCGCTCGTCAACGCGGTGCCAAGCTCCGACCTTTGCCACTTGGCGAACATCAGCTACCGCGTGGGCCGCACGCTGAAGATCGAGCCCGGTCCGACCCCGAAGTTCACGGGCGATGCCGAGGCGACTCAAATGAACACACGCCCGGTTTATCGCAAGCCCTACGAAGTGTAGCCGGTTACCGATGCGTGCGCGGAGCGTTTTCTTTATAGACCTTTCCGCCCCTCATCGCGAAAACCACTCGTCTGACGGCGGTGATGTCCTCCGCCGGATTTCCGTCCGTCGCCACCAGGTCCGCCTGAAGGCCAGGAGCGATGGCTCCAATGCGATCGCTCATGCCCAGCGACTCTGCGGCGAGCGATGTTCCACTGATGATCGCGTCCATCGGTTTTTGGCCGCCATCCATAACACGGTAGATGAACTCCTCGGAATTTGGTCCGTGCATGCCTGCAACCGATCCGTTCCAAGCACCAGCTTCACCTTACGCGCCACCGCGCGCCGCGTCGAATCTTCCTCCATCGGGAGCAACGCCTTGAGTACGGCCATGCCTTCCTCGTTGCGAGCGCCTCGCCCGAGGAACTTGTCTTGATTCGCCAGAGCAGGAGAGGGCGCACGCGCGCCCCATCGCTGACGCTAGGATAAATGCAAGACTCCTGAGACTCAACATCTGATGCGTTCCTAAAGACTCTCCTCAAGGTCTCGCAAAGGCTTCTTCAACGCAGATTTAGGACACCCGCGGCGGCGCGCTGGAATCCCGTTCCGAATTGCTCAACCGCTGGGTGCCCTTGTATCGGCAGTTCGGATTGGCCGCCCTGGCCCGAAAGAAGCGAACGATAACGACGAGCACCTTTCTCGGTTTCTGCAATGTCTGCGTGACTCACAGACGTCCATCATCGGTTCCGCGCATAACGATCCTGCGGACCTGATTGACATCTTGAAGCTTGCCACAGATGGGAAAGTGAAGCCCCAACTGGAGGTATATCGGATAGACGAAATCAACTGCGTCCTGGTCCGGCTGGACGAAGGCAAAGTGCGCCACCGGGCTGTCGTCACACAGGCCTGAAGTTGGCGCTACCAGCGTATTTGTGCAACACTTCGAAAAGGAAAACCCACGTGGAAGGCAACGGAAACAGCGCGGCCAGACTCGACAGAATAGAAGGAATTATCGAGGCGCTGGCAACGCGCCAGGCGATTGTAGAAGACGAATTCGCCCGGCTACTCAAGGCACAGGTGGTCATGGCGGACAGCCACGCAAAAACAGACGCGACAGCAGCGAGAACAGCAGCCAACCTGGACAGGCTCACAGAACGGGTTGGAGAAATCGGCGACAAGCTCAACGGACTCATCGGAGTCGTCGACGGCTTTATTCGCGCACAGGGCAAAGAATAGGAAGCCATGCCCATCCGAGGGTGTGCACCGCAGGCCGCCTGAAACGCTTCACCTATGCAACGACTTCAGGTAAGCGAGGACAGACTCTGCATCGGTGGTTGTCATCCGAAAGCTCGGCATCGGCGGCTTAGGAGGCTTGCCCGTCCGCGAGATCCCAGTAGTCAACAAAGTGATGAATTGATAGTCCGTTCCCGGCGGTGAGCCAGCGATACGAGGCGCCCGTATCGCCCAGTTAGGCTCAGGATATGTCGGTTGCTTCTGGATAGGCGCGCCCATTAACCAATACATGCGCTCGGGTTCGCGCCTCTCGTCGTGCGGCGTATGGCAGCGGCCGCACATCGCCACCCCCTCCACGATATACTTGCCGCGTTCGACGGAAGCGTTTTTCGTTGAATTTAGGTCTTGGGAGTTGGCCGCCAAAAGAAAGCAGGCAGCGAGTGAGAGTCGAACAAGTTTGCTCATGCCAATAGGCCTTATTTGGAATTACATCACATCTCCATAATGCGGACAATGCCTGTGAAGCGCCCAATTGTCACTTTGCAAATTATCTGGCGTAGAAGTTTGCACGCTATTTGGCGTATTCTTCGAGAATGGACGAACTGGCGGGGCTTACGGGAGAGGCCCGAAAGCGCGCCCTTGATCGATTCCACCTGCTCCACCTCACCTGGAAAATGACCGTCCGCTGAAGGCAGTCGCGGCGGCAGCGGGAATCCCGTTCCGCACCGCTCAGCGTTGGGTGTCGCTGTATCGACAGTTTGGCTTGGCCGCGTTGGCGCGAAGGAAACGAACGGACACAGGCGAGCACCGCGAGATTTCAGCCAGGCTCAAAGAGGCCATCGAGGGCATCGCCCTACAGAAGCCGCCGATTCCGGTTGCAGCGATCTGCCGTCAAGCCCGGCGGCTGGCACAAGATTTGGGAGAGGATCCGCCGAGCTACTGGCTCGTCTATCGCATCGTCGCTGCGTTGCCCGCCGATCTGGTCACACTCGCCCATGACGGGACGAAGGCGTACAGCAACGCCTTCGAACTGGTTCATCGGCGTGAAGCAGACGCACCGAATGCGATCTGGCAGGCCGATCACACTCCACTCGACATTCTGCTGTTCCGTCCGGACGGCGAGGTTGCCAAGCCTTGGCTCACAACGGTGATCGACGATTACAGCCGGGCCGTGGCCGGCTACTTTCTTTCGTTTGAAGATCCGTGCGCACTGCACACTTCCCTCGCGCTACGTCAGGCGATTTGGCGCAAGGAAGATCCGCGCTGGATCGTGTGCGGTATCCCCGATGTTCTCTACACCGACAATGGGAGCGACTTCACGTCGCAACATTTTGGAACAGGTAGGAGCGGACTTGAAAATCCGACTGGTATTCTCGATTCCCGGAAAGCCGAGGGGCCGCGGGCGTATCGAAAGATTCTTCTCCACGGTGAACGAGATGTTTTTGTGCGAACTAGAAGGCTATGTGCCGGCCGGCGGAGCAGTACGTGGCAAGCCAACGCTGACGCTGGGAGAGTTCGACACCAAGTTTCACGGCTTCCTCCTGGACGTGTACCACAGCCGCGCAAATTCGGAAACAAAGATGCCGCCGGTGGAACGCTGGGAGGCCACTGGTTTCCTGCCTCGGATGCCTGACTCGCTTGAGCAACTGGATCTGTTGCTGGTCCAAGTGGCCAAAGCACGACAGGTCCGGCCCGACGGTATCCACTTCCAGAGCCTCCGTTATATCTCAACGACGCTGGCAGCATACGTGGGAGAAACGGTTACCCTGCGATTCGATCCACGTGACATGGCTGAGATTCGAGTCTTCCATGAGGATCGGTTCTTGTGCCGGGCGGTGTGCGCTGAGTTGGCTGGGGCCACCGTGCCGCTTCGCGAGATTCTCCGTGCGCGCAATCGACGGCGACGTGAGCTGCGCGGCATCCTAAAGGACCGCCAGCGCGCTGTCGAAGCTTTGCTGGAAATCAAGCGCGGAGAACCCATAGAGACAGGAGATGCGCAACCAGCACAAGAAGAAAAGCCCGAACCAAAGCAATCAGCACCTGCCTTCAAGCGATACCGCAACGAATAGGAAGCCGCGGTCGACGGGCATAGTGCAAACTCTGGAACATCGGCGCTTCACGGAGTTCTGTGAAGCATGCCGCCGTTACGGTTACATCGGCCTCTGCTACGGACCACCGGGGGTCGGCAAGACCCTGTCAGCCAGGAGCTACAGCCGTTGGGACAAGGTAAAACAATCAGACCGCTGGGGCTCGGGCCCGACAGAAGATCCGCTTCTCGACACGGTCTTCTACACGCCTTCTGTTGTCAACGCGCCCAACACGATCCAGGCTGATATAAGACAATGCCGCGACACACCCACTCCGGCGGGAAGAATGATGATGCAGATGGTCGGGGCATTCGCAGAATTTGAAAGGGCCATGCTGCGGGAGCGGACGAAGGCTGGTCTGGATTCTGCTCGTCGGGAAGGACGCATCGGCGGACGCCGCCCAAAGCTGACGCCTCAACAACAGTCCGAGATCCGGAAAATGGTTTCAAAAGGCCGCAAGACGGCAGCCGACGCTGCCCGCCTATTCAAAGTCCACCCTGCCACCGTCTCGCGACTGCTGGTCAGAGCTTACGCCAAATAGCGTGCAAACTTCTACGCCAGATAATTTGCAAAGTGACACCCCAATGGACCCGTGGACCCTCCCCAACGCTAACTGCCGATAACGTATATTATGTCTACTTCTGTTAACCCACCAAAAAAATAGGCCCCAACTCCTGGAGGAGAGTCAAGGCCCGAGGGAAGAACTTTTAAAAATTCCGCTTTACCGATGACCGCTATGGCCCCCACCACCGCCGCCACCGTGAGGTGCTCCCGCACCCCCGCCACCACGGGATCCGCCGCCACCGCCACCACCGCCACGGAAAGCCGGAGCTGGTGAGCCGCCACCACGGGGTCCGCCACCGCCACCGCCATGGAAAGCTGGAGCCGGCGAGCCGCCACCCGAACGTCCGCCGCCCGACGGACCCGCCGGCCGCTCATGCACAATCGGCGGAGTAATGTGAATCGCCTCGCCCCGCGAATACCCGCCGCCATTCGAATAATTCGAACGAGGCGAAGGCGCATAGCGCGGCTGTTCCGGCGCCGCCTGGTTATATCGCGGCTGCCCACCACCGCTAAAAGACCGGCTCGCAGGCACAGTGCTCTCCGGCGAATGCATCGGTTCGCCAAAACGGCCCCAACGACTATTCCCACCGCCAGACGAACGAGCCGGGCTCTCCATCCCGCGCGATTGCACCGGAGCCCCAAAAGACCGCGGTCCCTGATTCACCTGCGGGTTCCCCCCTGGCACAGAACCGCCAAGCCGCTGCCAACCGCCCACGTTGCCGCTATTCTGAACCGCGCCACTCTGAATCGCACCACCATTGAACGAGCGATTCACACCCGCCGCAGGCTGCCGCTGGCCAAAGAAATGTTGCGTGGTCCCGGCGCTTCCGCCCCGCGGCTGCACCACCGCTCTGTTCGAAAACCGCATACTCTCCCTGCCCGGCGTCAGCGGCACTTGACCATTAATCACACCGGCATGCCCAATCTGCCCTGCACTGTAACTGAAATGCTGGACGCTTCCACCCCGCCCGAAATTCCCCGCGCTCACCCCAGTAATTCCGTTAGTGAATCGCGCATTGCGGTACGTGCCGGCCACATTCACGTTATTGATGATCGTCGAACGACCCTCATACCCGCGCCGATATCCTCCACCCCACCACCGATGGAACGGTTCAAACGGCGCCAGCGGTACCCAGCCGACATTCCCGAAACCGAATCCGAAACGTCCGCCGCCGCCGAAACCGATGAATCCGACCAGCGCCGGACTCCAGTACTGCCGTCCACGCAATCCGCCGGGATACCAGCACCAACCCGTCGGCCTGTAAAACCATCGTCCATAGTGATACGGAGCCCAACCCCACGGGTCATAACTCACCCACGTCCATCCATACGCCCCGGTCCAGACCCACTCTCCCTGCTGATATGGGGCCCATCCCGCAGGCACCCCAGTCGGCGACCAGACATAGCCATATTCCGGGTCATTACTCCAACGCCCATAGGCATCCAGATCTTGCGCGCCACTCACGTCAGGGCTCACATATTGATAGCTGCGCGAACGGTCCAGTTCACGATCCCGCTGCTCGTTCCAACGGTCCCACTCGTCCTCACGAGGCGCCGCGACAATCTGAAATTCCGGATCGGAGGCCAATCCGCGAGCCAGTATCGTCTGCCCCGCCCCCACTCTCTGATTACCCCGAGGACCAAAAATCTCCGCTTCACCCGACCGCACCGTAATCTCGGAAGTTCCATCCGGATGAACCGTGATCCTGTAGAGTCCACGCCGCAACGGATGAACGCCCACACTTGGCGTATCAATTTCAACTTGCCCGCCATCATCTCGCGACACGCGGAAGCTAACCGCCCCGCGCCCAATCTGAATCTGGAGATGTCCGTTTTGCAAATCCGCCAAGTGGACTTCCGAATCCGGCGCAAGCCTCATCAGGTTCGAAGAGTCAAATTGGATCTCCGCTCGCGACCCATCCGCCGTCATCAACTGGTCGTGCGCCATCAGCGGAGCGTTCAGGACCGCCGCCGTCAATTCTCCGGAATCCCCGCGCTTCACCGAAACGTCGCCATTAATGAGGCTCATGCGCGCCACTCCAGGACCCGGCCCTTCATTATCTTCCTGCGGATAATTCTGCTCTTGCGAAGACTGCGGATATTGCTGCGCCTGAGGATACTGCTGCGGTGGAGGATATTGCTGAGCCACCACCAAACCCGCCGCCACAAGGACGAACGCCAAAGCCTTAATGTTTGTGGTCTGGGTCATAGCTGCATTCCTGCCACTCTTCTCTTAGCAATAGGCAGTCCAAAGAGGTAAACTTCTGTTAATAAAGGAAAGACTACAATGAACCGGTGTCAAAACAGTGGTGGATATGCACCACTTTGGCCGCGCACGGCCACTTCCGCTATGATAGAAGCTCCTTATGATCCAGTGGCTTAGGAGCGCAAACGCCGCGGACCGCGCCTCCGTTCTGCGCCGGTTCCGTAGCCGGCTTGGTTGGGCCTCAGCTCCCCTCATTCTACTGCTGGTCTCCATGGGATTCTGCTGGAAACTGGTCCTCTCCGATCAATACACCTGGCTCGAAAGCCCCGACTTCGCCTACCAGGTCCTTCCCTGGCTCCAGGTCGAAGCAACCGAGTTCCACGCGCACACCATCCCACTATGGGATCCGTATCAATGGAACGGCCAGCCGCTCATCGGCCAAGCCCAACCC
>Ga0105240_10003712_pt1 | contig 23598 bp, 21 predicted proteins | sample KBSC54metaG_FD_80426 | JGI IMG/M metagenome (GOLD analysis project Ga0105240, IMG submission 80426) | Corn rhizosphere microbial communities from Kellogg Biological Station, Michigan, USA - KBS C5-4 metaG | ecosystem: Host-associated > Plants > Roots > Rhizosphere > Soil | place: Michigan, USA...
CTCACCGTACGCGGACCGACCGGAACCTGGGTTCGTAATCGACAAAGTCCCTGGCGGCCATCTATTTCATGGATGGACTTCAAAGCTGGGTGAACCCTGGGCTAGAACCTAAGCCGTCTCCCGTTCCCGGACCGTCAGCGCGCTAGCCAGCGCGAATTTCGCGATTTCATCCTTCCGCAGAAACACCACACCGGGATGGCGCTGGGCGTAAATGATGAAATCCTCGATCACGCGCATGCGCGACGCCCGTCCGGCAACGCGATCATGGGCGCTCACGGAAATCATACGGCGCTTGTGCGCGGATTCCTCATAGAGCGCATCGAACTCGGCTTTGAGCTCCCCCGCAAAATCGCTGCACGTGCGCCAGCGATTCTCGAAGTTTTGAAGATCGTTGAGCTGAAACGTGTAAGGGACCACGACAAACGGCTTGCTCTTCACCGCGATCAGGAAGGGTTCGTCGCGGCTCAAATCGTCGGTGTGATACAGGAACCCCAAATCCTGCAGGATCCCGAACGTTTCCGGCGTGGCTCGCATACCGGGCGCGTTAAACCCGATAGGTCGCGTTCCGGTAGCCCGCTCGATAGCCTGAACATTCGCCTGGTACGAAGTTCTCTCTTCGAAAGGCGTCTTGGCGTAGATCGGTTCCCAGGTGTGACCGTGCGCCGCCGGCTCGTGCCCCCTCTGAACGATCTCCTTCGCCAGAGCCGGATGCTTCTCGACAGCCATGCCGACCATGTGAGAGGTTACCTTGACCCTACGCCGGTCGTACATGTCGAGCAAACGGGGGATGCCTTCCTTGAATCCGTACTCGTACCATTTCTCTGTCGGTAAGTCCGGATATCTGGGATCCAGAACGCCCCATGGTCCGTTGGCGCCTCGATCGGCCTGGGCGCCAGCTTCCATTTGCAAGGAGAGCGAGACCACGAATCGGGCTCCGCCCGGCCAGAAGTCCTTCCGGGCAGTATTCTTATCTGGGGCTGCAGAGGACTTCCCGCCGCCTTGCCCGGGGGCTTGCGCCTTTGCCGCACCCATAGCGAAGCCTAGAGCTGTACTTCCCTGCATAAACCGTCGTCGATCCATATGGCCTCCCGCTTCGGTATTATTACGCACATGCGAACTCGAATGACGTACGGCCTCCTGCTTGCGATCACGTCCGTTTCCGGCCAAGCCCCGCCACAAGCTGGCCGAGGCGGAGGGGCCGTTCGAGTCGCCCCGCCCGCGCGGATCGTAACTTTCACCGTGCAACCAGCCTCAGTTCAGGCGGGACAACCCGTTACCCTGGTCTGGGCGGCGGAAAATCCTAACGCGACCACCATCGACCAAGGCATCGGCCGCGTGACTGCCCGAGGCAGCCGCCAAGTGTACCCCACAGCAACTACAAGCTACACGCTGACGGTTACCGGTCCGAACAATGCAACCTTGACCAGCTCCGTAAAGGTAACCGTGACCGGCGACAAAGCGGCCGCAACACCGTCCACTCCGGTCGGTCTTCACGTGGACCTGAATGGAGTGTACGGCTTCGCGGGCGTCCGCGGCGCGGAACCACCTCCCTTGAAGCCCGGCGCGGAGAAATTCAGGATCGTGCGAGGTCCCGACGACGTTCGCGGCACCACTACCCTGGGCACCGATTGCAAACCGTTGGGAGTGCCGCAATCCTTCGTGACTCCCTACCCGTTCCAGATCGTACAAACCCCGAAGCTCATCCTGATGGTCTTCGAGTATCCCAACGCGATCCGCTTCATTCCCACGGACGGACGGGCTCACCCAGTGGACCCGGACCCCACTTGGATGGGAGATTCGGTCGCCCATTGGGAAGGCGACACGCTAGTGGTGGATACCATCGGCTTTAACGACAAAACCGAAGTCAGTGGCTTTATGCACACCGAAAGTCTCCACGTAGTGGAACGGTTTCGTCGCCTCGAGAACGGCTCGCTGCAGTACGACGTCACTGTGGAGGACCCCAATGTCTTCACTCGCCCCTGGATCTTGCCCACCAGGACTCTTCCTTTCCGGCCGGAGCTCGAAAGAGTCGACGAATTCGTGTGCGAAACCTCGAAGGACTACGACAAACTGTTCAACAAGAAGTGATAAGATCCCCGTATGAAACTTTTATCTATTCTCTTTGCCTTGACCCTGCTGTTCGCCATGTTTCTGGTGGCTGCCGATCCGGACGGGTACGCTCAGTACAGCCCCGCCGACCTGAAAGCCCGCGTGGACGCGGCCAAGCCCGATGACCATAAGGTTCGGATGAATCGCGTGGGAAGTTGGGGCAATCACTCCCTGCTCGCCATACGGCGCGACGGCGATGGCGAAGCCGAAGTGCACGAATCGCAGGTGGACGTGATTTTCGTGAAGTCGGGTGAAGGGACTTTGGTCCTCGGTGGAACCGTGGTTGATCCACGCACCACTGGACCGGGCGAGATTCGTGGGAAATCGATCACTGGGGGCGTTAGTAAGAAAATCGCCGCCGGCGACGTCATCCATGTGCCCGCCAAAATTCCGCACCAGATGCTAGTCCCCAAGTCACTGACCTTCGAGGTCGTGAAGGTGGACAGCAAGTAGTTACTTCTTACCGCGTTCGTCCATCCATGCGTAAATGCGCCGGACGCCCCGCGCGTCGGCGCCCGGACCCGTGATCTGCGGGAAATCTTTCGCGTGGGACGTGAGATCGACGCGAGTGGCCGCTTGATCTGCGGTTAATCCTTGAGCGCGCAGGTCGGCGACCTTCTTCGTGATGTCAGAAAGGTAGCCCTGAAACGCTGTAATCAGGCCCTTGTCGCCGAAAGGAGCGCCGTGACCGGGCAGTACCAGCCCAAAGTCCAGATTCTTGAGCGCGCCTAGCGTGGTCACCCATTCATCAAAGAACGCGTCGCCCATGTAGGCGAGCCGGCTTTCCATTAGATCGCCGGTGCAGACGATCCGCTCGCGCGGCAGGAACACCACCGTGTCGCCGCCGGTATGGCCACGCCCCAGGAAGAGGAGCTGAATTTCCCTCGGGCCTTTGTACAGCACCATTTTCGACGAATATGTGACATTCGGGGGGGTGGGTTTAATCCCCTTCAATTGATTCAAAGAGGTTTGAGCCGCGGCTAAATCCCTCTGCAGCGCCGCCTTCTTCTGCGTGTCTTTTTCCGTGGCGATCTGTTTGGTCAGGACATCTATGCGGGCCGGCACAGCAGTCTTTTGGGACGTGATGAAGGGTTCCCGATTCAGCACGTCGAAGGTCGTGATGGCCATCCGGACGTAGTCGTGCGCGATGATCTGCACCTCCGGCCCAAACACCGAATTCCCGTCGGTATGATCGTAGTGAAAATGTGTATTGACTACAGTGCGCACCGGCTTGTTGGTAATCGCTTTGATATCGTCGAGGAATGCACGCGCGGCAGCGGGGGTGGTTCCGTCGTCCACCAGCAGCACATCCTGGTCATTGACGATCACAACATTGTTGCTGCCGAAGCCTCCGGTGGCATAGTAAACGCCGTCGGCAACCTTTTCGAATTTGTAGGTCTTGCCTTGTGTGACAGGATAAGCCTGGGCTATCGCTAGGGGAAGCAGCGCCAACAGGCCTGGCGCAAGAACTGCAATTGTGGCGGCTCTCATCTCAGTACTTCAACTCAATCCGGATCGCGTGCGACGGAGTTGTGCCGATGTTCTTGACGGTATGCACGGTTTCATCCGACCAGGAAGCCGTAGCCGCCTTCCTCTCACCCACGGTTCTCTTGCCGTCTTGGGATATTTGTTCGTTGGTGTAAGTATTCACGTACACCACGACGCCGTGGCGGTGCCGATGCAGCGGCTCGGTCACGCCCACTGGAATCTGATCGTCGATCACCCGGACGAATTGGTTTTCGAGAATCAGATGCTGCGTGTCCTTGCAGACCTTCAAGGAATCGAGCGGGTCATCCGCAGCCTGGGGCCACGCGACCACAGCCACTGCCAGACAGAACATCACGGCGATAGCGATTCTAGTCTTCATGGCCTTCCAGTATATGTGCTTTGACGTTATATGGCCACGGTGACCCCCCGTGGTTGGTACGCCTGATCCACAAGGCAGGCCATCGCCTTAGTTCTGGCTTAAATCGGGCGCAGAAACAATTGGCCGCGTTTGTGCATCTACGAAGCGCAGTGATTGTATCCGCGCGGAGGAGTATTGTGCACGAAACAAGCCAGTTGAGGTGGGCGCGAAGGCTGGCCGTGGTCTGCTTGGCGATCGGTTCATTGCCGGCCGCGTTCTCGCAGGCTTCGGAGACCTTCGTTAATTCTTCGACTTCCGCTACCACCACACAGCCAGCAGACAAGATGGACTTGATCGATAAGGTCCTCGGCATGGTTGGGCCGGCCGAACCTACAACGTTGACCCAGAAGGACCGGTTTCAGATGTATCTGCTGAGCGTCGGGGGACCTCTACCGCTGCTCGGTGAAGCCGCCGGTGCAGGCATCAGTCAATGGAAGAATGCTCCGCCCGAATGGGGTCAAGGATGGGGCGCATACGGACAACGCTACGGAAGCAACCTCGCGTACAACGGCATTCGACAGACCATTACTTACGGAGCCTCCATCGCCCTTCACGAAGACACCCGGTATTTCGCCTCCGGAAAGCATGGAGTATGGGCCCGTACTGGATATGCGATTCTCAGCACCTTTACCGCACGCCATCCCGATGGCCGGCAGAGCTTTTCGTACTCGAGTGTGGGTGGGGTGATCGGCGCGAGCGGGATCGCTAGCATCTGGGGGCCGAGAAGTTGGCAGGGCTTCAATAATATCGCGGAAAACGCCGGTATCTCTTTCGGAGCAACTGCGGCCCTCAACGTCGCCCGGGAGTTCTTGCCCGACCTTCTCCATCGTCCGCGTCCGGAAAACTCAAGCGGTCACTAGCTAACCTGAACGGCCCGGTGCGTGCCCTGACACTCCCATGAGGACACATATCACCGTTACGCGAGCCGTGCTGGCGACGCTTCTCTTCACCTATTCCGCCTTAGCCTGGGACCATAGCGCCTTGAACGGCACCTGGACGCTGGTCCCCGCCAGCAGCGATTTTGCCGGCCAGCCCGTGGTTCAAACTGGCACCGTGACGATCAACGAACGGCAGGGCGTCACCGTAGTCTCTCGAAGTTTCGTCTACACAGGAACCACCGAGACAGTCTTCTACAGCGACAGCACTGGCAACAGCGGAAACAGCACCACAGTTCACACCGGCAAGAACCTTAAGACCAAGACCAAATGGGATGAAGGTGTTCTGAAGGTGACCACCACGCAATCCGGTGCCGTAACTCTCGAAAGCTATAGCCTTGCCGCGGATGGCACCATGTCGGTCAGTGTCCTCAGGCCCGAGCACCATCTGATCACCCTCGTGTTCCATCGCCAATAGGCCAGACGATTGCTCTCTTACCAGCTTAGGAGAACAAATAATGGCCCGTTTCTGGAATACTACGCTACTAGGCGCTGCCCTGATCGCCCCGTTGGCAATATCGCCCATCGCGATGCACGCCGCGGATCGGAAGAACGCCCGCACCTACCACGACAGAGCACACAATGACGACCACCAGTGGAATGGTCAAGAAGACAAGGCGTACGGCATGTGGGTAAAAGAGAATCATCGCAAAAGTACCAATTTTGCGAAGCTAAAAGTCAACGATCAACAAGCCTACTGGGGCTGGCGTCACGAACATTCAGACGCCCTCCTCAATATCAACATTCGCTAGTCCCGATGGCGCGCGAGGGTAGCACGCTACTTGGTGTCGGGCAACGCGAAGACGTAAAGCGCGTTGCCATTCGCCGGATGATGAACGTCCGGAACAACCACCGCCGGCACCTGCCGCGGGCTTCCCCCGTTCAATCCTGTGGTCACCGCGATGTACTGCTTCCCGCCCGCTGTGAATGACACCGGAAAGCCCTGCACCGAAGTCGGCAGGCGAGTCCGCCACAACTCCACCCCGGTCTTTACGTCGATCGCGCGGAACACGCGGTCCAGATCGCCCACGAAGGCCACGCCTCCTCCAGTCGATAACACCGCGGTAAGAAAAGGCGCGCGCTGCGTCACCTTCCAGAGTTCCTTCATGGTATTCACGTCATACGCGGCGAGCTTGCCAACGTTTCCGCCGGATCCGGGCATCTCAAAGAAGCGCCGGTTAGCCGACGTCCCGCCCGCGCCTTCCTGAAAATCCGTCTTGCGCCCGAACATTTCCATGCAGGTCTGGCTTAGAGGAATAATGAGTTCGGCCGTTCCCGGGTGATAACTCATCGCCTGCCAGTTGTGCCCGCCTTCAGTCGAGGGACACGACGCTACCCAGGTTTCCGGACTCTGCTCGACAATGTCGTTGCGATAATGCACCTCGCCAGTCTTCTTATCGATACTGTCGAAGACGTTCTGGAAGACCGTTTCTTTATAGTCCAGAAACTTGCCGGTCTTGCGGTCGAGCTTCCACAGAATGCCGTCCTTGCCGATAGTAAAAACCAGATTCTGCCCGCCCTCATCCACTAACACCCGCTCGTACACGGTGTCCAGATCGAGCGATTCGCCAGGCACGTGCTGGAAATACCAGGCCAGCGATCCATCCTTCGGCCTCAAAGCGAGCGTTGAACCGGTGTACAGCGCGTTGCCGTTGGTGTTGCGGATCGCGCGCATCCACGGCTTCGGCTGCGCCACACCCCAATAAAGCAGATCGAGCCCGGGATCGTAGCTGCCGGTGATCCAGGTGTCGCCGCCCGCGCGCAACAGGTTGGACAACTTACCCCAGGTGTCGCCGCCCGGAGTGCCCTCGCGCGCGACTGTTTCGAATTTCCACAGCTGCTTGCCGGTTTGCGCGTCGTAGGCGCTGATAAAGCAGCCGGTCTCCTTATACCGATCACACCCGCCCATCCCCTGGATAACCTTGCCTTGGACAATCAGTGGACCGCTGGTGTTGCCGTATCCTTTCGCGGGATCCGCGATGCGCGTTTCCCAAACCACTTTGCCGCTGCGCGCCTCTAGTGCGAGCAGCCTTGAGTCGGTGGTTGCGAAGTACACCTTGTCCCGATACAGTGCGAGGCTGCGGATCGCGCCCAGGCCGTTCGAGAGATCCGGGCCGATACGGTTTTCCCAGATCAGCTCGCCGGTACGCGCATCCAGCGCCTGAATGATGTTCCCGGGGTTCGCCAGAAACATGACGCCGTTGTGGACAATAGGCGTGGGCTCGTTGGCGGCTGTGCTATCGTTCATCGCCCACGACCACACCAACTGAAGCTGCTTAACGTTGCCCGTGTTGATCTGAGTAAGGGGGCTGTAGCTCCAGGCCTGGTAGTTGCGGCGAATCATGAGCCAATCGCCTGGATCGGGATCGCGCAGCATGGCATCCGTCACAGGAACATAATTCTTCACCTCACCCGTCACAGTGATGCCCTTGGGTCCCGAAAGAACGGCAGCAGCCTGCCCGCCCGCTTGCAGCGCAATGGCCGGGCGCCCGGTTGCCACCGAGCGGATGGTAATCGTCGACCCCGCCGTCAGCGGTTGGTCGCCCGGCGTGTCTCCATTCGCCGCGAGTATGAACGCCGCTAGATTGATCGAGGCTGCGTCATCCAGGCTGCCAGGATTTGCGGGAGGCATGGTGGTACGGATTGTGGCGATTAGCTCACGCGCCGTGCGCGTTCCCCACCCTCCCATAAAGTTCGCTCCGGCAAGTTGGGGCCCTTCGCCGCCGCCCAAATCCGTCGCATGACAGCTCGCGCAGCGAGTCTGAAAGAGAGTACGTCCGGCTTCGGCCTGCTGCGTCGTCTGTGCAATAGCCGCGCTTGCGGCGATCATCCCCAACCAGACTGATCGATTCTTCATGGCAGCCCCCCGATCATGTTGACACAAATCGTGTAATACTGGTTCGCCATGGATATCCATAGCATTCTTGCGGAGCTCCGCTCCGAGAAAGACCGCCTCGAGGAGGCGATTTTGACCATCGAACGGCTCGCCGTCGGCAGCCTGACGAAACGGCGGGGGCGGCCCCCCAAGTGGATTGCAGAAGCCAAAATGGACGCGGATCCCTTGGCTGGTCCGGCGATCAAGAAGAGACGCCGGTTTAGTGCAGCCACTCGCAAACGCATGGCGGCATCACAACGCAAGCGATGGGCGTCGCGGAGAGCCACCGCGCTAGCGGCCTGAACACGGTCGGCCTCTGCTCCGATTGCGAGCATGCGCGAATCATTCGCTCCGACCGGGGTAGCATCTTCTACCTTTGCCGGCTGTCCGCGACGGATCCGAGTTTTGCGAAGTATCCTCGACTGCCCGTATCGAGCTGTCCCGGCTATCAACAAAAACCGGCTGATGCCTAGCCGACATCGGCCGGCTTTAGCTTCGGAACCAGGAGATGAATCACCAGCAGCGCCAGCAGGTAAGCCGAGCTGGCCATCACAAACAGCGGCACGTAACTGCCGGTGGACTGCAACAGGAATCCGGTGAAGGTCGCGACCATCATGCCTGCGACCGCGCCTCCAAACCCGCCGATTCCCACCACAGAGGCCACCGCTCCGCGTGGAAATGTGTCCGAGACCAGCGTGTACAAGTTGGCCGACCAGCCCTGATGCGCTGCGGCAGCCAAACCAATCAGTGCCACCGCGACCCACAAATTTCGCGCCTTAGCCGCAAATACGACCGGAACTACTGAACACGCGCAGATCAACATCGCGGACTTGCGGGCTCGATTCGCGCTCCAGCCGCGTTTGATAAACGCTGAGGCCATCCAACCGCCCGCGATGCTGCCGCAATCAGCCATTAGGTAGATCGCGACCAGCGGCGGGCCGATATCGGTCAGCGTCAACCCATGTTCGCTGTTCAGAAACTTTGGCAGCCAGAATATCAGGAACCACCACACCGGGTCGGTGATGAATTTACCGAGCAGAAATGCCCAAGTTTGGCGATAGGCAAGCAGATGCGCCCAGGAGATTTTGGACGCCGACTCCGCTTCATCGTATTGGACTGGGGCCCACGCCCGGCGGTAGATCGTCAGCCAGGCGATCAGCCATGCCGCGCTCAAGAATCCTGTGAACAAAAACGCCCAGTGCCATCCGAGCCGCAACGTAATCCACGGAACCACCAGCGGAGCGACGATCGCGCCCACGTTCGATCCGGAATTGAAGATGCCGGTCGCCAGCGCTCGCTCCTTACGAGGAAACCACTCGGCCACAGTTTTGATCGCAGCCGGGAAGTTCCCGGCTTCGCCCAGACCCAGCGCGAAACGCGCAGCCGCGAATCCGATCACCGATTGCACCAGCGCATGGCTCATCGCCGCCATGCTCCAGATGGAAATAGCGATGGCGTAACCGATTCGCGTGCCAAGGCGATCGATCACACCACCGGCGACCAATAGCCCCACCGCGTACGCGGCTTGGAACGAACTCACGATGTAGCCATACTGAATTTCGTTCCAGCCGATGATGGATTGCAGATATGGGGCGAGCACGCCCAGCACCTGCCGATCCACGTAGTTAATGGTCGTGGCGAAGAACAGCAGGGCGCAGATCCTCCACCGGTATCCGGTTTTCATGTCATGCGCCCGTACAGCGGCTGCAGCGCCGGATACAGCGCGCGATATACCTCGTGCGCCCGCGCATACAACGCCGACTCAGCTGCGCGAGGCTCGACCGAATCTGCCTCGCGAATCGTCGCCGCGCAGGCTTCGGGAACCGAAGCGTACTCGCCCGTCCCGACCATCGCCAGCAATGCCGCGCCGTAGGCCGAGCCCTCCTGCGTTTCCAGGCGCGCGACCCGTTTGCCGAATACGTCGGCCAGGATCTGCCGCCAGAACAAACTGCGTGCGCCGCCTCCCGAAGCTCGCACCGACGATACCGCAATGCCCAACTGCTCGACCACGTCCAGACCGTCTTTTTGGCTGTAGGAAACACCTTCGATCACCGATCGGATCAGGTCTGCTCGTGTGTGTTTGGCCGTGAGGCCGATCCATCCGCCTCGGGCCTGCGCGTTCAGATGTGGCGTGCGCTCACCCATCAGGTACGGAAGCCAGAACAGTCCCTGCGATCCCGCCGGCGCGGCCGCGGCTTCCTCGGTAAGCGAATCGTACGTCGCGCCGGGAGCAAGTTGGTTGCGCAGCCATTGCAGGCTCAGCCCCGCGCCCTGCGTGACGCCCATGACGTGCCACTTGTCGCGCACTGCGTGGCAGAACGTGTGCACCCGACCCTGCGGATCGTAGGCGACCTTCTCCATATGCGCGAACACCACCCCCGACGTTCCCAGCGTGCAGGAAACCACGCCCGACTCGACGATTCCATTGCCCACCGCGCTCGCCGCCTGATCGCCGCCTCCGCCAACGACCGGAGTGCCTGCCTTGAGCCCTGTGACAGCCGCGGCTTGTGTCGAGATCGCGCCACTGACTTCGGAGGATTCAGTACACATCGGCAAAATATCGCGATCCAATCCCAACCCGTCCATCATTTCAAACGACCACCGCCGATGAACGACATCGAACAGCGCCGTTCCCGACGCGTCCGAAACTTCCGACGCGAATTCACCCGTGAGAGTGAAGCGAACGTAATCCTTGGGCAGAAGCATCTTGCGAACGTACTCGAACTGTCGCGGCTCGTGGTCGCGAACCCACAACAGCTTCGGGAGAGTGAATCCAGTCAAAACCGGATTCGCCGTATACTCCAGCACCTTGTCCCTGCCGAGCTTCGCATTGATGAAATCGACTTGGGGCTGGCTGCGCTGATCGCACCAGATGAGCGCGCGACGAATCACGGCATTGTCGCGGTCTAGAATAACCAGGCCGTGCATCTGGCCGGACATTCCGACGCCACGAACGTCGTCGCCACTTGCGCGCGCTTTCGCCAGCACGCCCCGGATCGCCTGCACCGCCGCCTGCGCCCAATCCTCCGGACGCTGCTCGGCCCACAACGGCTGCGCCATGCGCATATCTTCATGCGGAGCGGTCACAGCCGCGACTTCCTTGCCGCCCGCGTCTACCAGCAACGCACGCGTCCCGCCCGTTCCAACGTCCACTCCCATCCAATACATAGCTTTTGGCAGACTACCATTAATCTAATGATTGAGACGGTCAACCTGGAAGCGGTGGTCGCGGATGTACTGGCTTCCACGCAGGTCATCGACATTCACACGCATCTGTTCGCGCCCGGATTCGGGAGCCTGGGGCTCTGGGGTATCGATCATCTGCTCACTTATCATTACCTCGAAGCCGAGCTATTCCGTTCGTCGCCCATTCGCCCCGAACCGTATTGGATGCTCACCATAGAGCAGCGTGCCGACCTCATCTGGAAGACTCTATTCGTTGAGAACAATCCGATCTCGGAGGCAACTCGCGGCGCCATTGCAGTTCTGCATGCCTTCGGATTGGATACTTCCTCGATCACGCTCACGCCCTATCGCGACTTTTTTAACCAGCAGGATTTGCCCGATCACCTCGCGCGCGTGTTCCAGCTCGCGGGAATCGAATCTGTGGTCATGACGAATGATCCACTCGATCCTGAGGAATCGCCGCTCTGGGATTCCGTAACGGTGGACCCACGGTTTCAGGCCGCGCTGCGCCTGGATCGTCTTCTCAATCAAGAGACGCCGCTCACACCAGCCGAAGCGCGCCGTTTTCTCGAAGCATGGGCCACCCGAATGCGCGCCGTCTATATGGCGGTTTCGTTGCCGGATTCGTTCCAGTTCCCCGCCTACGATCGACGCAGCCAACTCTTGACCGAGGCAGTCCTTCCCGCCTGCCGTGATCTGAACATCCCGCTTTCACTCATGATCGGCGTACGTCGCCAAGTAAATCCAGCGATCCGGCTGGCAGGCGATGCTTCCGGCCGCGCCGATTTGCGCTCGATCGAAACGCTCTGCCGTGAGTTTCCCGACAATCGCTTCCTGGTGAGCGTCCTCAGCCGCGAGAATCAGCACGAACTGTGCGTGTACGCCCGGAAGTTCGCCAATCTCATGCCCTTCGGCTGCTGGTGGTTCCTGAACAATCCCTCCATGGTCGAGGAAATCACACGCGAGCGCCTGGAGATGCTGGGAACCAGTTTCATCCCGCAACATTCCGACGCCCGCATCTTGGAGCAGGTGATCTACAAGTGGCGCAACACTCGCCGCACGTTGGCGCCTGTCCTCGCGAACACTTACCGGTTGCTCGCCGAAGACGGCGGCACAGTTATGCGCGCAGATATCGAACGCGACGTCCAGCGTTTGTTCCGCACGAATTTTCAAACTTTCACATCATGAATCCCATTCCCGAAAACCAACAACAAGCTCTTGTTTCGCGTCTCATGAAAGCCTGCGGCGGGGCTTACAGTCCCGAGGTTCGCAGAAAGTATTTCATCTCCGGACCCCAGTGGGCCGCCGCCTATCAGGGCCAAGCCCTGTTTCACGCGCCTACCCGTCCCGAGATCGGATTCCAGGAAATCATCCGGAAGTACTCCGAGATCGGCATCGGATACTGGACCACGCACGACACCGACGTGATCCCGACCTACGCGATGGGGACCGACCGGCAGAACGAGATCGTCGCCGAAATCCAGAAGGCTCTCCGCGACAACGGCGTACAGTGCTCGATGGTTACAGCCGAGACATTTCATCACGCCGTCTGGTCCGCCAGCCCCGCCGCCGAAGCGCCCCAAGTTCGCGAATATGCCAAGTTCCGCGTGTGCAACACGGTCGACATCGGCCACGAGCTAGGCGCGAGTTTCGCCGTCTATTGGCCGGGAACGCTTGGCTACTACGTCCAGGGCGCGATCGACGAGACCCAAACGCTTCGCTGGTACGCTGAGGCTCTCAACGCTGCGTGCGATCGCGATATTGAGGTCGCCCAAAAGAATGATCGTCAAACACTGAAGCATTGCCTGGAGGCTAAGCCCTTCGAGCCGCAGGCCGAGATCCTCCTGCCCACGAGCGACGCGATGCTTGGGTTCATCGCCTCCGGATTGCTGACGCACCCCGAAATGGTCGGGCTGAATCCGGAATATTTGCACGAATTGATGTGGGGCGCAGCGCCCCGCGCAGCTCTAGCCCGCGCGCTCGTAGCCGGCAAGCTCTTCCACTTCGACATCAACGATGGCTACCGGCTCAAGCACGACGTCGATATCGGCGTTGGCCTGGTGAATCCTCTGGATTGGCTGAATGTGCTGGTCCTGCTACGCAGCCACGCCTATAACGGGCCCTTCAATCTCGATTACAAGCCGCCGCGCACCACCAGTCAATTCGGCGTCTTCGAAGTCAGCTTCCCGACTGCGGTCGACCGATTTATCACTCTATGGGAAATGGCCGGCGAGGTGATGACCGACCCGATTATCAAGGAAGCAATGGATGCACTCAAGGCGGGCGGCCCACTGGTCGACCCGCGCGATGCCGATGCGATCTTTGCTTCGAATCGCGAGCTGCTGACGCTGCACGAATTGATCGCGCACCGTCTGGTCCAGATCCTGCTCGGACTGCACCGCGGCCGGATTTACTCGTTGTGATCGTGCCGCGCAGGCACTCGCGGTCGCAATCCGCGGCGTGCGCGATTAACGGCAGAAGGAGAGCTAAGAGTCTAGCTCATCCCCGCAATAGCCCCAATGATTCGCCGCGCTGATAACCCGGAAATACCTGCGCTAAATTCTTTTGTCCCAGGTGCCCGCTTACCAGCTCGCCCAGCACGTCGCGATAATCCGTAGTCACAGCCAGATCGCGGCCTTCGAACAACTGCTCTTTCTCGAGACCAGGCCATTTCCCGTAGACTTTGCCGCCGCGCACCGAACCGCCCAGCACCATCATCACGTCGCCGTGGCCATGATCCGTGCCGGCATTGCCGTTCTCCTGCGCCGTACGCCCGAATTCTGACATCGTCACGACCACGATGTCTTCCATCCGGTCGCCCATGTCCTGTGAGAACGCTGCCAGCGCAGAGCCGAACTGTCGCAGCAAATTCGACAACTGCGGATTCTCATTTCCGTGATGATCCCAACCGCCGATCTCAGCGAAAGCCGCTTCCACGCCCACGTCCGCTTTGATCAGACGCGCGATCTGCTGCAGGCTGCGACCCAATTCCCCACCCTGGCCATACTGGGGTGCCTGCGGCCCGCCCGGAAGCGGCGTATTCGGCTGCTGGGTGATCGAGCGGATAATCTTCAGTGCCGCGAACGCATCGTTGCCGGTGCGCGCCAGCGGCTGATCGCCCGACTTCGCATACATGCTTTCGAGGATGCTGGTATCCGCGTTGCCGGCCTGGACCTGTTGCGCGTCGTTCACCGCGATAGCCGAGCGAGCGCCGCGCATCGTGCGAGGCAACTGCGCCCCTACCGCGATCGCCCGCACCGGTGATGTATCCGGCCCAGCCGGCGATAACGCCCGATTGAGCCACCCGTCGCTGCTGGTTTTGCCGGGCGTACCCGATTCCATCTGATCCTGCGCATCGAAATGCGAGCGCGTCGGATCCGGCGACCCCGTCGCCTCGATGATCGCCAGCTGCTGCTTGTCCCACAGGGCTTTTAGCGGCTGCAATGCGGGATTGAGCGCGAATCGTCCATCCAGGTCTATCGCCGTATTCGGGGCGCTGCCGGGCGCGGGTATCCCAATCGTCGGCCGCAATTCGTAGTAGCGCTTGTCGGCAAACGGTACCACGACGTTCAACCCGTCGGCCGCGCCGCGCTGGAAGATCGCCACCAGGATCTTGCGCTTCCCTCCGGAGGCTCCGTCAGCCGCGCGCGCCAGCCACCAAGGCGCCGCTCCCATGCCCGCCATCACCATGGCCCCGCCACGCATAAACACTCGACGCGTCAGCATATCCTCATCTCCTTTGGAAATCCGGCGAACTGAGCACTAGACTAGCCACCATCCTGGCCATCGGTTCCTTGCCTTCCAGACCCTTCGCGAGCGCCTCCAGTGTCTGATCCGACGCCGGGCGTCCCAGTACTTCCCGCGCGATAGCGGCGGCGTCCTTGCCTTCCAGACGTGAGCTGTCCAGCTTCACGCCCGGAACCTGCCCGGAAGCCAGGGTCGTGGCGAAATTCATGCGGCCCAGCAGATTCGCCGTGCTGAGCCAACCTTCGCCGGCTTCCGGATAGCCGGTCGGTTCCAGCTTGCCGTAGAGCGGCTCACCTAGCTCTGCGATCTTTTGGACCAGAGTGAATGTGTCAGAAGCTTCGCCACCCATGGCGCGCACCGCGCTCACCACCATTTCGAACGGCGACTTCACCTTCGCGTCCCACGCGCCCTCGGAGAAGAACTCCGGCGACGTAAACATGGTCTGCAGCACCGCTCTCAGATCGCCGTCGGTTTTGGCAAAAGTCTGCGCCATGCGGTCCACCAAGGATTGCGGCGGATCGTCGGCTACGAATCGCTCGGCCAGTTTCCTGGAAATAAACTTCGCCGTGGAAGGATGATGAGCCAGGATATCGATGGCCTGCAAGCCGTCCTGCTCTCCGCCCCCCGCGGCGATTGTATGGCCCAGAACCACCTTTTCTCCGGTGTCGTGCATGAAGCTCGCGAACACAAACTCGGGCTTGGTTGTAGGTTGCCGGATCGTCCAGCCTGTGAAGCAGCGCGCCACGGCGATGACGTCCGCCTGGGTGTAACCGCCATCCACGCCCAGCGTGTGCAGCTCCATTACTTCGCGGCCGTAATTCTCATTCAGTCCGTGGGCCTGCCGTGAAAATTGTTGCGCCAGGTTCTGCCCGGCTGCGAATGGTCCCACCAGGAACGAATCGAAGGCATTAGGCGAGATCGATTCCCAGTTGTCCAGGTAGTAGAGCATCGCCGGATGCCGCGCCGTCGCCAGCAGCAGGTCTTTGAACTTGCCCAGCACATGCGGACGGATCGCATCCCGCTCATAACTCGCCAGCAGCATTCGCACCACGCCTTGGGGCTGAATCTGAACGTTCTTGTTCTCGAAGACATTGAAGTGGTTGAACCAGAAATCCACCAGCACTTCTTCCAGTTGCCGATTCGAATACAACGCCCGGTATACTTTGCCTTCTTTCAGATCTCCGCTGACCACCTGTTGCGGTTGCTTGGATTTTAGTCCCATCCGTCGGTACTCGGGAAGCTGCGCCAGCGTCTGCGGGGGCAGTGCCGCGGCCACCTGTTGCCGCTTTTCGGGATCCAGAAAACCGAAGAGCTCTTTGAGTTGCTCCGTGTTCCCGCGCAACGCGGTTTGGATCTGGTCCTGCGTCAGGAGATCGGTCAACTGGGGCATCAGCTTCCGGATTTGCTTCTGCCGTTCCGCCAGTTGCTCTTGTCTCGCCGCCTCCGCTTCTTTTTGGATGTCCGGCAAGCCGGTCAGTTGCTGTGGCGCGACCACGGACAGAACTTGTTTGCGCTTCTCCGGAGTGAGGGCATCCAGCGCTGCCCGCCGTTCTTCTGCCGTGCTATTCAGAATCTGCCGTATCTGATCCTGAGACAAGAGCTCATTCAGCGGGGTTGGCCGGAACACCAATCCCGGCGGAGTCTGGGGATACGACGCGATAATTTCGCCCGGCTGCATCCGCAGCGTCTCCAGCGGCTTAAGCTTTTCTTCCAGAACTGGATTTTCGGAAATTCGCTCCGGATGCAGTTGTAGATCCATCCACTTGTCCACGCCCAGCCGGCTCACTTCTTCAGCGTCAGCGGGACGCGGCCCGAACGTTAGCCGGTTCAGGACCTGCAGGATTTGTTGGTCTTTGGTGAGTTTGGTTTCGAAGCGCCCGCCGGCCTTCGTACCTCCGGGCAGCACGCACACCAGCGCCGCCACGGTTAACCCTAGTGCAAGACGTTTCATGATCACGCCTCCGCCTGCGGACAGCCTTAGTATATGATTTTTCAAGGAGGTCGTTCCATGACATCTTCCCCAGGCATCTCCGCCGCGGCTCTGGCGCTGCTGATCGCACCCGCCTTCGGACATCATTCGTTCTCCGCAGAGTACGACGCCAACAAGCCCGTCAACGTGCAAGGAGTCGTGGCCAAGCTGGCGTGGGTGAATCCGCATGCTTACATCTACGTCGACGCCAAGGATGCCAGCGGGAAAATCACCCGGTACGCGTTCGAGACCAGCAGCCCGAATGCGTTGCTTCGGCGCGGCTGGAAACGCGATTCGCTCAAGGAAGGCGACCAGGTTACGGTAGACGGCTATCTCGCCAAGGACTCTCGACCGCTCACCGATGGATCGCTGCACGGCAACGCCCGCCTGGTGACACTGGCCACTGGCAAGACTGTTTTTGCGGGATCCTCCGCCGACGATGGAGGCCCTGCCAAATGAGTCACCGCCGTTTCCTTTCGCCTCTGGCCGCCGCCATAGTCGCGATGCTCTCGCTCGCACCGGTCCGCACGGAAGCCCAGTCCGCGGAAAAAGGAAACGCGCAGGGAAAAACCCTCGGTGGACCCGGAGGCGTGATCGCTGTCAATGGAGTGCGGGACGAAAATCTTCCTACGCCGCCCATTGGTCCAACGCCTCACGCGGCCGACGGGAAACCCAACCTTTTCGGCGTCTGGCTATCGGGGAATTACAACTTCGCCAACATGGGAGGAGCTTTGCCCTTGCAGCCGTGGGCCCAGAAGGTCATGGAAGATCGCCAAGCCACCCAAGGCCGCGACGATCCGGAAGCCAAATGCCTGCCTGGTGGCGTCCCGCGCATCACACCCTACCCTTTCAAGATCGTGCAGTCGCCCGAAGTGATTGTGATGCTGTTCGAAGGTAACGTGCACAGCTTCCGGCAGTTCTTGCTGGATCGCGGCCACGACAAAGAGCTGGATCCCAGTTGGATGGGAGAATCCATCGCCTCCTGGCAAGGCGACACTCTGGTGGTCGACACCGTGAACTTCAACGACAAGACCTGGCTCAATGGCCGCGGGGCGCCGCACACCGAAAAATTACACGTCATCGAGCGCTACTCACGTCCTGATCTGGGGCACCTTGATGTCGAGATCACGATGGAAGATCCCGGCGCCTTCACCAAGCCTCACACGTTCAAACGCACTCACGTGCTCAGCACCACTTGGGAAATCCATGAATACGTGTGCAATGAGTTCAACGTCGACGTAGACCGTCTGGTCGGCAAATAAAACAGCTAAACTAGGTTTGCTGCCGCTAGGCAGTGCAGTCTCCCCGATTGTCACTCGGGCCATGAGTGACGATTCTCGCAGGGGAGGCTGTCTGTGGTGTGGGCTAAGCTTACGATCGGCGTTCTAAGCGTCGCCGTCGCTCTTGCCCAAACCGATGGCGGCACGATTACAGGAACCATATCGGATGCGACCGGAGCCGTGGTCGCGACTGCGGCGATCCAGGCAAGAAACGCAACCACCGCTCAGATCTATCCCGGCGCGTCCACGGCCACGGGCAAGTTCACCATCGGTAATTTACCTCCCGGCCCCTACCAGCTGATCGTTCAGGTTCACGGCTTCAAAAAATATTTGCGGCAGGGATTGAACGTTGACCCATTGCAAACCATTCGGGTCGATATCGCCCTGGAAGTCGGCTCGAATGCGGAAACGGTCACCGTCACCGCTGAGGCCACGCTGCTGAAGATCGAAGGTAGCCAACTTGCCACCAACATCTCCAACGACCGGTTGAATAACCTTCCTCTGTTGGGCATTGGGCCGCAGACCGCGTCCGCTGCGGGCATCCGGAATCCCTGGGCCGCGGCTCAACTGGTTCCCGGAGCGCAGTTCAGCATGGCCCCCGCTGGATTTTCCGGCGGTATTCCGCAGATCACTGTGAACGGCGCCCCGGCTAACACGTCGGCATTCCGCGTGGAAGGCTTTGACTCCGGAAATAATGGCATGCTGGCGTCGTATACATTTCAACTCCAGCCCAGCGCCGAAGCGATCCAGGAGATCACAATCCAGACCAGCAATTTTGCCGCGGAATTTGGGACCGTCGGCGGGGGGTTGTTTAACGCCAGCATGCGCTCGGGGACCAATCAGTTCCACGGAAGCCTTTACGATTACAACGTCAACGAAGCCTACAACGCCAGCCAGCCGTACACGGGCCTCCACAACAAGGCGCGCCGAAATGACTATGGCGGCAGCGTGGGCGGCCCGGTTCGGATTCCAAAGTTGTACAGCGGCGCCGGCAAGACTTTCTTCTTTTGGAATTTCGAACAGTTCCGCGAAAGCCAGTCCGTCTCGACTACGGCCGTGACCGTTCCCATCCAGGATTACAGGAAGGGCGATTTCTCTAGATTATTCGGCTTCAATAATAACCAGATTCTTCGCGTCGGATCGGGACCCATCGCCACAAACTACGTCGACCCTCTCGGCCGGACACCCATCCTGACTGGCACGATTTACGATCCCAACAGTTTTCAAACCGCCGTGGTCAACGGCCAGAACCTGACCGTTCGGAATCCATTTCCAGGTAATATCGTCCCACTCGCCCGTCAGGACCAGGTGGCTTTGAAAATCCAGAACCTGATTCCGCTACCGGCGGGTCCACACGCCAAGAATCAGATCGGAAGCAATTTCAACGGCGTGCAGAATAGCCATCGCACCACCGAAATTCCGTCCCTTAAGATCGATCAGTCCGTCGGCGGCAACGGGCATCTCTCGTTTTATTGGTCCCGAACCGTTACCGCGGACCAGTATCCGATTGAGGGTTCCCCCGCAATGCCTGAGGGATTCCCCTCTCCGATCACTACGGCGATCGGAAACTTTGACAGTTCACATATCGAGCGCCTGAACTACGATTACAGTCTTACTCCCACATTGCTCTTGCAAATAGGCGCCGGCTACCAACAGAATCACTTGAGCGATAACGCGCCCGATATCCACTATGACGTTCTGAAAAACCTCGGCCTGAAAGGCGCGACCGAGATCCGGAACTTTCCCACCATCTCGATTAGCGGCTTGCCGTCGATCGCCACCGGCGGGATGTCGAACATGGGCCCCAGCACGCAGCTCGACCAATATCTGGAGAAACCCTCAGCAAATCTCGGCCTGACCTGGATGCAGAAGAACCACACCTGGAAGCTCGGCGGCGAGTGGCGCGCCGAAGGGAATCCGCAAGTAACCAACGTCCAGCCCCCGTACAATAACTCGGGCTCTTTCGCATTCGCTGCGAGCGCGACGAGCCAGACCGCCTTGGCTCCCGTTGTGCTTTCCCAAGGCAGCACCGGCTTTGCGTATGCGAGCTTCCTTCTCGGACAGGTCACCAGCTACGGTCTGGGTGTCCCTGCGGTTTACAAATTCGGGAAACGGCAGTGGGCGATGTTCTTGCAGGACACCTGGAAGATGACTCGCAAACTGACGCTCGATTATGGGCTGCGGTGGGATTACGGCACCTACCCCACAGACACCTACGGACGCATCGCCGATTTCTCGCCGGGGGCGGCGAATCCCTCTGCCGGCGGACATCCGGGTGCCGTCATCTATGAGTCCCGCTGCGGGTGCCGCTTCGCAAGCAACTATCCCTATGCGCTGGGCCCCCGGATCGGCGTCGCCTATCAAATCAATCCGAAGACGGTCGTTCGCGGCGGATTCGGGATCGTCTATGGCGCTACGAACGTTCCTGCCAGCACCCCTCTCAACTATCAAACTGGCGGCACGACCGGCTTCGGCCTCTCGCTTTTCAATCTCCAGGATGGTCCTCCAGCTAGCATCCATCCGGTGTTCCCGAACTTCAGCCCGGGAGCGCTCCCGCTCGCGAATACTGTGGGTGCTCCGCCCGTATTTATCGATCCGAACGCCTCGCGCTCAGCCCGCCAATATCAGTGGAGCTTGGGCATCCAGCGCGAGTTGAACCGGAATCTGGTTGTCGAGGTAGCCTACGTCGCGAATCGCGGGATCTGGTGGAACGCGGGCGCTCTGTCGCCCGAGAATTCGATGTCGGCAGCGCTACTCAACCAATACGGATTCACCGTCGGTAACCTGACGGATCGGACCCTTCTGCAAACTCAAATCGGGCAGCTCGGTGCAGCCGACAAATCGACACTGGCGGCCCGAGGAATCGTGCTGCCCTATCTAAGCTTTCCCCAAACCCAGACTCTGTTCCAATCCTTGCTGCCGTATCCGCAGTACAGCGGTAACATCAGTCCGGTGTCCGCGCCGCTGGGAAAGACCTGGTACGATTCTCTGCAATCCACCGTCACACAGCGGCTTTCCCACGGCTTGACGTTGAACGGAAACTTCACATGGTCGAAGAACCTGGACCTGATGAACTCGGCCGATATCTTCAATCGCAGCCTCGGCAAAAACATATCGCTCAACGATCTGCCCTTGCAGTTCCGGCTCTCGGCCCAGTACAGCACGCCCATGAGGGCCTTCTATTTATTTCGCGACTGGAACGTGGGGTGGTATCTGCAATATCAGAGCGCGCCGCTGCTAATCCAGCCTTCCGCGAATGCCGGAGCGTTCCCCATTAGCGGCTGGCTTGGCCGCGGGCCGGGTCCGGCCGAACGAGTCGCCGGTCAGCCGCTGTTCACCACTAACTGGGTGGACCTGAACGGCATTCAGCATACCGACGAGCTCGATATCAACTGCCATTGCTACGATCCCACCAAGACCGTCGTGCTTAACCCGCTCGCGTTCACCGGGACGCCGAACGGCCAGTGGGCGTCCAATTTCAGCTACATTCGCGACTTCCGGGGTATCCGCTATCCCACCGAGAACGCCAACCTCGGGCGCAGTTTCCGCATTAGAGAAAGAGTGACCATCAACATCCGCGTGGAGTTCGCCAACGTTTTTAATCGCTTGCGTCTGCCGCAGCCGAGCACCGCATCGTTGACGGCATCTCCGATTAAGTCTTCGCTCACAGGTCTCTATACGACGGGCTATGGAACGATTATTCCAACAGCAGGAACGGCCGGGCAGCGATCGGGCATGTTGGTCGGACGAATCACATTCTAGCGCCAGGTCTGCAATTGTAATCTCGCGGGCATGTATCTCGACACAATCGGGACAGCAATGCGGATCTCGAATACTTAAGCGGGCTTTAGGGCAGCCAGGATCTCGTTCGTCCGAACCACGGAACAGTACTCTTCGTCGAGATTCGCGAGGCTCATCGCGTGAACCTCATCCGCGGTTCTCCATGTTCCATGCCAATCCTTGCGGCCGAACGTGAAGGTCGCGTCCTCGACCAAGAAGGTCTCGAAGTCCAGGTTCCCCGCCATCCTGACTGTGGCTTCGACCGAGTTGTTGGTTATTACTCCGGTCACCACAAGGGTCGTGTGATTCGCGTCGCGAAGTCGGGACGCGAGATCCGTACCGATGAAGGCGCTGTTCGTATGCTTGACGATTACGATTTCGCCGACGGCCGGCTGCGCTTCCGGCTTAAATTCGTTACCGGGCTGGCCGGGCCGGTAGTGGGAAGCTGCCTCCGAGGAATCGTGCCGGATGTGATAAACAGGCCGGCCCGTCGATCTCCACGCATGCAGCAGAGACGCAACGTGCCTCTCTGCTTCCGGGTTGTTCCGCTCGCCCCAACTAGGATGATCGATGGCTCTCTGAAGGTCGATTACAATCAGAACTGCATCGAGCGGCAAAGGACTCATGAGTAGATCATGAACTCCAGTAGGTTCCCGTCGGGATCGCGGATGTACACGCTAGACGCGCCCTTCTTGCGGCCGCCTTGCCGCGCAACGGGACCTTCAATGACCTTAACGCCCGCTTTATCAAGCCACGTCTTCAGCGCCGCCGCCGTGCCGTCCCACACAAAGCACAGATCGCCACAAGGAGGTTTAGCCGCAGGAGCGCGTAAGGTGAACGTCGCGTCCTGCCAGGTCGCCGGCAGATGGAAGTTGATCATCTGGTCGCCGATATACACCGAACACGCGCGAGCGCTCTCGGTGACCTGAAAACCAAGACCGCGATAGAAGGCCAGCATGGCATCGGTTTTCTGCATCGGTAGCGCGACGTGATCGAAAACCGCGTACGTTTCCGACCTGTTGCGCTGCGAGTTTGGATGCCCCGGCAGCGGCCGCCGCCCCTTGGACGAATGTACGCCGGGATACCTTGTTCTTGGTATGTTTCATGATGTTCCCGTTGTATATAGTAGTTCAGTTGGAGGCCGGTCATGTATATTTCGACATTCCATCTGATGCCTCACCGCGAGCTTCCCGACGACTTTGAGAAGCGCTATCCGTCAGTGTGGGTGACGCCGCCCTTTCACGAGCTCGCCGATGCCAGACGCGTGGGCCAGTATTACAACTGGACGCTCGATGAGTTGATCTACGCCGCCAAGGCCGGCTCAGACGGCATCTGCACCAACGAACATCATCAGAACGCCTACGGCTTCATGCCCAACCCCAACGTGATGGGATCGGTATTGGCTCGAGCGACCCAGGATCTGAACTGCGCCATCGTCCAAATGGGCGCGAGTTTGCCGGGAACGCAGCCGCCGATTCGCATCGCCGAAGAATACGCAATGCTCGATTCCATCAGCGGCGGGCGCTTGGTCGCGGGCATGCCGCTGGGCACGCCCATGGATATCAATATCTGCTACGGGGTAACACCGATCGAGCAACGAGAGCGTTTCCGCGAGGCGCATGACCTCATCCTCAAAGCCTGGACATCCAAGGAGGTTTTCGCCTGGAACGGAAAATACTTTCAGTTGCCGATGGTCAATATCTGGCCGAGGCCGATCCAGCAGCCGAATCCGCCCATCTGGATTCCGGGCTCGGGCAGCAGCAGCACGTTCGACTATGCCGCGTCGCATGACCACTGCTACTGCTTCCTCA
>Ga0105240_10003713_pt1 | contig 23589 bp, 22 predicted proteins | sample KBSC54metaG_FD_80426 | JGI IMG/M metagenome (GOLD analysis project Ga0105240, IMG submission 80426) | Corn rhizosphere microbial communities from Kellogg Biological Station, Michigan, USA - KBS C5-4 metaG | ecosystem: Host-associated > Plants > Roots > Rhizosphere > Soil | place: Michigan, USA...
GAAGTTAGAGAAGCGCCGGTACCGGCGGTGGCCACACCATCGGTGCCATCATTGACACGACAACCACCACAAAGAGCGATGACGGTGTAGTTCAACGGCAAAAAACAACGACTTATTCGTATCCCTGAACGGAAGCCAAGTTAATTAAGTAAAATGACAATCAGCACCGAAGAACTTCGTTCGTTAGCGGGAAGGTTCTTTGGAAATGGCTGGGCCAGCGAGCCGCTAAAGGTGAGCGTCTGGCGATGGCGAGATATTTGCCTCGCCCAATTTCGTGAACGATTCACCGTTCTGGCATGGGTCACCGTTCTGGCATGGGCTCGGCAGAAACCAGGTATTCAGGATAAGTATAGTAGATTTCTTGGTTATGAGCACCGTCCCATTTAAAGGAGACGGTACCACTTCTCGAGGGTCTTATATTCACCACACGATCGGCTAAGCTAGGTGTGTTGATCGGTCCTACCGGATGGCCTGCCCGTTGACACGGTGGATCGGAAGGCGCATCAGAAGTATACAGCGAAGATTCGCCAAGCAGAGTGGCTTGCTCAACTCTATCCCTACTGGTGTCTCTAGGGAACAATTGAGTAAATGTGATAAGGGCATGCAAACTTGTGCAAGCAACCGCCGGGTGAATGCGTTCATCCTGCGGAACGGAGGCCCAGAAATAGCCTCGGGGTTGCGATTGGGTCGCCCGGACGGAAGGGCACCCGCCAATGACGAACATCAGGATAAGAACGAGAGTCGGTCGCCAATGGTACTGCGATATGTATTTCGTGCGTCGCATTCTGACGAATTTCCTCACAAGCTGTCGCGCAAAGGGGCTCAGCGGACAAAAGCGCGAGCCTTTAATGGCATCGCGACTGACAACAGGTTCGAATGCAAACATTGAGCACTAAGGTTCACCGCGAAGGTCGCCAGCGCCTCCTGTCTGGATTTCGGACCCACAGCGGTTCTGCTGTATCGCAACGACAAGATCTGACCGATTGCGCTCGTGACGCTGAATTCGAAGCGCTCGATGCCGGATGCTCGAATCATTCATTCTGGATATGCAAGACCGGGTGCGAATAATCTTCTGCACCGGAGTAACCATCCTCTGATTCACCTCGACCGTCGTAGGTCAGCTCAATTAGCTGGCTGGTGAGTTTCTGTGAACGAGGAATGCGCAGAGCTATCTCGCGCGCGTCCTCGTCCTCAGCGCGGGCGAGTGTGATGTCACGCAGCTCGAGCAAGGACAAACCTGAATTAATCGCTATATCCATGGGATCGAAAGCGGGTCGAAGGTCGACGCAATATCGGCTTCCCTTGGCTGAGTACAACTCCTCCCCAGTATGCGTAGAAACCATTTTCACGTCCGCTCCAACCTGCCACGCTGAGACAAGAAAGGCATAGTACGCTTCATAGTGAACCACATCGCCATAGACCACAGCATCGACTCCGAGCCAGCCACCTAACGTCATCGGCGAAACCACGTCGAGTTTCTGCTTTGTATTTACTCCATGTGCCTTCAGCACCGCATCGACCTGAATTAAATTCGCTTCGAGGAATTCCCTTGAGGCGAGATAGCCATTCAGCGCGCGGCGCGTTCGATTGCCATCGGTCCACGCCCAATTTGCGCGCTGCTCGCTATTCCGAAATGTCAATGGGATCTTGTCGACCACGAAGTTGGCGTTCCCACGGTCCGAAAAAGGTAGCACCGCGATCCGGAGCGGAGCGACCTGTTCATAGTCCTCCGCTACATGTACATCGAGCCTACCAGGGTCGGCCTCTACCAAATGATCGAACCAGGTCTTCCGGCCATGGGTATCCATTCCGTATTCTTTTCCGAAGAATGTACGATTGTCATAGTTGGAACTGGAGCATCCGCCGAACACGGTCACTGCGGCCAGCATCAGTCCAGTCTGCAGTAATTTCCGATAACTCCTCATAGATAATTCCTCATATGAGATGCTGTGACGACTGACATGAGAGATCTCCCACTTTAGGGAGTGCAATTTCCGATCCGACCGCGCGCCAAGTGCATTAATCATTCGGGCGCGCTGACGTCGAGTAAATATTGGTCAGTTAAGGACACGGTCAGAATAATACTGGCTGGAGCGTCCTTACATTGCTGGCCGAAGGAGAGGAGGCGGCTGCTAGGCATAAATTTCGGCGGCATTAGATTGCGTATTCTAATGCAAGGGCTCCCAACCAGGGCTTCGCGATATTTCGTCCATGTGCGCCCATATAATGTGAGTCAGCGAGGAGAATGCACGATGACGACAAAAAAGAAGTACGGACCCAAAGCCGCGCAGAAGATTGAGCGCGCAATTCACGAAATGAAGCATGGTAAGTTGAAATCCGGGGTGTCAGGAAAAAAAGTCAAGAGTCGTAAGCAGGCTATCGCGATTGGGCCATCGGAAGCGCGAAACGAGGGCGGTAGAGTACCGAGCAAGCCAAAAGCCTGAACTTCAGCCAGCCCACAACTGAGGCTTCATCAGGATCGAAGGTACGGAGTTGTGTTCTGCGAGTACTCGTGCTCGCGACTGTTTTTTGTCATTTGCGCCCTTTGCCTGCGCGCAGATTGAGTCGCCGGCTACCAGTAGCGGCGGCCCGACGATGAAGGACGAGGTCAATGATACGGCGGTCACCGTCAAAGCGACGAGAGCGTTGACGAGTGATCCGACGACATCGGGTGCATCTGACGCAATACATGTTCAGACCAGTGATGGCGTGGTAACGCTGATAGGCGACGTAGCATCTCTGGCCGTCGCTGAGAATGCGCAGACGATCGTGGCAGATCTGGCCGGCGTGCACGATGTTGTCAACGATCTCAAATATCCGCGCTCTGCGCAAAGCGGAGAATCGATTCCACGCCAAGAGTAGTAGCGCCAGCGTATGCGGGCGCCGGCGGGACTCATTGATTAATGCCTTTTCTGCCGTCTGTCTGAAATGAATCCGCAAAATCGTATAGACAGGCGCCGACGGAATCTCGATCGTTAATCCGAGAAAAGCTTAGCCATTGCCCGGAGACGGAATTTCGAACCAGAGGACTCCGAGCGGCGGCAGCGTAAGAGTCAGCGCAAAAGGAAGGCCATGTGACGGCGATGACTCGGTCCATACGCCGCCAGTGTTGCCTTGATTGCTGCCCCCGTAAACTTCGGCGTCAGAGTTGAGAATTTCTTCGTAATAGCCACTCTCCGGCACTCCAAGCCGGTAGCCTGATCGTACCAGCGGTGAGAAGTTGCATATGCAGAGGATGCTGCGATTGGTCGACGGCGCGGTGCGGATGAACGCAATGACGTTATCGTCTGTATTGTTCGCGTCGATCCATTGGAAGCCGCGCGGGTCACAGTCACCCTCGTGCAGCGCGGATTCGCTCCGATACAGACGGTTCAAATCGCGCACGAGAGTTTGGAGTCCGCGATGTTCGGTGCCGTCGGCGTCGAGGAGATGCCAGTCAAGGCTATCGTCGTGATTCCACTCATTCCACTGTCCGAATTCGCTTCCCATAAAGAGCATTTTCTTCCCCGAGCGCGCCCACATATATGCATAAAGCGCCCGCAAGTTTGCGAATTGCTGCCAGCGGTCCCCGGGCATCTTAGAGAGTAGTGAACGCTTGCCGTGAACGACTTCATCGTGCGAAAGCGGCAGCACAAAATTCTCTGTCCAGGCATAGAGCAGGCCGAAGGTGAGGTTGCGGTGATGGAAACGTCGATGGACCGGATCCTTGGAGAAGTATTCGAGCGTGTCGTGCATCCAGCCCATATCCCATTTGAATCCGAAGCCAAGACCACCGACATACAGCGGCCGGCTCACCGCGGGCCATGCAGTAGATTCCTCGGCGATCATTAGAACGCCCGGATGTCGCGCGTAGATGTGCTCATTCAGCGTACGGATGAAGGAGACGGCTTCGAGGTTTTCGCGACCGCCGTGAACATTAGGAACCCATTCGCCGTCGGCACGGGCATAATCGAGATAGAGCATCGAGGAAACTGCGTCGACGCGTATGCCATCGACCTGAAACTCGGAGAGCCAATAGTTCGCACTTGAGAGCAGAAAGGCGCGGACTTCCTCGCGACCAAAGTTGAAGATGTAGGTATCCCATTCAGGATGATGGCCGAGGCGTGCATCGAGGTGTTCATAGAGCGCAGTACCATCAAAGCGGCCTAGACTCCACGCATCGGTTGGAAAGTGCGCGGGAACCCAGTCAAGAATCACTCCGATACCGCGGTGGTGGAGTTGATCCACGAGATAGCGGAAGTCATCGGGAGTACCATAGCGTGAGGTGGGTGCAAAATAACCCGTTGTTTGATAGCCCCAGGAGCCGGTGAATGGATGCTCCATTACGGGCATGAGCTCGACATGCGTGAAGCCCATATCGACGAGGTAATCACCAAGTTGATCAGCGAACTCACGATAATTAAGAGGACGATTGCCGTCCTCGGGTACTCGACGCCATGACCCGAGATGGACTTCGTAGATCGAAATCGGCGAACACAGCGGTTCGTGCGCGGCGCGAGCGTTTATCCAGTCAGCGTCTGTGTATGGAGCGGACGGACGATAGGCGACTGATGCGGTTCGCGGCGGCACTTCAGTTGCCGTCGCAAAGGGATCGGCCTTCAGCATACCTGCACCATTGCGCGTGCGAATCTCATATTTGTAGAGCACGCCTGGGGAGAGATCGGGGACGAACAGTTGCCAAACACCCGAGGTTCCAAGGGTGCGCAACATATGCAGTCGGCCGTCCCAGTCGTTGAAATCACCCACGACGCTGACACCAGCAGCGTTCGGTGCCCAGACCGAGAATACGATCCCAGCGACACCGTCAATTTCGTGCGGTCGCGCGCCCAGATGTTCCCATGCGCGCGCGTGGCTGCCTTCAGCCCACAGGTAGGTATCGAGAGCGCTGGGCGTCGGCATAAAGGCATAGGGTTGGTGGATCGTAAACACATTGCCGCCGGGATATCGGACTTCGAGACGGTACTTGAAAACCTCTCGCCGGTCTGACAGCAACAGATCGAACAGGCCGGTCTCATGGCGCACCATCGAACGACGGTCGTCGTCATCGATCAACACAAATACCGCTTCGGCATCAGGGAGATAGGCACGAACAATCACACCACGATCGGTTTGGTGGGGACCGAGGATCGAGTGAGGATCATGGTGGCGCAGAGCGAGCAAACGCGCAATCTCGCTGCGTTCGACGCCGGTGATATCGCCGTTCATCTGAGTGGTCCATGCGGCAAACGCTTCTCTGTAAACGTGTTCGCAATCTCATGCTTCATTGTCGACGCACTCGAGTTCACAATTAAACAATTAGACATTCATGAAGAGAGCAAAACTATATCTCGTGTTCGGCTACCTCGATTCCGAGAAGCTCCTCGATTCCGGCGAGCGGGACGCGCAACCAATCGGGACGATTGTTGAGCTCATAGCCGAGTTCATAGACCGCCTTTTCCATCTGGAACGCTTTGATCAGAACGCGCATCTCATCAGGGCTGCGAGGCATGAAGGGCGCATTGCCGGCGACGGCTGCGTATTCCTTGAAAAACGCCCAAGACGACCAGGCTTGCCAAAGCCGCGCCCAAGCCGACATCTGCCCGTCCATCGCGCTCATAGGGTCTCGCTGGGAAAGTGCGGCCTTGGCGGCGAAGGCGGCGTAAGAGAATGAACGCAGCATACCGGCGACGTCGCGTAATGCAGAGCGTTTCCGTTTGCGCTCAGGGAGCGATAGTGCGGGCTCGCCTTCAAAGTCGATGATAACAAAATCCTTGCCGGCGTTGAGCAATTGACCCAGATGGAGGTCGCCGTGCGTGCGCATTCGGGCTGCGGTTACGCGGTGTTTGAGGAATGCCTCGAAACATCCAGTAATACTTGCCTGATGGTCCGGCAAGCGTTGGGCGAGTTTGCGAATGTCTTTGGGCAGTACGGCGAGACGCGCATTGAGTTGGCGCATCACCGCGCTTTGAAGATTTCGCATCGATTGGTAGGCCGAGCGCTGGTAGAGGGCCGTATATGGCTCAGGGGCGAAATCTGCGGCGTCGGCATCCGAGATGAGGGCCAGATGCAGTTCAGCCACACGCCGGCCCATGAGTCCTGCAGCTTCAAGATAAGGGCCTAGTAGTTGATGGGTTTCCAGATCGGGCCCATCGAGGGCAATGAGATCGATGAGATCGCCGGGCGGAACGATCGGGTTCGCGCCGGGCTCAGCAACGACGCGCTCGAAATAGAGTCCGAGCTCGTGCAGTGTGAATTCCCACGCGTCACCGTGATTCGCCACGAAGCCCTGCAGAATAGCGAGGGTGCGGGCTTCCGTCCGTCCTGAACAGTATTCGATTGCGCCCGCAATGGGAGCGGTGTGCGCGAATCCCCGGTCGGTCAAAAAGCGGCCGACCTCGAGATCGGGGTTAATGCCTGAATCCAGACGGCGAAAGAGTTTCAATATCAGATGGTTGCCGAATGCGATTGAGGTATTACTCTGTTCGCCACGCAGCATGCGTGGTTCGTCACTTTGGTCGCAGGCTCGATACGCGGGGGATGGAGAAGTACGAATCTCTCCGGCACAGCTCTTGAAGCGACGGTGCCGCTCCATACTGTTCCGTAATGCAATGGCAAAATTTGGCTCGCCCGATGCATCATAGAGGATGCCTACCATGGCCTCGCCATCGGCGCTGTAACTGACGTCCGCGATCACGCGATCGGGCCACAGATTTCTGATCTCTTCGGCATGCTCTCTCAATGCGAGCGCAATTGGTAAAACGTAGATTTCCGCTTCACCGTCGGTGAATGCGACGTTAACGAGTAGAATGCAACTGTTGCCATGGAAATTGGGAAGCGAGATCGAATCGGCGATGCTGGTTGATTTGATTCGGCGCGCCTTGCTGCGGAACCATCGACAATGCGGCAGATAAGCTATCAGAGCGCGCTCGATATACACACGTGAGACACCGGTGAGGAATCCTTCGAACGAATTGCGCATGGGCAGTGAAGGCGGCTTGTAGGCAGGAAGTCCGGGCGCCGCGTCGTTCATCTGCGGCTCGAGCGAAAACCACAGAAACATATGCGGTCCGAGCGTGAGCAAATAGGGCAGATCGCCGATCGGCGGAAACGGGTTGCGACCGAACAATTCAATCGGTGCCATTCCCTTAAATTCGGCGAGATTCAGTTCGACATACTGGACGAATCTCGAGAGATTGGCCACGATCAGCACTCGCTCGTCAGCGTATCTTCGAATGTAGGCAATGACGTGGGGGTTTTCGGGATTGAGAAAATCGATTGCGCCACGGCCAAAAGACTTGAATTGCTTGCGCAACGCGATGATGCGGCGCATCCACCACAACAGCGAGTGATTATTCCCTTCCTGCGCTTCAACATTGACGGTCTGGTAGTGATATTCGTAATCAATGACAACAGGCAGTATGAGACGCTGCGGATTGGCGATTGAGAAGCCAGCGTTACGGTCGGCCGACCATTGCATTGGGGTCCGCACACCGTCGCGGTCACCGAGAAAGATGTTGTCGCCCATCCCGATTTCGTCGCCATAATAGACGACCGGCGTGCCGGGCAATGAGAAGAGCAGGCCTACGTTAAGCTCGATGCCGCGTCGATGATTGCCGAGCAGAGGGGCCAGCCGCCGCCTGATGCCGAGATTGAGTCGCATCCGACCTTCCTGCGCGTATGCGCGATACATGTAATCGCGTTCCTCGTCGGTCACCATTTCGAGCGTGAGTTCGTCGTGATTGCGGAGAAAGAGAGCCCATTGGCTAGCGTCGTCGATTGGCGGAGTCTGTGCCCAGATGTCGGTTATTGGGAAGCGATTCTCCATCCGCATCGCCATGAACATCCGCGGCATCAATGGGAAATGGAACGCCATTTGGCATTCCCGGCCGCCAGCCAGATAGTTCACGGCATCCTCGGGCCATTGGTTTGCTTCCGCCAGCAGCATACGGTTGGGGAAGTAGCGATCGACATGGTGGCGAACTTCGGCCAAAAAGGCGTGTGTCTCCGGCAGGTTCTCGCAACTAGTGCTTTCTCGCTCGAACAAATACGGGACGGCATCCAAGCGAAGCCCATCAACCCCCGTCCTTAGCCAAAAATCGATGACCTTCAGCATCACCTTACGAACGGCCGGATTATCGAAGTTCAAATCAGGTTGATGGCTGAAAAAGCGGTGCCAATAATGGGCTTTGGCGACAGGATCCCAAGACCAGTTGGAAATTTCGAAATCCTGGAAGATGACGCGGGCATCGCTATATTTGTCGGGCGTGTCACTCCAGACATAGTAGTCACGTTGCGCGCTGCCTGATGCGGCGTGGCGTGCACGTTGGAACCACGGATGTTGATCAGATGTGTGGTTCATTACTAATTCAGTAATTACGCGGAGACCGCGGCGATGCGCTTCCTTGAGGAAAGTACGAAAGTCATCGAGCGTCCCGCAGTCCGGATGGACGCCCACATAGTCTGAAATATCATACCCGTCGTCGCGCTGGGGCGAAGGATAAAAGGGCAATAGCCAGAGTGCAGAAACGCCAAGACGCTGGAGGTAATCGAGCTTGCTGGTAAGACCATTAAAGTCGCCGATACCGTCGCCGTTTCCGTCATAGAATGAGCGGACGCGGACTTCGTAAATGATTACGTCCTTGTACCATTGAGGATCGTCATCGAATCCACGGGCGATTGCAGCAACGCGGTTCCTGCTCATGGTTTCGTCTCCACGCGCAGGATATGCGCAGGCTCAACTCGCGGATCCAAACGAATGTAGTTTCTATCACTCCAATCGTAACTGAGGCCTGTGAGCAGATCGGTTACCCGATAGCCCTGCCCAGAAGCGCGGCGGGTGACATCGGTCGGCACGAAAGCCGTGCAATGATGGGGATTGTGCGAGTCGAGATTTACCGCAACCAGAATGATATTAGAGTGGTCGACGGATTCCTTGGAATAGAAGATTATCTGGTCGTTGTCGGTCGGCAAGAAGCGTAGGTTGGCTAATTGCTGAAGAGCCCGATTTTCCCGACGAATCACATTGATGCGCGCTACGAACTCGCGAATATTATGTTGGCAATTCCAGTCACGCGTTTTGATTTCATACTTCTCGGAGTTAAGGTATTCTTCAGTGCCGGAAATCGCTTCATTCTCGCAAAGTTCATATCCGCTGTAGATTCCGTACGACGGCGAGAGCGTGGCCGCCAATACCAGTCGAGTCTTGAATGCGGGCTGGCCGCCAGTCTGCAGCACCTGCGGTAATATATCAGGAGTGTTAGCAAAGAAGTTAGGGCGAAAGTAGTCGACCATGTTGGTCTGCGTGAGCTCGGTCAGATACTCGGTCAATTCAGCTTTAGTATTGCGCCATGTGAAATAAGTATAGGACTGCGTAAACCCAGCTTTGGCCAGCACTTTCATCAATTTGGGTGTTGTAAAGGCTTCGGCCAGAAATATGACCTCGGGATGTTGCTTATTTACATTAGCGATTAGCCAATGCCAGAAGGCAACGGGCTTGGTGTGTGGATTGTCCACGCGGAAGATCTTGACGCCGTGTCCGACCCAAAACAGAAGCACCTCGTGGAGCGCTTTTGCTAGTGCCTCCTGATCAGGGCAGTCGAAATTGATTGGATAAATGTCCTGATATTGCTTGGGAGGATTTTCAGCATGCTTAATGCTGCCGTCGGGTCGCCGTCGAAACCATTCGGGATGCTGGGTAACCCACGGGTGATCGGGAGAACATTGGACCGCAAAATCGAGCGCGACTTCGAGCCCGAGGCGCCCGGCGACCGTGACGAAGTGATCAAAGTCGGCGATCGAACCGAGCTTAGGCTCGATCGCCGTATGGCCTCCAGCGGAGCTTCCAATCGCCCATGGGCTACCGGGACTATCGGTCGCTGCGATGAGCGAGTTGTTCGGCCCCTTGCGACAAGTCTCGCCGATTGGATGGATCGGGGGAAGATACACAACATCGAAGCCCATATCACTTATGTCGGGTAGTCGAGCCTCCGCTTCTCGCAGGGTGGCATGCTGCGCGGGTTGGGTGCCTTGGGAGCGGGGGAAGAGTTCGTACCAGGCCCCGAAGCAAGCTAGAGGCCGGTCGGCGATGATGGAAGAGGTGCTATCATATTTGACCGCATCCGCGCGTTCCTCATTCCTTTGCGCCGCGGCCGCGAGTTCTGAAGCGGAAACATGTATGATCAAATCACGCGAAGTCTGTGGTGCGCGAAGCAGCGCAATATACTTGACGATCAGGCTGCGATCGTCAGTGCTGGCCCGCCTTTGCATATTTTCCAACAGCGCTATTCCTTCCGCGAGGTCAGAAGCGACGTCTAGGTTCGCCGCAGCCTTCTTCAGGAAATATTCGCGCCAGGAGATGAAGAGCCGTGTCCAAGCCTCGATTACGAACTCATATCGTGTATTTTCGGCGAGGGGAAATTCTCCGCGCCAACGATCATTGCCGATCGAAGCCATTGGCACTTCGGCAAAGTTTTCATCTTGCCAACGGCGCCATTTAATAACGGCCCCTACCGCGTCTGGTCCATTACCGAAGATATCCGCCTCGACTTCGCAAGTTTCTCCGGTGATGCGCTTAATTGGATAGCGTCCGCTTTCCATCGTTGGTGTTACCGATTCGATTATGATGCGTCTGAATAGTCTCTTGCGCTCAGTGAATGTATCCAGTGTTGGGGCACCAGAATCCTCGGTAGGTCGCCCCCAAAACATCGTGACGATGCGCGCGGAGATAGGGACATTTTTAGAAAGTCTACGTAAGGTGGAAGCGCTGGAGCGAATGACCGCCATAACTGTCGAACCGCGCGGTGAAGTTCAAGAGTCGGTTACTCGACGCGCCGGAACCGGGCACGCACTAGGCATGCGACGCGTTGCTGTAACTGCGTGTTTGGATTAAATAGCAATTGCGGGACCAAGTGGCTGTCTTCGGAATATGGCCTTTTCGGCGCTCGTTTCAGCAATGTTTTCAGACCTCTCGCGAGTGAAACCCCAATCCTGCACACCTCCGATTATCAAAGGCCGTCCTAGAGGTTCTTTTGAGGATCGGACACACTCGAATCGATGAGGCGTCCCGGCTGAAGCTAGGCCAAGACGTCTTATGCGACATCAGCGCTCCGCGTAAAGTGCGCGCTCGGGAGTTCACGAGGCCGGTTGTCATTAGTTCTGACATAGACTAACGAAAACTCGCTGCATTCTTTTGTGTCTTATGCAGCTACCCTTTCTGTCAGGTAGTGGAGTCGTGCCAATTGTATCGATTGCTGGGTTCAGCACAGCTACCCTGCTTTTGCTGGGCGGCCCTCCGGTTGTCTCATCCCCTCGAGCAAATGAAATTTCATTCTTTCAACCGAATGCGCTCCTGCTGACAAAGCGTCAGTGACATCGTTGCAATTTCTTTCGTGCTGAGAATCAGGACCCTTTCGATTGTTCATCCTCTCGAGAACGTTGGCGGTCTGAACCTTTCTTCCCATTCGTTTAATCCGCAAAGACAATGCCACCGCCGTTTAATCCGCAAGGACAAAGCCACCGCGGAGAAGATAGTGACAGTTTGTGTTCTTCCTTTGTGATGGACCGCTCGTTGCCCACCACCGATCTCGATCCAGAATACGTTTGGAAATGACCTGTGAAAAGGTGAACCGCCATTCACATATCAGGTGGCTACACGTATTGCTTTAGCCAGTTCTCTATCGACCGACGTCGCTCTCCAGTGCGATGTTGAATCCTACCAACGAGCCTTTCTATGCTGTCTTTAGCCTGGGCGATGTCGTGCTCAGTTATTTGTTCTCTGTTTTGCTTGGTATCAGCTCCCATTTTCCGGAAGTGTTCTCCCATCTGATCGGAATCCATAAAACTCGCTCCTCTGAGTGTTTAGCCTTGGTAACGACATGGTCGCCGTGTGGATTAGTCATATGCAAGCCCAGGACCACTTTGCGGCGTAAAACTCTGGTACCCCCACGCCTTCATTCGTCAGTAACTCTTTCGCATTGCGTAATCCAAGTCTGAATGTTTTACGTGACCAATTCACTGATTGGGCCAAATGCTTAGCAGGCTTAGGGCGGGCCGACGAACAATTTGGTGGCGAACAATCAATATAGACGAAAAGCTCTAAGTAGGAATGCGTTCCGCTCGCCCCACTGGGTCGCGGAGTGTTTTGGCCAGGATCGTGCATGTTGAAAATAGACCGCAGGGACGCACGCTTGACGGCGCGCGAGATTTGTTGAAAGCTATTTTATTTTGTCGGAGACAGTTTGTCCCGGGTTTCGAGTTTTATCTCCACATTAGTTTCTGGAGGGACTCCGCGAGCTTTCGCGCCCATCCATGCCATTCCGGAAGGACCAAGTAGAACTATTCGAGGCGAGTTACTCGCCCGAACCTGTCGCGATTGCGATCTGATTTCTCGTTCCGAGATCCGGATGGACTTAGGCCGATGCTGCAGTCGGGGTCGCAGCATCGGATGGCCGTACTGCTAGTGAATGAAAGGAGGATGCACATGCTTAAAATTACAAATCGGGCGGTAAGTATATTGAAGGCCACTGTCAAGTCGAAAGAAGGAGTGTCGGGCGATGTTGGAATCCGCATCAGGCGAGATGCGGTTTCTCACCAAGATGGCACAATCCGAGTCGGCTTCGACCTCTGCGATGGTCCTGGAGCGGGAGACTCGGAGTTGGAACAGGATGGCCTGCGCATTTTTGTGGAAGGTGCGCTGAGCGTACCGCTTGAGGGCCGGACGCTTGACGTTCGGAACGAAGAGGAGAGGCCAAGATTTATATTCTCTTAGGCGGGCTCCCAGAGAATCGCGGTTCTTGTTCCGATGACCAGTGAGATGCTGTACGGCTGCAGTTCTGCCTGTGCTGCCCCGAGGGTGCGGGCAGACCTTACCCTCCCTCGAATTGGTGCTCAATGGAAGCTAATACTGGGAAAGTTTCAGGAGGACTTGATGATGAATATCCGCAGCAAGATCATTTGGGCTTGGTCCTTGGTTATCGTCGGGTTCCTGGTGTTCGGGAAGGCACCCGCCGTTGCACAGGACGCGACGGGTAGCATGAACCATAGCTCTCGGGATTATTCAGGAACTCCCGGCACGCCCAATCCGGCAGCAGCCCTAGGAACGGTAGACGATGCGACGCTGGAGCGAACTGCACGCGCCTATGTGAAGGTGCAACAAATATCAGAGAACGAGCGTGGGGCTATAAATGGCGCCACTGACGATGCCAGTCGACAAATTATTGCGCAGCAGGCCGAGTCCAAAAAAGTGGCAGCAGTACAGGCCGAAGGGCTGCAACCCCAACAATACAACCAAGTGTTGGCGCTGGTTCAACGCGACAAGAGTTTGGAGCAGCGCTTTCTCTCATACGTCCAGCATAGTTCATAAAACAGCGTAAAGCGGAAATGACGGGGGTGGGCGTGGGATAGGCGCCCTCCGTCGTCGACGCATCTCATGGCCCCGGACGCACCGCTATGCCCGACTATCCGATGATTCATCGCCGCTATCGCGAAGCAATCTCGATAATGTGGCTCGGCGCGATGGCGACCGGTGTAGCCGAAGCATTGATCGACGATACGGCGCAGAACATCAGGGATCGGATCGCACCGTCGGCCTCGCGACGGCGTCTGACTGTGAATCGGTTCTGCTAGACGATTAGTCAGTGAAAAGCTGTTCCTGGGCACGCCAGCTGAGGGGTAGAGTAACTCGACAGTCCATCAGCATCTGCAGGTTAGTTGCGGTCGGCATCTCACCTTCTGCGATTGACTCAACGAACGCTGGCGACACGAATGCCAGTCTAGTCAGGCGCGTGACGTAGCGTTTGGCGAGTCCTTCGCGGCGCGCGATCTCTACGAGCGAACGGACGCGACCGGAGGTTAATTCTTCGAACCATCCTCTCGCCCGTGCGAAGGCCTTCAGGAGCGCAGGATCGGGCTTTCCTTGGCTCATCGTCTCCGTTGATGATGAGCCGCATCTCGACGCCGCGTCTCTTCACCTTCAGCGGAACGAACCGGAACAGATTGAGCACCTTTCGAAGCGTGGCGCCGCCTGGACCGGCGCACGGGACGGGTATGTTCAGCCCGAGTCGAATGCCCTCGTCGGTCAATGTTGCCTTTTCCACTAATTCGACCAGACCCGCCGAACGTTCCATCTCGGACAGCAGACGTTCTCTCCATTCAGCCGCCAGCGCGAAAACCTGGTTCAGATCGGCGTCTCCCATTCCGGCGCCTTGCAGCGCCTCAAGAATAGCCAGTTTGTCACCGAGGATGCTCCGTGTCGCGATTGCGACAGCTCGCTCCAGTTCCGGCCTGGTACCCGCCATCCCCGTTGTCCCTCCGTTACGGATCCTCTGACCAGTGTTCGCGAAACGTAGTACCGATACCGCCGTCCGCACCTCACGGCGCCCTGCGCATATAACGGCTCACCGGTTTCATCGAAGACTTTTCCAGCCAACGGGCTCGGTGGTGCTTTGGTTTGAGGCTCAGGAGTGCGGGCGGCGCGATCCAGCAGACGCTGCTGAACTTTCTCCCAGAGCTCGCGTTCCAGAATCGCTTCATGCTGTCCTGGATGTCGCTCCCGCTTGTGACGAATCTCGCCGATGTAGATCGGATTGGACAGCAGTTCGTACAGCGCACCGCGCGAAAAGCTCCGGCCACCCGATCTGATTCCCTTCCTGGAGACCCGGATCTTTGACACCACGCCGTCCCGGTCGAGATCCTTCTTCAGCTCCCGGACGACGCCGACTTCCAAATAGCGTTGGTAGATCTGTCGGACGGTCGCGGACTCAGCTTGATTGACGACAAGACGACGATCGCGGACGTCGTACCCGATCGCCGGACACCCGCCCATCCAGATTCCTTTTCGCTTCGAGGCCGCGATCTTGTCCCGGATCCGCTCCCCAGTAACCTCGCGCTCGAATTGCGCGAAGGACAGGAGCACGTTGAGGGTCAGTCGGCCCATCGAGGTGGTGGTATTGAACTGCTGGGTAACCGCGACAAACGAGACGCCCTGCGCGTCGAAGACCTCGACCATCTTTGCGAAATCAGCCAGCGATCGAGTCAGCCGGTCGACCTTGTACACGACCACGACATCGATCAGGCCATGGCGGATGTCTTCGAGCAGCCGCTGCAATGCCGGCCGCTCCATAGTCCCGCCGGACACGCCGCCGTCATCGTAGGCCGCCTTGACGAGTCTCCAGCCTTCACCCTGTTGGCTCTTGATGAACGCCTCGCAGGCCTCGCGCTGCGCATGCAGCGAATTGAAGCCCTGCTTCAGACCTTCTTCAGAAGACTTCCGCGTGTAAACGGCGCAGCGTCGAATAGCGTCACTAACACGCTCCATTGCCTGCCTCCTTCGCCGGTGCCTTGAGCCCAAAGAACAGGGGACCCGACCAGTGGCTCCCGGTGATCGCGCGGGCCACTTGAGAGAGTGAACGGTAATGCTTGCCGCGGAACATCGCTCCGTTCTCGAGCACCGTGACCTCATGCCGCGTACCGTCCCATTCCCGGATCAGGATTGCGTTCGGGCCGACTTTCCTGGTTGGCACCACATTGGTCGGCTTATGCTTCCGGGCGTTTTCGGCGACGCGCTGAAGTAGTCGGCGGGTCGCCGGTTTGAGGCCACCCAGAACGTCTTGGATCCGGTACGCAACCGCTCGCCTGAGCAGGTCCCGGCTCAGATGTGGGGGTGCTTCAGTTTCGTAGAGGAGCTTCCACCGGGCTCTCAGCTGATTGAGATAGAGTGATTCAAGATTGGCGATTCCTGTGGAGAGCTTTTCGCGCTCCTTATCCGATACATTTCGCATGACTGCCCGCCTCCCCGGCAGGTGGACAGACACATTGCTCTGTCGCCGCGCACAGTCCAGTCGCGAGCGGGGTTTCTCTTGCTATTCCGACGCCAGCTACGGAGAAGGGGAACCAAGGAATACTGCCATCAACACCTGCGAATCCGAGTCATTCTCCCGCAATGAGCTGGGAAAGCCTGGACCCGGATAGTTATCTTCAACGGGAGACGGTAGGGCGCCTTCAAGGAACTTGGTTGCGAACCTGGACCGCCACTGACATTATCCATCGCGCGAACTATTTCGGGAATAACTTCAATATCGGGCCATTTAAACCGATCGACTGAACGGAAGGATGTGCACCTTGGACCTACAGAAAATCTTGTCAGAGCTGAAGGTGGAGAGGGATCGGATTAACCGCGCAATTGGAGCGCTCGAAGGAAAAGCATCGCCGCCTGTTACGAAGAAGCGTTTGGGCGGAGCGCGGGCGCCTGGTCGGCGGCGTGGTGGAATCACCCCGGAAGGAAGAAAACGCCTGTCGCTGGCGATGAAAAAGCGCTGGGCGGAACGTCGGGAAAAACGCTCCTAGTATTGGCGATCGATGGGTTTGGCGAAAGAAATTATCGGTCTGGTGTTGAGGGCGTCGCTCGCGGATCGCTCTTGTCGGATCGGGGATTTAGTTTTGGGCGAGCCAAATTCGGAAGCGCCGCGCGGGCATTGCGAGATTGATCTAACGCAGATTGATTTATGAGAGACACAGATTTCGAGCTGATACATGGCTCTTGGCTTTGCGCATCACGGTGACGAGGCGATTGTCGGTAATCGACGAGTAAGATTTACGCCTTGGCTTTGGTTGCGCCACTCACTCACACAACAAAATCATGTCGTGTTTCCGAGTCGTGATGCCACTGAACAGGCGCGTTATCCGCGGGCAAGGAATTATCGTTAAGGAATTGTCGTTGGTGAACCTTTCCCCTAACACGTTCATGTGAATGAGAAATAAAGATCAAAGTTAGCCCACTACCCAAACCAGTTAATTCCTAATTGGATCTGCAAGAAAAGCTTATTGCCACGTTCCAAGTGTCGGAGATCGCGTCAAATGAAGCTCCAAGCACTTATTGCCTTCGTGTGTCTGCTGGTGGTCGCGTCGGTGGTGCATGCCGAGCCGCTTTCACGGGAGCAGGTGCCGGAACCGCTGCGTCCGTCGACCGATTGGGTGTTGCACGGCCACGAAGATCAGCTCTGCCCGATGGTCCAGAATCCCGCCAACGAGCATCGCTGCCAATGGCCTTCGCGACTTACTCTGACGGTCAACGAAACCTCGGCTCGATTCGCGCAGGAATTTCGCGTGTACCGGGGCACCTACGTGATGCTGCCGGGCGATTCGACGCGATGGCCGCTCGACGTGAGCGTCGATGGGAAGCCCGCAGCGGCGGTCGCCCAAAACGATCAGCCGGCCGTCTTCCTCAAGGCTGGACATCATACGATCGAGGGTTCCTTTACATGGGATCACATGCCGCAAATTCTTCCGGTCCCGGCGGAAACCGGCCTGGTCTCACTCACGGTTGACGGCAAGGCGGTCGATTTTCCGAACCGTGAGCCGAGCGGCCAACTGTGGCTGCGGAGCGACACCGCCCGGGCGGCACCGGAGGGGCTCGAGGTGGAAGTCGAACGGCGCGTTGTCGATGAGATACCGCTTTTGCTGGTCACGCGAATCGAGCTCAACGTCTCGGGCAAGGATCGCGAGGTGACGTTGGGCAAGGTCCTGCCGGACGGGTTTGTGCCGATGGCGCTCGCTAGTCCGCTACCCGCACGAGTCGAGCCCGACGGGCATCTCCGCGCACAGTTGGGGCCGGGAACGTGGACGCTTGAGTTGACGGCGCGCCATGAAGGGCCGGTCAACGCGCTCTCGATGCCGGCGACCGATGCGCCTTGGGCGGCGCAGGAAGTTTGGGCGTTCGAGGCACGCAACGATCTGCGGCTGGTTGCCGTCGAAGGGGTCGGCGCGATCGATCCGAATCAGACGCGGCTCCCAGTCGAGTGGCGTCAATTTCCGACTTTCCTGATGCAGCCCGGCAAAGTGATTCGGCTGGATGAGAAGCGCCGCGGTAACTCCGATCCGGCGCCCGACCAGTTGAACCTGAAGCGCAAGCTGTGGCTCGATTTCAGCGGCGGGGGTTACACGATCGAGGATGGCATCTACGGCACGATGAGCAAAAGCTGGCGGCTGGAGATGACGCCGCCGCAGCGTCTAGGCCGCGTCGCGATCGGGGATGTCGACCTGTCATCACGCGCGGCACCGATCCGGGCGTGTCCGGGGTCGAGATTCGTCGGGCGCAACTCCGCATGGAGGCGGACAGCCGGATCGAGGGCAAATCTCGCAGGTGCCGGCCGGGCCGTCGGCTGGAACCATGACTTCTAGTCGGTCTCGGCGCTGCTGAACCTGCCTCCGGGCTGGCGCCTGTTTCGGGCGTCGGGAGTGGACGACGTCTCCACCAGTTGGATCACCGATTGGACGCTGCTCGAACTCTTCCTGGTACTCATTACGGCGCTGATCATTTACCGGATGTGGGGCCCGGCGTGGGGCGCAGCGGCGTTGCTGACGCTGGCCTTGATTTACCCAGAGACCGGCGCAACGAGAGGAATCTGGCTCGCGCTGCTGGTGGGTGAAGCGCTCGATCGCGTCTTGCCCAAGGGGCGGGGCACCTGGGTGATTCACGCCTGTCGGTTGGCGGTCGCCGCGCTTCTGGTCGTAATGGCGATCCCCTTCATGGTCGATCAGATCAGAACGGCGATTTACCCGGATTTGGAAAGTCAACGGACGTTGACGTTCCCGTTGAGCAGCGGATCGCCGGTTCCGGATATAGAAAGCTCGATAGTGAGTAACGAGACGCCCAAGGCGCTCGATGAGGAAAGGAGAGACATGGCGGCGCCAGCGGCTGTTCCGATGAGCCTTGGTAAGATGGAAGGCGTCGGGACGGGCGCGGCGGGTGGGGCGGGCTTCGTCCCCGAGAATGCGATCGGTTCCCACGTCGGGGCCTCAGCAGCCTTAGGCGGGTCCGTAGCGGTATCGAAGTACAGTTACGCGGCGGCGGATCCCAACGCGATCATCACGACTGGGCCGGGCTTACCGCGATGGCAATGGCGCACGGTCAGCCTCAGTTGGCGTGGCCCGGTGCAGCGTGGCCAACAGATTCGTCTCTGGCTGCTCTCGCCCTTGGTGAATCTTATGCTCGGATTCCTGCGGGTGGGGTTGATCGCTCTGCTCGCGTATCGCGCCTTGATCTCGATGCGTGCGATCAGCCGTCCGACACTATCCGCGCCCGAAGCGGCGGCCGCGTTGGTCACACTGATAATTTTTGCGCCGCTGCTCGCCGCGTCCGCCCACGCCGATATCCGTCCGACGCCCTTCTCAACGAGTTGCAGCGCCGGCTGCTCGTTAACGTGGACTGTGCGCCGTCGTGCAATGGCATTCGACGCTGAAAATTGGACCGTCGATCGAATTAAAGGCGCCGGATGCAGTGCCGTGGACCGAGGTCTGGCAGCTCGATCCGGGGCCGATGTGGCACGTCGAACCGCGCGGAATTCCCGAGGTTTATCAGGCTGCAGAACAATCCCCGGGCAGGATCCGCCAGTGGCAACCGTGGCCCGGTGAAGCCGTTACAGTGGCGATCACGAGACCGCAGGGAATCAGCGGGTCGACGCTCACGATCGACTCGAGCCGCCTCGAACTAAGCCCCGGGCTGCGCGCCTCCGACGTGACCGTCACCCTCGAGATTCGCAGCAGCCGCGGCGGCCAGAAGAGCTTTTTGCTTCCGCTGCAAGCCGAATTGCAATCACTCACGATCGACGGCGCCACGCAACCGATCCGCCAGGAGCAGCAGACCGTCACCATCCCGATCGTGCCGGGGCGGCAGACTATCGTAATCGCGTGGCGTGAGCCGCACGGAATCAGCCTGCGTGTCAGAACACCGAAATTTGAACTGGGCGCACCGAGCGTCAACGCGGATACGATCATCAATATGCCGGCCGATCGCTGGACGCTCTTCGTCGCGCCTGCGCTGCTGGGGCCGGCCGTACTCTTCTGGGGACTGCTGCTGGTGTTTGCGCTAATCGCATTCGCGCTCGGCCGATCGGGCGCTACTCCACTGCATACGCGCCACTGGTTCCTCTTGAGCCTCGGACTGACACAAGTCGCGATCTGGTCAGCGGCGCTGGTGGCTGGTTGGTTACTCGCATTGGGATGGCGGAAGCGGCGCGGGGCGTCACTCGGCTGGTCCCCGTTCCGGCTGCTTCAGATAGGGCTCGCTGTGCTGACGGTGTTCGCGCTCACGAGTCTTTTCTCCTCGATCGAGGCGGGTCTGCTCGGTCTGCCGCAAATGCAAATCAGCGGCAACGGTTCGAGCGCAAAATACCTGCGATGGTTCCACGACCGCGCGGCCGACGCGCTGCCGCAGATGTGGGCGGTTTCGGTGCCGCTGATGGTCTATCGGCTCGCGATGTTGTTGTGGGCGCTATGGCTCGCATCGGCCTTGTTGGGATGGCTGAACTGGGGCTGGGGGTGCTTCAGCGAGGGCGGTCTGTGGCGGTCACCCGATGCGAAGCAAGCTTCGGCGTCGCCGGCGGCCAGCACCTGAGGTTACGGCGGCGTCATCTGTTTGCAGAATTAGCGGGGCTCCTGCGCTCGCCATCGCGGCTCGATCGCCGTCCCCACGGTCGCACGGCATTACCCACTGATCAGGCGCGGGTCAGGAGCTCCGGCAGTGGCCGTTGGGATCCTTGAAATACACCCCGCGTCCGCCGCGCCAATTGTTGATCTGCATATCTTCTTGCGAAGAGGGACCGCTCCAATACGGAATGCCGGCTTCTTTGACGCGGCTGAAGATCGCGTCGAACTCCGCGTCGCCCACGTGGAAGGCGTAGTGATGCACTTCGAAGTAATCCCCGTTATCTAGCTATTTCGCGCGCCTTTGCATCGGTCGCGACCGCCCGTGGCGCATTCCGAAGCATATTGCGCGGGAACTGAGCAGAACCAGCCCAAGACAACTCAGCGGCTCAGCTCTCCAGCCTTCAGCGATCCGCGGGCGGATTGCCGAGTTACATTGCCATAGGGATGAAGGATCAGTAACGACTACTCGACTTCCAGCCATAAGGGCTGGCTGGCAAAAATTGCGAGGCGCCATTCTGAGAGCTTTCCGTTTGAAGCGCGTCCCGCAGCCATTATTCTGGTTCTGAACCCGTTGCATAGGCAGTCTGCGTCAACATATGAGGAGAGAACGGTGCCCACAGACCTGAAAAACATTGAGCACATCTTTATCGTGATGATGGAGAACCGATCGTTCGATCACCTGCTCGGCTACCTCGAGCTTCCGCCGCACAACCGCACCGACATCGTTGGGATCAAAGACGCGCGGACCAAAGGCTATGGCAATCTTCACAACGGGTCGAATTACGCGCCACAACCGCAGAACGGATCTTAACCGCAGAACGGATCTTGTCGTCCCTGTGGATCCGCTCCATGAACGCGAACCTGTTGCTCAACAGATGCAATGGCAACCAGGTGACCCGATGATGAGCGGCTTCGTTCGGGACTATGCCACCGTGAGCCCGGCCGATCCGCTTCCTACAGGTCAGTATTATGCGGCAGCCGAGGTTCCGGTGTTGAATTTCATGGCCGAGAACTTCTGCGTCTGTTTGCAACGCTATAAAAACTGAGCCACTTTACCGCTGTAAAAATGAGCCCCTCCGGGCTGGTTTTTCCTTCGCTCTTTTCTGAGATTTAACCGTTCTGATCTTTTCGCCGGTGCGCGTTAGGTGTCGCGCGCGAGCGCGTATCGATCGCGCCAGCGTTGCTAACGCGCTGCACTATCGTCGGCATGGACTTCCTTCTTAGGGCCGCTCGAGACAACGGGCTTGGAGCTTCGCTGGCTGCGAAAGGAAATCGCCGCGAGTTGTTAGGATGTGCGGGTGATGACTGAGACGATCGAGCAGTGCGGTCGTGAGCTTTTCGTCGCCGAACACCTTCACCCATTCCGAGAACGCCAGATTGGTAGTGATAATGGTCGAGCGGCGTTCGTCGCGCTGGGCGAGCAGATTGAACAGCAACTCGCCGCCGGTGCGCTCGAAAGGCACGAAGCCCAGCTCATCGACGATCAAAAGCGCGACTTTCTGATAGCGCTGCTGGTCGGTCTTGGTACGCTCGAGCTCCTCTTCCGCAAACCGTCGCGTGCGCAGCGGATTCAGGAGTGCAACTTTGAAACCGTGTCCAACCAGGAAGGCAAACAAATTGCACCAATAGTGTCCCGTCGCCTCCATCGCCACCACACAATCGTGCGGATCGCCAAGAAGGTCCCGGACCGTTGGTATCCCGCTGCGTCCTCTCCAAAGAACGTTGACTTGACGACGACCGCACCGCCCTCATTCACCACCGCAATTGCGTGACGCTCGCCGCCGATATCGATTCCTGCAAACCGCATCCACCCCTCACCTCCTCATTTATCTGACTTCCGGAGACCTCGCGGACGGTGCTCATGCTCATGCTTGTTCATACGAGGAGTCGCGTCGCGCCCTCAGGATACCGTTCGAGCCTACGAGCAAAGCGCGAGGACGCCAATCTTCCCGGCGAGGATTGATCCTCATGCGGGCGCACGGCGATTCCTCCGCAAATTCAGTTGGCGATACCTTGGCTAAAGCCTCAGACAATTCACAAGCAAATCTCAATGGTGGCTCGCCGCCTCGCGCGGCCCTTGGCCAGGTGACGGAATCCTGTCCGGCGGGCCGCTGAGCGACGCGGCTTCGCATTCCAAAATCTTTAGCCACTCAGCTCCTCCGCCCCGCGAATCTTTCCCCCTCGCCCTCCAATTTTTTTGAGAGGGCGAGGGGGAAAGTGTTCATGTTCATCCTGCACGATCCGACCCCAAGAGGCCCGCCTGACTGTCGCGAATGAGCGCTGCGAGTCAGTGCCCTTAATACAAGCGGGCGGAAGGAGAAACAACTATGCGACGAAGACTCAAATGCGATCCCAAGTGGATCACCGTCAGGTATCCGGCGAAGTGTGCCGAGCCGAATTGCCAGACGCAAATCAAGCAAGGCGAGCGCGCCTTCTACTACCCAGCCGATCGAGCTGTTTACGGCTCAAGCTGCGGTCACGCCGAGAAGGCTGAACGCGATTTTGCCGCGCACCGGATCGACGAAGACGGCTATTGAGCCAAACCCAAGGAACAAAGAACGGAGGTTCTTATCATGTCAGTCAACAAAGTGATCGTAATCGGCAATCTGGGAGCTAACCCCGACATTCGTGCCCTGCCGCCAGGCCAGAACGTGGCGAATTTCTCGCTGGCGACGACCGCGCGGTTCAAGGATCGCAACGGCGATCAGCAGAAGCGGACTGAATGGCACCGCGTGGTTGCGTTCGGGAAACTCGCTGACACCTGCCAGCAGTTTCTCAGCAAGGCCGCCAGGTCTACGTCGAGGGATGCCTTACTACCCGCCAGTACGAGGCGAAGGACGGGAGCGGAAAGCGGAGCCGCACCGAGATTGTAGCGCTTCAGACGCGCATGCTCGGCAATCGCGCGAACGCCAACGCGCCCAAGGCGGAAGCGTCCGACGACATTCCTTTTTAGTTTCAACCCACAGCGGGAGAATCGCGAAAACGGCTCTCCCGCAACCCACCAATCCACTATCGGAGATTACGACAATGGACGTTTACCAAATCATAACCGACAGAATCGTCAACCTGCTAGGAGGGACCAGTCCGGTTCACCCTTCTCGAACGAAATCAAAAAACGACGATGCTCATCAGGCATCCGTCCGACAACCAGATCGATCATCTCCTTCTGGGCGTCAAGCAGCTCGCGTA
>Ga0105240_10003715_pt1 | contig 23583 bp, 22 predicted proteins | sample KBSC54metaG_FD_80426 | JGI IMG/M metagenome (GOLD analysis project Ga0105240, IMG submission 80426) | Corn rhizosphere microbial communities from Kellogg Biological Station, Michigan, USA - KBS C5-4 metaG | ecosystem: Host-associated > Plants > Roots > Rhizosphere > Soil | place: Michigan, USA...
ATCGATTCTCTGGTGATCTAGAAAGTTGCCACGGCCCGGGCCTATGCCGGACGCGTGGTTAGAAACGCCAGGAATTCCTGCGTATCCTTGGTCATGCCCTTGGCGAAGCTGGCGATGACCTTGCCGTCCGGATCGAGAATCGCATAATACGGAATGGCGACGGTCGAAAATTTTTCGTCCTGCAACTTTTGATTCTCTTCCGATTCCTTGTCGGTGCCGTCGGTGTACAACTCCACCAGGACCAGGTTCTTCGCCGCCTCGGCGATCTGCGGCCGTGGAAACATGTTGGCCTTCATCCAATGGCAATTGGTGCAGGCGTAGCCGGTGAAGGTCACCAGCACCAGCTTATTTTCCGCGCGCGCCTGATCGAGCGCCTCTTGGTACTGATTCTTCATCCAGACTTGCGAAGTTCCCGTCGCGCGCCCGTTGAGCGCCAGCGGGCCGCCCGCCGCCGCCGGAACATACGCGTCGAGTTCGCCGAGAGGCGCGCCAAACATGCCGGGCAGCAGGCTAAACGCAAAGATCAACAAAAAACTGGCCACGATCAAACGCCCGATGCCCAGATGATCGCCGTCCTCGTTTCCTTCGAGCTTAAGCAGCCCCAGCAGATACAACCCGGCCAGCGCGAACAAAACGAACCAGCCCGCCAGGAATCGTTCGCGCGTGATCCAGCCCAATTGCAAAACCTGGTCAATGTTAGAGGCATACTTGAGCATCGCGGCCAACAGCACGAATCCCATTACCACTTTCACGCGCGCCAGCCACCCGCCGCTTTTGGGCAGTTTTTTCAGGTAGCCCGGAAACGCCGCCAGGAAAAAGAACGGCGATGCCAGTCCGCCTGCGAAACTCACCATGCCCAGCACCGGCTGCAAGCCCTTGGATTGCACCGACGCCACCAGCAAACTCCCCATGAAAGGGCCGATGCACGCAAAAGAAGTCAGCGCGAAAGTCAGACCCATCAGCAAGGTCCCGAAGTAGCCGCCGCGCCGCGAGGCCGAATCGAGTTTGGTAAGCATGCTCGACGGCAGCGTAATCTCGAAAGCTCCCAGCAAGCTTAGAGCGAACGCGCCGAAGACTAGCGCAATGAATCCGTTCACCCAGGGATTTGCTCCCAGTTGATTCACGCCGAATGGTCCGACCGCCGCCGTCACGCCCAGCCCCAACGCGCAGAACAGGACCACGATTCCAGCCGAGAACACGACGGCTTGCAAAATCCCCCCGCGCTGGTTCAGAAAAAACGAGACCGTTATCGGAATCATCGGGAACACGCACGGCGTGAAGATCGCCGCCAAGCCCAGCCCGAAAGCCGTAATCAGAAAGGTGGGAAGGCTGCCCGTAGCCGGCGCCGGAGCGGTGGAATCCGGCGCCGTGTGGATTACCTTAACCGCCACCGCGCCCGGCTTGATTTCGGTATATCCGACGGGCACCACAAACGCCGCAGGCGCTGCCGCCGAGGGATCCACCAAGACGGTAAACGACGCGGTCTTCTTGCGTGGAGGCAAACACTGCCGGTCATTACAAGCCTGATAGCGTACCAGCGCGGTCAGCTCAATCGCGCCCTTGGCATCCGGCGCGAGATTGGCCGTCACCGGTAAATCAACTTCCTTCTCGAATGTTTCTGTGTCGAGATTGAAGTTCTTGTCAAACGTCCGAATCGGCGGCGGCTGATACAGTTTCGAGCTCTTTACGGCCGGGTTCTCCGCGAGCTCGGCCGTAGTCGGAATCGGTCCGCCCGCGGGCGTCGTCAGTGAATAAAGGTGCCAACCTGGCTGGAAAGTAGCCTTGAGATGCAGCGGAATCGAAGCGCCGGCCGGGGCCTTGTTAACGCCGGAAGTGAGACTCCACTGGATCGGATCAAGCTTCTGGCCGTAGGCGGCGGCTATGGCGGCCACCACGCCAAAAGCGATGCTCGATAACCGTTTCATTGCACTGCGACTTTGCTGGCTGCGGTGCGATCCAACTCCGACTCTATTTTCTCATTAATCCGGCTGTGCGCAAACTCCGACGCCACCCGGATCGCATTCTTTATGGCGTTCGCGTTTGACCGCCCATGGCAAATGATGCTTACGCCCTTCACGCCCAGCAGCGGCGCGCCGCCGTACTCGGCATAATCCACGCGTTTGCGGAAATCGCGGTAGGCTTCCCGCGAAAGCACATAGCCCAGCTTGCGCGTGGCCGTCGCTTCGAGCGATTCCCGCAGCATGCTCTGTAACATCTCGACCAATCCTTCGCTCACCTTCAGCGCGACGTTACCTATAAACCCGTCGCAAACCACCACATCGGCGAGGCCTGAATAGATGTCGCGCCCTTCCACGTTGCCGATGAAATGCAGCGGCAGGCACTTGAGCAGCGGCGTCGCGCCGCGCGTCAGTTCGTTGCCTTTATGCTCTTCCTCGCCGATCGACAGCAGCCCCACTCGCGGCGACCGGATGTGAAAAATATAGCGCGAGTAGATCTCGCCCATCACGGCGAATTGCGCCAGCATGGCCGGAGTGGAATCGACATTAGCACCCACATCCACCACCACTACCGGTGTTCCTTTGAGGGTGGGAAATGCTGACGCCAGCGCCGGGCGCTGCACGCCGCGAATCATTCCCTGCACCATTTTCGCGGTGGCCATCACCGCCCCGGTATTGCCCGCCGAGACAAATCCCTGCGCCCCGCCATCGCGCACCAGCCGCGCCGCCACGTGGATCGAAGAGTTCTTTTTAGTGCGCACTGCCTTGGCGGCCGAGTCTTCCATAGTGATGACATCGGCGGCGTGGCGGACTTCTATGGGTAAAGATTCGGAGCCGGTATGCTTCGCCAACTCCTGGCGGACGACTTCCTCCTGCCCCACCAGGACCACCCGCAGACCCAGTTCGGAAGCAGCGCGAATCGCTCCTTCGACCTCTGCCTTAGGGGCGTGGTCGCCGCCCATTGCGTCCACCGCAATTGTCAGCATGGAAGCGTGCGCGGGCTATTCTTCGACAACCTCGACGACTTCGCGGCCTTTATATTTCCCGCAGCGCGGGCAAACCCGGTGCGGCAGCTTAGGTTCATGGCAACTGGGACACTCCGAGAGAACCGAGCGAGTCAGCGAATCGTGAGTGCGGCGCGCGGAGGTGCGGCGCTTGGAATGACGTCGTTTTGGATTGGGCACGTTCTTCTACCTTTTTAAGATTTCAAACTCTTGAGCGCCGCCCAGCGGTCATCACTTGCTTCCGCATGGCACTGGCACTCTTTCTGATTCCGGTTCTGCCCGCACAGCGGACAAATCCCCTTGCAGGATTCCCTGCAAACCCGCTGCATCGGCAGCGTCAACAAAATAAACTCGCGCAGCACGTCGTTGAGTTCCACGCCATCGCCCTCGTAGAAACCCATCTCGGCCTCACCGCTGTCGATCTCTTTCTCGTCGCCGTATCCGTCCGCCACCGGCCGATAATACAGCGCGAAATCGGAATCGATCGGGAACCGCGCCGGCTCCAGACACCGGTCGCAATCGGCTGCCATCTCAACGGTCAAATGGCCGGACACCCGAATCTCGGCGTCCGATCCCGTCACCAGCTCCGCTTTGCCGTGCGCGCGGAGCGGTCCGGCCTGCAGCAGATTCGTATCTTTGTCCTTCGCCCCTAGTTGGAAATCAATTTCACCCGGCGCGATTTCGACATCGAAACGGCCGGCGCGGACATCCAGGTCCCGAAGATGAAAGAACACCGAGAACTCCTGCCCCAGGGCACACACTCCGGCATACCGGGGCGGACCGAGCAAAGTATCAGTATATCAAAGGTGCCGAGAGCCCCGTATCCTGCCTGACATCATGCCCGGCGTCCCGTGCCCACGCCCAATACCCGTTCGCGGGAGCGTTCCTCTTGGAGGTTACGAGTGCGCGCCTGCAATAAATCTTCCAGATTCACCACTCCAATCGCGGTGGTTTCATCGTCCCGGTTGGTCACAGCCAGGTGGGTCACCCGGTGTTCGGCCATGCGATGCACCGCAGTCCGCAAGGTGTCCTCGGGATACGTGATGACGCCGGGGAACGCGCCGTCGACGTCCGGCCGCATCACATCGCTTACCCGCAAAAGCTCCAACGGATCGACGCTATATTCGCGACTCAAATGGAAGCCGCGGCGCGCGACTTTTTCCGTCAATATGGACCGCCGCAGAGTGAGCACGGTGAAGCCGTGCGCAGCAAAGCAGGATACCAGCAGCGGTAACAGCATATTGGTGTCATGCGTCAGTTCGATCGCAAAAAGCATTCCGGTAAAAGGCGAGCGCATGGTGCCTCCCAGGATCGCACCGAGGCTCACCAGCGGCCAGAACCCCACGCCCATTGCAGGCAGGAAGTGCGATTCGACCCCGCCCAATGCCGCGCCCATCATCAACAGCGGCGCCAGCACGCCGCCCGACGTGCCGGAGCCTAAGGCCGTCGCCCAGATGATGGGCTTGACTATAAGCACGCCCAGGAGCAGGGCAATTTCGACGTGGCCTTGTAGCAGATCGGTAATGGTGTCGTAGCCCACGCCCAGGGCACGCGGGAAAATCAACCCGCCTATTCCGACCACCAGCCCACCGATCGCCGGCCACCACATCCAATGAATCGGCAGCCGCTGAAAGGCGTCTTCGGCCAGGTACACGGCGGCAGTAAGCAACGCCGATAGCACTCCGGCCAGGAGGCCGGCCAGCAGGCAGGCGAGCAGCACATGGATACCCATGATGGATGGATGGGCCGCGACCGGAAAAAGCGGGCCATGCCCCAGAACGCTCCAGCGCGTGGCCGCGGCCGCGGCACTAGCCAGGGCCACCGGGATTACGCTGCGGGGTTTCCACTCGAACAACAGCAGTTCGACGGCCAGCAGCACCGCTGCTACTGGAGCGGCAAACGTCGCGGACATGCCGGCTGCCGCACCTGCGACGAGAAGCGTCCTGCGTTCAATGGCTGTCAGGTGAAAGAATTGCGCGATCATCGAGCCGAACGCCCCTCCGGTCATAATGATGGGGCCTTCAGCTCCGAATGGACCACCGGAGCCGATCGAAATCGCCGAGGAAATCGGCTTGAGGATCGCGAGCTTAGGATGAACCCGGCTGCCATGCATCAGAATGGATTCAATCGCTTCCGGAATTCCGTGACCGCGAATGCGTTCCGAACCATAGCGGGCCATGAATCCGATGATGAGCGATCCCACGACCGGTACCAGCACCGCCCAAACCCCGAGATGATTGTCGGCTGGTGAAACGAAACTGGTGGACCAGCGCCCGAAGTAAAACAAATTGGTGAAGAGCCCGATCAGGCGAATGAGGGCCCAGGCAATGTACGCTGCCACGATGCCGATAGCGACCGCCGCGATCGACAACGGGATCACCCGGTAAGTAGTAGTGAAATCTCCGAGCGAGCGTTCGAGCTCGACTTCTTGCTGATCCCAGGCACGTTGGGCTCTCTTGCCCAGGGTGCGCATTCTCTTTTTCATGATTCCTTCCGTGCGAGTTGCAACACTACATTGAGCGCGTCCCGTAATGCCGGTCCGGCCTTTCCTAGTTCGGTGTGATGGGCAATCGACAACTTCTGCAGCAGCCGCTCGCCGGCCGGCGTCAGATGCAAACGTACTTCGCGCCGGTCATCCGGATTGGTTTCGCGGGCCACGGCGCCGCGTTCGGTAAGCCGGTCCACCAGCTCGACCGCGCTATGATGCCGGATTTGCAGGCGTTCCGCTATTCGTCCAATGGTCGGCTGCGTGCCGACGGGAATGCCCTTGATGGCCAGCAATAATTGATGTTGCTGGGGTTCGAGTCCGTGCAAGCGCGTGGCTTCCTCGCTGAAGTGCAGGAACAGCCGGATCTGATGGCGGAATTCGGCCAGCGCCCGGAAGGAGCTGAGCGAGATATCGGCAGAAGTCTTCGCAGTCACAATCTATCGTATCACGATATATTATCCGCGAAGCCCCGCCCGCGTCTAAAGCCTGTATTAAAGGACGTTAAGGTCAAACTACAGTGCCGGAGCTGGCGCAGTAGACGGCTGCGGTTCCTTCCAGGTCGTAAGACCAGCCAGAGTTGCTACATTGAAGCAATATGATCGTTGAGATCGAAGGCGTTCCGCTGCACCTGGCGCACCCCGATGAGTTGTCGATTACCTGGGTGGGTCAGGAAGAAGTGATGCGCCAGTTGCTGGCGGCATGGCTGGTGATCGACGCACAGGACCTGCCGATGAATCCGCGCCTGCTGGGCAAGCCGGGCGTCGGCAAAACCACGCTGGCATATGCGGCGGCCAAACGGCTGGATCGCGAAGTCTACATCATGCAGGCCACCGTAGACACGCGGCCCGAAGATCTGCTGGTCACTCCGGTGATTGAGGGGGAAGCGCGGCTGCGCTACGTGGCGTCGCCACTGGTCACCGCCATGCTGCGCGGCGGAATTGTGATCCTCGACGAAGGCAACCGCATGAGCGAAAAGAGCTGGGCCAGCCTCGCGCCACTGCTGGATAATCGCCGCTATGTGGAGTCGATTGTCGCCGGAATCAAGATCAAAGCGCACCCTCTATTTCGTGTGGTTGCGACCATGAATGACGACGCGAGCACGTTCGATTTGCCCGAGTACATTCACTCGCGCCTGCAGCCCATGATCCTGATCGATTTTCCGGAGCGTCACGAAGAATTTGCGATACTGCGCGAGAATCTGCCTTTTGGCGACGACCACATCCTCAACTACGTCACCGATTTTCTGCAGCAGGCGCACGCGGCCGACGAACGCTATACCGCGCGCGACGGTATCAACATCGCCCGCTTTGCCATGAAATTAATGCACAGCGAAGAGGACCGCGGCGCGTCCGCCAACCGGGGCGAGAGCCTGAAAATCGCGATTGTGCAGACGCTCGGCGAAGAGGCCCTGCGCTATGTCCCTCGAAGCTGACATTAAATCCGGCGGGCTCGACCGCGGCAAGCTGCGCTATTTTCCGGTGGTGCCGGGTAAGCTCGAGTTCGCACTTGAATTGCGCAAGCTGTTGCTCGGCACGAAACCTGGCGTGGTGGCGGTGGAGTTGCCCGGATTCCTGGCATCCTGCTATCAGCGCGCGCTGGCCCGGCTGCCGGAAATGTCGGTGATTCTGTATCACGACGAGGATGGAGAGGATCGCGCGATCTACATTCCCGTCGAACCGTGCGATCCGTTTGTCGAGGCGCTGCGTACGGCTGAAGAGATCGGCGCGCAGGTTATCTTTCTGGAGCCGGATTCCGCCGAGCGTCCGCATCTTCCCGACACCTATCCGGACACGTATTCGACGCGGCGAATCGGTCTCGATCCTTACATCGAGGCGTATCGCGTCTACCCGCAGATGCGCACGGAAGAGGTCTCCGCGCATGCCTCCGCTATGGCGTGGAAGCTACAAGGCGCGGATCCCGAGGCGAGTGTGGTGGCGGTGGTCGCACTCAATATGCTCGATCCGCTGCTGGACGCGATGGAGATGCCGCAGCCGCCGCCGGCACGCGGCAAGAAGTATCAACCGGAACTGCTGAATCCGCATCCCGATTGCCTGGCCGAGATCACCATCGAGTTTCCCTACCTGCAGGAGCGCTACGAATTTTTCAGGCTGGGAATGGGCTCGCCACCTTACGACGACAAGGTTCTCGACCGTCCCCGCGTGCAATTCGATTTGATGCGCGAGGCCGAGGGCAAGTATACTTCCTCCACCGGCGAAAAGTTGGCGCACTGGCAGCGCCGCATGATGGCACGCTTTACGCGTAACCTGGCGCACATTAGCGGGGATCTGGTCGCCGGCGTTTACGATCTGGCAGTGGCGGCGCGCTCCGTCGTCGATGATAACTATGGTTGGGAAGTGTGGCAGATGGCCAATCGTTATCTGGCGCAGCATGAAGTATCGGATCTCGATACGGTGCGTCTGAATGCCAGCGAAATCTGGATTAATACCAAGCGCCTGCGCATCCGCCGCAGGCTTCCGCGCCCTAAGCAGCGGCTGAAACCCGCGGGTCTGAAGCCGCGCAAGCGCGAGAAATTTCAGGGCGAATGGGCGCAGCAGACCACTGGGGAGGCCATCTGTTCCTATCCTCCCGAAGATCTGGTGATCGAGGAATACGGCCGCTTCGTCAAGCAGAAGGCCAAGGCGATTCTCTCGGAAGAGCGCGTGCGCGTCGAACCCTTTACCACGTCGATTCTCGACGGCATCGACATTCGTGAGACCATTCGCAATTGGCACCGGCACAAAATTTTCGTGCGGTCGGCGGACCGTCTGGCGGGCGAAGTGGGCTCCATCGTGGTGATCTTTGACGAGGACCGGGAGGACCGTTACACCTATCTGACGACTTGGCTCGGCGAACATCAGAACGAATCTGACATGGCGTTTTATTCCACGCACCCGTTCGACAACATCGTGGGCCCGGGAATCGGGCGCGCCGAATACGGAGGCCTGTTGATGACGCTGCCGCCGCGGCGCATGTACGATGTGTGGTCGGACCCGGATTACGAATTCGCCGAGTCGAAACCGGAGCGGTTGCTGATGGCCGCGCTGGATTATTCCGTAGAGCGCTTCGTGGTTTACGTCGCCGCGAAGCCGCCGCGCTCGATCTTCCGCTCCATCGCCGCGCATCTCAATCGCAAAATTCTGTACGTGCCTATCGGTCAGCTCTCGCCTACCAAGCTCAAGAAGCTGCGAGTGGTGCATGTGCTCGATAGCTATGCACGCCGCGCGGAAGCGAAGGAGTATATTTGGTAGGTGCTGCGGCGCTGGCGAATTTATGCGGTTGTGACGCTGGCTCTTTTCGGCGCGTGGAGCTTGCTGCGGGCACAGCGGCCCTTTAAAGCATATCCCGGCCGCGAGTACACGGATTTCCCGGTTCCGCCGGACTGGAATCATCCGGCCGAGTGGACCCGCGCGCGACTGCGTGTTCCGGGAATCTTTCGTGGCTTCCGCGGGGGCGACTCCAACTGGACCACGGACTATCCGCGTTCCGACCGGCATCTGCTGCAAGGAATCCGGCGGCTGACGCGGATCGACACGCGGTCGGTCGAGCAGGTGGTGGATCTCGACGATACTGATGATGTTTACAACTGGCCGTCAATGTATGCGGTGGAAGTGGGGCACTGGTCGGTCCCAAACAATCAGGCGGCTCAGCTGCGCGACTATTTGCTGCGCGGCGGGTTTTTGATGGTCGATGATTTTCACAGCACTTACGAATGGCAGATTTTTCTCGAAGGTATAAAGAAAGTCTTCCCCGACAGGGATATCGTCGACATCAATGACAGCGACCCCATCTTTCACACCATTTACGATTTGGATAATCGCTTCCAGGTGCCCGGCGCGCAGTACCTATATAGCGGCCGAACCTATGAGAAGGACGAAAACGGGCGACCGGCGCATTGGCGCGCGATCTATGATGACCAGGGCCGCATTATGGTGGCGATCTGCCACAACATGGACCTGGGCGATGCCTGGGAATGGTCCGACGACCCGCGCTACGACGAACGATTCGCAGGGCTGGCGTATCGCATTGGCGTCAATTATTGGATTTACGATTTAACGCACTAACGCTAAAGCGCCACCTAGACGGCTGCCAGGGCTGCGGTCGCGCTTGGCGGCGCGGCGGCGGTGGGGAGCGGATCAAACTTCACGCTCACCAGTTTCGAGACGCCAGGTTCCTGCATGGTCACGCCGTAAAGCGCCTGCGCGGCCTCCATGGTGCGCTTGGCGTGCGTGATGACAATGAACTGCGTGTCGTGCGACATTTCCTTGATCAGGCGCGTGAGACGTTGGATGTTGGGCTCGTCGAGCGGGGCGTCCACTTCGTCGAGGATGCAGAACGGGCTGGGCGTGTAGCGGAAGATGGCCATCAGCAGGGCCATCGCAGTCAGCGATTTTTCGCCGCCGGAGAGCAGCGCAATATGTTGCAGGCGTTTGCCGGGGGGCGACGCCATAATGTCGATGCCGCTCTCGGCCAAATTGGATTCGTCGGTAAGGCGCATTTCGCCCTGGCCGCCGCCGAACAGCGTTTGGAACATTTCTTTGAAGTGCGTGTTGATGCTTTCGAAGGCTTCGCCGAAGCGGCGGCGCGATTCGGTGTCGAGCTCCTGAATGGCCTTCTCGGTGTCGCGGATGGAATCGAGCAGGTCCTGCCTTTGCGTGTTCAGAAATTCGTAGCGCTGCTGCGCCTCGTGGAACTCTTCGAGCGCCTGCGGATTTACCGGGCCTAACGCCTCGATGCGGGCGCGGACTTCCTGATAGCGCTGCTCGGATTCTTCGACGTTGACGGGCTCCGCGTTTTCCGCTTCCGGTTCCTGCGCGGCTGCGATCTCGCTGGCCGCGGCATTCAATTCCTTGCGGCTGGTTTCGTCGAGGTATTTCAATTCGGACTGTTTGCGCACTAATTCGAGTTCGATGTGCGAGCGCTGCTCCTGCGCGGTCTGGGCATCGACGCGCAGGGACTTGAGCGCTTCGTCGAGGGCTGTCAGGGCTTCGCGGCCGCAGGCTTCCTGAGCGGTGAGCAGGTCCACGCGCGCGGTGGCTTCGGAGGTGTGCTCGATCAGTTGCTGGGCGCGTTGATCCAGTTCGATATTGTCGGTAAGCAGGCGGGCGCGCTCCACGCCCATCCGTTCGAGATCGCGGGCGAGTTGCTCGCGACGAACCGTTAATTGGTTGATCTGGGATTCGAGTCGCGCCGCGGCGGCCTTCTCGGAGCGGGCACGCTCTCCTAGGCCGGCGAGGTTGGCGCGCAATACCGAATACTCTTCGCCGATGGCGTGGACTTGCGCTTGTAATCCGTCGAATTCGCCGCGCGCTATCTCGACGGCTTTTTCCTGATCGAAGCGAGCTTGCTCTTTTTCCGCGACCAACAGTTGATTGCTCTCGCGCTGGGCGCGGGCTTGTTCATCCTGACGCGCGAGGCGCTCGAGTTCCAGGCGGGCGGACGAAAGGCGCGATCCGGCACGCGCGTATTCTTCGGCCAGCTTGCGTTGTTCGTGGTCGAGCGCTAGTGCGTCTTTCTCTTGCGCCTGCTGCAGAGCGCGAACTTGCTCAAGCTCTTCGGATAACAGCGCGAGGCCGCGCTCCAAGGCTTCGAGTTCGGAGGTCAGCTGATCGGCTTCGCGGTCGCGAGTGTCCACTTGCGCGGTGAGCTCGCGCAACTCGCGCTTGAGAGCGAGCGGGCCGCCGGAGCTCTTCTTGCCGCCGGTAATGGTGTGGCCGTGATAGCTCGCGCCGTCGGGCGCCAGGAAGTAGCAATCGGGATGGGCTTGAGCCAACCGCGGCGCGGCAGCTTGATCGGACAGCAGAAAACAGCGGGCTAGCCGCGGCAAGAAGCCTTGCGGCGCGGCTGCAAAACCGTTGGTTAAGCGCAGCGTGTCGCGAAGCGAGCCGGAAACCGCGGGCTCGGAGGAAAGGTCCGGTGCGGCGACGGAAGGCTCGCCCGATTCCGGGTGAACCAGGAAGGTGGCTCGGCCATCGGAGGCGGCGCGCAACACTTCAATGCCACGCTCGGCGCCGGACCAGTCCTGGACGACCACGTATTCCAGTTCTTCGTGCAGAAATTCTTCCGAAGCGCGTTCCCACTCGGGATTGGTGACTTCGACGAAATCGGCCAGTACGCCTAGCGGGCGGAAGCCGTCGGTCTGGCGGTCAAACAGGCGCTTCACCGATTCGGTGGTGTAGGCGCGGTGCGATAGAATTCCTTCGAGTGATTCTTTGCGGGCTTTTTGCTTTGAAAGCGACTCGCGCAGGGCGTTCAATTTCTGGCGGGATTCAACGGTGCGCTGCTGGCGGTCCTTCAATTCTTCTTCGACGCGGCGGCGGCGGTCGGTTAAAGATTCGAGCTCCATCTGGCGCGCGGACAGGCGCGACGATAGTTCCGCGCGGCTGAGATCCAAACCGGCAATGTCGCTGGAGGCGCCATCTTCTTCCTTGCGGGCGCGGGCGGCATCGCGCTCCATGGCGGCCAGGTATTCATTGGACTGCGCCAGTTGATTGCGCAGCGCGGACGCTTCGCCGAGCAGTCGCAACACTTGCTGGCGCGCGGTTTCGAGCATACGCTCTCGTTCGCGAAGATGATTCTGCAATGCGTCGCGCTCTTGCGATTTGGACTCCAGACGCTCCCGGGCTCCGGCGGCATCGCGTTCGATGGCGGCGATGTTTTCCTGATGCGCGGCGAGTTCCGATGATTCGTGCTGATGGCGCTCGTCGAGCGTGCGGGTTTCAGTTTCACCGGCGGTCATGCGCTCTTCGATGGCGCTGATTTGCTTGGCTTGCAACGCCAGGCGGCTACGGGTACGCTCGGCTTCGAGGTTGAGCTCGGCGACGCGGGCGCGCGATTCGGTGAGCGCGGCTTCCACCTCGTAGCAGGATTCCTGGGTGCGCGCGTATTCCTGTTCCTTGGTTTGGACCTCGGCCGAAAGGGTTTGGAAATTTGTCTGCGCCTGCTGGAGATCGAGTGCGAGTTTCGCGGCGTCGCTTTCCAGGATCTGAAAGCGGCCGGCCACCGCGCGGCGCAGATGGGCCAGCATGTCGGCGCGCAACTCTTCGTAGCGTTTGGCTTTGGAGGCCTGGCGCTTGAGGGAGTTGGCCTGGCGGCCGACTTCTTCCAGGATGTCAAACACGCGCGCCAGATTTTGTTTGGCGCCTTCGAGTTTCGATTCCGCCAGGCGCTTACGCGTTTTGTACTTGCCGATGCCGGCGGCTTCTTCTATGATGGCGCGGCGGTCGGCCGGTTTGTTCGAAAGAATCTGGCCGATGCGGCCCTGCTCGATGATGGCGTAGCTTTCCGGACCGAGTCCGGTGCCCATGAATAATTCCTGAATATCACGGAGGCGGGCGGATCTGCCGTCGATCAGATATTCACTTTCGCCCGAACGGTAGAGGCGCCGCGTGATGGTGACCTCGGAGGCCTTACGGGGGGCGTGGCCGTTGGTGTGGCTGCTGGCATGGCCGTTCTGGGCGGGTTCAGGCGCCGCGTGCGTGGAGGGATCGGCCATGGTCAAGGTGACTTGCGCCAAGCCTAGCGGCTTGCGCTCGCGCGTGCCGGCGAAGATGACGTCTTCCATCCGGGAGCCGCGCAGGCTCTTGGCGCTTTGTTCGCCCAGAACCCAGCTGATGGCGTCGCTCAGGTTAGATTTTCCGCAGCCGTTGGGGCCCACGACGGCGGTGATGCCGGAGCCGTGGAAGCGCATTTCGGTGCGATCGTAGAACGACTTGAAGCCTTGAATATCGACGCGCTTAAGCTGGAGCAAAACCCTGCCCTCCATTTATTAGAGACGCATCTCGGGGGGACAAACCAATCCTAAACTGAATCGAGGGGAAAGTAAAGGACCAAGACTACCGGCAGTGGGGGTTGGATTGGAAGTACCCCTATACCTTGGGGGTAAAACTGCCTTAGGGCAGTTGATGAAGCGCGGTTTTGATGTCCGATTCAAGACACTCATAAGGCTCGCCAAGGTAATGAAACTGTTGCATGTCGCGGTCGAGGGTGAGCTTTTCGAGGACGGCGCCGTAGGGGATGGTGTGTTTGAGGTCGGTCAAGGGGCGAAGGGTGCGCGGGTTCAGTTTTACGGCTTCGATGGACTTGGTGAGCTCGAATTTAGCCATTTGCCCAGTTTATACATTCCTGCTCGCTAGATTCAATGCGCGCATGGGTGAACAGTTCGCGGTTCCGGGGCGTGACGAAGGCTTGGAAAAGATCATTTCATGATTTGGCCGTTTGGCAAGATAATCCTTGCGTTGCCCATTCGCACGGGACGGTTGCCTTCAGATACGGTCACTCTTGCCGCCCGGACCGTTCCGTCCTTCAGAGCTAGCCCCATCACGTCAACCGCCCGGCCCACCTTTAAGTCTTCTTTAGCGCTGTCCTCGAACAAGGTATCCTCGTCCACAGATACAATCTTATTTTCCTTGGTGTAGCCGGAATTGGGATCGGCGCCGGGGTATGTAAATACCTCGAAACCGCTACTGGTGACCTTGGTGATGACGGCAAAGAACCTCACGCCATTGAGCCGTATTGAATCTGCGAGATGCTTGCCCGAAGCCTGCGTGCGGTATCGGGCGACGACATCATCGCCTATTTCTACTGTAGAGAGATCGTGGACCGGTTTCCCTTTCCACAGCCCGGTGTGGCCATCGACAGAGAGAGCAATCAATTGCACACCGGTGGTGACGAAGATCACATTGGCAGAAACTTTTTCGACGGTTCCGGTGACCACCTGCCAGCGTTCTTTGGATTGATTCTGCGCAAAAGCGGTGGAAGTACCGGCCACCATCAAGCTGCTTACGAACGGAACGAGAAGACCGCGGGTAAACATAGCGCTCACAGTTTACACCGGGCGACGGCCTCCGTCAGGCGATACCACTAATCGTCGTCCGTCTATATGGTTCGGTTGCAGGGCCACCCGGCGGGGCGAAGGCCTATTTTACGCATTCAATCAGCGCGCCGGTGAGCAGTTTCACGTTGTCAGGCGTGGCAAGCGGGCCCATTACGCCGATGCGGAAGATTTTGCCGGCCAGGGGGCCGAAGCCGCCGGCGATGTCGATGTCGTAGTTTTCGAGCAGGCGCTTGCGGGCCCGGGCGTCGTCGACTCCCGCGGGGACACGCACGGTGTTGATGTTCGTGATGCGGCGGGCGTCATCGGCGATGAACATATCGAGGCCTGCGGCTTCGATGCGGCGTACGAATTCCTCGTGCATGGCCTGGTGGCGGGCGAAGCGGGTTTCGACGCCTTCTTCGCGAACCAGGGCCAGCCCTTCGCGCAGAGCATAGAAGTTGCTGATCGGCGCGGTGTGGTGATAGCGGTGGGCGCCTTCGTAATAATCGAGCAAGAGTTTGAGGTCCAGGTACCAGATGGGGCAGGGAAGTTTGCGCGCGCGCAGGCGTTCGACGGCGGCGGGCGACACGGTGATGGGCGAAAGGCCGGGAGGGCAGCTCAAACCCTTCTGGGTGCAACTGAAGGCGACGTCGACGCCCGCATCATCGACATTGATGGGCATGGCGCCCAGGGAAGTAACGCAGTCTGTAATGGTGATGGCTCCGACGGCGTGCGCGGGGCCGGTGATGGCGGCGAGGTCCTGACATGCGCCGGTGGAGGTTTCCGCATGCACGAAAGCTACGGCGTGCGGCTTTTCGCGGTCGAGGAAAGTAGCGGCCTCGGCTTCGCTGAAGGTTTCACCCCAGGGCTTGCTGGAACAGACTACGGTCGCGCCGTGGCGGCGGCCCATCTCAACCAGGCGCTCGGCAAAGTAGCCGGCGGTGAAGACCGCGAGTTTCTGGCCGGGCTCGACGAAATTGGCGAGTACCGCTTCCATGCCGGCGCTGCCGGTGCCGGAGATTACCTGCACGAAGGTATTCTTGGTTCCGAAAACGGGACGAAGGTCGCGACGAATTTCTTCGTAGACTTCGAAGAAGAACGGGTCGAGATGACCGACGATGGGCTTACCCATAGCTTCGTAAATTCGGGGATGAACTTGGGTGGGGCCGGGTCCGAAGAGCAGGCGACGCGGAGGATTTAAAGTGGACATGAACTTCAAGTTTAGCGCGGAGAACCGGCTTGGCGCGAGTGGAAATGCAGCTTGCCCTACCGTGATCTAGGATGATACAGAGGGGACACCGGATGATGCAACCACTTGTTTTGGCATTGCCATTGGGCGCCGCGCTCGGTGGGACGGCAGTTACTCACCATGGATGGACCGGATATGACGTAGACCAGACCACAACAGTCAAGGGGACGATTCGCGAGTCCAGTTACGGCAACCCGCACGCAACCGTGAAGCTGCAAGCGGACCGAGAAAGCGGGAAGACCTGGACGGCCGTGCTCGCGCCGCCTTCGCGCATGAACCTAACCTTAGTGGGATATCCCAGCAAAAAATACGGAGCTGCGGTAAGCGAGTGAAAACGGTGGGGGTCCTCTACGCGACTCGTGAAGGCCACACGCAACGCATAGCCGAACACGTGGCGGCGGACCTGCGCCTGCGCGGACTGCATCCGGAGGTGGAGAACCTGGGAACGTGGGCAGCGGCGATCAATTTGCGCGACTACTCTGGCGTGATCCTGGCGGCTTCGGTTCACGCGGGCGTGCACGAATCCGAGATGGTGAAATTCGTCAAGACCAATCGGACGGCGCTGGAGGCGATGCCGGCTGCGTTTTTATCGGTCACGCTCAGCGAGGCGGGGGCGGAACGCGCCGATGCGACACCGCTCGAACATGCCGCGTTCGTCGCCGATGTGGAGCAGGTGATCGGCAGATTCTTCGAGGAGACCGGATGGCGTCCGCAGCATGTGAAGCCGGTAGCCGGCGCGCTGCTGTACACCCGGTATAACGTCTTATTGCGTTTCCTGTTGAAGCGGATCGCCAGGAAATCGGGCGGTTCCACCGACACCTCGCGGGATCACGTGTATACCGATTGGCAGGCGCTGGATCAATTCGTCAACGAATTCGCAGGGGAGATTGCGCGGCGTGACAACCAGCGGAGTCAGTAGGTCTCGACTGTGGGCGGGGCGGATACGGGCGGGCGCAGGCGGAAATGGTATACGAGTGCGCCGGTGACCAGCGTCAGAGCGGCGGCCAGCGAAATCATGGGCTTGAACTGCAGGCCGCGAATGATCATCCATACGCCTACCAGGATGAAAACCACCGGGATCAAAGGATAGGCGAAACTCACGACGCGCAGTTTCTGCCATCCTTTGCGCCTCCTGAAGATCATCAGCGAAGCCACGCTCATCACGGCAAAAATGTTCAGCGTGAAGCCGATGTAGATTGCCAGCTGCGGAAACGGGGTAAGTGTCATCAGCATGGCGCAAATGCCTTGCGCGACAATAGCGGCCACCGGCGTATGCCATTTCGGATGCACCGTGGCCGCAGACGCCAGGAAAGCCCGGTTCTTCGCCATCGCATAGTAAACGCGCGGGCCGATGGTCACCATTGCGTTCACGGTTGACATCAGGGAGAGGGCCATCAGCGCCGCGAAAATACCGGCGGTCTGCGGGCCGAATAAGCGCGACGCCGCGAGCGCTCCGACGGCTGTCTCGCCCTTCAGGGCCTCCATGGGAACGGCGTAGATGAAAACCACGTTCAATCCGACATACAATGCGGCCACCAGGATCGTGCCCATGGTTAGAGCCAGCGGCAAAGTTCGCGAGGGTTGCTTCAATTCTTCGGCGACATAGGTCGCGGCGTTCCAGCCGCTGTAGGCGAGATAAATGAAGAACAGGCTTAGAACGAACTGGGTGGGAAGGGAGTCAGAGGAAGTACGGACGGCGGGCACCGAAAAATGATGCCAGTCGCCGTTGCCCATGGTAAAGGCCAAGACGATGAAGGATAGAAGCGTGAGAATCTTGGCTCCCGTTAGCACGTTTTGCAAGCGGGCGACGCGCTGCACGCCGAAAATATTGATGGTGGTGAATAGCAGCACCAGCAGGCACGCCGCCACTTGCGCCCAGCCGAAAGTGAATTTCCAATCGCCTGAACCGAACAGCACGCGCGAGTCTTCCAGATGCAGCAGTGGAAAAAACTGTGCGAGATAATCCGAGAATGCCAAGGCAGTCAGGGCGATGGGCGCTGAAAATCCCGCAAAGAATGAAACCCAGCCGGTCATGAATCCCCAGGTGGGGCCGTAGGCTTGCGTCAGGTAAACGTATTCGCCGCCGGAGCTGGGCATGTTGATGCCGAGCTCGGAATAACACAGGGCCCCGCACAAGGCGCAGACTGCACCCACCACCCAGATCCATAGGACCAAGCTAGCCGAGCCCAGATCGCCCGCGAGGTACCCGGTGAAGGTGAAGATGCCCGTGCCGATCATGTTGGAGATAACCAGTGCGGTGGCGCTGAAGACGCCGAGTTGCCGGAGAAGAGAAGGTTTGGGGGTGGGCACGTCTAGGTTTATTTTACGCGGGTTGATCGCGGAGATGCGCTTGTGGGTCTGGAGATTCGCCCGTTGGAATTAGTTGATTGCGCCGTGGCACTTCTTGTACTTCTTGCCGCTGCCGCAAGGGCAAGGATCGTTGCGGCCGGCCTTTGCCGCGGGAGGCTCCGGGCCCGGACTAGGGGGCGCGGCGTCGTGCTCGTGGTCATGCTCATCGGCCTGCTCGGCCTCAAACACGGGAGCGAAGCCGTGCAGGCGGAGGCGCTCGTCAAGGGCAAACATGACCAGCTCGGTTTCCGATTGCGAGAGGTTAGCGATGGAATCGATCTTGCGCAGCATGCCCTTGATGCGGCCGCGGGTGGTCTCGCCGGGCATGGCTAGCGCGTAGGCAAACAAGGCGTCGTCGCGGAGATCGTCGTAGGGATCGGCGCGATTGAAGAAGCTGGCGATTTTATCGGCGTAGCGGGTTAGACGGAAATAACCGGCGCCACGCAGGGCATGTCGCAGGAGTTCGACGTCCTGGTTTTCGGGCTGGCTGTCATCCAGGTGAACGGGAAAAAACTTGGCGTAGGGTTCCCACAGCGAGCGCCACATGGCTTCGAGAGCCCGGATACGCGCCTTGCCGCCCAGGGCGTAGAGCGCTTCCAATCCTCGGCGGACATCGTTGCGATCGGCGACGGCGTAGAGCCCGACGGCCGCGCCGCCTCGCTCCTCCAGGGACTTGGAATCATCGTTCAGCGTGGCGATCATGGCATCGCGGATGCGCGCTGCAGCGGCGGTTTCGCCAGACGTTGCATCGCCCAGCGAGGCCCAGGCTTGGCCGCGAACTAGCGGGTCGGAATCACTGGTGGCCAAGGCAAACAGGGCCTCGCGGGCGGGCTTATCTAGATCCTGATTGAAGAAAGTATGTGCGGCGCCGGCGCGGATATCGGCCTCCGGTGATGCCAGCATCGCGATGCGCTGGGGCTCATCGAGTACTTCAAAGGGCGGGAGCTCGCGCTCGGGGTATTCGGCAAACAAATCGAAGGGCTCGGGCTGATACTTAGGTTCCGGCGCTTTTAGTTGCTCGAGTGCGTACGCGATCTCGCGATGTAAATCGGCCTCGGACTCGTCATCTGGTATCTCGGCCAGCATTTTTTCGAGCGCCGGCTGCGCGGAAGCGTCTCCGTAGAGGCCCAGGCAGAAGGCGCCATCGGCGGCGTCGTACTCCAAGCGATCCAGCAGCAAGCGCAGTACTCGCGGGTCGCGCACACGCAAAGCGGCCAGCAAAAATGCGACGTCGGATCCCTGTTCTTCCCCCAACTCTTCGTAGAGAGCCAATAGCGGCGTGGCGGCCTTCTCTGCAAAAGGCAGCAGGGCCTGGATCAGGCTGTCGTCTACGTCTTCGGGCGCGCGGCGGATGGCGTCGATATAAAAATCCAGGGCTTCTTCGGTTTCGAGATAGCGGAAAAGATCGGTGAGAAGTGGATCGACGTTGATGGGGTATTCGTCTTGCGGAGAGCGGGCAAAGCGCAGGACTTCGGCGGCGATTTCTTTGCGGGGGCCGGCGTCGACGATCAAATGAAGAAAGCGGCGGTCGACGCCAATCAATCCGCGTGCCGCCGCTTCCAGTAGTTCGTACGGACTGGCCCCGGGGCCCTGGTCCAAAGCCACTATTCTTCCTTGATGACGTGGACCGGCAGCTCCACCAACACTTCGCGGTGCAGTTTCACGGTCACCTTGAAGTCGCCGAGAGTCTTGATGGGCTCCTCCAGATTCACCTTCTTGCGATCGACAGTGTAGCCGGCGCGTTCGAGCGCGGCGGCGATATCCTGCGCGGTTACCGAGCCGAACAACTGGTCGTTGTCGCCGGCTTTCTGAGCGATGGTCACTTCGACGGAGGACATCAGCTTCGCCAAATCGGACGCGTCGCCGATTTCCTTCGATTCGCGGCGCAGGTAGGCCTGCTTTTCCTGCTCCACGATCTTTTTGTTCGAATCGGTGGCGGCCACCGCCAGGCGCTTGGGCAGCAGATAATTGCGGGCGTAGCCGGAGGCGACTCTTACTACGTCGCCGCGGCGGCCGAGATTGTCGATTTCTTCTCTTAAAATAACTTCCATATCTGGGTCCTTTACATCGACGTCGCAAACGGGATCAGCACAATGTTGCGCGCCTGCTTGATGGCTTCCGCCAAACGCCGCTGGTGCGGCGCGCAGACGCCCGAGATGCGCCGGGGCGTGATCTTGCCGCGCTCGGAAATGAAGGAGTGCAACAGACGCACGTCCTTATAGTTAATGTCGTCGATTTTATCGACACAGAACCGGCACATTTTCTTGCGCCGGAAATATTGCTTTTTGCCCATGACGGCTTTGTCGCCGCCGGTGGGCCGTGAGGAACCGCTGATGGGTCTTCCGCCTCTGGTTTCCGCCATGATTTTACTCCTTGCCCTCAGTCGATTCGGCCGCTGCTACCGGCGGCGCTCCGGGTGCGGCATGCTCTGCCGGAACGGCCGGCATGGCAGGAGCCGCGGGTGCCGCAGGTGCCGCAGGCGACGCCGTCGGCTGCGGAGCCGGCCGGCGCGCGGCGCGTTTGTCGCGGGCTTTCTTGCGCTTGTCGATTTTCTTCTGCTTCTCGTCGATGCGCACGGTGATGAATTTGATCACCGCATCGCTGACGCGCAAGCGGCGTTCGACTTCTTTAACCAGATCCGGCGTAGAGCTGAATTGAATCAGCACGTACAAGCCTTCGTTGTACTTTTGCACGCGATAGGCAAGCTTACGGACGCCCCACTTGTCGGTTTTATCGACGGTCCCCTTGCCGTCAGTGATTACGTGCTGGATCTGATCGACAAATCCGTCGACTTCTTCTTCGACGGTGTCGGGTTTCAAAATAAACAACTCTTCGTAGACTCTCATTCTTCCTCTGTATTTAAGCCTCCGGCGCGACGGTTGAAGACCGCCATGGACTTTTCGACGCCGTCAGCGAGTATGGATTCGACAGCCGCGGCTCCTCGCCCGACCACTTCCTCCACTTCCTGCATCCGTGCCCGCCGGAACGGCGCGAGCACAAAACTTGCTCCATCTGAGATCGGCAAGGCGGCCCCGCTTTCATCTACGGGCCGAATTCCCAGCCGGACCCGCGGAAACTCCTGCGTGCCCAGACTGCCGATCACGCTCTTTACTCCGTTGTGCCCGGCAGCCGAACCTTTCGGCCGGATGCGCAACTCCTGCCACGGAATGGCGAGCTCGTCATACACCAACAACAAACGATCCGGCGGTAACCCGTATCGCTCGAGTAGCCCCTTTACCGCTGGGCCGCTTAAATTCATAAACGTCTGGGGCTGAGCCAGAGCCACGCGCTTGCCGCGAATCGTACCCAAACCCACCCGCGAAAAATTCTCTTTCCGGGTCACCCGCACCGAGTTCTCTTCTGCCAGCCGGTCGATTACCCGGAAACCCAGATTGTGCGGAGTGTTTTCATACTCCGCTCCAGGATTGCCCAGCCCCACCACCAGAAACTCGATTTCGTCCGGCATCGGGCCCGTTTCCCGCTAAACTGCTGACGGCTACTTTTTCTTCTTCTCGTCGGGCGCCGCGGCTTCCTCTTCCTTCTTACCCTTCTTAATGACTTCGGGCTCGGCTGCCGCCGCCGGCGCCGCGGCTTCGACCGCCGCCGGCTCGGCTTCAATCTTAATGGTGATTACGTGCGAGATCACTGAATCGGCAGGGCTCAAGAGCTTGGTCGAACCTACCAGCGGAATATCGCCGGCGCGAATGCTCTGGCCGATCATCAACTCACTGACGTCGACCGTGAATTCTTCGGGAATCTCGTCCGGCAGGCACTCGATTTCGATTTCGCGCGTGATCAGCTCGTGCAGGCCGCCTTGCAGCTTCACGCCCTTGGGATCGCCCAGGGTGTGGACCGGAACTTTGACTCGGATGCGTGCGCTGAGATCGATGCGCTTGAGGTCGACGTGCAGCAGATATTCCTTGATGGGATCGTTCTGCCAGTCGACGATCATTACCGGAGTGGTTTCTCCACCCTTCACGGCAATGTCGAAAATGGTGTTGTGGCCGGTCTTGCTGTGCAGGATGCGATTGACTTCTTTAGGGTTGATCGCCACGGCGACCGCGTCGCCGCCCGCGCCGTAAAGCACCGCCGGCGCCGCACCTTTGGCCCGCAGACGCCGAGCTTCGTTTTTGCCGCGCAATTCGCGGGGCTCGGCAACAATTGTGATGTCTTTTCTCATGATCTTGTCCTTACCGCCTAAACAAATAATGTACTCACCGAGCCGTCTTCGTGGACCGACTGAATCGCTTTCGCCAGCAGCGGCGCCACCGAAAGCGGTTTGATGCGCTTGCAGTTGTCGGCCTGATCCGGCAATGGAATCGAGTTGGTCACAATCACTTCTTCAAGCTCGGAATTCTCAATTCTTTCAACCGCCGGGCCCGATAGCACCGCGTGCGTCGCACAGGCCCGCACTGAGCGCGCTCCTTGCTTCAGCAGCGCCTCGGCTCCCTTCACCAGCGTCCCGGCCGTGTCGATCAGATCGTCGACGATCAGGCAATGCTGGCCTTCGACGTCGCCGATGATATGCATCACCTCGGCCACGTTCACTTCCGTCCGCCGTTTATCGATAATCGCCAGCGGCGAATCCAAGCGTTTGGCGAACGCCCGGGCTCGTTCGACGCCACCCGCGTCGGGCGACACCACCGTCAAGTTATCGCCGCCCATGGCCGCGAAATACTCGATCATAACCGGGGCCGCAAACAGATGGTCCACCGGCACATCGAAAAAACCTTGAATCTGCGCGGCGTGTAAATCCAGCGCCAGGATGCGATTCGCCCCCGCACGCTCAAGCAAACTGGCCACCAGACGCGCCGAAATCGGCATACGCGGGCGATCCTTACGATCCTGCCGCGCGTATCCATAATAGGGTAACACTGCGGTGATGCGCTCCGCTGAGGCGCGCTTGAGCGCGTCCATCATCAGCAGAAGTTCCATGAGATGCCGGTCGGTTGGCCGGCAGGTAGGTTGGACCACGAAAACGTCGGCGCCGCGCACGTTTTCCTGAATCTGTAAGTGTACTTCGCCGTCCGAGAACTGCTTGACGTTGACGGCGGCCAACTGGCAGCCGAGCTCATAGCAAATCTCCGCGGCCAGGGCGGGATTCGCGTTGCCCGAGAACACTTTGAAGTGATTGAACCTCATCGCGCGTGCCGGCTTGGGAGCGGCCATAATAACTTGCTGGAAGAGCCCGCGTCAGTGAGATAGCCGGCCAATTGCCTGCGCCACATCCGCCGGTAGGCGCTTGCGCTCACCAAGCGGGCCCGCATCACGCGGCAGCCCTCGATCACCGGGTCCCCTTCCAAAACCTTTTCGACGAGATCACGCTCGGCTTTTGACTCAAAGAGGGCGAATAAAGCCGACCCACTCCCGGTCATGCGGGCTCCGGCCGCGTGTTTTTGCAGACGGCCCCACATCTTTTTAAGCTCGGGGTGCTGACTGAAAACGGCGGACTCGAAGTCGTTCGCGCTGCGCGCACTCGCCGCCCTCGCCGAACGCAAGTCACCGAGCGTCCGTACAAAGAGCTGGAAACCATTAATTTTACGTGACAAATCGGGAGAAGTCAAACCGCGCCCGGGGGCCGGACCCCGCCCCAGCGCTCGATAGGCGGCGGCGGTGGCCACGTGGATGCCGGACGCCACCAGCAGCATGGGCTCGGCGGCGACGTCGGGCAGGCTATAGATCTCGGTGCCACGGCCTAGCGCAACCGCGGTGCCCCCGCTGAG